>Ga0187779_10001614_pt1 | contig 14033 bp, 13 predicted proteins | sample 1015_Q2_SP10_10__FD_132435 | JGI IMG/M metagenome (GOLD analysis project Ga0187779, IMG submission 132435) | Tropical peat soil microbial communities from peatlands in Department of Meta, Colombia - 1015_Q2_SP10_10_MG | ecosystem: Environmental > Terrestrial > Soil > Wetlands > Peat | place... | reverse complement strand
CCTGCACTCCACATGTTTCTGTGTTGTCCCAACCAAAGGTCGGGTGATTCCGAGTAAATTATCTCGGCAATCTGTTGATAGATCTGGTTCCTCTGGACTGGGTCTGTGGCTGCATCAGCTTGGTTCATAAGAGCATTGACTTGGGTGTTGTTGTACCATCCAACATTTTCGGTGCCATAACCAACTGGACCAAGATAGGAATTTGTGAAGGCCCATGGATCTGGGAAGTAGAACCACGATTGTGGGCACATGTCTGGATAGGCGCTCGCTTTTGGATCTCCGCTCAGCAAAGGTAGGATGGAGGCAAAGGGCTCTGCAACGATCTTTACACTTATTCCAATATCAGCGAGGTTTGACTGGATAAGTGTTGCAACGTCGGGTGTTGGCGGGGAATCGGTCGCCGCGTAGATGGAGACTGGTGGAATCCCTTTTCCATCGGGATATCCTGCTTGGGCGAGGAGTTGTCGCGCGAGCGTAATGTTGTAGCTGTATGGTTTTAGATCAGGATCATATCCCACTATACCCATAGGGGTGGGACCTACCCACTGTTCCTCAAAGCCGTAGTAGAGTTGTCGAACAGCAGTGTAGTTGATGGCGTGAGCAACAGCCTGTCTTATTTGCAGATTATTAAACGGGAATTTCTGAGTGTCCATTGGGATGTAATCAACAGTCAGCATAGCCCCAATACTTGGGACGTAGATTCCACCGGAAGCAACTGCTTGTGCCACAAGGGACGGGTCCACGTATGCGATCTGCGCGGTCCCTCGTTGTACATCCTCCACTCTAGTGAGCGCATTGGGAACCGACTTTATAATGGCTTGATCAATCTTAGGTGTGGGTTCTACGTTGTCGACGCCACCCCAATACTTTGGGTTCCTCGCAAGGGTCAGCTGACTGTTAGGTGTATACTGCTCAACCATAAATGGCCCAGTTCCAACGGCGTTCAAACTCATCCAACTATTTGTTTGGCCAGCTGTAACGCCTCCGTTTGCAGATACCACGACAGGGTCAACGGCAGTATGCTCTGGCGATGTGAGAGTCGCGAGGAAAGCGGCGAATGGATGGGTTAGATGAAATATTAACTCGGATGGATTCGGAGCAACGATGGCGTTCGTAGACGTTTCCATTACTTGAATTAGACTCTGAGGAGGAATCACGGTCGTGTACTGGTTCAGCATGGCGGCGGTTACACTAGTCGTGTTTTGATCAACAGTAACCATGCTCGAACCATACTGAGCCATTATAGCGTCTCTGTAAATGGAGTACCAGAATACGTAAGAGTTCACAGGGTCTCCGTTAGAAAACGTCACATTAGGTCGAAGTTGGAAGGTGTATGTCAGACCGTCGGCGCTCACATTATAACTCTCAGCCAGAAGCGGAACGAGTCTTGATGAATTTGGCGCGTAAGCTAACAGTCCCTGGTAGATGTTCTGCGTGGCCTCAATTCCTGGAAAACCACCCGTAACAACAGGGTCGAGCGTATCGATACAGCAAGCCTCCTCCAGGACGATTGTACCGCCGCCCTGTGTGCTCGTCATGGCGGCAGACGTTGATTCACTTGTGGCAGGGGCAGTACCAGTCATTCGCGAACTCATAACCGCATAAGTTCCACCAACGGCGATTATTGCCACTAACACAATGGCTATGATGAGTCTCTTATCCTGACGTTGAGACATGAAAACTCCTCGATGAACTACTCCCCCAGTTTATTTAAGAAAGTTACGGTGTGTAGGCATTTCCAGAACTTGGTGCCGGAATCGTTGAAAGAACTCTAACGTTGTCCAGAACTGGAGCGCGTAGGTTGGAAAAAGGTCTAAAAAGCGTAGGCGACCATTATTCAAATATGACAGAGGAAACCGAAGAGCTTGATGTCCCCTCAGTTACTCGACAATTCACCTATGGCACGTGGAGATATCAAAGAGGATGGTTGCCGCAGCCGATTCTGCACGCACAGGATTGTTACTTTACCGACATTTCGGGGCGATCTTACCTAGATCTCTCATCGCAGCTTATGTGTTCGAATTTAGGTCATAAGAATAAAGCAGTTGTTGACGCAATCTGCGACCAAGCTAGGAAACTCGCTTATGTTGCACCCGGATTCACAACGGAACCGCGTGCGCAAATCTCCAAGGCCCTCCTAGAAGTCATGCCTAAGGGTCTTACAAAGTTCTTCTTCGCGACGTCCGGAACTGAAGCCAACGAGGCCGCGTTCAAGATTGCAAGACAATACACAGGAAAGTACAAGATTATTTCACGTTATGCATCGTACCATGGTTCGACCGCTGGTTCGATTGCAGCGACTGGAGATCCGCGACGGTATCCGATTGAACCCGCTGGCAAGATGGAAGGAGTGATCTTTGGTCCAGATGCATATTGTTACCGTTGCCCCTTTGGATTGAAATATCCAGAATGTGGAATCGAATGCGCCGACTATGTCGATTATATGCTTCGGCATGAATCGAACGTTGCTGCGGTGATTGTTGAGCCGGTCGTAGGCACCAACGGCGTAATCGTTCCACCCGATGATTACTTGCCTCGTTTGAGAGAAATTACGGAGAAACATGACGCGCTTTTGATTTGTGACGAGGTAATGAGCGGATGGGGTAGAGTTGGGGAGTGGTTTGCAGTGGACCACTGGAAAGTTAAACCAGATATTCTCACTACAGCGAAAGGAATTACGAGTGCCTATGTCCCTCTAAGCGTGACGGCCACTACAAGCAAAATCGCCGAGTATTTTGAGGATCATTACTTTGCTCACGGACACACGTACGAAGCACATCCACTTACGCTAGCTGCCGGAGTGGCCGCAATAAGTGAATACAAACGATTGAACTTAATAGAACGGGCCCGAAAAATGGGCGAATATCTTGGAAGATCCCTGTCTTCATTGATCGAACATCATGAATCAGTCGGCGACGTCAGAGGCATGGGTATGTTCTGGGCCATCGAACTTGTGGCTGAGAAAGAATCGAAGTTATCGTTCAATACCCGCGAAGATAAACTGGCTGGAAGACCACTCATCGCGGATCGCGTTGCTTTGGAGTGCATGAACAATAAAGTCTACGTCTCAAGTTGGATCAACTGCCTGATCATAGCGCCTCCGCTCATAATATCCAAAGAGGAAATTGACAGAGGAATAGATGCAATCGATCGATCACTCACTGTAGCAGACCAGGAAGTACACTAGGCTTGGAGAGAGCGAAGACTAGTGCAACTTCTGAAGCGAGAATACGTTCGGGTCGTAAGACGCGAACGAATAACTTTGACCGTGTTGACAAATCAATTCTAAACGAGTTACAAAAGGACTGCAGGATTCCCCTCGAACAGCTTGCAGCAAGGGCTGAAGTACCCAAATCAACCATCTTCTACAGGATAAAGAAGCATGAGAAGGCAGGAATAATCGAAGGATATCATGCAAAGTTGAATGCGACCAGTCTCGGGTACGACTATCTCGCTATAGTACTGGTGCGCGCAAAGTACGGACCTCATTATCATGACAAAGTTGGAAAAAAGCTCGCGCAGATAGAAGGCGTATGGTCAATCTACTACGTTCTGGGTGAAATCGATTTCATCGTACTCATAGGGGCCACCGATCGAGATGATTACATGGAGAAACTCTCCAAGATCAGTAACATGCACGATATAGAAAGAACAAGTACGCAAGTCATAGCCAAGGTTGTTAAAGAAGCACCACACATCGAAGTCCCCTGATTAGGCGTACAATGTTCCGAAGATGCTGAGGAGACTCACATGCTCGAAACAGTCACCAAACGCAAGTCTACGATACGGCTGAAAACTCTGGTTAGGTTCACTCTGAAGCGAATTCTCTTCTCGATTGGAGTCTTACTTGGCGTAGCCTTCGTAACCTTCGTCATCTCACGTGTGATAGTTCCGAACCCCGCGAGGGTTTGGGCTGGACCGAAAGCGAGCTCAGAAACAATCGCTGCCTTCGTTGCACGTTTTCACCTCAACGACCCGTTCTACGTCCAATTCTACTATTACCTCAACGACTTGCTGCACGGAAACTGGGGAGTCTCACCCAGTTCTGGTCAACCTGTTCTTAACAGCATCGCGATATACTTGCCGGCCACGATTGAGCTGACGATAGCTGCAATAATTATGACGGTCCTGATCGGAATACCCCTTGGAGTCGTCGCAGCAACCAACAAAGACAAGAGTGTAGACCATTTATCTAGACTGTTCTCTCTTTCGGGAGTCGCGTCTCCACCATTCCTTGCAGCCCTACTGCTTCAGCTAATTTTCTTCTATTACCTCAAACTATTCCCTGACTCTGGCGGCAGAATATCTCTCTCCGTGACTCCGCCTCCCACTATAACTGGACTATTCACGGTCGATAGCCTGGTAACCGGAAATTGGGCAGCATTCATCAGTTCAATTCAGCACCTAATACTGCCCTCATTCGCGCTCGCCTTCCTCATCCTGGGGCTCATGAGCAGACTCGTGAGAGCTTCAATGCTGGAAGCACTGATGAGTGACTACGTTAGGACTGCGAAAGCCAAGGGCCTCAGGAGAAGGTTGGTGATCTACAAGCACGCGTTAAGGAATGCTTTGACGCAACCGGTTACGGCACTCAGCCTTTACGTCGCGTACACGCTCGGTGGGTCTGTTGTGATTGAGTCAATTTTCAGCTGGCCCGGAGTTGGAAGATACGCGGCGCAAGCAGCAATGGTCTTCGACCTACCTGCAGTGATGGGTACAACAATCATCTTCACAATATGCGTCGTGCTCGCAAACCTAGTTGCTGATATCCTCCTCTCGGTTATCGACCCGAGGATACACCTGAGGTGAGAAGAAATGAGCATAGACCGAAAAGAGATTGCCCTCACACTGGACGTACTGAGACGAGATAGACTGGCAATTGGTGGGATAGGAGTAGTGGTACTCTTCATCCTGACATCCTTTGCGGTCCTAATCTTCGGCAACAGCCTCGTACCATACGATCCCACAGTAGTCAACATTTCAGCTGCATTTCAAGCGCCATCACTTCAGCACCTCTTCGGGACAGATAATCTTGGGAGGGACATCTTCAGCAGATGCGTAGTCGCTGCGCCAATAGACGCGGAGATAGGATTCTCCATCGTCTTAGTCTCAGTTCTCATTGGAGGAATTGTAGGATCTTGGGCAGGATACGTTGGCGGAAGAGTCGACGAGATTCTGATGAGGATAACTGACATCTTCATTGCAGTCCCCACCCTCGTCCTTGCTGTCGCGGTAGGCGTAGCGCTTGGACCCGGTATCGAACATGTGATTGAAGCAAACCTAGTAGGGTGGTGGCCCGTCTACGCTCGATTAGCTCGAGCAGGAGCACTCTCGCTGAAAGAATCACAATTCATTGAAGCCGCAAAGGTAGCTGGACTCGCACGTTTTAAGATCATTATCAAACACATTATTCCGAACAACATCTCTCCCATTCTAGTTTACGCTACGCTTGACATAGGGAACGCGATCCTATACGCATCAGTCCTAAGCTACCTAGGAATGGGAGCCCAACCTCCACAGGCAGAATGGGGGCGTATGGTCTTCGACGGTCAAGTCTATCTCACCAACGCGTGGTGGATGTCAATTCTACCAGGGCTTGTGATATTCACAGTAGCACTTGGCTTCAACCTGTTTGGTGACGGTCTTAGAGACACTCTTGATCCAAGGTACCGGAAATAACCATGACAGACCACATCATTCAGGTAAACGAACTCAGCGTAGTCTTCGAGACATTGCAGGGCAGATACAGCGCGCTTGACAAAGTCGACCTGGCGATAAACAAGAGCGAAGTTGTGGGACTTGTAGGTGAATCTGGATGCGGGAAGTCGACGCTTGCGCTCGCAATAATGGGACTCTTACCCCGTCCCCCTGCGAAAGTCCTCTCGGGATGCATCATGTTCAACGGAACCAACCTCCTCACTTACACCGAGAAGGAGATGGAAAAGGTACGAGGAACGGGCATAAGCATGATCTTCCAAGAACCGCTCACCTCACTCAACCCACTCTTCACTATAGGCGATCAACTTTCCGAAACAATCCGCATCAAAATGCAACGACAAAACGAACATGACGGGCGGGATGAGAAAAAGGTCAGAGCTGAAGTCGTAGAATGGCTCAAACGCGTCGACCTCGCAGACCCAGAGAGTGCCATGGAACGATATCCACACGAATGGAGCGGAGGAATGCGACAGAGAGTCATGATAGCCATGGCACTAGCCGCCAAACCGTCACTCATGCTAGCCGACGAGCCGACAAGCGCACTCGACGTGACTACCCAAGCCCAAATCCTCACACTCGTAAAATCTCTCGTCCGGGAAGTGAAGGCGTCCGTCCTCTTTATCTCACACGATCTTGCTGTCGTCGCTCAGATCGCTGACAGAGTAGCCGTCATGTATGCAGGGATGGTTATGGAAGAAGCGCCGGTCAACGAGATCTTCGAGAATCCACTCCATCCGTACACTCAATCGCTTATGGGCGCTTTCCCTAAGGAGACAGGTGTTAGGAAAGCCAGATTAGAAACCATCCCGGGTTCAGTTCCGAACCTTGCCCGCATCCCACCCGGCTGTCCGTTCCATCCCAGATGCAAATTCGTAAAGGACCAATGTTCGACCGCGAGACCAGGGCTACGAGAAACGTCCCCAGGCCACAAAGTAGCGTGTGTGATGTACACTCAATGAGTAACAGTGAACTACTGCGCCTCGAGAACATAGTTAGATACTTCTCCGCCAAAGGAGCCATGTTCTATAGCGAAAGTGGAGTACTAGAAACCGGATCAACAATCCACGCGGTAGACGGCGTTGACCTGAATATTGACCGCAATTCTAGTCTGGGAATTGTCGGCGAGAGCGGATGCGGCAAGACAACCCTTGCCAGAACCATACTCATGCTCATCAAACCAACCTCGGGCAAACTCTACTTTGAAGGACGTGAGATCACCAACCTATCCTATGGAGAATTGGCAAAGATTCGGCCCAACTTTCAAATGATCTTCCAGGACCCATTCTCCTCACTCGACCCTAGAATGCGGGCGAAGGCGATCATCGCTGAACCTTTGAGCGTCGTGATTAAAGATCGAGAGAAGATAGGTGAAAGAGTCCGTGAAGTCTTCGAACAAGTGGGCCTCAGCGTCGACCAGTTGAATCGCTTTCCAAACGAGTTCAGTGGAGGACAGCGGCAGAGAATAGCAATCGCCCGAGCCCTAGCAACAAAGCCCAAACTGGTAATCCTAGATGAACCGACGAGTGCCCTAGACGCGTCCACTCAGGCGCAAATTCTGAACCTGCTCCTGGACATTCAGGAAGAGTACGAAGTAAGCTACGTCTTCATCTCACATAACGTTAGTGTCGTACGACACATGAGCGATAGAATCGCCGTAATGTACCTAGGGAAGATTGTGGAGGAGGGGCCGGTAGATGAGCTATTGCGCAGGCCAAAGCATCCATACACCGCCGCCTTGATCTCGTCAATTCCAAAACCCAACCCGAAGGCCAGAGGAGCGATGGTCGAGATACGAGGAGAAACACCCAGCCCTGTGAACCCGCCAAGCGGTTGCAGATATCATCCCAGATGCCCCTTCGCGACTGAGCTCTGCAGCCAGACCGAACCACCACCGCAAGAATTTGAGAATCACCATATCGTAGCTTGCCACTACCCCCTCAACAGATAGACAGAAGGCGACAATTTGCCTGATTTGCTGAACCATCACAGAAAGTTGTGGCCATCATGAGTCAGGAGCTAATTCTTGATGCAACAAATTTGACGCAGCACATGAGAATGCTCACAGAACGGATTGGCGTACGCCTCGCAGGATCAGCGGCTGAACATGCCGCGGCGAAATATGTTGCAGCCGAGTTCGAAAAGATAGGAGCACGGACGACAATCGAGGCTTTTCCCATGATGACGCGCGATGTGACAGAACAACTGCTAGAGGTCCGCGTCGAAGGTGCGTGGCGAAAATTTCCGTGCTCACTTTTCGCTGGCGCACCGGGGACAACGGGAAAGCTTATCGAGGCTCCCCTCATCTTCTTCGAATCCCCCGCTGAACAGCAACGAGCTGACCTCTCCTCCCTGCACGGGAAAGCCGTCGTTCACCTCGGTTGTCATTTTGAAACGCGAGACATCTATAGACGAATCATCCAAGCGGAACCAGCCTTCCTGCTGTGCGTAGACATCCGTTATCCCGGAGACCGTCCACTGGCGGACGGCCTATTCCCTACTTACGTAAAGTCAATGGGAGCGGTTCCGACTATGAACGTCGCATACCTTGATGCTTGGAATTGGCAAGCGGGGCACGCCGATGCGGCGCGTCTGCTCGTGAAAGGAGGTATGAAACCTGGACTATCAAGTAATGTGATCGCTACGTTACCTGGTGAGTCTGATGATTGTGAGGTAGTTATTGCAGGAGCCCACCATGATACGCAGGCCGATAGCGTTGGTGCCGATGACAACGCGTCCGGAGTTGTCGGTTTATTAGAACTAGCCCGAGTACTAGCCAAGTGTCCACGCCGACGTGCAATTCGCCTTATCAGCTTCGGCACGGAAGAACAGCTCTCAGTGGGTAGTGCAAACTACGTGTGCACTCATAAAGCAGAACTGGGCCGCAACATGCGTCTCATGTTCAATCTCGACAGCTACGGCTCTCGCATGGGCTGGAATGAACTTCTATACGACGGCTCCAAGCAGTGGGGTGACTACTTACGACGACATTTCGAGATACGTAACATGTTCGCAAGATTAACGGCTTCAATCTCCCCATATGTAGATGCCTTCCCCTTCCAAGCCTTAGGTATCCCCGCCGTCACGCTAATGCGTGAGAACTGCACGACAGGTCGTTTCTTTCACCACCGGCATGACGACGATATGACACGTATCGATCCTGACGTGATGGCCCGTCTTCTTTCATGTGTCGCCTCACTCCTGGTAAACGCGGCATCTTCACCAGCTTTGCCTTTCGAGCGGCGTATCTCTGCAGAACTCACCGCCGAAGCCCAGCGATGGTGGAAGGAACTATTCGAATCATAGAGTTGTTAGGAGATTTCCCCGATTCCAATACACACTACACGGCAAATCTTATCATAGAAACTGAGTCAAGACCGCAATACGGGAGAGAACATTGGACGAGATGCCCGTTGGCGTTATGACATGGGTTTTCGGTGATCCGTTCACAGCAGTCAAATTGGCGCAAGAGGTGGGTGTCAGAACAATGCAGCTCGGTTGCCCACCTGAGAAATATTACAGTGGGGAGGAGTTGCATAAGTTCAAGAATTTCGTGAAGCTGTCCGGCATTCGAGTTACAATGGTATTCTGTGGGTTTGAAGGAGAGAACTATGCTGATATGAATAGCATCAGAGATACAGTCGGATTCAGAAACCCAACGCTAAGAACCGATAGGATAGAGAAGACCAGTCGAATCTCCGACTTTGCGAAGAAGTTGGACGTTAATGCCGTCGCAGCCCACATAGGATTCATACCAGAGGACCCAACGGACCCGGCATTCAACGAGATGGTTGAAGTTGTTAGAAAGATCGCTGACTATTGCGCTAAGAACGGACAATACTTCGTACTGGAAACAGGTCAAGAATCAGCACGCACCCTCGCACGATTCATCGAAACCGTAGGAAGAGGCAATGTGAGAGTGAACTTCGATCCTGCAAACATGCTCTATTATGGGTCGGGCGATCCTATAGAAGCACTCGAAACCCTCAACCAATATGTCATTGGCGTTCACTGCAAAGACGTCAAAATGCCAAGGGGAAGCCAACGGGCGATTGAAGAAGTTCCATTCGGTGAAGGCAATGTTGGAGCTGATAGATTCATCAGGAAATTGAATGAGATAGGGTATAAAGGCCCACTAACGATCGAAAGAGAAGTCACAGATCTTCAATCGCAGATTAGAGATATGACCAACGTCAAAGTGACTATCGAGAAACTGAAAGAGAATCTGACCTCGGCTCACTAGGAGATCGAACCTAACATGCGACAGAGAGTTAACGTAGGTTTAATCGGATGCGGCCGCATAATGCCTGCTCACTTACATGGGTACAGAATCCTCATCGAAAACGGCGTCGACGTGAGAATAAAGGCGCTCGTTGCTAGAAGAAAAGAAGACGCACTAAGGTTCAGGCGCCGTGGAGAAGGCCCTCCACCAAGAACGTCGGTAGGACCTCCCGGAGATCCTTTGGTCTCATCTCACGTATCGGTTTACGACTTCCAGGACGATGTTGATGTTAAGGTCTATGCGGACTACGAGGAAATGATACGTAGAGGTGACGTGGACGCTGTTGACATCTACACACCTCCTCATACTCATCATAGGATGGTACTCGATAGTCTCGCAGCGGGAAAACACGTCCTTGTAGAAAAGCCCCTCTCGATCACAGTCAAGTCTGGCCGGATCATGATTGACGCTGCCGAGAAGGCTGGAAGAGTCCTAGGTGTCGCGGAATGCGGACGATACGAACCCGAGACGAGGATTGTGAAGTGGATTATGGATCAAGGATACATAGGCGAGACTCAATTGATGTTCACAGCAATATTGGGAGGCTACTGGTCTCCGAACAAGATGGCCGGTGCAACTCCTTGGAGACATCTGAAGAACCTGGCTGGCGGAGGACCTTCCCTAGACATGGGCGTCCACCTATTTGATGCAGCAAGATACTATTGCGGTGAAGTAGAAGAGGTAGAAGGCGTCACCAAGACCTTCGAACACGTCAGGGTCAATCGTGATAGGTCGGGAAGGATCACAGAAGAGATCCAAGGGGATGTTGATGACACATTCATTGCGATCGCTAAGTTCAAGAACGGAGCAGTTGGCCAGTTTAGCTTCTCATGGGCTCTCCACGGAGAACCAGCCAATCTAGGCACATTGATCTACGGCAGCAAAGGCTGCATCAAAGACAATATCCTCATCCTTGATGACGGAACTAGAACCCCCGTAAAGGACATTTTCGAAAAGAACGCAGCGAGTGAGAAAGAGAAGCTATTCCCAATGCAGATAACCGACTCCTTCGCCTTAGAGACTTTTGACTTCTTAAAGGCCATCTGGGATGAGAAAGAGATGGAGACAAGCGGGATCGAAGGGTTAAGGGATCTAGCTGCATCCTACGCTTTAATCGAAGCGTCACGTCTCGGACGAGCCGTGAAGGTTGACGAGGTAGAATTTGGCGAGATCGCAGGGTATGAAGACGAGATCAACACGTATTACGGCATATAATCGTGCGTTAATGAATGAGATCCGAGTCTTCGGCCAATTATGGACGATTTGGGATTACGGTAGGTCGCTTGGAGCGATCTGCATGTGCTTCTTGACCTGCTGAAACGCTTCGGCATACTCCACTCCAACCTGGAGGCCTCTGAAACGTGAGCACACTCGTGTATCTTCAATGAAATCAATCCCATGATGCTTCTTCAACCATTGCATTTGGCTTTCATGCTGTCGCAGAGCTTTCAGCTTAGTGTCAATTACATCAGAAATATCAATCCACAGATCAGGCTCGAATCCGATTCCGAACGCAGTTTCGCAGTAGTATACTCTCTTAGGAGTGTGGGCTGGCGATTTCGTTAGGATTCGGGGGACTCCGGCGGCAAAGGTCGCTTCAACAACAATTCTCCCTGTATTCGAATGATCACCATGGTAATCTTCAGGAGACATTGTGAAGATCACGTCAGGTCTTGCCTTGCGAATAAGCTCGACAACTTTCAACACGGCTTCCCGATTGTGGAATACTTCCCCGTCATTGAAACCTGCCCACACATATTGACCCCCCAAGACTGAGGCCGCACGACGTGCTTCTCCCAACCGAATTTTAGCAAGTCTCTTAGGAGGAATTACTAGATGGCCTTTATCACCATTGGTCATCGTAGCGATTACGGTCTTGTGACCTTTCTTTGCGTATTTCGCCATCACGCCGCCACAGGAGGACTCAACATCGTCAGGATGAGCGCCAATAGCCAATATTCTCGTAATATACCGCCTAATCCCAAGGTTAGGGCGGAGGACATATGAGTTTCTATAACCTGAACGTTTGCATGGTGATCCTTAGAATCGAAGAGCCACCGATTCCTGACGATTCTACGAAATGAGTAGTGGCGGATGCGTTATATGCAAATAACTCTGCTTTCCACTCGTGTCTGAGAGTTGCAGGAGCATCTTCCAGTAGTCCTTAACATACGTCACAACATCAACCTACAGAGATGAACCGTGGACAATCAATGGAGAAAAGACATCTACCAAAACGTCCAACCCGCGCGTTACATCTGGCCGTATTGGACACTGAAATCGATTCGTCTTATTTTGACGTTAATTTACGTAAATTTACGCGTTTCCTGACGTTTTTGCCCTCATCTCCACTCATCGATGAATATAGAGGTTCAGGGAGACGGGTGTGACCGTGTGAAGACGGGGACCGGCTTGGACATAGTGCTGCCAGCGAGAATTTCGACTGGACCGTTCCGTTTTGGAACGTTTTCATGTGTTGGAACGTTCCGGAATAGCGTGGAACGTTCCATTATGTTCCACAGACAGGATGTATCCGTATCGAGGCCTAAGCATCGGAATCAGGCACGAAAACCAATGGTTCATTCCGGACGTTTTTGACATAGATCGAATTCTAGATCCAGCGGATAATACACATTCAATTTTATTCTGACGATACCATGCGATCGTCAAAGTCCCTTTCGGAGCATCGCTTGCGCGATAGGACTAACCTCGTTGTTAAGGCCGACATTCAACTTCACTACTGGATCACTTTTCAGCAAAGCACGGACTTCTGCATCATTCGATGCTTCAACAAGGCTCAAACCCCAACCTCCTTTCTCGTCCATAACAGGACCAAAGACAACTGCTATCATGTTATCCGCCAGCGTCCTCCAGTATGCACCATGCTCGTCCATCAGCCGCCTTCTTCTTTCGCCATATCCTGGGCGAACGTTGACCGGGGAGCCACTTGCTTGCAAACGAAAAATGTCCGTAGCTCGATCGGACACGAATATTGAGTCTTCCTCTTGCATAACGAGCTAAGGGCGAAATCGTTGTTAAGCGGCGTTTCAGGTCCTAGGAAGCGACATGTTTCTTCAAATCCAATATCAATCGGAGGAGCTCGGCGTGATGCCTCTCATCTTGAGCTATACCTCCTAGGATTCGTTTCATCACGATGTCGAGAGTCGCTATGGAGGTTAGACTCGCATAAAGCAAAGTCACGTCCTCTTCGTTTGCCACATCCTCTTCGAACTTTACGAGCTTCCCCGCAGCCTCGTCGATTGGCATCCCGTCAGATACTTGGATCCTGATGGAACGAATGAATTCCACAGAATGCACGAAAAGGGTGCCCATCTGTTTACTGCAATCAGCTAGCGAAGACGAGGTATGTTCGCATATGCTACTTGCATGTCTGAACAATTCTCTGTGAGTTCGCGATTCCTGCAATATCACATCTAGCAGAAGCGAGACTGCCGGGTCTTCTGACTTTGCAACCATAACTTCGTACAGTTGGCAAGCCTCATCCTCTAGCAATGCTAAGCATGCGAACTTTGATTCTGGCAATGAATCACGCCTCTTCTACTACCACCATAGTAAGCGTAGAGCGCACCTTGTCGAGTCGTCTTATCTTCCATGTTATGATTTCTTTTAGCTTATCCATAGATTCGGTTTCTACCTTTGCGACTATATCGTAGATCCCGTAGGTAACATAGGATTCCTTCACGTTCGCGATCTTGCGCAGTTCGCAGATTATCGAATCTTCGGCGCTTAGGTCGGCGTTGATGAGAAGAATAGCTAGGGTCATTGCTATTCCTTTGAACTCTCGTCGATACTGGTCGAAATGTCAGTTCTCAACAGGAAATCGGACGAACTTCAACTTTAGAAGCATAAAACCTTTCGATGGTTTACGATGGGATAGTTTTTTCAGTTAACCAATCTTGAGTTATCGTGGATTCGAGTGCGTACCACAAACGTTCTAATCGTGCTCTGCTTCGGAGTGAGTCTCTATGCCTGGTATCTTGGGTCAAAGAATCCTCTGCTTGTCCAGGAGGATCTG
>Ga0187779_10001611_pt1 | contig 14039 bp, 12 predicted proteins | sample 1015_Q2_SP10_10__FD_132435 | JGI IMG/M metagenome (GOLD analysis project Ga0187779, IMG submission 132435) | Tropical peat soil microbial communities from peatlands in Department of Meta, Colombia - 1015_Q2_SP10_10_MG | ecosystem: Environmental > Terrestrial > Soil > Wetlands > Peat | place... | reverse complement strand
TGAGGGAGAGGATCTGGGTGTTCCAGTCCACCGCCGCGTCGCCGCGCAGCGTGCCCACCGGGGCCGACTGGGCGCCGTCGAGCGTGATGCCGCTCTTGGCGAAGGGGCTGGGCTTGTTGGGGATGAGGTCGATTCCCCGCTCGTTGATGCTCGACTGGCCGTGGGCGGCCATCGCCGCGAGCAGCGCAATGGCAACGAGCGTGCGTTTGCCCAGCTGGGTCAGGCGGCCCCTCCGGATCTCTAGGGCTTACAGCGGAAGCGAGGGCTCGCCAAGAAAGCCCCTGTACCCGCCGGCCGGGCGGAGCACAAGATTCCGGAAGGCCTGGATCCGGGCGTTGACCGGTGTGCGGGAGCGGTTAGGGTAGGGGGGTTGAACCGGGGGCGCCCTGGTTTCGACGGGGGCAATGACGCCCTCCGACGCGTGCCGAGTGGGCCTGTCACTCGTAAATCACCAGGGCAACGACACAAAAGCCAACGACAACGTTGAGCTCGCGCTGGCTGCTTAAACAGTCCTAGTGCGCGGTCCCCCCGGTCTCGGCCCGTGGGCCGGGGATGGGCCGTCAGAATGCGGGCTGGCTGAGCCGCGCCGCCTGGGCGGGGCTCGGCGAGACCTTCCAGGCTGGGGCCCCGCGAGGTTGTCCGTGTCCGGACGCGGCCCGACGCTTTTCACACGGACTACGCACGTAGGGTCGGGCGGCTGAAGGCTTCCGGACGCGGGTTCGATTCCCGCCGCCTCCACATGGAGTCCGGTCCGGTCCGCGCCCGGGGAGCGGCCGGGCGCGGCCGCCTCACGGGCGCGGCTAGCCGGTGCTCTTCCGCCGGCCCCGCTTGAGCGTGGTACCGGCGCGGCGCAGCGCACTGAGCATGGTCGGGAGGGCGACCTTGTGCTTCCTCGCCAGCGCCACGCCGGTGGCGCCCGCCTCGTACTGACGGCGCAGCTGCGCGGCCTGGGTGTCGTTGAACTTCGGCTTCGGCCCGCGCCGGCCGCCGGTCGACCGTCGCGCGGCTGCTCCCTTGCGGCGCCCGCGCGCCGGCGGACCGCGGCGAATGCTCCCGCTGAGGCTGGCCAGCCGGCGCTCCAGCGCCTCGGTGCGCCGGGCCGTCGCGCGGATCTCGTCGATGAGATCCCGGAGGAGGTGGGTGAGGGTGGGCATCGAATTCCCGGGGGAAGGGGGATGGCCGCGACGGTGCCATGGCGGGATCAGGAAAGGAAATAAAAAGTGATGGGGTTTTTTCCAAGGTTGCTTTTTTCGGACATCATCGCCGCGCGTGCGTGGGCTCCGCATCGGAACGGTGCTTCTTTTGCTCACCTGGAGCTCCGCGGCCCGGGCCCAGGGCGAGGAGAATCCGAGCACCGTGCAGCTTTCCGGGATCGCCGGCTACCAGGTGACGAGCACCGCCTACACCAAGTCGGGGACCATCTCTTTCGACGGCGCGGCCACGTACGGGGCGGCCGTCTCGCTGGGCGTCCTTCCCGACGAGTACCGGCTCGAGATCCTCTGGACCATCTCCGGCACCGACGCTCGATTCGCCTCCAGCGTCACCGGCGTGCCCAGCGCCTATCCGACCACGGTCACCGTGAATTACTTCCAGCTCGGAGTGACGAAGAGCCTCCGCACCGGGATCTTCGAGTCCTTCGGGGAGGCCACCGCCGGGCTGGTGCTCCTCTCGCCCGACATCATGCGGCTCACCAGCGGGGACACCCTCTCCGTCAGCAGCACGGTGCAGTTCGCCTTCACCCTCGCCGCCGGCTTCCGCATTGTGCTCCTCGAGCAGCTGGCGGTGCTCTTCGAGGCCCGGCTGCTCGTCCCGGTGTACTTCACCGGAGGAGGCTTCTTCGCCGGGGGCGGGGGAGCGGTGCTGGTGGTGGGGGCCGGGATTCCCTGTGTCCAGGGGGCGTTCTCCGGCGGACTTCTGCTCCGGCTCTGAGAGGGGGCGAGCGCGTTTTGGCTTGCGGCCGCTCGGCGCGCCGGTGATGTCACGGTCGCCCGCGGGGGCTCCCCGCGAAGGAGGTCGCCATGAGCAAGCGCGTCGGCGTCCTGGGCTCTGGGCAGGTGGCCCAGGTCCTGGCCGCCGGGTTCCAGAAGCACGGCCACGAGGTGATGATCGGCAGTCGCGATCCGAAGAAGCTGGCCGAGTTCGCCGCCCAGCAGCGCATCCGGGCGGGCACCTTCGGCGACACGGCCGCCCACGGGGAGATCCTCGTCCTGGCGGTGAAGGGTGACGGAGCGCTCGACGCGCTCGAGCAGGCCGGCGCCGGCAACCTGGCCGGCAAGGTGGTCATCGACGCCACCAATCCCATCGCCGCCGCGCCGCCGCAGAACGGAGTGCTCCGGTTCTTCACCGGGCCCAACGACTCGCTCATGGAGCGCCTGCAGTCCGCCTTCCCGGCGGCGCGCCTGGTCAAGGCCTGGAACTCGGTGGGCAACGCCTTCATGGTCGACCCCCGCTTCGCGGGCGGCCCTCCGACGATGTTCATCTGCGGGAACGATGCGGCGGCGAAGTCCGAGGTGGCTCGCATCCTCGAGACCTTCGGCTGGAGCGCCGAGGACATGGGGATGGTGGAGAGCGCCCGGGCCATCGAGCCCCTCTGCCAGCTGTGGTGCGCGCCCGGGCTCCTCCGCAACCAGTGGGCTCACGCCTTCAAGCTGCTCAAGCTCTGACGACGGAACGTCGCACCGTCCCCGAGCGCCCGAGCGTGTAGGAAGCCGCTTCCACGCCCGCCTCGCCGAATGACGGACGGAGGCCGAGGTCGAGCGCCCGCAGCGTCGGTCGCCCGAGGTGGGCCAGGACCAGCCGCCCGACGCCCAGCCGCTCGGCCGCGGCGGCCACCTCCAGCGCCGAGGCGTGGCCGCCCACCCGCCCACGAAACCAGATCCGCCGGTTCCAGCCCGAGGCCTCGGCGAAGACGAGGTCGGCTCCTGCTGCCCAGCGGGGGAAGACGAGGAACTCGGGGGCCCAGACCACCGTCCGGCGTCCGCTCCGGATGCGGTAGCCGAACGTCGGGTGGGCGGTGTGCCGGACCGGCATCGGCTGCACGTCCAGCGCGCCGGCGCGGAAGGGCTCGACCCCCGGCAGAAGGCCCCAGGCGCGGGCCCTCCGGCGAATGTCGGCGATGAGCTCGGCCCGGGCGTCAGTCACGAGCCAGGCGTCCGGGGGCGACGTGGGGACGGCCTCCAGCCCCCCGTCGATCATCACGCGCGCCGAACCACACTCCACCAGGAGCCCGGCCGGTCGAAAGCGCGGTGAGGCCATGGCCCCCACGCCGAGCAGCGTGCAGCGGAGCACGCCGGGCGACGGACGCCGGCGAGCGGGGGTGACCGAGACAGGCGCCATGGGGGACTCCGGGCCTAGGAGCGAGCCTCGCGGCGCGGCGCGGGCGGGGCCGGGTCGAGTCGGAGGTGGAGAGCGGCCAGGGCGTCCCGTTCGACCGACTCCGGCGACCCCCTCGCCCGGATGGTCAGGTGCTGGAAGGCGGGGGCGTGGAACGGCTCCCAGGCCGCCTTCTGAGCCACGTAGACCGCCCAGTCGGCATCGGAGACGGCCGTCTCGTCCCGGGCGCGCGCCCGGAGCCGCGCGCGGACCGTGGCATCGGGCGCTCTCAGCTCGAGGAAGAAGAGCAAGCTCCCCTGGGCGCGGGCCAGCTCCACGGCCAAGGCCCGCTGCCAGTGCCGCTGGAAGGTGGCATCGAGGATGACCGAGCGGCCAGTGGCCAGCCAGCGACGGGCGCGCGCCACGAGCTCGGTGTAGGTCGCGCGCGTGACTTCCTCGGCATAGAGACCCTCCCCGGGAGCGGCCGGGGCGTGCTCGCCGGGGGCCAGGTGGTGGAGCTCCTTGCGCACCACGTCCGAGCTGATGCGGGCGCACCCCAGGTTCTCGGCGAGCGCCGCGGCCAGGGTGGACTTGCCCGTTCCGGAGAGACCGCAGGTGACGAGCACCAGCGGAGGAGGGTCCTGGCGAGCATAGTGGCAGGCGACGGCGAAGCATCGCCGCGCGAGCCGCTCGGCCGCGGCCCGCTCGCGGCGCGGGACCTCGCGCTCCCCGGCGCGCAGTCCTTCCACCTTGCCCCGGACACAGGCCCGGTAGCAGCCGTAGAAGGGAAGCAGGGACTCCATCCCCCGGTCGCCGCTTCGCTCCTGGTAGCGGTGCTGGAACGCCCGCGCCAGACCGGCCGCGCCCCGGAGCGTGAGGTCCATGGACAGGAAGGCGACCTCGGAGGCCACGTCGCCGCAGCGGTAGCGGGGAGCGAAGTCGAGGCAGTCGAACACCTGGATGGGCTCGGTGAAGCACACCGACGAGGCCCGGAGGTCTCCGTGCCCGTCGCGGATGCGCCCGGCGGAGACGCGCCCGCGCAGCTCGGCGTCCTTTCGGATGAGCCAGGCCCGGACGGTGGCCCGGAGGAGGTGGTCCTGGAACGCGCTCAGCGTCCGGCCGAGGAAGCGCCGGGTCTGGGCGAAGTGCTCGTCCCAGAGCAGGCGGACGGCCTCCGGCGAGCCGAAGACGGCCACCGCCGGACCGCTCTCGACGCGTGCATGGAAGTCGGCGATGAGCTCGGCCAGCCGTTCCACCGCCTCGGTCCGGAGCTCCCCCCGGCGCAGGAGCCGATCCATCATCCGGTCCTCGGGGAGGCGGTGCATGCGGACCGCGTACTCGACCGGCGTCCCCTCGCCCCCGACGCGCATCCCCGCGGCCGACTCGACGATGGGAACCACCCCCAGGTAAAGCGCGGGGCTGAGGCGGCGGTTGAGCCGCACCTCCTCCTCGCAGAGATGCTTTCTCTGGGAGAGGCTGGACATGTCCAGGAACGGGAAGCGGACGGGCTTCTTCAGCTTGTAGGCGAAGTCACCGGCCAGGAGGATGGCCGAGACGTGGGTCTGGATCTCCCGGACGCGGCGAACCGGGTGGGGGTAGGCGCCGGGACGCAACAGCCCCTGGACCACCCGGGCGAAGAGGGGACCCGGGTTGGGCGAGCGCTGGCGCGGATGCCCGGAGCGCATCTCGCCGGCCAGGTAAGCGCTCCTGCCTCGCCGAATCAACCGGCGCGAGATCCGGCCAACCCCTCGACATCCGGGCCTGACCGGGGCCGCCGGTCACCTTTTTCCGCCCGGGGACCACCCGTAGGCTGCCGATGCGAGTGACCGCCACCACCCCCGACATCCTCCGCGACGACGCGGAGCTCGTGGCCCAGAGCCTGGCCGGAAGCCGGGAGGCCTTCGGCGGCATCGTCGCTCGGTACCAGGCGCTGGTGTCGAGCATCGCCTACAGTGCCACCGGCTCCCTGAGCGAGAGCGAGGACCTCGCGCAGGAGACATTCCTCAGCGCCTGGAAGCAGCTCCGCGGGCTGCGCGAGCCGTCCCGGCTGCGGTCCTGGCTGTGCGGCATCGCGCGGAACCTGGTGCACAACCGGCTCCGCCGGCAGGGGCGCGAGCCCTCCCTGGCCGCCGAGCCGCTGGAGCGTGCCGAGGACGCGCCCGCCGAGGCGCCGCTTCCCACCGAGCAGGCGATCAGCAGGGAGGAGGAGCAGATCCTCTGGCGCTCGCTCGAGCGCATCCCCCAGCCATACCGCGAGCCGCTGGTGCTCTTCTACCGGGAGCAGAAGTCGGTGGAGAGCGTCGCCGCGTCCCTGGACCTGAGCGAGGACGTCGTCCGGCAGCGGCTGTCGCGAGGCCGGAAGCTTCTCCACGAGCAGGTGCTGGCCTTCGTCGAGGGCGCCCTGGAGCGCAGCTCCCCCGGGAGGGCGTTCACCCTGGGGGTGGTGGCGGCGCTTCCGCTCGCCCCGGCTTCGCTCGCCTCCGCGACGCTCGCCTCAGCCGCGGCCAAGGGGAGCGTCCTGGCCAAGGGCGCCGGGCTCCTCGCCGCCGTCACCGCCCTGGTCGGTCCAGCGACGAGCCTGCTCAGCGGGTATGCCGGCGTGCGGGCCAGCCTGAACGTGACGCGCACGCGGCGCGAGCGGGAGGTCCTCTTCCGTCAGGTGAAGGTGATGGCCGCCGGCGCCGTCGTCTTCATCGCGGCGCTGTTCTGTCTTCTCCTCCCGAGGCGGTTCTGGTTCGCCCACACCGAGGCCCTGGTGGCGCTCGGGTTGGCCGTGTCCATCGGCTACGCGCTGTGGCTGACGGTGATGATGGCGCGGGACACGCGCGAGACCCGCCGAGTCCGGGCCGAGGAGCGCACGTTGCACCCCGAGCTCTTCGGGTCCTCGGGTCCGGTCTCGCCGCGCACGGCCTTCGAGTACCGGAGCCGGGCGACGTTCCTCGGGCTGCCGCTGGTCCATGTCCGTTACGCGCCGGCCGAGGTCGATGCCGCGCCGGCGCTGGGGTGGATCGCCGTCGGCGACCGCGCGGTGGGCCTCCTCTTCGCCCTGGGGGCCATGGCCGCGGGCGGGGTGAGCGTGGGGAGCGTCTCCACCGGGCTCGTCGCCGTGGGGGGCGCCAGCCTGGGGCTCGTCTCCCTGGGCGGAGCGGCCTTCGGCCTCCTCGTCCTGGGAAGCCTGGCCACCGGCATCGTGTCGCTCGGCGCCGTCTCGCTCGGATGGACCGCGGCCCTGGGCGCGGTCGCCGCCGCCCGCGGGCACGCCCTGGGCGGGCTGGCCGTCGGCGCGCACGCCAACGACGCGGCGGCTCGGGCCTTCGCCGCCGACCACCACCTGGGCACCGTCTTCTACGGCCTCCTCGCCGCCGTCTTCGTCCTGGCCGTCCTCCCCGCCAGCGTCCTGGCGTGGCGGACCCGGCGGCGAGCTGGACCGGTCACCACGAGCGGAGAGACATGAGCCGGAGCACGGTCGACGTCAGGCGCGACAACGTGGCGATGCGGTACCTGCGCGCCTTCCTCACCCTGCTGGTGGTCGCGCACCACTCCGTGCTCGCCTACCACCCGCACGCCCCTCCGCCGCCGGCTTCCCTCGATTCCCAGCCGATGCTCTGGCCGGCGTTCCCGGTGGTCGACCCCCGGCGCTGGCCGGGAGTCGACCTCTTCGTCGGCTTCAACGACGTCTTCTTCATGGCCTTGATGTTCCTGGTCTCGGGGCTCTTCGTGTGGCCGAGCCTCGGGCGCAAGGGCCCCGGCCGGTACCTGGCGGACCGCGTGCGGCGGCTGGGCATCCCCTTCGCCGTCGCCGCCGCCGTTCTCGCCCCGCTCGCCTACTTCCCGACCTATCTCCAGTCGGACGCCCGGCACGCCCTGCGCGGCTTCTGGCATGCCTGGGCGGCGCTCCCCTTCTGGCCGGCCGGCCCGGCCTGGTTCCTCTGGGTGCTGCTCGCCTTCGGGGCAGTGGCCGCCGCGCTCACCCGGGCCTTCCCCGGCTGGGGAGAGGGGCTGGCGCGGCTGGCGGCACGGCTCGAGCGCCCGGCCGTTTTCTTCGGGGTGCTCCTGGTGGCCTCCGGGGCGGCCTACCTGCCCCTGGCCATCGCTCTCGACCCGGTGCGGTGGTTCAGCTGGGGCCCGTTCTCCGTCCAGGCGAGCCGGCCCCTGCTCTATGCCGTGTACTTCCTCGCCGGCATCGCCCTCGGCGCGCACGGCATCGAGCGCGGGCTGCTGGCGCGGGGAGGGCTCCTCGCCCGGCGCTGGCCGGCCTGGGCGCTGGCCGCGCTCGGGGCGTTTCTCCTCCTCGTGGTCTGCTTCCTCGTCGCGCTCGCCCGCGGCGCTGCGGCAGGCGCCGGGCCCTGGGCCGTTGTCGATGCGTCGTTCGTGCTCTCCTGCGCAGCCTCGGGCTTCGCCTTGCTCGCCCTGTTCGTGCGGTTCGCTCGCCAGGGGCGGGTCGCCGACAGCCTGAGCGCCAACGCCTACGGCATCTACCTCGTCCACTACCCGATCGTGAGCTGGCTCCAGTACGCGCTGCTCGGCTCCGCGCTCCCCGGAGTCGCCAAGGGCTGCCTGGTCTTCGCCGCCGCCCTGGCGCTGAGCTGGACCGCCGCCGCGCTCCTCCGCCGCATCCGGCCGGTGGACGGTGTGCTCTCGTCGCGGACCGCTGACCGCTCCGGCATCCCGGAGGCCCTGACCGTTCCCAGGTAGGCGCTCCTCAGCGCTCTTCGGGCGGCGAGTCGCCCTGCAGGAAGGTGAATCCGAAGCGTCCCTTCACGCACAGGTGCCCGGCGGTGACGCTCGAATCGCTGGGTGAGGTCACCCGGACGATGCGGTTGTTCTGCACGCGCAGGGACAGGGTGCATCCCACCCCGCAGTAGGGGCAGATGGTGTCGGTGACGGTCTGCTTCGACTCGTCCCATCGCCCGGCGACGCGGAGCTCGTGCTCGACCCTGAAGGCCAGCGCGCCGGTGGGGCAGACGCCCACGCAGTTGCCGCAGTAGACGCACGCCGAGTCGGGCAGCGTCCCGTCGTGCTCGGTGGCGATGCGCGCCTCGAAGCCCCGCCCGGCGAGGGCGATGGCGAAGGTGTTCTGCGCGTCCGTCCCGCACGCCTGGACGCACTTGTAGCAGAGCATGCAGCGGGCGTAGTCGCGGACGAAGAGCTCGTTGTCCACCTTGACCGGCTGGCCGACCGTCTCCGCGGCGGAGCCGAAGCGCTCCGGCTGCGCCCCGTAGCGCCGGGCATAATCGCCGAAGGCCTCCGCCCGGGACATGTCCACCGACGAGCCGAGGAGCTCGAGGACCAGCTTGCGGCTGAGCCTCACCCGCGGGCTGTCGGTGAGCACCGCCATCCCGTGCTCGGCGCGCCGCGAGCAGGCCGGGACCAGCGCCCGGGAGCCCTCCACCTCCACCACGCAGATGCGGCAGACGTTGACCGGGGTGAGGTTCTCCGCCCAGCAGAGCGTGGGGGTGTCCACCCCCAGGCTCCGGCAGGCCTCGAGCAGCGTGCTCCCCTCGGGCACCGCCACCGGCCGCCCGTCCACCCGGAGCTCCACCTTCCGCGCGCTCATCGGCTCGCCTCCCGGAGCGGAGCGAGCTTGGCCAGGGCCGACTGGATGGCCAGCGAGGCCGTCTGCCCCAGTCCACAGATGGAGGCATCGCGCATCGCCTGGGCCAGCTCGTCGAGGAGCGCCAGCTCCGCCTGCAGCGAGCCGAGCGGCGCTCCGGCGGCGAGCCGCGCCAGCAGCTCCTCCTGTCTCACCGTCCCCACCCGGCACGGAACGCACTGGCCGCAGGACTCGTCCCGGAAAAAGGCCGCCAGCCGCCGGAGCATGGGCAGGAGTGGGACGTCGTCGTCGAGGACGAGCACCACACCCGAGCCGAGCGAGGCCCCGGCGGCCCGCGTCTCCTCGAAGGAGAGCCCCACCGCGAGCTCGTCCGGCCCGAGGAAGGTCCCCGCCGCGCCGCCGAGCAGCACCGCCTGGATGGGCCTGCCCCCCGGGACGCCGCCGGCGAGCGCGATGAGCGCGTCGAGTCGAGTCCCGAAGGGGACCTCGTACAGCCCGGGGCGCTCCACCCGGCCGGAGACGCAGAAGAGCTTGGTCCCCGGCGACCCGGGCGTGCCCACCGAGGCGTAGGCGGCCGCCCCGTCGCGGACGATGTCCAGCACCGCGACCAGCGTCTCGACGTTGTTGACGGCGGTGGGTTTCCGGAAAAGGCCGGACTCGACCGGGAAGGGCGGCTTGTTGCGGGGCTCGCCGCGGTATCCCTCGATGGAGTTGAAGAGCGCCGTCTCCTCGCCGCAGATGTAGGCGCCCGCGCCGCGCCGGAGCTCGATGTCGAAGGCGACGCCCTTCCCCAGGACGTTGGCGCCCAGGAGACCCTCCTGGCGCAGGGCCCGCACGGCGTGCTCCATCCGGGCCAGGGCCAGCGGGTACTCCCCGCGGATGTAGAGGTAGCCACGCTCCGATCCGGTGGCCATCCCGGCGATGGTCATCGCCTCGAGCAGGGCGAACGGGTCGTCCTCCATCAGGACCCGGTCCTTGAAGGTCCCCGGCTCGGACTCGTCGGCGTTGCAGACCACGTAGTGCGGTCGCTCGCGAGCGCCAGCCACCGCCTCCCACTTGCGGCCGGTGGGGAAGGCGGCCCCGCCCCGACCCACCAGCCTGGCCAGGGCGAGCTCGCGCACCACTCCCTCCGGTCCGAGCTCGAAGGCCCGGCGGAGGGCGGCCATCCCGCCGTGCGCCGCGTAGTCGTGCAGGCTCGACGGGTCCACCTTGCCGATCCGGGCGAGCAGCCGTCGCGGACCCTCGCCGCCGATGACCGCGGGCGTCCCCGGGGGCGGGACGCCGTCCAGCGCGCGGAGGACGGCAGGCACGGTCGCCCCGCCGAGGCACACCTCCCGGGGTCGCGGACCGGCGAGGGTGACCATCGCCGCCGGTGCCTGGTCACAGAGCCCGAGGCACGGGCTCCGGGCCCAGCGGGCTCCGCCGCCGGGGCCGCCGGGGTGGGCGTCCGCCCGGTGCGGGGCACGAGCGGCCGGCCCGATGGCCGCGGCGAGCTCGCTGCACAACCGGTCCGCCCCCCGGGTCTGGCACGCGATGTCGTCGCAGGCGTGGACGAAGCTCGCCGGCCGCTCGGAGAGCGAGAGCAGGGCGTAGAAGCTGGCCACGCCGTACGCCTCGGCGGGCGGCACGGCCAGCCGGCGGCACAGGTAACCGAGCCCACCGGGGCTGACCCAGCCCACCCGGGCCTGCAATGCGTGGAGCCCGGGGAGCAGCAGGGTGCGGCGCCGTCCGGCCTCGCCCGCCGGCACCGGGGAATCGTCGCCCGGGGAGCCGAGCACGGCGTCGATCGCCTCGCGCTCGGGGTCGCTCGGCGCGGCGGCGATGGCGCGCAGGTCCATCGTCTCGGAAGACTAGCAGAAGCCCTCTAGAGCTTCTCCACGCGGATGGCGGCGGCCTTGAACTCCGCCGTGCCCGACTTGGGGTCGGTGGCGTCGATGGTGAGCACGTTGGTGTCCACCTGGTCGGGGAAGTGGAAGGTCATGAAGGCCAGGCCGGCGCGGAGACCGGGGTCGAGCCGTGCCGGCGCCTCCACCGCGCCCCGGCGCGAGACCACCCGCACCCACTCGCCGTCGACCACGCCGAGCCGGCGGGCGTCCTCGGGACTGAGGTCCAGCGTCTCGCGGCGGCGGTGGGGCCAGGCGTAGGCCCCGCTCTGGACCCCGGTGTTGAAGGACTCGAGGCGCCGGCCGGTCGTCAGCCGGAGCGGGAACTCCTCGCTCAGGACGTCCACCGGGGCGACCTGCTCGGTGGGGATGAAGGGCGCGGCCGGCCCGCGGCGCGGCGCGTCCTCCCAGAGGCGGCCGTGGAGGAAGGGTGAGCCGGGGTGGTCCTCGTCCGGGCACGGCCACTGGAGCCCGCCCAGCGCCTCCAGGCGCCGGTAGCTCATCCCCCGGTGCATCGGGCTCAGGCTGCGCAGCTCCTCCCAGGCCTCCCACGCCGTGGGCGTTCCCAGCTCGTAGCCCAGGCGGCGCGAGAGGTCACAGAGGATGGCGATGTCATCGCGCGCCTGTCCGGGCGGATCGAGCGCCTTGCGGCAGCGCTGCACCCGGCGCTCGCTGTTGGTCACCGTCCCCTCCGCCTCGCACCAGCTGGCCGCCGCCGGGAGGACGACGTCGGCCAGCTCCGCGGTCCGCGTCAGGACGATGTCCTGCACCACCAGGAATTCGAGCCCCTCGAGGAGGGCGAGGGAATGGGTGGAGTCGGCCTCGGACTGGGCCGGATTCTCACCGATGACGTGGAGCGCGGTGAGCTCCTTGCGCTGCATGGCCTCGAACATCTCGGTCAGATGCCAGCCGTTCTCGGGCGGGATGCGGCGCCCCCAGCGGGCCTCGAAGCGGGCGCGGATCTCCGCGTTCTCCACGTCCTGAAACCCGGGGAGCTTGTGCGGGAGCGCCCCCATGTCCCCGCCTCCCTGGACGTTGTTCTGCCCGCGCAGGGGGTTGAGGCCCGACCCCCACCGGCCGACGTGTCCGGTGAGCAGGCCGAGGTTGATCAGCGCCAGCACGTTGTCCACCGCGTTGTGGTGCTCGGTGATGCCCAGCGTCCAGCAGATCATCGCCTTGTCGGCCCGGGCATAGTCGCGCGCCAGGCGCCGGATGAGCTCCGGCGGGACGCCGGTCTCCCGGGAAACGCGGGCCAGGTCATAGGCGTCCAAGAGGCGGGCGTAGGCCGGGAAACCCTCGGTGGCGCGGCGGATGAACTCCCGGTGCTCGAGCCCCTCCTCGAGGATGCAGCGTGCCACCCCGTTGGCCAGGGCGATGTCCGTGCCCACCTCGAGCTGCAGCCAGCCGTCGGCCCACTCGGCGGTGGGCGTGCGGCGGGGGTCCACCACGTAGAGCCGGGCGCCTCGCCGCACGCCCTGCAGGACGTGGTGAAAGAAGATGGGGTGCGTCTCGCGGGCATTGCTGCCCCAGAGGAGGAGGACGTCCGTCTCCTCCGCCTCCCGGTAGGAGCTCGTCCCGCCGCCCGCCCCGAAGACCGTCGCCAGACCGACGACGCTGGGGGCGTGTCATGTTCGATTGCAGCTGTCGATGTTGTTGCTGCCCACCGCGGCCCGGATGAACTTCTGAGCGACGTAGTTCACCTCGTTGGTCGCCTTGGAGCAGCTGAAGATCCCGAAGGTGGATGGGCCGTGGCGCTCGACGGAAGCGCGGATGCCGGCGGCGGCGCGGGTCAGCGCCTCCTCCCAGCTGGCCGGCCGGAGCGTGCCCCGGTCACGCACCAGGGGTTCGGTCAGCCGGGTGAGTGCCATGGACGCGAGTGTAGCGCCGGAGGCGAAAATCGGTAGAGTCCACCGCCCCATGACTCGAACCCTCCCCGGGCTCGGGCTGGTGGCGGCGATGCACGTCTGCTCCCTGGCGGCTGCCCAGGGGCAGAAGCTCGAACTGCCGCTCCCCAGCCCGCATGCCACCCTCCAGCAGACCGTCGGGCTCACCGACGTCACCGTCGCCTACTCCAGCCCGGCGCTCCGCGGGCGCGTCATCTGGGGGGCGGTGGTCCCCTACGACGTGCTCTGGCGCGCCGGCGCCAACGAGTGCACCAAGCTCACGCTCAGTCGCCCGGCCGCGGTGGAGGGGAAGCCGGTTCCCGCCGGGAGCTACTGCCTCTTCCTCTTGCCGGCGCGGCCCGGCTGGACCCTCGTCCTGAACAAGAACGCCGGCCTCTGGGGCACCGATGGATACAAGCAGGCGGAGGACGTCCTGCGCGTCCCCGCGGCGTCGAGCACCATCCCCAAGCGCGAGCGGCTGGCGTACACCCTGCTCGACTTCACCGACGACGCCGGCACCCTGGCCCTGGAGTGGGACACCGTCCGCGTCGGCGTCAAGCTCGAGGTCGGCACGCGGGCCAAGGTGCTGCCGGAGATCCGGGCGCTGAAGACGGATGACTGGCGCGTCTACAACCGGGCCGCCCGTTACCTGCTCGACGCCCGCATCGAGCCCGGCCTGGCCATGGAAATGGCCAATCGCTCGGTCCAGCTCCAGGAGACGTGGAGCAACCTCTGGACCAAGGCGCAGCTCCTGGCCGCCGCGGGCAAGAAGGACGAGGCGGTGGCCGCCGCGCTTCGTGTCCAGGAGCTGGGGAAGAAGGCCGAGAACTTCGAGTCGGCGGACGAGGTGGCCCGGGCCATCGCCGAGTGGAAGAAGTGACCTCTCAGGCGGGCAGCGCGAGAAGCTCGCCGTAGAGGGCCTCGACCCGGGACACGACGACGTCGGGGCGGAAACGCGCGGTGGCGTCGGCGCGCGCCGCCTGGGCCATCCGAGCGCGGCGCGGCTCGTCGGAGAGCAGGTCGAGCGCCGCGGCGGCCAGGGCGCGCGGGTCCCGGGCCGGGACGAGCCTCCCCGTCTCCCCGGAGCGGACCACCTCCGAGACGCCGCCGACGTCGGTGGCGACCACCGGGACCCCGGAGGCAAGCGCCTCGAGGGCGGCCAGCCCGAAGCTCTCCTGCTCGCTGGGGAGCAGGAACAGGTCGGCCTGCGCGAAGAGCGGCCCGAGGTGCCGGCGCGCACCGAGGAGGGCCACCTTCTCGGTGAGGCCGAGCGCGTCGACCAGGGTCTCGACGGCCCGCCGCTCCGGGCCATCGCCGACGAGCACGAGCACGGCGTCGCGAGACTGGAGCACCTCGGCCAGGGCTCGCACGGTGTCGGCCACCCGCTTGACCGGCCGGAAATTGGAG
>Ga0187779_10001610_pt1 | contig 14045 bp, 13 predicted proteins | sample 1015_Q2_SP10_10__FD_132435 | JGI IMG/M metagenome (GOLD analysis project Ga0187779, IMG submission 132435) | Tropical peat soil microbial communities from peatlands in Department of Meta, Colombia - 1015_Q2_SP10_10_MG | ecosystem: Environmental > Terrestrial > Soil > Wetlands > Peat | place... | reverse complement strand
TCACCGTATCTCCCGATACCCCTATCTCAACATTAAAGGAAATCCTCAGGGTCAATCGTATATCGGGAGTGCCTGTTCTGGATGGGAGCCTTCTGGTCGGGATCATTTCGATCGAGGATTTGATAAACGCCTTGGAACAAGGCGATATCCAATCTCCCGTGCGAAAAAGGATGAGCACGCAACTGATTACTGTCCGGGAGGATGAATCCGTTATCGAGGCGGTGAATAAATTTGTTCAATACAGAGTAGGGCGTCTGCTGGTGGTGAATGAGCTGGGAGGACTGACCGGAATCCTGACCGGAGGGAATATCACCCGTGGGTTGTTGGAAGCCATTGGGAGGAATCAACATGCAGAGAAGATTAGCGGTTATCGGGCGCCACATATTTTTCAAGATTTCGCTTCAGATCAAACGAGTCTCACTCTGAAATATAACGTAAAGGCCAGAGATTTTAAGACGGCAGGGAGTGCATCCAGTAAAGTGAGACGAGCCTTGGGTCGACTGAGAGTACTCCCTGAGGTCATCCGGCGTGTCGCCATTTCAGTATACGAAGGGGAAATGAATTTGATTATCCATTCGGATCAGGGTGGAGAATTGATCGCCGAGTTGCGACCGGAATTGATCCATATCACGCTGAAAGACCAGGGACCAGGGATTCCAGACATTGAGCGAGCCATGACCCCGGGGTTTTCAACCGCCCCGAACTGGATTCGACAGCTGGGATTTGGCGCAGGAATGGGTCTTGCAAACATCAAGAGGTGTGCCGATTCCATGAAGCTGGAATCGAAAGTGGGTATCGGAACTCAATTGGAGATCATCATTCACCTTCACTCCGAGTCGGAGGATGAAACAAATGCAGAAGAAGCAAAGCGACCGGAACCGCCATGATTTCCCAATCTCCCTCCTTGCCTTCTAAGCACTACACTTCACGCAACTGACAATCTGGTTTTTTGACTCAAGACAAAAAGAGGGGTATAAATGAGCGGGAAAGTTACCTGGGACCTTAATCCATGAAGGGCAAATCATAATGCCAACCGAACTCGATGTCTTTCTCCAACCCAGGAGCGTAGCCGTTATAGGAGCTACAGAGAGGCTTGGATCGTGGGGGTCATTTATTATGGAAGGCTTGCTTTCCTTTCATTGCCCGGGAAAGATCTATCCCGTGAATCACCATTCCTCGACGGTATATGGAATCAAGGCATATCCGGACGTTAAGTCGATCCCCGATTCCGTTGAACTGGCTGTACTGACAGTTCCGGAGGCTTCGGTGGAACGAGTGGTTCAAGACTGCTGCGAAAAAGGAGTCAAAGGGATTACCATCATCACGGCCGGGTTTGGGGAGGCCATAGAAGGAGGGCGGGCCAGGGAGGAGGCTATCGCGAAACTGGCTCGAGCCCATGGGGCAAGGGTCATAGGTCCCAACGTAAGTGGTACGCTTAACTTGCATGCCGGCTTTAATGCCTCTCCCCTCCAACACCTCCTCGCCACGCCCTTGGCGGGAATCTCCCAAGGAGGATACGCCTTTGGCGACCTTCTGGCTTCGGGATATGGCCGAGGGATGGGGTTAGGGAAATTCATCCATACTGGAAACGAATGTGATCTTCAAGTGACCGACTTCTTGGATTACTTCGGGAAAGACCCTCAGGTACGGGGGATTGTGATGTATCTGGAGACCCTGCGGGATGGGAGGCGCTTCCTCGATGTGGCCCGTCGGGTGGGCCGGGATAAACCGATCATCCTCCATAAAGCCGGACGGACATCCGGTGGTATCCGGGCCGCAAGAAGTCACACGGGCGCAATGGCAGGTTCGAAAGAGGTCTATCGTGCTGCTCTCCAACAGGTCAATGTGATCCTCTCTCCGTCCATGGAGCTACTTCTGCCTTTAGGACATGCGTTAATCGAGCGCCCCCCGATGAGGGGGAAGCGAGTGGCCATCGTAACGATGGGAGGGTCGTGGGGCGTAGTCCTCTCGGATCGCTTAGAAGAAGAGGGGTTGATGGTGCCGGAGTTGAGTTTGTCCGCTCAGGCAAGGTTGAGGTCCTTAGGGATGCCACCGCGAGCGTCTACGTCCAATCCTGTGGACATCGGAGCAGCCGGGCCTACGGCTCTTTCAGCGGAAAGGCTTGTCGAAATGGGGCGGGTGATCGTTGCTTCAGGCGAAGTCGATGCCCTCATCCTCCATGGGCTAGGCCGGGCAGGTTTTGTTCATAATGAAACACCCGTCGGGAGGAAAATTTGGCTGGAGGCGGAAAAGCAGGTCATGCGGGGGTACGACGGGCTCCAGCAAGAATTCCACAAGCCCGTTATCCTGGGATCCCATCACTCCTGTTGGGAGAGCCAAACAATCTCTGAACTCCAAGGCGAAGGGCTTCGCGTCCTTAATCGCTTGGACGAGATCGCCCAGATCCTTTTCTGGATGTATGAGTACTGGAGGAAAATACCGGAAGGAGAATAGGTTGGCATCCTTTCAAGATAATGGTCATTGGTGGGAAAAGAGTGATTAGCGGGCCCCTTCAATTTTTAGAGGCTGCTGAGGAGAACAATGCTGAGAATGTGCTTGTAATTAGGGATAAGAAATTGGCTGAGCGATATACGAAGAATTGGCAGGAGGATGAGAGGCATTCGGAGGTGCATCGTGGGAGAGGGAAGTAGAAAGTTTACAAGGGAGTTGAGAGAACAATAGCCGCCACCTCTGACCCTGCCTTTTGAGTCTATTTTTTCAATTCATAGGCTTCCGTCAACTTTGCGATGTCCCTGGAGAGGAAACCCCAAAGGTTAGAAGTATTGGACATCATTTCTCGCCCGAGGTCCTTTCCTCAGTCCAATAGGGTTGTACACCGAAGTATAGATAAATGTTTGCAGCCGTTCTCGTTTGGGCTAAGTCATCCTTTGAAAAAAATGGTGGAGTTGTACCCACCGTCTCCTTGCTAGCATTAAGCACACAGTTTTCATTACCACAAGACAGTGCACCGATGGGAACAGCAATTATCTTTAGGGTGTTATCAGTCACCCTATAGTTTAGCATGGCAAAGGCGATGTGTCCTTCAGGGCCTTTCGCAAACTCACTGATCTCCCCAAGATCGTCGCCCTGGAAGTTCCTAACGATCTTCCCTATCAACTTGCTGACATCGGATGTTCCATCGCTTACTGCCATCATGTGGTCTTCCATAGACTTGGCCTCTGCAACCCAAAAGGTAAACATAAATATTAATAGCGTCACAGCGATTATCTTTTTCATTTTTTATTCCTTCTCTCTTGCAAAAAGCAAGATCCCATTTTCTCTTTATATTTAGTCATTGAACCTTCTTTTTTCAAGAGTGATTCACGCTGAATGAAACCTTATTAGATCAAACTATTACTCAGGACAGAATAAAAAACCCTGTGACTTCTTCCCGAAAAACATGATTTGGGATCCCGCCAGGTTCTGTGGCGCGATTGTTGTTATCGCGATCTTTGCTCTACTTTGGGTAACTCCCGCGACAGTGCCAGGCAAGAAGTCAGTCCTTCAACGTATGGACAAAAAAATCTACCATGTCCTGCCGGAAAGCCTCCGGTTCGCCTGGACGAGACCCAACCTTGACGCCTCTTTCAAGAAAGCCGGAGTCGATGCCGTGCTTGACCATCGCTGCGTCGTTATATACCGGGTCGTAACGGCCACTGCGGTAGTCAAAGAAGATACCCTCATTGTTCATGTAGGAAATGGGGGCCAGCAGAGCCTTGACGGCGTTGGGAATCTCGGTCAGGGGCGCACCACCATCAAACCCGTGGGCAGCGCCGGGGAATAACCGTATGGAGCAATTGGGATTGCGGAATTCAATAGCCTGTTCGTAAGCCTGGCACTGGACTACGGACACCCAGTTGTCCTTGTCACCCATGAGAAAGCGGATCGGCGTCTTGCCTGTGTCCGGCTCACGGAATTGCATGCCGCACCATGGGTAGGCCGGCAGCACGGCCGCCAGCCTTTTCCCTGCTCCTAACGCGCCTTTGGCCAGGGGACGCATGGCCGCCTGTAGGACAGCAGTGCCCCCACGGCTGCTCCCGATGGCACCAATCTTCGTCGGTATGATCCCATGCCGGGTCATCAGGAATTTCAGGGCTGCAAATACGTCATAGGTGCTGGCCGCCCATGTCAATTGGGATTGGTCTGAGCGGGTGTCTATGATCCCGCGTGCCGCGAACGGATCCACGATGAAGGCGGCGATACCAGCCGATGTAAGCGTATTGGCTGTATCGAAGTAGGCGGGAAGGACGCCACCGCTTCCGGGAACGATGATCACAGCCGGAAACGGCGCCTGACCGGGCGGCAAGAACAACTTGGCATCGACCGCCAGGGGTGGTGGTACTTCACCGGCAACGATGCTAGCATAGGTTGGGGGATTGCCGCTATCGAACTTCACATTCTCCCCCTTGACCCCGTTGGCCAAGGTCACCTGACGTTGCGGAAAGGGTTCCGAAGCAGGGGTTTGCGCGAAACTCGCAGAATGCCCAAGGATCAGCAAAACCATAACTAAAAGAATGATCACGTTTCTTCTCATAATTGTCTCCTTTCTCAATGGTAAACTGTGCTGCCTTTCCATAAAGGACCTTTGATCCCTAGCCACTACTCATTCCATTTGAAGATAAGGAAACAAAAATACAGTAAAAAGTCACAAAGACCCTCCAAGGGGACCATAAGGGATGAAATCAAAGAAAGATATTTTTGTCAATGCAAAAATAAAATTGTAAGAATTATCTTTTTTCTGCCAGCCAGAGTCAGATAATTTCAATATGAGGATAAAGATTTATTGATTTCCGTTAGAAATGTTAGATTGAAGAGTAAAAACTGAAAAACAAAATTGCAGGAAGTAAGCAAAGATTCTGCCGATTCTTCTCCATACAATGTAAAGATCCCAGATCGCTTCGTATAATTCGTATAAAATGTCATGAGCAAAATCGATCACTCACAGGCAGTTCATTGTAAAGCGAGCCATTCAGTTTCTATTCTCCGAGTCTCTTGGCCAAAATCCGCTGGATGCTATGGGCGAGTCCAAACCCTTCTTCCCCCCCATCCTTCATTTATTATCGGCCTTATTTTGGCCTCTGTTTTGGTGTGACAATATCGAACCAAAATTCAAATTCGTCCATGCAAGACATTATCTCAACGAATTTACGCATGCTGCCTTCAATCCTGATCTCCCCTGCAAAAATCCTTCCCCGAAAGGTGGCTTGCTTCGACGCAATGGCATCGAGTACCTTGCGGGTAAGAATCACCGTAGCAGAGGGATTGGCAGCACGTTTCCCCGATTTGTAATTTAAAACCCCATTTTCAAGTGTAACGGAATATTCCTGTTTCGTATCCGTGAAAACCCAGTCCACTGTAATTCTCTTCTCTGCGGCTTTGGAGCCATTGAGCAGGACTCCCAGATAATCGAAATACATGTCGAGAGTTAAAGAACGGATGACATCGAGACTGCCCAGCCTCATGGGCACATTTTTAGGGACCCCATCGCGAAGCTCCTTGGCCCCGGAAAGATAAAAATTGCGCCATACCGCGGACTCCGTTTGAAAACCCAATTGCTCCAAGGTCTCCGCCTGTAATTCGCGAGCTTCCTTGTTCTCGGGTTCGGCGAATACAACGTGATTCACCACCTGGGCGACCCACCGGTAATCCCCTTTTTCGAAGTAAATCCGTGCTTTGGTCAGCACCGCAGCAGATCCTCCCATAAATTCGACATATCTTTTGCTTGCTTCTTCTGGTGGTAGAGGATAGAGATTGGCAGGGTTGGCGTCGAACCAACCAAGATACCTCTGGTAAACAGCCTTGACATTGAAGTTGACCGTACCATAAAAGTTGCGATTGTACACTTCTCTCGCCAGGCTTGGGGGGAGCTGAATCATTTCCGCACATTCCGTCATCGTGTAGCCATGGTTGATGAGGCGTACGGTCTGGTCGTGGATGTATTTATAGAGATCTCTTTGTTTTTTCAGATAATCGTTGATTTGCTCCTTTCCCCAGCGGGGCCAATGATGGCAATGAAAGACCACCTCTGTCTTGTCGCCGAAGAGTTCGATCGCCTCATCGATAAAATATGCCCAAGCCTTTCCATCACGGACGAGAGCGCCACGGGGAGTGAGAAGATTATGAAGGCTCGCCGTGCAATTCTCGGCGATGCAGAGAGCCTTCATTTGGGGAAGATAGAAATTCATTTCCACAGGGGCCTCGGTTCCAGGGGTCAACTGGAAGATGAATTTGACATCGTCGATCGTCAATTCCTGACCGGTTTTGATTATTTCCTCGGTAGGGGGGATAAGGCTGACGGTTCCATTCGATGTGGTCTTTCCCATTCCCGCGTCAACTTGCCCCTTCGGCCCGTTCCCCAAAAAGGGGCCAAACATGTAAGTGGCACGGCGGGCCATGGCGTTTCCTACCATGACATTTTCGCTGATGGCTTCTTTCATGAATCCCTCAGGAGCAATAATCCTGACCCTCCCTGCTTTAACGTCCTCATCCGAGACGATCCCTTTCACCCCTCCCCAGTGGTCGACGTGGCTGTGCGTATAGATCACCGCCATGACGGGCTTTTTGGGAAGATGCTTGTAAACCAGTTCGAGGGCGGCCTTGGCTGCTTCAGTTGAAATAAGAGGATCAATGACGATATAACCCGTTTTTCCCTCGACGAAGGAAATAACAGAGATGTCATACCCTCTTACTTGGTAAATTCGATCGGACACCTTGAAAAGACCATGAATCGAGTCGCGCTGAGCATGGCGCCACAGAGCTGGGTTGACGGTATCCGGGGCGGGTTGTTCTAAGCCAAGGAACTCATACTTTTTCATGTCCCACACCGGTTTTCCTTCATGAGTCCGGATGTCGACCACGGGTTCACTGGCGATGAGGCCCCGTTGAGCGAACTCCAATTCTTCCTTATCCTCAGCAGGCCAAGTTTGCACTAACTTACTGAGCGCTTCCCTTGTCCCTTGATTAGCTCCCTTTGGCTCTGAAGTAAGTGTCAGCGGTCCTGCACAACCGAGCAATAGACTCGCAGCTAATGCAAGACAGAGACCTATCCTTTTCATAGGAATCCCTCCCTTTCTGTGATGAACCACGATGGCCAGACAGAACATGGCTTGGCCGCGGACCGTCAATATTTTTTTCAGACTATAACATGGATTTGGGTTTGGGTGCATGAGGACTGCCCGTTGCGATCGTCTGGCTATCGCAATTTGGGGATTTGCTGTTATCGAATAATTTCCTAAAAATGAGATGTTGTACTGCCGTGTTCATAATTCTCCAGGGCTATCATTCTGAGCATTCATCATTGAGGATTTCCATCGAAACATTTCATGGATAAGGCATGTACTGGTCTAAAGAGGAAGGAGTCGTGGGAAAGAGGGTTACGGGCTCCACCACCAAAGTTTACTTTGAGATATTTCCGATAGGGCAGGATCACTGGGTGAAATATGCAAGAATGGACGGAGGAGTACAACATCAGCGTCCTCGGAGCTAGAGTCAACGAAACAGCATTTTGGAATCATCTCTTGCTATTGCTGGTAACTTCGCCCTGGCATGAACTTCCCGCACCCGCCGTACAACCGTAGCAATGATTACCGACGACAATCCGGCGGTTGGCCAGTTTGTCTATGTCAAAATCCACGATATGATCCGGGGCGCCATGATTGGTCGGGAGCCTGAGCATTTGGTTAAAATCGCAATCATACAGCCTCCCATCCCAGGCTACGGAGAGGGTTGTTTTGCACATTACGCTTCTTAGTGCAGCCGGATTAAAAGCGTTAACGAGGGCTGCCCAGTAATCCTCATCATTGTCCGTCCTCCGTAAGTAATCCAAAAATCGGCCCATCGGCATATTCGTGAGGCAAAACAGACGATTAAAGCTTATGCCATATCTTTCCTTGAGGACTTGCCGATAATGGTTTTCCAAACTGGCCTGCGAACCTGGCAGATACGCGCCGATCGGATTGTGAACCAGATCTAAGACGAGGCCGGTTTCGGCTCGTCCATAGCCTTGGGTATTGAGTTTCTGGATGGCTTGAATCAATTTAGGAAATACCCCCTCTCCCCTCTGGCGGTTCGTCATTTGAGAATCCATATGCGGTAGTGACACAACGACCTCAGCTCGATTCCTGGCATAAAGATCAACGAAGGATTCGTATTCTTTTTCTAAGAGAATCACGCCATTCGTTCTCACAAGCAAACGACGGTTTAAAGCCCCACATTGCTGAAGGAACCAGGGGAAATCCGGATGCATCTCAGGAGATCCACCGGTAATATCTATGGTCGGAATAGGATGGGCCTTCAAAACCTCCAAACACTTCTCCATGATTCCATTGAGCATAATTTCAGAACGTAAGGGCCCTGCTTCGACATGACAATGTTTACATTCCAGGTTACAGCGGTATCCGATATTGATCTGGAGGATCTCAATACTCTCTGCCTTCAATGAACTGGAGATTTTTTGTTCGAATGACGGGTTGACAGAAAGGATGCCCATTTTTACATCTCCTTTTTCTTTATGATCTTCCTCATCTGGGTGGAGTGGGCCAAGACGACTCCGGCCACCATTGCAGCCCCTACGTGCACTGCTTCCATCATTTCCTCCTGAGAAACACCCAAGGATAAACACTGATTCGTGTAGGTATCGATACAATACGGGCACTTCTGCGTTGTGGCGACTGCCAGTGCAACCAGCGCTTTTTCTCTTTCGGTGAGCTTACCCGCCTTCATGGTTTCTCCGTAATAGTCAAAATATTTCTTTCCCAGATCCGGTGCATATTCCCCAATATTGGCGAAATCCGCAAGATCTTGCTTCTCATAATATTCGCTCATAAAGACCTCCCTTTTAGATTTTGGCAATCGGCTTATTATGATCTTGAGAATCGTCCCCTCCTCGCGTTCTCAATTCCTTGTTGAAATATACACAATTTGACGATTTTGTTCAATCAGAGCTTTCCAGGAAGGAAGGGGTAAGAATCTGGTTGCCGCTTCCACCTGCTATGTGCATAGTTCGCCAACCTCCAATCTTGATGATTACGGGAGCACACTTCGGAACGGTTTGACGATGCCGGCCAAGCTTTTGACCTTTACATAATCTTCTTCAGAGATGACCTTTTAGCTCCCGCCCCTCAACAATTTCCGGTACTACAGAGGGCTGTTTGAATCTCTGATGAGTCTACCTAAGATGATTTCATAAGTAAATATACTGAACATTGTATTTTGTGATAAAAAAGACATTATTTTGCCTCCAGCAAACGATAAAAAATAGACCGGGCTATTCTCACTCGACGCTATTTCGCTTTGAAATGTTGTATCAAACTACGAAGGTCAGGATTGGGGAAGTCTTTCTTAGCCATCTCCCGCAGTTTTGCGGAGGGTTTTCAAAAATTCTAAACATACTCGATAACCTGGGATCTGGATCTAGTAATAAATGCCTTTCGATGCTCAATCATGCTCATCTTGCTCAGAACTTTTCTTTGAGAATTTCTTCTATATGGGTAATAATCCGGTCGTATGACTTCGATCTACCTTGTGCGTCATGGACAAACCGCGTGGAATAAAGAGGAGATCTTTCGAGGAAGAACGGATATCCCCCTTGATCAAGTCGGCCTGAAGCAGGGAGAGTTGGCAGGCGAATATTTCAAGGGGATGGAGATCCACGGAATTTATTCAAGCAGTCTCTCAAGAGCTTGGCAGACCGCAGAGAAGATTGCCCAATTTCACAACCTCAAAGTTCAGCCCCTCGCTGGAATCATCGATATGAGCTTTGGAAATTGGGAAGGGCGCCCGCATCAAGAGATTCAAGAAAAGGACAGCAAGACCTATCACCAATGGGTGGAAGAACCGCACCGGGTCAGGCTTCCGGGAGGAGAAGGGCTGGATGATGTCAGAGAAAGGACGATGGCTGCACTGGAAGAGGTAATCCGAAAGCATCCTGAAAAAACGCTTATCCTGGTTTCTCATCGGGTCATTTGCAAAGTTTTGATCTGTGCCGTACTCGGTTTGGACAACTCCCATTTCTGGCAGATCGCTCAGGATACGACGGCCATCAACTTAATTCAATACAGGAGGGGACAATACGTTCTATCGCTGATGAATGAGACGTGTCATCTCAAACCCCTGAAAGAGCAAATGCAGAAAGTTGACTTTTAATCTATCAAATCCCCCCTCCCCCCCTTGCTAAAGGGGGGAGGGGGGATTTCCGATTTCCGTGATTCACGCCTGCCCGCCGGTAGGCAGGAGACACGTGGGTTAGAGAGAATGATTGAGATTCGATTTCATGGAAGAGGTGGTCAGGGAGCTGTAGTGGCATCCAAAGTGCTTGCGGTTGCTTTTTTCCACGAGACTCTCTACGTCCAATCCTTCCCGGCCTTTGGAGTTGAAAGACGAGGAGCGCCGGTCATGGCCTTCTTGAGGGTGGACCGAGAGCCCATTCATCTGAGGGTCAATATTTATGAACCGGATCATGTCATTGTTCTTGATCCGACGCTGATCGGAGCAGTAGATGTGACGGCAGGGATGAAACAGAACGGATGGATCCTAATCAATTCACACCAGCCCCCTGAGGTGTTTAGTGATGTGAAAGGGTTTCGCACGGCTACTGTCGATGCCACGTCCATTGCCATCCGGAATGGCTTAGGTTCGCGAACAAGTCCGATTATCAATACGGCCATCTTGGGAGCCTTTTCAAAAGTGACGGGCCTTGTAGGAATCGACTCCATTGCCTTGGCGATTCGTGAAGAGCTTTCAGGAAAGAAAGACGAAAACGCAAAGGCCGCAAGAGAAGCCTTTGATGAAGTCAAATTCTAATTTCGAAACACGAAATCCGAAACTTTATGAGTTACGGAAGGCGACACCAGTCACAGCAAGAGAAGTCATTCCTGCGAAAGCAGGAATCCAGGAAACCACTGGATTCCGGATCAAGTTTGGAATGACAGACAAAGTAAAGGAACTTTTGACGCAGTACACTATCTGAAGCTAAGAGGAAGAAATGTCTGACCCGATCCAATTCAAAGGTGCTTCTGAAATGCCGATGATTTCGGTTTCTTTCGGACACATGGATTGGAACAAGACAGGGGCGTGGAGGGCACAGCGTCCTTTTTATGAAGATAAGACATCCCCTTGCAGTGCTGCTTGTCCGGTGGGGAACGATATCGCCGGATTCATACAGAAGATCACAGAGGAAGATTTTGAAGGGGCCTGGAATCTAATTCAGGAAGAGAATCCTTTTCCAGGAGTCTGTGGCAGGGTCTGCTTTCATCCCTGCGAGTCGAAATGTAATCGCCGGGACTACGATGAACCGATTGCCATCCATGCCCTGGAAAGGTTTGCCTCGGATTTTGCTTCAAGCCTGGGCAAGAAGTTAAAAAAGATACCGGGGGCAAGGAAGGGCAAGATTGCCGTCATTGGGTCCGGGCCAGCCGGGATGAGTTGTGCTTATCACCTGGCGAAGCTTGACTACGATGTCACTGTGTTTGAATCCGCCTCCTTGGCAGGCGGTATGTTGAGGACGGGAATTCCGTCCTATCGGTTGCCTAAGGATGTGTTGGATAGGGAAATTTCGAATGTTCAGGAATTAGGAGTAGAGATTCGAACAGGAACTCCATTTGCTGAAGATTTAAATTTAGAAGGTTTAAAAAATTATCAAGCCGTCTTCATTGCTACGGGAGCGCATCGAGGCAGAGGCCTTCATATCCCCGGCGAGAGAAGAAAAGGGGTCTTTAGCGGTCTTGATCTCCTGAAAAAAATCAACCTCAGCAAGAAGGTAAAGTTAGGCGACAAGATTGCGATTATCGGCGGAGGAAATACGGCCGTCGATGTGGCACGATCCGTCATCCGATTGGGAAAGAAAGCAACCATTCTTTATCGTCGTTCAAAGGAGGAGATCCCTGCCTTTGATGAAGAGATGGTGGAAGCCCTTGAAGAAGGGGTGAAGATAAGATACCTGGTCAATCCCATCCGCGTCCAACAAAAAGATAGTCTTCACCGGCTGGAGTGCCTGCGAATGGAATTGGGAGAAAAAGATGAGAGTGGTCGCAGAAAACCTCTCCCCATCCCCGATTCCAATTTTTTCTTCGAAGTGGACAATGTAATCATTGCAGCAGGTGAAGAAGTTGAGCTCTCGTTTCTTCCAAAAAGATTGGAGAAGAAAGAGGGGATTGTTCTCACACAGAAAGATGGAAGCACGGGCATCAAAGGAATCTTTGCAGGAGGGGATCTCACTTCAAACCAGCGTACCGTGGCCCATGCCATTGGTTCGGGCAAGAAGGCTGCGCTGGCTATTGATTGTTATTTGAAAGGCAACGATTCAGAAGAGGCACTTCGTCAAGTTCTTATAGGAGAAGGTCCATCGATCTCGATGTTTAGATATCTCCATCCCCAAGAGAGGCTGATGAATCCTCATGCGGTCACCTTTGACGAATTGAATACGGACTACTTCGAGCCTTCAAGAAGACAAAGGGAGATTAAAGGTTTGAGCAAAAAAAGGATCAGGGGGTTTGGCGAAGTCACTTCCGGCTTCACGGAGGGCATTGCCTTGGATGAGGCAGAAAGATGTTTCAGCTGCGGGACCTGCGTTGGATGCGAGAACTGTTATGTTTTCTGCCCTGATGCCTCCATCATCAAAATGGGAGGAGTTATCTCCCATCAGGTGGATTACGATTTTTGTAAGGGTTGTGGAATCTGCTTTTCTGAATGTCCGCGAGGAGTCATTTCTTTAAAAGAGGAGGCGAGATGAAAAAGGTCATCACTGGAAATCAGGCGGTGGCCTATGGGGTGATCCTGAGCCGTGTGGACGTCATCTCCGCCTATCCCATTACCCCGCAGACAACGATCGTTGAAGAATTATCAGAGCTCACGGCAAGCGGCCGCACAAAGACGGTCTTCTTGAAGGTGGAATCTGAGCATTCTGCCATGGCTGCTTTGATTGGTGCTTCCACCGGTGGAGTGAGGTGCTTCACGGCAACCTCCTCTCATGGATTAGCATATATGCACGAGATGCTCCATTGGGCCTCCGGTGCCCGCCTTCCAATTGTGTTGGTGAACGTCAATCGGGCCATTGCCCCGCCGTGGAATATCTGGAGCGATCAGAGTGACTCCCTTTCTCAACGGGACACCGGATGGGTTCAACTCTATTGCGAACATAATCAAGAAGTCCTCGATACCGTCCTCCAGGCCTATCGCATTGCAGAGTCGGTCAAGCTTCCTGTGATGGTTGTTCTTGATGCCTACGTCCTCTCGCATACCTCTGAGCCTGTAGAGATTCCTACTGCAGAAGAGGTGGATGCCTTCCTGCCGCCTTACTGTCCGGGGTATACCATCGATACTCAGGAGCCCATGGCGTTTTCGACAATCGCCACGCCCGACCATTTTTTAGAGTTTCGATACAAGATTCAAAAGGCGATGGAGCAGGTTCCGGAGGTCGCCAAAAAGGTGGACGACGAATTCAGAACCCGGTTCAATCGCGGATATAGCGCGATTGAACGCTATGGAAAAGAGGAAGCAGAAATTCTGCTCATGACTTCTGGCACGGTCACCGGCACCTCAAGGATCGTCGTCGAGAAACTGATTGGAAAAGGATACGATGTTGCCGGATTAAAGATTAAGAGATTCCGGCCCTTCCCCGTTGAAGAGATTTATAAGGAAATCAGAGGAGCCAAGAAGGTGGCGGTCATTGATAGAAATCTCTCGGCGGGCGTGGGAGGGATCTTTGCGCAAGAATTGAGAGCTTCCCTCTATTCGAAAGAGAAGGAGCCTCAGATCTTTGGGTTCGTTTCGGGGTTGGGTGGAAGGGATATTACTCCAGAACTCATCGAAGAGGCGATCCGATACACTTTGGACCGTCCCCAATCCGAAGAAGAGATTTTGTGGTTGGGGCTCAAGAAATGAATAGTGAGCAGTGGGCAGTGGGCAGTGGGCAGTGATAAACAGAACAATAAGGCAGGGACCTTAGATGAAAAAAATGGAAATACCTTCGAGTGAAAATCTTGGTCATGGCCATCTCGCTTGCGCTGGATGCGGCGCAGCGGTCGGTATGCGCCTTGTCCTTAAGGCTC
>Ga0187779_10001609_pt1 | contig 14047 bp, 6 predicted proteins | sample 1015_Q2_SP10_10__FD_132435 | JGI IMG/M metagenome (GOLD analysis project Ga0187779, IMG submission 132435) | Tropical peat soil microbial communities from peatlands in Department of Meta, Colombia - 1015_Q2_SP10_10_MG | ecosystem: Environmental > Terrestrial > Soil > Wetlands > Peat | place... | reverse complement strand
GAGTTTTCTAATTAAGCTCTCGTTATCTTTTACTTCTTCAACAAAAATAAATTCCGTTATTTCAGGATAAGAAGTTAAAAAAGGCATCACCACCGCATCGAGAGATACCTTTAAGGCGAATTGTAAACGCATAATCATTAAATTAACAGGCGTAAGCCGATCGCACATTTTTGAGAAAGTTTCTGGAAGATTTGTTTTTAGAAAACGAAAAATAAATTCCACATTCCCTGGGTAAGATTCTTCGGTATTTGTGCGCAGCTTATCAACCAGGGTGAGCACTGCTGATTCTTGCGAGCCGGGAAGGATTTGATTTTTTGTATCTTTCATAACTTGCAGCTTGTTCACTCTGACGAGCAGATCGTCCCACCGCTTTAAAAGACTTTGATCAAAGGTATTCTTTCCCTCCTCAATAACCCTTCCTAGCGCGTTAATTTCTTTAAGGCTTATCTTATCTTTATTTTCCTCCTGTAAAAAAACCAGTGCTTCCAAGTCAGTCATTAACTGCTCTAAAAAGCTTGACTCTATTTTTTTAAATAAAAGGAGATTTTCATCATCTAAATAGTTTTGCTTTTCATACTCTCTTATCTCTTGAATCTTTTTATTTATTTCCTTTAGATCCGCATGTTTTGAAATTCGATCTGAATCAGATAGCCATATCGCAAAGTGATTTTCTAAATCATTCAATATATTTTTATTGCTTTCTTTTTTTAGAACCTGACACATAAATAACTTGAGCAAGTCATTTCTAATCTTATCGGAAACTCCCATGATAATCTGAGAAAGAGCGTTGACATCTTCATTTAAGATAAAGAAAGAAGAGAGATCAGAATTTTTCATTTGACGAAACTCTTTTAATATATTCGCTATTTCCTTAAATGGGATGTTTCGATCTCTCATTCCCAATTGTTGAAATAAATAACTCGTCAGCTCTTTCATTGCATCGGTGTAATGTTCCATAAGATATTTATCTGGTGACAAATCATCATAATCCTGAGCGTTTTCTGTCACCGTTATATTTATATTCATTGGAATAAATCGTTCACAAAGTTCTTTGTAGGCATCGTTGAGATTCTCTTTTAAGAAGAAAAGGATCTGCTTGAGTAAAGCAAATCTTGCCCACCTTTCTTCTCGAGCAAAGCGAGTGAATAAATTGATCGCTTTTTCATTGAGACTTTCAGAATGGCAATCAATCTCAATTACGGAGATATAAAACTTCTCAATTTCTAAAGAAACTTTTTGCCACACCTCTTTCGTATCACCTTCAAAACTATCAGAAACGAGACGCAATAAAAGCCGAGCTCGTAAAATATGTTCTATCGTCACCTTATCACTATCCCAAACAGAGCTGCTGGTGTAAAGGTGTGTCAGTAAAAGACTCAAAAATTCGTCTCGAATCTTTTCAAAAAGAGGATCATCGATTTTTTTCCTAACCGATTCAATGACACGATATATCTCCCAAATTTCTACAATTCTATCTTTCCTAAACTGAATTTCATTTTTTGCATAACCTTCTTTATCCGACTTTAATTTGTCTCTTATTACTAGAATCTCTTCCTTTATTCTCTCTGCCTGTCTTACAAATTCGTCTTTTCTCAATACTTTCTCTATAAATCGGGAGAAGATGATTCGAAATTGTTCTGTAGTCATCTCGAGGACCGACTTTGTAAGATCCTTAATATCTTCATCTACTTTTATTTCATTTTCTTCTCGATAAGTTTTAAAATAGGCCACAAGATCTGGATCATTGCTGGTTTCAATGATAATATTTACAGAAACTAAACGATAAGCTAACTGTTTAAATACATCGGGAAGATTTTTTTGAAGAAAAGGGAACAGCTCATTTTCTAAAAATTCTTTTTTATTTGATTCTTTATTTAAAAGAATTTCACATAAAATAGCTGCCTGCTCTTCCAAGTTCAAAGGAGGAATTTCATTTTTGTCGATCAATTTTTCATCCAGCCGAACGAGGTCTAAATAATAGTCAATATCACTATATTCAGAAAATCGAAGAGCTAAAAAGTCAGCCAAATGTTCAGAGGCATTGGGACCTTGAAAAAAGACGTGATAAGCGCTATTTCTTAAATAAGGGCATTTATGCGAGTCAAAAAAATGAATTTCTAAAAAGTCTTCCTTTCTTTTAATAGCAATGGCACAAAAGAGTACTCCAATCATTAAACACCCACCGACTTGGGTCTCATCTTTCGGAATTTTTAAAACCATCTCATCGATCATGGATTGAAATGATTTGCTTCTCTCTAATTTGTTGATTTTTCCTGTGAGATGTTCTAAACGTTGCAATGCTGGTAATAATCGAGGGGGATCTTTAGGTAGAATATCTTGCAGCCACGTCAAGAGTTTTCCATAGTAATAGTCTTCTGCAGGATTAATGAAATTCTTTCCTTTTAAATAATGGATCAGCGCCCAATATTTGGTACGCGCCTCTTTTAAAATGGAGTCGATGTCGAAAGATATATCGCCACTTAAAAGCGAGATCAGCGAAAGAGCAACAGCAGTCGCGCACATCGATTCGCCACCATCCACGTCACTCTGAGATTTACTGCCATAAACAATGGACCCTTTTTTAAATAATTCATCAAAAAGATGATCGAGTGTAAAGGAGGTCTCTTTTTTTACCTCCACTTCACTTTCATTAAAACCCGAACATCCTATAATCTCTTTTCCAATATCCCCTGGACTCGGATCAGAAGTCACATCTATAAAGGGAGCAGTAAAATCAGTACTCACACGGACAGGTTCCATATTCTTCTCTTTTTTATAAAGCTTATATAAAGATTATAATTTATAGAGATTTATATCAATATTCGTGATGGGAGAAAAGCTTATGGATTTTTCAATGAAATGTAGAGCGCATCTCGTTCTTTAATTTTATTTACTCTCTCTATTTGCTCTGGACTCAATAGATGGGTTGAGTGATCAAAGGCTAAATAAATGTTTTGCAAAGTTGTTTCATGTTCATCGTCTCTACTTTCATCATTCAGCATCATTTCTAGATAGTATGCAAGAAGATCAAAAGTGCGATCTCTCGTTTCTCTATTTTTATTCAAGTCTAGAAATGCAGGATCTCGTGACTCCCTCGCTTCTGACATTAATTTCTCAATCTTATTATGGATGTCTAAATTCGCATCAAATGGAATCCTTGTGCTATTTGTTATTTCTTCTTTAATGGAAATAATTCTATTCTCAAATGTTTTTATATCAATTGAACTCTTCTCAATCCACTGAATGAGAAGAGTTATCGCATCTAGTTTTTGTGGAATAATTTTCATTCGTAATTTAAGGATATCAATGTCTTTTGTTTTTTCAAATAATCGCCTATTTTTTTCTGTACGCTCAGTTTCTTTGAGTGTTTTAATTAAACTTTCTGTATCAACAACTTGAGGGTTAAAAACGATCTTTTCTAATTCAGGAAAATGCCCCCCAAAAATGCCAATTATGTTTTTGCCCCCAAAAACCGTACCTGTTTTTTCTGAATCTAAAGCATTCTCTAAACAATCGATAAGAAGATTGATAGGTGTCAGCTTGTCACAGATAGTGTCAAAGTAGAATTCAGATTTCTCATTAAGATAGATGAAAAAATCCTCATCAAAATCTAAATCCTGATTAGAAAAATATTGATTTAATCTATCTATTATTTCCGATCTAATAGTGTAAAGCTGATCGAAATCGTTTAATTGATTATTTTCTTCAATTACATTGTCTATTTTTTCATCCACTTTACTATTAAACTGTTCTTTTTTGTTCACCAGGGAAGATTCCTTTTTAGAAAGAAATTGTTTTAAAAGGAATATCTGTTGGTCTTTATGTGGGATAAGCATCATTCGAGATGTAAGTTTATCAAAGTCATCTGTCCTTTCAAATAACAGGCTATCAGCTTTTGAAGACGCTTCTTTAAGTGTTTTAATTAAACTTGTTGAATCGACAACTTGATCATTAAAAATGATCTCAAATAGTTCTGGGAAAACGTCCAAGAAAGGAGCCATTAAGGTATCGTTATCAATTCCAATACCTGCTTTTTTTGCATTATTTACAGACTCTTGTAAATAAGCTACTATCAGATTAATAGGTATCAGTTTATCGCATATGATGTTAAAGAAAGACGGAGATTTCCTTTTAAGATAAGTGAAAAACTCCCTGTCAAAATCAAAATCCTGATTGTTAAGATATTGATTTAATTTATCCAATATCTCAGTCTTAACGTATTCATCCTGATTTAATCCGTATAATTCATTAACTTTCTTAATCACACTGTCCCATCTTTCAAGCATTGTCCCATCAAACAGTTCTTTTTGGCTCTCCAGAAAAGTCTTATAAAGATCCATATTCTTATTTTTCATTTCAATAAATGCTTCAAGATCATCTATCGATTGTTGTAAGAAATTCGAAGCGATTTCTTTAAATTTAAGGCTATTCTCCTTATCTAAGGATTTAGATACTTCCCAATTTTTCGCTTCCTTATAATATTTTCCTTGTATATCAGTCCATCGAAGATGCCTGACTTGTAGATCTTCTTCAAGCTGATAATTGTTAACACTTCTCTCAAGAATTGATAACAATCTTGCGTATCTATTTTTCTGCAAAACTTGATGAGTGAATAACTCAAGAATTACATTTCTACTCCACCCTGAAATGGACATAATTAAAATAGCAAGAGAGTCGATATCTTCATTTCGAGTAAAAAAAGAAGAGAGATTAGCCTCTTTGAGTTTATCTTCTCTAAACTTCCTAAAAAATACCGGTGCTTCAGAAAGGGTTATCGATTCTCCAGTCCTGCCCAATTTTTCAGCTTCATTTCCAACATGAGAATTTAACTCCTGGAATTCATTTCTATATTTTTCAAAAAGATAGGAGCTGCCTTGGGATGAACCTTGTTCAAATTTATCCATTTGATCCATATTTTCGGAAGCGGTGATGAATATATTTACAGGGATAAATCTATCACAGAGCTCTTTGAATGCATCATAGAGGTGAGCTTTCATGAAAAAGAGGCATTGCTTTAATGAACCCTCATCTTTTATGGTTTGAAAATCATAGATTAACTGAATTACTTCATCGGTGAGTTCACGTTTGATTTCTTGATCAATTGCTGGGAAAAAAGTGTTTATTTTAAGAGAGATGTCTTTCCACTGTTGTTTCATCTTCTCATCAGAGAAAGAAGTCTTTGTCAATAGACGGCAGGCTTTTGAAAGATGTGTTTTAATGGCTTCGTCATTTTCCCAAGCAGATTGGCTCGTTTCGAGTTGGGTGAGTAAAAGAGATAAAAATGCGTCCTGAACTTTATTAAAATAAGTATCTTCTTCCACTCCTTTCTGTTTATCTAAAGCAGCTTTTAAGCCCCAAATAACTGAAATCCTGTCTTCTCTGAAGCGGATCTCATTTTTCTCATATTCCTTTCCATCATTTATAAGTTTCTCGCCGATCTCTAGTATCTCATCGTAGATCTTTTTTAAGTTCTTTTCACGCTCCTCTTTTCGTAAAACTTGGTAAATAAACTGTGTAAGCAAAAAGCTGTATCGTTCAGAAAATTGACGAATAAGGCCCTCTGATAGGCTGTCTATCATTGTCTCTCTTTGGTTTTTAGTATCAGCAATCTCTTGATCGCTTTTTAAATACTTTTCAGCTTCGGCGTCATGAGTCTTCTCCGCCTCGGCACCAAAACGATTAATGAGTTCTTCTAACTCATCTGGAAGATGTTTCTCAAAAAGGGGAAGCATTCTTTCTTTAATGAACTCTTTTTTATTTGATTCCTTTTGTAAAAATAATTCACATAAAATTGCTGCATGTTCTTTAGGGTTCAAAGGAGGGATCTCGCTTTTTCCCACTAATTCTTTATTAAAGCGTACAGGGTCTAAGTGGTACTCAATACCATTCTCTTCAAACCTGAGAGCTAAAAAATCAGCCAAATGTTCAACCGCCTTAGGTCCTTGAAAAGAGACATGATAAGCGCATTTTTTTAAATATTTGTACTTATGCGAGTCAAAAAAATGAACCTCTAAAAGACCGTCTTTGTCTTTTTTAATAACTAAAGCACAAAACAGAGCACCAATCAAAAGACAGCCTCCGATCTGATTTTCGTCGGGCGGAATTTTTGAAGCTAAATCTTCGATCATCTTTTGAAACGATCTAGTTTTGTCCCGTTGATTGATTGTACCTGTGAGATGTTCTAATGGGGACAACTCTGGAAATAGTCCCGGTGTATTTTTAGGTAAAATATCTTGCAACCAGGTGAGGAGTTCTCCATACATGTATCGCGATTGGGGATTAGTGAGATTGGCTCCTTTTAAATAATGGATCAATTCCCAATACTTTATAAGTGCCTTTTCCAAAAGAGCATCGATCTCGAGTGTCTTATCCCCTTTTAAAAGTGAGATAAGTGCAAGGGCAACGGCAGTTGCACACATCGATCCACCGCCATCGATATCGCTTTGAGATTTAGCGCCATACTCAATGCTCCCTTTCTTTACCACCTCTTCTAGAAGTTGAACAAAAGTAAAGGGAGCTTCTAGATCTGGTTCTTTAATTGTTATGATTAAATCTCGATTTATTTCTTTCTTTTCTTCGACAAGAACATCGTTTTGTGGCGGAATCAAATTAAATGTTGAACCAAATGAATTATTAGATTGAATAGGAGTTGACATATTTCGTCCTTTTTTTTGTAAAGCTTTTATAAAGAGATGATGATTATTAAATCAATGCAAGAAGCTTTTTTAAAAATAATCGCTGGCGCTCTTAGCTCTTCTTATGCATTCGCTTAAAGATGCGCCACGGAAATAATTGCCGATGATTTTTATTTGGGGAAAACGGACGTTTAGTGCTTGCTCTAACTGATTTATTATTTTTTCATGTCCGATTTTAAATTGAGGTAAGGCAGAGTTGGCTTTATTAATTTTAATCACGGATGGCGTCTCCTTGGTGTGAAGATGTTTTTCTATCGACATCATCGCCCTTTGTAAACACTCATTTTCGGTGAGCGTTTCTACTTCTTTTTGCATGACACCTCCCATCATCACGGTCAACCGGGTGAGATCCCTGCCAAAATTTTGCTCAGGAAAAATCTGCGAATCAAATAGCACGCCTGAAATAGATTCTTTTTCCTTTGAAGGGACGAGATACCCGAACCCTTTAGGCAAATGAATTTTCTTATTAAATCCGAGATGCGCAGAAACGATGGTGCTACTCTCTATTTTTCCGAATAGAGAACTAATCTCAGAGTCAAGTGACGCGAAAAGGCGTTTCATCTCAAAAGGGGGAAGAGAGGAGATAAGTTCATCTGCTTCCCATACTTTTGTTGTCCCTTTTACACTCACCTTATCAGAATAAATACTGATCTCTTCCACCCTTTCATCTAAGATGAGTTCTCCAGAAATCTTTGCTTGCATACGATGGATGAGTGTCTCAATGCCCTCCTTAAAAGAAAAAAGGAGAGGTTTTGGTTTTTTTTCACGTTTGAAAAATCCTTTAACGACAGATCCATACTCCTGTTCAAATTTTTTCCAAAGAGGGAGGCAGATGTTAGCAGACAAGGATTTAATATCTCCTGCAAAGATGCCGAGCAGCCAGGGTTCGATTAAATTGTCTGCGATCTTACTTCCAAATCTTCGCGTAATAAATGCGTAAACAGACTCGTCCTCTTGAGAAACGGGCGGTGTTTTATATTCATGAAAAAGAGCAGGAATCACTCCTTTCATCAGGGGAGAGAAGAGAAAAGAAAAAGGGTGGCTTGGAAGTTGTCTTAATAGACCTTCTGACCAGAGGTATCTTTTTGCGACAAGAGGATCCGCATAGATCACCTCTTTTTCAAGTCCGAGATCTTTTATCAGCTCCAAGCAAGTATCTGCTTCAAGACGAATGGTATGGGGGCCTTTTTCAAAGAGAAAATCACCCTCTTTTTCTGTGGCAATCCATCCCCCAAGCCTTTTCTCTTTTTCCAAAAGCGTGATGTGATACTCTATTTTGCTTAAAAAGTGCGCAGCGGATAAGCCCGAAATTCCTCCGCCAAGAATTAAAACTCTTTTTTTTCGCACAGCAGATTGTTATCCTTTGGAAAACTTATGAAAGAAGACATTATCTCATTTCTTTTCAATTTGCGGCAAACGATCATCGCAGCCTTTGAAGCCTTAGAAAATGGTCCTATTTTCACAAAAAAATCATGGAACTATTCAAAGGGCGACGGGGGTGGTGAGATGGCTATCTTGCGTGGCAATGTCTTTGAAAAATGCGCCGTCAACTGGTCAGCGGTCTCTGGTGATCAATTTCCCATGAGTGACGGGGTGGGAGCTTTTTTCGCAACAGGCATTAGCCTCATCACCCATCTGCAAAATCCGCACGCTCCGACGGTTCATATGAACCTCCGCTATATAGAAACCCCCACAAAGAGTTGGCTCGGTGGTGGCTATGACCTCACTCCAATGGGTTTTCCGTATCACGAGGACACCTCTCACTTTCATTCGGTGGCGAAAAAGGCCCTTCTTCCTTTTGGAAAAGATCTCTATCTTAAATTCTCACAAAATGCAAAAGAGTACTTCTACATCCCCCACTGGAAAAAAGAGCGCGGTGTAGGTGGGATCTTCTTCGACCATCATCCTACCGACGACCTCGCGATATGGAAAGCCATAGGCGACGGCTTTTTAGACACTATCCTCCCCATCTATCATCGACGTATCAATCAACCATTTACCCATGATGAAAAAGAAAAACAGCTCCTCATGCGCGCCCACTACGTCGAGTTCAACCTCCTCTACGACCGTGGCACGAAATTTGGCTTCCTCTCCGGCGGCAACCCCGAAGCAATCCTCTGCTCCATGCCCCCATATGCCAAATGGTGAGGGTCAATTAAGTTTCTCAAGTGTAATATCAGGACTATTTTGTAATAAGTAAATGATTCCTTTTTGAGGAAAATGAGCTGCCCCAATAAGGGCAATAAAAATGGGACTGTTTCCTTTAATCAAATTGATAATATTCGATGTGATGATTAAATTCCGATTTTCCATATTCTTTTTAAACTTTGATACCATTTCTTCCCCAAGAATTTTTTCCAACTGCGCTTCTTCTTCCTTATCCCACTCTCCTAAAATATCTTGATTTTCGACAACGTCACCATTGATCCATGCTTCATAATTTTGAATTACCCTTTCGCCTTCTCGACTTAACCCCGATTCTTCAAGAAGTAATGGGGTAAGAAAAGACCTGATATCATCAATAAAATTAATAGCCAGAGACAATGGGATAGTTCCCGACCTAATCATTTCGCACTCAAGTGCGCTGATGGGCTCTAAAGACGTTGCGTCAAATTTTCTATCATTAATTTTGTAAATACTACTTCGTTTTAGAGCAATAGTTAGCTCTACAGATGCCCCAAAAAATTCTTTATCCACCCGTTCAAAAGCTTCGTTTTTTTCCTTTCTTCTCTGTTCAAACAATTCAGAACCAAGATATTCAAGAATTTTGTTATAAAAATAGAGTTTACTTATCTTAATAACTTTATGAACTAAAGTTGCGATTTCCTTATCGAGTGAATTTCTTTCAAAAGCTAAAACATCACACTCTTTAATGGCTGCCTCTATACACTCGGGATATCTGATTTTTTCGGCCTTATCTTGCTCATCAGTTGCAACGGTCTCAGGACAACAATGCGCCGTTGGTAGTAAATAACCAACTTTTTTTCCTTTATGGTTGACTTTCCAAAAGGCAATCTTTCTCGCATCTTGACACTTAAGATTTTCCAAGTGTATTTGCATCATCCGTTTGAAAAAAGCTTTATTCACTTTTTCTGTGCTTTTTGAAAAATTGAGCAAATCTTTTCTCTTACCAGTACATATCTTGGCACCCTTTTCGATAAGAAGATTCGAAATTTTTTCACTTAAACTGTATGCTTGATTTTTTTGTTGCTGAATTTGATTAAAGTCCAGATTATCGCATTGATTAAGATTTGCTTCGGAAATATTTTTAACTTGAATAATTTCCTCAATGGTACTGATTTTATTAATTAATGCATTTATATCTTCAAGATCTTTTGAAATTAATTCTTCTTTTTCTAAATGAGATAACATTGAAATAAAAATGGATTTGAAAGAAGTATTATCACATGATGTGTTGATTTGATCCATAGCACTCCACTAAAAATAAATTGCAGCAATTATAAAATATAAGTAATTATTATTCAATAATATTAATTATTGTGGATTAATAAAAACTGTGTTTAATTTCTTTTTGATTTAACAATATCGACGAGGAGTTTGACCGATTCTACGGGGGTGTCGGGTTTGACACCATGGCCTAAGTTGACGATAAATCCTTTATCGCCTTGAAGGGAGTCGAGAAGGTGGAGGGTTGTTTTCTGGATGTGCGGAGGGGGAGCTTTGAGCAGGTCGGGATCGAGATTGCCTTGAATGGCCATGGTTGACGGGATTTTTTTGCGCAAGTATGCGAGCGGTAGGTGTGAATCGAAGCTAATGGCCGAGGGTTGGAGGGAGGCTAATTCATTTGCGTAAAGAGAGGATCCGCGCGTAAAGAGAATGATGGGCACTTTGGGCTTTAGTGTTTGAAGTATCATTTTGAGGTAAGTGATGGAAAACTCAAGAAAATGGTCATGCGAGAGAATACCTGCCCAAGAGTCGAAAATCTGGATCACCTGAGCCCCCGATTCAATCTGAAGGTGAAGATAGTCGATAGTGGCAGCGGTAATTTTTTTTAGCAGCAGGTGGAAGTGTTCAGGATGTTGATAGATCCATTTTTTAGTGATGGGTAGATCGCTCTTATGATTTTCTTCAAGACAGTAAGTCGCCACCGTAAAGGGTCCCCCGCAAAAGCCGATGAGAGGAACTGTTAGCTCTTTTAAGACTTTTTTAATCGTCTCCTGTACGCAAGGGATGAGATTTAAGTCATGTGGAGGGAGTTTTTCAATCTCTTCTTTGTTCTGTATTCGAGGATGAAGATGAGGACCGCCACTTTCAGGAAAACAGATTTTGAGCCCAAAAGATTCTAAGATGATCAGAATGTCGGAAAAGAGAATCGCTGCATCCATCCCAAACAACTCTATGGGCATCAGGGTGACTTGTGTGGCAATGTCACTCTCATGGAACATCTCCCAAAGAGAATACTTACTCCTTAAAAGGCGGTATTGTGGCAAATATCTTCCCGCCTGTCGCATCAGCCAGATAGGAGGCCTTCCCTCATTACATCCCGTCAAGGCGTCGAGCAATTTCATCTATAGAAGCCTGTCGAGAATCGAATCTACAGTCATGCCAAATTCCGCTGCGACATCGATGAGCGGAGCAGATTGACCAAAAGTATCGACACAGATTGAGATGCCCTTCATTCCGATCCATTTAGCCCAGCCAAAAGAACAGGCCGCTTCGATGCAGACTCTCGTTCCGATATCGCCTCCTAAAACGCTCTCTCGATAGCTCTCTGTTTCCGCTTCAAAGTGCTTCCAAGATGGCATAGAGACGAGACGCACATTTTTTCCCAGTTTTTCAAGCGCGACGGTAACATCCCATGCAAGCGGAAGCTCTGAACCTGTCGCGATCAGAGTAAAATCGGGTTTTCCATTTTCTCGTTTAACGATATAGGCACCATGCGCCATCCCATCTGCATAGGGAATATGAGTGGCGAGAACCTCATTCATCGTTTGCCTTGATAAGACAAGGGCAGTTGGGCCTTTGTATTTTAAAGCCGCTATCCAAGCCATCTTCACTTCCCAGCTGCTGCCAGGTCGAATTAAATGAAGATTGGGCATCGCTCTCAAAGCTGCGACCTGTTCTATCGCTTGATGTGTTGGTCCATCTTCTCCAAGTAAAATAGAGTCATGCGTAAATTGATAGACCACCTGATAGTGCGAAAGAGCAGCAAGTCGTATGCCTGGGCGCATGTAATCGGAAAAGGCTAAAAAAGTTCCGCAAAGGGGAGTGATCATATCGGTCAAACTCAAACCTGAACAGATAGTAGCCATTGCAAATTCTCGAGTGCCGAACTTGATATTGCGGCCCGTAAATTGTCCGGGGGCGATCAGAGGGTACTTTTTTATCATCGTATAATCGGATTCCGAAAGATCAGCAGATCCTCCATAGAGTTGCGGTAAAAGATCTGCTAAGACATTGATCACAATATTGGAAGCCCCTCTTCCTGCGATGGGAGATTTTATTTCGATTTTAGAGAGCTGTTCTTCTAGATCTGGAGGAAGTTTTTTCTCCAGCATGTGTAAAAATTTTTGATGAAGATCGGGGTGGGCTTTGGACCAATTGCGAAACATCTCTTTCCATTCTTCTTCTCGAGCTATATCTCCCGGAATTTTTTGCTCGAAATAGGTCTTCACGGCTTGAGGAACGAAAAAATCTTCATCAGGCAGGCCGAGTGCTTTTTTAGTTGCGATGACTTCATCGACTCCAAGAGGGGCTCCGTGGGCTTTTGATGTCCCTGCTTTGTGAGGAGATCCCTTCCCGATGATGGTGTGACTCATGAGAAGGATGGGTTTTTTTTGCGGAACGCTTTTAATCTTATTGAAAGTTTCCTCGATCTGATCGAGATCATTGCCGTCCATCTCATAGATATCCCATCCATAGGCCCTATAACGCATTTTGGTATCTTCGGAGCAAGATTCAGCGAGAGGGCCATCTAGAGTTATCTTGTTGGCATCGTAGATCAATATCAGGTTGTCCAGACCTAAATGACCAGCGAAGGAACTCGCTTCAGCAGAGACCCCTTCCATGATACATCCATCGCCAGCGAGGCAATAGACCTTCGCAGTAAAAAGAGGAAACTGATCTGTGTTAAAAAGAGAGCCTAAAATTTTAAGCCCAAGAGCCATGCCGACAGCATTGCCTACTCCTTGACCTAAAGGTCCTGTCGTCGCTTCTACGCCTACTGTATGGCCATATTCTGGATGGCCAGGAGTTTGAGAGTGTAGCTGCCGAAAACGTTTGATCTCATCGAGAGTTAAAGAATAACCAGAAAGATAGAGGCAAGAATAGAGGAGCATCGACCCATGACCTGCAGATAAGACGAATCTATCGCGGTTGAGCCATTTGGGATTTTTTGGATTATAACGCAGAATAGATCCCCATAGATAAGCTCCCAACTCGGCGCAACCCATTGGAAGACCCGGATGTCCAGAATTAGCTTTTTGCACCGCCTCCATCGTCAGCTCCCGAATAGTGTTCGCCACCTTGCCTAAGATCTTCTTTAATTCCGTATCCATCACATCTCTCCATTTACTTGAGAGTCTATTTTTATTGATTGCGCTCAAAATCTGCAATAAGGAATATCTTGATTATGGCTATCTTTCATGAGAAAGAAATACGTCATATTTTCGGGATTCTTTGGTTTTTGGGGGCCTGGTTCTGCTTTGCCTTAAATGCCGCTTTGAGCAAATTGCTTAAAGAGACCTCCTCTGTTGCGACTATTCTTCTCTTTCAAAACTGTATTGGTTTTTTACTCATCCTTCCTCTTTTATTGATAAGAGGAGTCAAACTTTTAAAAACAGACCACCCTTATCTCATTTTTTCACGGGCACTCGTAGCATTTTTAGCCATTTCAGGCATCTTCTTAGCTTCTCAAAGAATGCCTATCACGGATGCTATGCTTCTCACCAATCTTTCTCCCTTCTTTGTACCTTTTATCGTATGGATTTTCTTAAAGAAACCGATTAATCATAAGCTTTGGATTGGAATCAGCATCGGTCTTATCGGTATTATTTTTATTTTGAGGCCTGGAATAAAAATTTTTAATGAAGGAGATATCTACGGAATAGGGTCTGCCTTGATGGTCGCTTTCTCAACAGTCCTTCTCCGAGTCCTTGCGAATAAAAAGGTTCCGGTTTCCACCATCCTTTTTTATCTTTTCCTCATCTGCGCTCTTTTATCAATTCCCTTGGGAATCATCTATTGGGTAAAACCTACGAAAGAGAATATTCTTATCCTTATTGTAACAGGCTTTATCTTCGCTTTTGCACAATTCTCCTTTGCCAACGCGCTAAGACATGCAAAAGCGACTCACCTTGGGCCTTTCAATTACTCTGCGATCGTTTTTGGTG
>Ga0187779_10001608_pt1 | contig 14048 bp, 7 predicted proteins | sample 1015_Q2_SP10_10__FD_132435 | JGI IMG/M metagenome (GOLD analysis project Ga0187779, IMG submission 132435) | Tropical peat soil microbial communities from peatlands in Department of Meta, Colombia - 1015_Q2_SP10_10_MG | ecosystem: Environmental > Terrestrial > Soil > Wetlands > Peat | place... | reverse complement strand
GCGTGCGCGGGGCGTTTGTTGAACAGGAAAATCTGAAAGACGAGGATAAACGGATGGAACTTGGACTGAAGAACAGGGTGGCGATCGTGTGCGCATCCAGCCAGGGTCTTGGCAAGGCCGCGGCCGCAGCGTTTGCTCGCGAAGGGGCTCATGTCGTCATCTGCGCGCGCGACAGGAAGAAACTCGCATTGGCGGCGAAGGAGATTCAGACTTCGTCGCCTTCGGGAGTGCAGGTGCTTGCAATAACGGCCGATCTCACCAAGCCGGCGCACATCCGGCGCCTCACACAGTCGGCGCTCCGGAAATTTCGCAGGATTGACATTCTCGTGACGAACGCAGGGGGGCCGCCGGTGGCGACGTTCCCCGATCTTGCAGATAAGCAGTGGCAGAGAGGGATCGAACTGAACCTCTTCAGCACCATCCGCTTGATCCGTGAAGTTCTTCCGCAGATGCGCAAACAGCAATGGGGCCGGATCGTCAACATCACTTCCTTCACGGCGAAACAGCCGGCCGACGACCTGGTGATCTCTTCGACGGTGCGTCCGGGGATTCTGGGGCTGACGAAAGTTCTGGCAAACCAGTACACGCGCGAGGGGATCCTCGTCAACAGCGTCACTCCAGGCTTCATCATGACCGCGCGCCAGAAGGAACTTGGCGAGGCACGGGGAAAGAAACTCGGCATCTCGCAGGAAGAGTACCTCGCGGGCGTCGCAAAGGGGGTCCCTGCCGGACGACTCGGCAGCCCTGAAGAGCTTGCCGATGTCATCGTCTTTCTCTGCTCGGAGAGGGCGAGCTATGTCAGCGGCGCTACCATCACCGTCGATGGGGGATTAATGAAGGGGATTCTGTGATGGGAATGGTGACGGAGATGCACCTCCGCCCCGCGGGGGAAAGCGCTGGACGTTTTAACTATCGGGGGAAGCACCGGTACCTCATCACCCTCCTCTGCCGTCCCTCGTCCGGCCCGATCGCGAAGAAGGAACACGTCGAAGGAACCTTGAGACTCCTTCATTCCTGCTCCCGATCGCACCTTTTCGAGCTGTACGCCTACTGCTTCCTGCCGGACCGGCTTGTCCTGCTCATCCGGGGGATGGATGACACATCCGATATGAAGGCGTTCCTCTCCGATTTTCGTGCATCATCCTCGGCGGCATTCCGAGGGGCGCATGGAACGGAGCTCTGGATGAGGAAGTATCAGGAGCGCGTGCTGAGGAAAACCGAATTGACGCGTGCGGCGGCCGAAGAGATCTTCCATCTCCCCGTGAAAGCAGGACTCGCCTCGACCCCGGGCGCGTACCCGTTCCAGGGCTCACACGTTCTGCCGTCCCTCTCGCGCGTGCCGCACCCCTCGCGCGCGCGCAAGACTACTCGTTATGGAAAAGGCCGCCCGCCGTTTCGCGCGCGCTAGCGCGCTACCCTCATCTTGCAAAACCACGGAGAACTTTCCTCGCACGACTGTTATCGTACGCTGACTCAGGATCGTCCGGCGCTTGAGAGGATCTCCCGGACCGAGCGCGCGACGTCGTCTGGCAGATACGGTTTTTGAAGGAAACTTGCGGCGCCGAGCCCGAGAAGCTCGGCCTTGGCTTCAGGATCGAGATACCCCGTCGCGATAATTACCCGCGCAGCGGGGCGGAGCGCGCGAATTTTCAGGAACAGCTCCCTTCCGCTCATGCGAGGCAATCCGAGATCGGAAATCACCAGGGCGATGTCGTCCCCCAGGGTCTCGTAGATGCTCAGCGCCTGCTCGCCGTCGAATGCGACGATCACGGTGTATCCCAGTGCTTCGAGCGATGACTTGAGAAGTTCGGACAGCATCTGCTCGTCTTCGACGATCAGCAGTGTCTCCGTTCCGCTCGCCCTCGTGCCCTTTTTCTCGAGGCTCTTCTGCTCGGCCGCCACATACGCGGCTGGGACCGGGAAGTGCAAATAAAAGGTCGTTCCCCGACCGGGCGCACTCTCCACCGTGATAAATCCCCGATGGCTTTCCATGATGCCGTAGACCACTGAGAGTCCCAGGCCCGTGCCCTTTCCTGGCTCCTTCGTCGTGAAAAAAGGCTCGAAGATCCGTCGCTGGGTCACTTCGTCCATCCCTGTCCCGGAATCGGCGACGCTCAGGCGGACATACCACCCGTTGCGGCCCTCTTCATGCAACAGGAGGCTCTCCGTGGCAATCGTGAGCGTGCCGCCGTTGCTCATGGCATCTCGGGCGTTCACGCACAAATTCAGAAGCGTCTGGTGCAGCTGCGTGCGATCCGCCTCGATCGGCGGGAGATCAACGGCGAGCTCAAGGGAGATGGCGACGGTTCTGGGAAACGTCTCTTCGAGCATGCGCCCGAGCTCGGTGACGATCTCATTCGCGTTGACCGATTCGAACACCGCGTTCGCCTTGCGCGCAAACGTGAGGATCTGACGGACAAGCGCGGCGCCGCGATTGCCGGCTTTCTGGATCGCGCTGATGCTCCTGTTCAGCCGCGCCGCGTCACCGGCGACGTCAGCCAGGAGCGAGGCATGACCGATGATGATTGCAAGGATGTTGTTGAAATCGTGTGCGATCCCGCCGGCAAGCGTGCCAATCGACTCGAGCTTCTGCGCCTGAAGGAGCTGCTGCTGCAGAACCTTGGTCTCGGTGATGTCCATGTTCATGCCGAGGATCCCGTGGACACCGCCGTCGCGCCTGATGGGCGTGATGATGTTGTAGATATGGTAGGTCTTGCCGCCCTCGGTGAACTCGGCCTCGCCGGACACGGTTTCTCCCGCGAATGCGCGGCGATTGTTCTCCTCCCATCGGGCAAGGATCGACGGATCGAGGCCTGTTTCCCCGGGAGTCTTCCCGATATGGTTCCCCCAGTGGGCGATGGAGGTCGGATTCTGCATCAGGTATCGCCCTTCACTGTCGCAGACCCAGAGTTCGAAGGGAAGGCTTTCGAAGATCGTCAGCAGGCGAGCTTCGCTTTCGTGAATGGCTTCTTCAGAACGTTTCCGCTCAATGGCCATCGCGATCTGGGTCGAAACAAAGCGGAGGATATTTCTGTGCTCCTCGCCGAAACGTACCCCTTCGGAGTAGCTCTGCAGTACCAGCGCCCCGCGCGTGTGTCCCGAGGAGGTCAGCGGGACGCCGAGCCAGTCGACCGATGGAGCGCCGATGGACTCGACCACACCCCTGCGCTCCAGATCGTCGAATGCCTCAGGCGGCGCCAGGAGCGGTTCTCCTGTGTGGATCACGTATTCCGTAAGGCCCTTGCCGGCCTTACGCGGAGAAGGCGTCTCATCGAACTCGTCCACAAAATAGGGGAAGCTCAGCATTCCCGTTGGCTCGTCGAGCACCGCGATGTAGAAATTCCGCGCCGGCATGAGCTCGCCGACAATCTCATGGATCGCGCGGTACAGATCGTGCAGGTTCTCTGTCGTGCTGACTGCGGCCGCGATCCGGTAAGTTGCGGTCTGCACCCGCTCCGCGCGCTTGCGCTCGGTCAAATCACGAGCCACAGCCACGAGCGCGGTGACATCCCCGTCGTCGCTCCGCAGAGGTGAAACCCACAGGTCGACCGGGAACGCCGTACCGTCCTTCTTCAGCGCGGTCCATTCGCCGTGCCAGCTTTCCTGGGCGGCGACATGCGCGATCTGCTCCCACGGGGGATTGTCGGGAGGAGCCGCTCCCAGGTGAGCAATGTCATACCCGACGAGCTCGCTCTGTTCCCATCGGAAGAGACTCTGAAACGAATCATTGTGAAAGAGGATCCTTCCGTCGGGAGCAACCAGCGCCACGGAATCTCTGGTGGAAGCGACCGTCTGAGCCAGGAGACGGATTTCCCGGTCGGCCTGACGCCGGTCGGTGACATCCATTGCCATGCCGCTGACGCCGGCACAGCGGCCGTTTGGCTCGCGCAGTGGCTCGAGGATAAATTCGAAGATCCTCTCTCCCTCCTCCCCGTCGAGCCTCACCTCCTGCCGGCAGCCGCGACCGCTTTCCATCACGCGGCGCTTGAGTGCATTGAGAATCTCCGCGTTTGCGGGAGAAAACAGTTCTGAATCCGTCTTGCCGACAAAGTCCGGCGTGCCCGACGGATGTGGGTCCAATGGATTGAAGAACCAGTTGTACTTGAGCGAATGGTCTTGGGCAAAGACGACCGCCGGGGCGGTCTTGAGGATGTCGTATATCCGGGCTTCCGCGTGCGTGTGTGGGTGAGCGAAGGCCACCGGATTTGTCGGAAAGGGCTCGTTGACGCCGAGCAGTCGTCGGATCGTCGCATGCGCTGCGGTGAGCTCGCGTCGGAGCTCATCGAGTTCCTCCCGCGACGCGCTTCCGGAGACCGGCCGGTGACTTGTGCTCTGTTCCTCGGACATGGCTAGGATCCGACACGCTGTGGAACGGTTCGCACTGGGCAGAAGGGGTGCGAGTACTCCCGGTTGGGGATACCCCGTTTGCCGTGCAAGGGGCGTGCCATATTGGAAGGCCATGGGAGGGGGCTTCGAAAGGTCTCCCTTGGGGAAGGAACCCCCGGCTGTTCCTAGACTTGGGAATCAGTCAGAGGGTTTGGGAAGAGACGTTTAGATGGCCCGCCGGTAGTCCCCGTCGAGGAGGGATAACTCACTGCTCTCCGGTGCGGCAATCGATCGAAGGAAGGGGAACGATTTGAGCGTCGCCTCAGGGAGCACGACAGGCTTTCCCTGACGGAGTGCACAGGCGAGCTGAAAGCCGAGAGGAAGCGACTTCGCGCCTGTGGTGTTGTTGCAGATGACCGTAATTTTCCGGCACCGCGCCTCGAGGGCGCGAACCCGCTTGAGGAGCTCCCGGCTCTCGCGATCATTGTAAAGATAGTCGTACCGTGCGTCGTAGGCGTTGAGCATCCATCCCTTCTCGTTGCGGCCGTGAAGCCGAAGGTACGCCGATGCACCGGTGGTTGCGGTGATGAACGGCATGTATGACCGAATGCGAGGTAAATCCGCGCTGACCAGTCCGAGCGCGAGCTCCCGCAGAAAGGCGATCATCCCATCCTGATTCCAGGACTCGTGGCGGAACTCGATGTGGACGGGGAAGCCCTCGAACACCTCCGCGAGCTTCAGGAGGTAGTACCGGTTTGATCCGGTGTTGGTGAAGCCATAGGGGAATTGAACAAGAAGGGCGCCCAGTCGGTTGTGCTTTCTGAGCTCCTGCAGTATCGCGCGCGTCGATCGGGAGCGCTCGCTCCGGATTGACCGCTCGTGGGTGAACGACGCATGGAGTTTAACGTTGAATTCGAAATTCGGTGCCTTGGCCACCGCCGAGATCCACTCGCGCGCATCGTCTGCGCCGAGGGAGTCGTCCCAGAAAGTGGCCCGGACCTCGACCGCTTGAAAATAGCGCGCATAGAAAGTGAGTTTTTCCGCCGACGAGAGATCGCCTCTCCCGTAAAGGCAACGGTCAAAGACCTCGTGCTCCCATCCCCCCATGCCAACGCGAATGACTGACGCCGCCTGCTCCATCCCTTTTCCTCCGCAAAAGACTTGACAGATGCCCTGGAATTGTGTACATTCACTCCGCAATGATACGACAGAAATGTCGTATTGTCAAGTCTTATCTTGACAAAAATGTCAATACGGGGGCAGCATGAAATCGACGATCGGTGAACGCCTTCGCACGGCGCGGGAGAATCGCGGCATGGACCAGCTGTCGCTCTCGCGCAAGATCGGCGTGGTGACGAGGACTCTCCAGCGGTGGGAAAAAGGGGAGCAGGTACCTGACGGAATCGCCATCACGAAACTCGCCAAGGCCACGAGCGTTCAGCCCACCTGGCTCCTCACCGGGGAAGGGGAGATCTACCCCACACCCGCACGCCCCGAAAACGTTCTGCCCCTGCCGACGAGCGCGCGCCGCAGAATGACCCTCGCCGAACTTCCCCTGATCTCCTCTGTCCCGGCGGGAAAGGTCGCAACGATGTTCCATCCGGACTTCGTGGACAATTACGTGACGGTGAGCGACGTGAAGGACCCCGGGGCCTTTGCGCTGAAGGTCAAGGGGAGCAGCATGGCCCCCCGCATCGAGGACGGCGATATCGTGATCGTCAGCCCCCAGGCGGAACCGCACAGCGGCGATATTTGCGTGGTTCGGGTCAACGATGAGGACACGCTGAAAAAGGTCAAGTTCGAAGGGAACTACCTTCACCTCATCCCGCTGAACCCGGAGTTTGAACCGGTGACCGTAAAGAAGAAGGACGTGAACTTCGCCTGGAAGGTGGTCAAGCTGATCAAAGAGCTCTAACGAGGCGCGGAGCGTTTCGCTACAGAAAGTGCACGACGACGCCGTCGCGGAGCTTCGGTTCGAACCAGGTTGACTTTGGCGGCATGACTTTCCCTGCATCGGCGATCGCCAGGAGCTCCTCGATCGACGTCGGGTGCAGGGCGAAGGCGACCGCCATCGCGCCTGAGTCCACCCTGCGCTCCAGTTCTTCCAGCCCGCGAATTCCCCCCACAAAATCGATCCGCTTGTTCGTCCGTGGATCGTCGATCCCGAGAACAGGCGCCAGGAGCTCCCTCTGCAAAACGGAGACGTCCAATCGTTCGACCGGATCCGCACTCGACGGTGCCGTGCTCCGCAATCGATACCACTGGTGTGCCAAATACATTCCGAACTCGCCCTTTGCTGAAGGACGCACGCGTGCATCAGAACGCGAGAGCGCGAAGCGCTTCTCGCACTGCGCGATGAACTCCTCCGGGCTTCGTCCTCCCAGGTCCCTGACGACGCGGTTGTAGTCCAGGATGCGCAGCTGGTTGTGCGGAAAGAGCACCGCAAGGAAAAAGTTGTATTCTTCGTCCCCCCGGTGCGACGGATTCGCCCGCGCGTGCTCAGCGCCCACCCGGGCCGCCGCCGCGCTGCGGTGGTGACCGTCCGCGACGTACAGGTTGGGCACCGAAGCGAATTCGCGCGTGATGGCGTCGATCATCTCCTTCTTGCGGATGACCCACAGCTGGTGGCGGATGCCGTCTGCAGCCACAAAGTCGTACTCACTGGGTTCGCCGCGCGCCTCGCCAACCAGCGCGTCGATCGAGGGGCGAGCGCGGTAGGTCAGGAAGATCGGCCCCGAATGGGCCCCCGTCACTTCGACATGCTTCGTCCGGTCGTCTTCCTTATCCTTGCGCGTGAGTTCGTGCTTCTTGATTGTGTCGTTGACGTACTCGACGACCGAGGCGCAGCCCATGATTCCGAACTGGGTATGATCACCCATCGTCTGCGCGTACAGATACAGGCAGGCAGTGGGGTCTTCGACGAGAATACCGTCGGCGATCAGCTTCTGGAGGTTCTCTTTCCCTTTGCGGTATACCCGGTCGTCGTACAGGGAGATGTCCTTTGGCAGGTCGATCTCCGGCTTCCCCACGTGCAGAAACGAGATCGGGTTCCCTGCGGCTTCCGCGCGTGCCTCATCGCTGCTGAGGACATCGTACGGTCGTGCGGCCACACGCGACGCGAGCTCCTTTTTGGGCCGGAATCCCCGGAATGCCCTGAGTGTTGCCACGACGGTTTCTTCCTTTTATGTATGGACTGTCTCTAATGACGGCGGGGCGCAGGTGAATTTCCTGCGCCCCGATTCCTTCTGCTGTCGGACGCCGTTTGTCTCATTGCCCATCTGCTTCAGGCCAGTGCCCGCCTTCAGCCTCCCCCCATCGTCAGGCCACTCGCGTAGCCGAGGAGCGCCTCGACAATGGCTATTTGAGTGTCGGGAGAATTTTCTCGATGGCTGCGGTGACCTCTTTGACGTCTGTCAGTGTAAGCTCCCCCATGTGGGCGATGCGGAAGGTCTTCTCCTTCAGATCGCCGTACCCATTGGATATCTGCATCCCCATCTTCGCCAGCCCGTCGTTGAGGGCTTTTACCGAAAACGCCGTCGTGTTGGTGATGGTGGTCAGCGTGACCGAGGCGTGCTTTTCCTCGGGATACAGGGCAAAATGACGCTTTGCCCAGGCGCGCGCGTATTCCGCCATCTCGCGGTGCCGCTGATAACGGTTTTCAAGTCCTTCGGCGAGGATCCGGTCGAGCTGGAAGTTCATCGCGAACATATGGGAGAGCGACGGGGTTGCCGAGTACTGGTAGTCCTTTGTCTCAATGTACTTGTACAGCTCCAGGATATCCAGGTACCATCCCCGGTGCTTGACGGCCTTGCCGTGTTCCAGGGCCCGCGGGCTCACCGAGGCGATCGCCATTCCAGGCGGGAGGGCAAGGGCCTTTTGCGTGGAGGTGATGCACACATCGATACCCAGCTTGTCGACCTCGATTTTCGCTCCGCCCATCGAGCTCACGCTGTCGACAAGCCAGAGTACATCGGGATATTTCTTCTTCACCTCGGCAATCTCTTCGACCGGATTCATGATGCCTGTGCTTGTCTCGTTATGCGTCACGGTCATGACATCGTACTTCCCGGTGGAGAGGTATTTGTCCACGACTTCGGGCGTCGTAGGATGCCCCCACTCGGCCTCCTGCTTGTCGGCGGGGACGTTGTTTGCCTCTGCCATCTTGTACCACCTGTTGCCGAAGGCCCCCACCGAGAAAACAATCGCCCGCTTAGCGGTCAGTGAGCGGATCGATCCTTCCATCAACCCTGAGCCGGAACTGGTGGAAAGAACGATGGGGTTCTGGGTGTGCATCACCTTTCGCAGTTTGTCGCTGATCTCGTGTTGAAGATTCGAGGCATCCTTCGAGCGATGGCCGATCATCGGGGTTGCCATTTTGGCCAGGACTTCGGGTGCGACCTCTGTCGGTCCCGGGATAAAGAGCTTCTTGTGCATAAGTACCTCGTGAGAATGAGCTGGGAAGGGCGTGAACGGGAAATCTGACGTGGAGAATGCGCTGGAGCGCAAACCTCGTTATAGATGGTCAGGATTATTCCGGTGAAATGCAACGTGCCTGAGGAGCACTTCCCCGCGCGTGGGAATCTCCTCACACTTGTTTTTCCTCTTCCCCCTCCGTATCATGAGGCCGCTGCGCTTCGGCGGAGCTCTTCCGCCACCGCTTGACTCTTCGCACGCTGCTTCATCCGAGCTTTACCGCAATCACGCTCATTGTACAATCCGTATCCATGCAGCCACACCAACCATCCATGGAGTCCGTATGAAAAAACATATACTCATCTTTCCCCTCTTCCTCTGGCTCGTCGGTCTTCTCTGTCTCCCGGTGCACGCGTGGAGCCAGGGACTGACCACGGCGGCCATTAACGGGATCGTCATCGAGCGCGGCGGCGGTGGGCTTCCGCTTGCGAACGTTGTTGCGCTCCATAAACCGACCGGGACGGTGTACGGCATTAGCACGCGCGACGACGGCAGGTTCAACCTTCAGGGACTCAAGGCAGGCGGCCCGTACATCATCACCGCCAAGCTCGTGGGCTACAAGCCCCAAACGAAGGCGGAGGTGTACCTCGACCTCGGGCAGAACCTCGCGATTGACTTCACGCTCGTTCCGGAAACCGTCGAACTGGGCGAAGTTGCCGTGGTCGGAGAGCAGAGCTCGATCATCAGCGCCGGCCGCACGGGCGCCACCACCAACGTCTCCAAGGCGGCGATTGAGCGGTTGCCGACCATTTCGCGCAGCTTTACGGATTTTGAAAAACTCAGCCCACTCTTTTTCAACGGCGGAGCGAACGGGCGGAACAACCGGTACAATAACATCCAGATCGACGGTGCGAACTACAATGATCTTTTCGGGCTTGGCTCGACCGGCACGCCGGGGGGACAGGCAAACACCACGCCGATCAGTCTTGACGCGCTGCAGGAATTTCAGGTCGTCGTCGCCCCCTACGACGTGAGGCAGAGCGGATTTACCGGCGGCGGCGTGAACGCCATTACCCGCAGCGGAACCAACGAATTTTCCGGGTCCGTCTTCCTGGGCGCCCGTAATGAGAATCAGGTGGGACTCGGCCCGGTCGATCCGCGGATGAAAGTGGCCGACTTCAGCAACGCGGTGGGGAGTTTCCGGATCGGCGGCCCGATCATCCAGGACAAGCTCTTTTTCTTCGCAAACGGCGAGCTTACCCGCCGCCGGGCGCCGTCCGACGTGACGCTGGGGGGTGCGGGGATCACCGGCACGAACGTCTCGCCGATTCCGGCCTCTGTCGGCGATTCGCTGAAAAGCGTGCTGATGAACAACTACGGCTACAACCCGGGCTCGTATAACCCGGCCACGGCCGTCCGTCCGAGCAACAAGCTCTTCCTACGCTTGGACTACAACATCTCGGACAACCACCACCTGACGGTTCGAAACAATTACGTCGATGCCTCCGACGACATCCTGCAGAGGACGATCGCCAGTTTCTACTTCGACAATACCAACTACACCTTCAACAGCACGACCAACCAAACCGTTGCGCAGCTCAACAGCACGTTCGGCAACCAGTGGGCGAATGAGCTGATCCTCGGGTACACCACCGTGCGCGACCTGCGGCAGACGCCCGGAGCCAATTTCCCGTTCGTCCGGATCAACTATCTGGGAAACGTGGGCGAAGTCCTCGCGGCGGGCACGGAGAACTTCTCCCAGGCGAACGCCCTTGATCAGAACATTTTCGAAGTCACCGACAACGTAAGCTATTACGCGGGGCCGAACGTCTTCACGTTCGGGACGCACAACGAGTTCTACAAGTTCTCCAACCTGTTCATCCGCAACCTGTACGGGTACTACGAGTTCCCGAGCGTCGCCGCTCTGATTGCCGGGACTCCGTCCAACTATCAGCTGAGCTACTCTCTGACCAGCGACCCGCGTCAGCGCGCGGTCTTCACCGCACAGCAGTACGGCGTGTACGCGCAGGTGGAGAACAAGTCCATCCAGAATCTGACCGTCACTGCGGGCATGCGCATGGACGTCCCCACATTCCCGGACAAGCCGAATGACAATCATCTCATTGATTCGTTGTTCGGGCCGACCTACGGCGTCGGGACAAGCAAAGTGCCGAGCGGGAACATCCTCTGGTCGCCCCGCCTGGGCGTGAACTGGGACGTCAACGGCGATAAGTCAACGCAGGTCCGCGGCGGCATCGGACTGTTCACCGGCCGGCTTCCGTACGTCTGGATCTCGAATCAATACGGCAATGATGGCGTCGATTTTGCCCGCCTGAGCGTGAATAACCCCGGTAAGATCTTCAGCCCCGATCCGTACAACCAGCCGATGCCGGGAAGCGCCCCGGGTCTTTCCCCGGTTCCCACAACCGAGGTCGACCTGACCACCCCTGGCTTCAAGATGCCGCAGGTCTTTCGCATTGATGCGGCGGTGGACCGTCAGCTGCCATTCGATCTGGTCGGCACGCTGGAACTGGTCTACTCCCAGACGGTCAATGACGTGACCTACGCGGACATCAATCAGAACCCGCTCGACCCCGTTGACTCCCTCGCTTGGGACGGCGCGCCCTTGATGGGGCACCGGCCGACCAAGGCCGGAAGCACGAGCTGGACGGTCAACAAGACCAGCGCGGCATTCACCAATGTGCTATTGATGAAGAACACCAGTGACGGCTATTCCTGGAACATCACCGCGCAGATCCAGCGTCCGCTCACCAAGGGACTCTTTGGCTCCATCGCCTATACCTACGGGCATTCGATGGACCACAACAGCGTCATCTCGAGCCAGGCGTATTCGCAGTGGCGCTTCAACCCGGTCCCGGGCAATCCCAATGATCCTCCGCTGGCGGTCTCGAATTTCGACAGGCCGCATCGCGTGATTGCCACGCTCTCCTACGAGAAGGATTTCTGGGAGAACGCCCCCACCACGATTTCGCTGATTTATTCGGGATATTCCGGCGAGCCGTATTCCTATACATACTCGGGCGATGTGATCGGTGACGGAGAAACGGGGAACCACCTTGTCTACGTCCCCAAAGACGCCGCAGACATCATCCTTACGTCGCACAACTACGCCGCCCTGGATGCCTTCATCGAGAGCGATCCGTATCTGCGCGACAACCGGGGAAAGATCGTACCTCGCAACGGCGGACGGGAGCCGTGGACTTCGCATGTGGACCTGCGGCTCTCTCAGGATATCCCGCTCTTCGCGGGGCACACCTTTGAGGTGGGCATCGACGTGCTCAACATCATGAATCTCCTGTCGCGCTACAACGGGCTGGAACGATACGTGCCGAACCAGAATTACAGCTTGCTGAAGTTCCAGGGATTCGATCCCGCCACGATGAAGCCGTCATTCAGCTTTGCACCACCGGTAACCGGCGTTCCGTGGCAGTACGACGATCTGAACTCTCGCTGGCAGGCACAGCTCAGTATCCGCTATTCCTTCTAAAGCTTGCCTTGCCATCCGGACAGAAGCGAAGAACGCCCCGCTTCGAGAGAGACGGGGCGTTCCATTTCGGAAAGCGCGAATTCGCATTTCTCAGCTGTGGCGGAATGGGCGCTGCGCAAAAAAAACGAGTGAGATTCGCGCGCAAGATGGCTTCGAATGCCCACCGGGGCTTTAGCGTCGGGGAAGGCGTGGCCTAGCGTTCGTCACGGATGAGCGCCTGAGGAGGGGGCTCTCTGGGGACAGGCGGTTTTTGCACCATAGCACGAGCCCGGCTCTGGAGAATCACCTGCTGGCTGTCCAGTCTATCAGTGGTAGCAGCCGGTGGCGTTAGGTAACTCCCGTCCGATGAGAGCACGCGGGCGCGGCTCTGATCGACAAGCGCGGTCTCAAGGACCTCTTTCACAAGCGATTGCGCCATCTGGGGGTCTTCGACCGGGAAGATAAGCTCAACCCGACGGTCGAGATTGCGTCCCATCATGTCGGCGCTCCCGAGGAACACCTCGGGGCTGCCGGCATTGGCAAAATAGAAGACGCGGCTGTGCTCCAGGAAGCGGCCGACAACACTGATGACGCGGATATGCTCGCTGAGCGAGCTGATGCCGGGCCGGAGGCAGCAAATGCCCCGGATGATCAGGTCAACGGAGACCCCTGCCCGGGAGGCTTCGTAGAGCTGCTCGATGAACTTTACGTCGGTAAGCGAGTTCATCTTGAAGATGAGCCGCGCAGGCTTGCCGGCCTTTGCGTGCCCGATCTCCCGATCAATCAACGAGGCGAGCCGCTCGCGCAGGTTCACGGGGGCGACCGCGAGCTTGCGATATGCATCCCGGTTGGAATACCCAGTGAGGTAGTTGAAAACCTCCACCGCATCCGCCGTGATATCCTCTCTGCAGGTGAAAAAACTCAGGTCCGTGTAGATCCGCGCCGTCACCGGGTTATAATTTCCCGTGCCGAGGTGAACGTAGCGCCGGATGCCGTCCTGCTCCCGCCGGACAATGAGGGCCATTTTGGCGTGCGTTTTGAGGCCGACGAGGCCGTACACCACGTGGATTCCCGCCCGCTCAAGCTGCTTGGCCCAACCGATGTTGTTCTCTTCGTCGAATCGCGCTTTGAGTTCCACCAGGACGGCAACCTGCTTCCCGTTTTCGGCGGCCTCAATGAACAGCGGCACGAGCGGTGACTCTTTTCCGATCCGGTAGAGCGTCTGCTTGATCGCCAGAACGTTCGGATCGCGCGCGGCGGAGCGGATCAGATGCACCACCGGGGCGAACGAATCGTATGGGTGGTGAAGAATGATGTCGGATCGCCGGATGGCGGCGAAGATGTCGTCTCCCTCTTCCTCCGCGAACGGCGTGGCGGCATGCAGCGGGGGGTCCTTGAGGTCTGGCCGCGCGACCTTCAACAGGACCGCCAAATGCGCGAGGCCCAAAGGAGGACGGATCTGGTACACTTCGTTCGGGGTGATTTCTAGGTTCTCGACAAGAATCGTCTTGATCCTCTCGGGCATCGTCTTTTGCACCCCGACGCGGACGACGGAGCCGAACCGTCGCTGACGGATCGATTCCTCGATCGAGCGGATCAGGTCCTCCGCCTCGTCTTCCTGGATCTCGATATCCGCGTCGCGCGTGACGCGGAAGGCATACGATTCGATCACCTCCATTCCCGGGAAGAGCATCCCCAGGTTCTCGGAAATCAGGTCCTCCAGCCAGACGAACCGGAATGAGCTCCCGTCCCCGTTCGGGATTTGGACCAGGCGCGAGAGGACGTCCGGCACTTTCACGCGTGCGAATCGCTCAATCCCCTC
>Ga0187779_10001606_pt1 | contig 14051 bp, 14 predicted proteins | sample 1015_Q2_SP10_10__FD_132435 | JGI IMG/M metagenome (GOLD analysis project Ga0187779, IMG submission 132435) | Tropical peat soil microbial communities from peatlands in Department of Meta, Colombia - 1015_Q2_SP10_10_MG | ecosystem: Environmental > Terrestrial > Soil > Wetlands > Peat | place... | reverse complement strand
TTCGTTCTCGTACCCGTAGTTGACGAGCGGGCCGACGGGCAGCGCTCGAGGTGCCGGCCAGAGGATCGGCCCGGCGGTCAGCCCGGCAGGAAGCTGCCATGCGATCGTGGTGGGCAGTCCGGAATCGCCCGGATTGAGCCAGTAGGTGTGCCAGCCGGGATCCATCTTGAGCCGGAGCGCAACCGTCGAAACCGACCCCGGCACCAGGGCCGTTTGCGCCGCGACGAGCTCGGCCTCCACGTGCGCGGTGCGCACGGGCGCGGCGGCGGCCGCCGCGCAGAGCGCGGCGGAAGCGGCGATGAACAATCGAAGCAGGCGACGCATCGGTCGGCAAACGAATCGTATGGGTTGGCGAACCCGCTGCTGCATTGGGTTATTCCGCCGCGGCGAGGTTCCCCGTTGCTACAATTCTAGCAGTCCGGGACCCGCTCCCGCCCCGGCCCGGAGTACGCGAGCGCGAAGCGTGGGACCGGCGCCCGACGAGCGGTCGGCAAGACCGCTCCGGACGCGATTCGGCCCCGGCGCGTCGCCCCGCTGCTCCAAGTTCCCGCTTCCCGCCGATGCCCGTAGAAGCCTTTATCGTATCGACGCTGGTCGTCGCCGTGAGCGAGCTCGGTGACAAGACGCAGCTCCTCGCGTTGATGCTCGCCGCGCGTTACCGCCGTCCGCGGCCGATCATCCTGGGCATCCTGGTCGCCACGCTCGCCAATCACGCGCTGGCTGGACTGCTCGGCGCGTGGCTGCGCGATCTCGTGCCGCCCGCGGTGCTGCGCTGGGCAGTGGCGGCCTCGTTCGTCGCGGTGGCACTCTGGACGCTGCGGGCGGAACGGCCGGTCGAAGCCGACGCCGCCCCGGCGCGCGGCCTGAGTGTTTTCGCGATCACCGTCACGACGTTCTTCATCGCGGAAATGGGCGACAAGACGCAGGTGGCCACGGCGGTGCTCGCGGCGCATTTCGGTTCGCTCATCGCCGTCGTCGCAGGCAGCACGCTCGGCATGCTGCTGGCCGACGCGCCGGTCGTCTACCTCGGCCAGGCGGCGGCGACACGCATTCCCATACGTCTCGTGCGCGGCGTCGGCGCGGCGTTCTTCCTGCTGCTGGCGGTCGTCGCGCTGCTCACGCGCTGAGGCGCTCGCGCAGAGGCCTGCCGGTATAATCGCACGCTTCACGAAAAAGCGAGCCTCATCAGCGCATGCAGCCCTATCGCCCTGCCGAGATCGATGCCGCCGCCCAGGCGCACTGGCGCGCGGTCGATGCCTTCCGCGCGGGCGAGGATCCCGCGCGGCGCAAGTTCTATCTCGTGTCGATGCTGCCCTACCCGTCGGGCGTGCTGCACATGGGACACGTGCGCAACTACACCATCACCGACATGATGTACCGCTACCTTCGGATGAGGGGCTACAACGTCATGACGCCGATGGGCTGGGACGCGTTCGGACTGCCGGCGGAGAACGCGGCGATGAAGGCAGGCATGGCACCTGCCAAGTGGACCTACGACAACATCGCCTACATGAAGAAGCAGATGTACGCGGTAGGTCTCGCGATCGACTGGTCACGCGAGCTCGCGACGTGCAAGCCCGACTATTACCGCTGGAACCAGTGGTTCTTCCTGAAGATGCTCGAGAAGGGCATCGCCTACAAGAAGACGGGCGTGGTGAACTGGGACCCGGTCGATCAGACGGTGCTCGCCAACGAGCAGGTGATCGACGGCAAGGGTTGGCGCTCGGGCGCGCCGGTCGAGAGGCGCGAGATCCCGATGTATTACCTGCGCATCACCGACTACGCCGACGAGTTGCTCGACAACCTGCCCAAAATGAGCGGGTGGCCCGAGCGAGTGCGCACGATGCAGGCCAACTGGATCGGGCGCAGCGAAGGCGTGCGCTTCGCCTTTCCGCACGCGATTCGCGGCACGGACGGCAAGCTCATCGGCGACGGCAGGCTGTGGGTGTTCACCACGCGCGCCGACACGATCATGGGCGTGACCTTCTGCGCCGTCGCGGCCGAGCATCCCCTGGCGGCGCACGCGGCGCGGTCGAAGACCGAGGTCGCCGCGTTCGTCGAGGAGTGCAAGCGCGGAACGGTGATCGAGGCGGAGCTCGCTACGATGCAGAAGAAGGGCATATCAACCGGGCTCTTCGTCACGCATCCGCTTTCAGGCGAGAAGATCGAGCTGTGGGTGGCCAACTACGTGCTCATGGCCTACGGCGACGGCGCGCTGATGGGCGTGCCGGGTCACGACGCGCGGGACTTCGAGTTCGCGAAGAAGTACGGCCTTCCGATCAAGCAGGTGATCGCCGTCCCCGGCAAGACCTTCTCCACCGACGCCCTGCAGCCGTGGTACGAGGACAAGGAGCACGGGGTCTGCGTCAACTCGCGCAAATATGACGGGCTCGCGTATCGCGAGGCTGTCGAAGCCGTCGCGGCGGATCTCGCGACGAAGGGCCTGGGAGAGAAGCGCACGACCTATCGCCTGCGCGATTGGGGCGTTTCGCGGCAGCGCTATTGGGGCACGCCGATCCCGATCATCCATTGCCCGACGTGCGGTGACGTACCGGTGCCGGAATCCGACCTGCCCGTCGTGCTGCCCGAGGATTGCGTGCCGGACGGGAGCGGCAACCCGCTCGCCAAGCGTGCCGACTTCTTGAACGTCCCCTGCCCCAGATGCGGCCAGCCGGCGAAGCGTGAGACCGATACGCTGGATACCTTCGTCGATTCGTCGTGGTACTACATGCGCTATGCCTGTCCCGGTGCGCCGACGATGATCGACTCCCGCAACGACTACTGGAATCCGATGGACCAGTACATCGGCGGCATCGAGCACGCGATCCTGCACCTTCTCTACGCACGCTTCTGGACCAAGGTGATGCGTGACATGGGGATGGTCAGATTCGACGAGCCCTTCATGCGGCTCATGACTCAGGGCATGCTTCTCAATCACGCCTGGTTCCGGCGCACCGAGCGCGGCGGGATCGACTATCTTTCTCCCGATGAGGTCGAGCCTACCTACGATGCCGAAGGCAGGATCACCGGCGGCAAGCTCAAGGCGAGCGGCCAGCCGGTGGAATACGGCGGGACGGGCACGATGTCGAAGAGCAAGAAGAACGGCGTCGACCCCAACGAGCTGATCGCCAAGTACGGCGCCGACACCGCGCGCCTGTTCGTCATGTTCGCCGGCTCACCGGAGGATTCGGCCCTGTGGTCCGACGAAGCCGTTGAAGGGCAGTTCCGCTTCCTCAAGCGCCTGTGGGCCTACGCGCAGGCGCATGTCGATCCGTTCGCACGCGCGGCTGCGTCGGTCGACTGGACGCACGTCGTGCCGGAGTTGCGCGAGATACGCCGCCAGCTTCACCTCCACCTGAAGCAGGCGAGCGACGACTACGAGCGCGTCAAATACAACACTGTCGTGTCCGCGGGCATGAAGATGCTCAACGCTCTGGAAGAGATTCCCGACGACGGCTCGGCGGGGTCGATCGAGCTCGCGCGCGAAGGGCTGTCGCTGCTGCTGCGGGTGCTCAATCCGGTCGCGCCTCACGTCACGCACGTGCTCTGGCAGGCGCTCGGTTTCGCGGCGGCGCGCGGCGACATCCTCGATGCGGCCTGGCCGAAGGTGGACGCGAGCGCGCTGGCGCAGGAGGAGATCGAACTCGTTCTGCAGGTCAACGGCAAGCTCCGAGGCAAGCTCGTCGTGCCGGCTGGGGCCGATACCGCCGCGATCCAGAAGGCCGCCGTCGCGAGTCCCGAGGTGCAGCGCCATGCCAACGGCGCCGCGCCGAAGCGCGTGGTCGTCGTGCCCGGGAGGCTGGTGAATGTCGTGGTTTGACTCGCGTCGTCATGCCCGAGCAAGCGGGAACGACAAATCCGTCATTCCGGCGAAGGCCGGAATCCAAGTTGGGTCGAGGCGCATCTTTGGTCGAAACTTGGGTCCCGGGCAGCGCCGGGACGACAGGCCCGCTCGCCAACCGCACTTCGCGCGACTTGTCGTCGCGCTCGTGCTCTTGGGCGGGCCTGTCGCCTGCGGCTTTCACCTGCGTGGCGAGGCACACTATGCGTTCGATACCGTGTATCTGAACTCGCCTGCCACCCAACCGCTCACCAGGGATCTGCAGCGCTCGCTTCAGGGCGGCGGCTCGGCGCAGCTCGTCTCGTCGGCCGACCAGGCACAGGTGGTCCTCGACATCACCAGTGTCGAAAACAGCAAGCAGATCCTGTCGCTTTCGAGCGGCGGCAAGGTGAGCGAATTTCTGCTCATCAAGCGGGTGCTCTTCCGCGTGCACGACAAGGAGGGCAACGACTGGCTTCCCACGGCGGAGGTCGTGGTGCGGCGAACCTATACGTACAGCGATACCGAGGCACTCGCCAAGGAGTACGAAGAGCAACGGCTCTGGGGCGACATGCAGGCCGATGCGGTGCAGCTGATCATGCGCCGGCTTCAGTCCGCCCGGAAGCCAGTGGCGTGATCGAGCCGGGCGGCAGCCCGCTGCTCCATCTTTCGCCGATTCGAGATGCGGCTCCGTCCCGACCAGCTGGCGGCGCACCTCGCGAAAGAGCTGCGCTGCCTGTACATCGTGCACGGGGACGAGCCGTTGCTCGCGATCGAGGCCGGCGATCGCATCCGTGCGTCCGCGCGCGGCGCGGGTTACGAGGAGCGCGAGGTACTCGTCGCCGAGGCCGGCTTCAAGTGGGATGCCTTCATCGCAGCCAACCGCAACCTGGGCCTCTTTGGTGCGCGCAAGCTCGTCGATCTGCGCATTCCCTCGGGCAAGCCCGGTGTCGAGGGCGGGCGCGCGCTGGAGGATTGCGCGCGCAATTCCAACCCTGATGCGATAACGCTCGTGACCTTGCCGCGGCTCGACCGTGCAGCGCTGGGGTCAAGCTGGTTCCTGGCGCTGGAGGAAAGCGGCGTCACGATCGCCGTGCAGCCGCTCGAGCGCGCGGAGCTGCCAGGCTGGCTCGCGGCGCGGCTGGCCCGGCAGAAGCAGCGCGTGTCGCGGGAAACGCTGGAGTTCCTGGCCGACACCACCGAGGGCAACCTGCTCGCTGCGCGGCAGGAGATCGAGAAGCTCGGACTGCTGTTGCCCGAGGGCGAACTCGCGCAGGAGGCGGTCGAGTTGGCGGTCGCCGACGTGGCGCGCTTCGACGTCTTTCAGCTTTCGGAGGCCTGGCTTGGTGGCGACGCGCCGCGCGTGTGCCGCATCCTCGCCGTTCTGCAGGCCGAAGGTGAGGGGATGCCTCTCCTCCTGTGGCAGTTTGGAGAGGACCTGCACGCGCTGGCGGAAGTGCTCGCGGCCAGCGCCTCGGGGACGTCGCTCGGCGTCGCGGTGCGCGGGGTGCGTGCCTGGGGCAAGCGCCAGGCGGCGCTCGAGAAGGCCGCCGTGCGCGTCGCACCGGCGGTGATCCCGGACCTGCTCACCCGGCTGGCCCGCCTCGATGCTCTCGCCAAGGGCATCGGCCGCGGCAACCCGTGGGACGAGCTTCTGGAGCTCGCGCTCGCGCTCTGCGGCGGTTCTTCGACGCGCATCGACTCCGGCGCGGCCGTGATGCGTTAGGATCGCGTCTGCGGCCACGCCCATCGCGGCCGCCTCTGCGGGGGAACACTCTCCTGAGCGAGGAGGGAGCTATGTACAGAAAAATTCTCGTCGCCTATAACGGAACGCCTGAATCGCGCTCCGCGCTGGATGAAGCCGTACGCCTCGTACCTGATGCCTCGGTCGAAGTGCATCTCGCCGGCGTCGTGCACTACCCATCGGCGTACCTGCTTGCCGGCGAGTACGTGCCGGAAGTTGCGCTTGCCGACGAGCGGGAGCACATGGAGGCGGATCTGAAGGCCGCGCACGAGCTCCTCGCGGGCAAGGGGCTCAGCGTGACGGACCATCTGGTCGTCGGCGAGCCGGTTGAGGTCATCACGAAGCTCGTGAGCGACCTGGGCATCGACCTGCTGATCCTGGGGCACCCGCGCAGCAAGTCCTTCGCACTGCGCTGGTGGCGTGGTTCGGTGGACGCGATCCTCATCGAGCGCGTCCGCTGCAGCATCCTGGTAGCCGCCGACGCGAGAGCCTAGCTCGACCCTGCGCCTGTCGGTCAGGGCTTCGCCGCGCTCACGCTGACGTCGCCGTAGTAGGCCTGTGCGTCGGCCTGGGTGTTGTCGGTGTCGGTCATCAGCTGGATCGACGTGACGTTTCCGGGCTCCTCGCCGAAGGCGCGCTTGAAGTCCTCGACGAGGTTGCGCGTATAGGTTTGCCAGCGGCCTATTCCCTGATCGTCGACGGCGACCGCGATCATGCGCACCCGCGCGCTGCGGCTGCTCACTGTGACGGAATCGAGCGCGACCTTGCTGCCCCAGATGTACATCAGCTCGGCATAGGGCAGTTGCTGGCCCGAAATGGTCTGCGCGGCAGAGGCGGCGAACCGATCCTTGAACGAGAGCTTCGAGTTGTCGCCCCCGAACGCGACCATCAGCCGCACCGGTGCGTCTTCCTTGCTCTGCTCCGCGGTGCTCGCACTGGGGATGCCTTGGGCCACTTTCCATTTCCAGGTGAGCATCGGGAAGTGGTGCGGATCGAAGTCGGTCTGCAAGCCGAGGAGCGAGGCGGAGTTGTGCGCCATGGCCCGCACCACGACGGCGTTGTCCTCTACCACCAGCAGGTAGTCGGTGCTGTTCTTGAAGGAGGCGAGCGGGATGTGTTTCCACTCGCCGGGCAGAGCTCCGCCGGCCTTTGCCCTCGAGAAGGCCGGAATCGCCGGAATCGCCGGAGCCTGCTGCGCCGCCGCGCCAGCGGCGACGAGCGCGCACAGCAGGCCGGTTGCAAGGATGGTCTTCATCGCAGCTCCTCCGGTGTGCACTGCGCCTTCGTTTCGCGCGCTTTGCATCTCATCAAGCGGTCTCCGCGGCGGCCTGCAATTTGTGCGCCACAAGTCGCCGCCCTTCTTCTCTCTTGGCGGAAAAGCTTACCATCTCGCAGACGTGTGCGCGTCGCGAAAACCGCACGACCTTGCTCGATTGACGCAATCGGTTATTGCGCCCGCAGCGCTCGATGCTTAACGCCAATCTCCCCAGAGGGCGGCAATGGCAGCGAGCGCAGCGGGCCCCGCGGTCTCGGTGCGCAGCGTGCGGGGTCCAAGACGCACGGCTTGAAAACCAGCGGCGAGCGCCTGCGAGCATTCCTCCGGCGCGAGGCCACCCTCCGGCCCGACAAGGAGTTCGATCGTGCCCTCGGGAACGCGCAGCTTCCCGAGCGTCAGCGAAGCGTCAGGCGCGAGCAGCAGCCGCGTGTGCGCGCGGGAAGAGCGCTGTAGCCATGCGCGCAGCTCGCCGGGCGGGTCGATCAGAGGCAGGCGGTTGCGTCCGCATTGCTCGCAGGCCGCGACGACGATGTGACGCCAATGCTCGAGGCGGCGCTCCGCGCGCAGCCCGTCGAGCCGCGTGACGCCGCGTGCGGTTGCCACCGGCGCGATTGCGAAGGCCCCGAGCTCGACCGCCTTTTGCACGACGTAGTCCATACGCTCGCCGGCGATCAGCGCCTGCACCAGCGTGATCTTCAGCGGCGACTCGCGCTCGACCATGCGCCGTTCGAGGAGACGTACGCTCACCGCACGCGACGTAACGTGCGCGATCTGAGCCTCGTATTCGGAGCCGTCGCCGGAGAAGAGCGTCAGCGAGTCGCCGGCTCGAAGGCGCAGCACGCGCACCGCGTGATGCGCCGCTTCGTCGGGCAGCGCAAGCTCGGTGCCCGGCGAGAGCGGCCGCGGACAGAACAACCGCGGCGTCACGCGCCCCCGCCCGTCGCAGCAGACTGCAAATCGAAATGAAAGTGGTCGGCGACCGGTCGGTAGCCGATCTTGCGGTAGATGCTGTTGGAAGTCGGGTTGGCGAGATCGGTCGTGAGATAGAGCGGCTGGCTGCCGCCGCGCAGCAACTCGCGCGACAGTGCGGCAACCAGTGCGGAGGCATAGCCACGACCTCGCTCCTGCGGCGGCGTGTACACCGGAGCGACTCGCGCCGAAGAGCTCCCGTCATCGCGCCGGGTCTCAGAGAAGCCGGCAAAGGAGACGACGCGTCGATCGTCCCACACGCGAACGAATCCCTTCTCGAGGCGCCGCGCGAGGCGTGTCCGGGCGCGCTCGGCCTCTTCCCTGGGCAGTCCGGCCTCGAGCATGAACGCCGCCTGCCACAGGGCGATGAGCTCGTACTCTGCGGGTTCAGGGCGGCGCATCGTCCCCGCCGTCGATGGTGCCGCAGGCATGTCCGTCAATGCGAAATGCCGAAGGCGAAAGCGCAGCGAGTGCTCCACGCCGGTCCGCTCGCGCCAGACGTGCGCGAACGCATCGCAGGAAGACAGCGGCCCAACGAGGCGCTTCGGAAAGCGCTTGCGCGCGGCGAGATCGGCGGCGATCGACTCGATCGCGCGCGCCGGCCCGCCGGTGACCAGCAGAGCGCCGTCAGGCACGTGCAGCGCCGCCGCGGCGACGGCACCGCGTACCATTGCGCATGCGAAGTAGGTGTCGGTATCGTCGGGATCCGGTGCGGCGATCATTCGCGTGACCGCGGTCACCATTACGCTGTTCTCCGCCTCTGTCGCCCGCAGGAAGGCAGCGGCGGCACGCAGGAAGCTCGCCGGATTGGCGTGGATGCGTAGCTGCACGAATTTCGAATGGGTGCGAGGCGTGCTAGCATTTTGCCATACGCCCGCGAGGAGATTCACATGGCCGAGACCACGCCTGTCTGCGCATTCGACACCCCAGCCCCGGACTTCGACCTTCCCGGTACCGATGGACGCCGTTACCGGCGCGACGCGGTTCGTGGTCCAAACGGGCTGCTGGTCATGTTCATCTGCAACCACTGCCCGTTCGTCAAGGCCGTGATCGACAAGATCGTGCGTGACGCGGCCGAGCTCAAGACGCAGGGCGTGGGCTCGGCGGCGATATGCAGCAATGATCCAGCAGACTATCCCGAGGACTCGTTCGACAACATGAAGTTGCTCGCCGAGCGGATGCGTCTCCCGTTTCCGTATCTGTGGGACGAATCGCAACAGATCGCGCGCGCCTACGGCGCGGTGTGCACGCCCGATTTCTTCGGCTACAACTCCGCGCTGAAGCTGCAGTATCGCGGGCGACTGGACGACTCGGGGCGTTCGCCGAAGCCGGGCGCACCTCGGGAATTGTTCGACGCCATGGTGCAGATCGCGCGCACGGGCAAGGGCCCGGTGCAACAAACCGCGAGCATCGGCTGCTCGATCAAGTGGAAGAACGCGTAGCCATGCAACGCCGCGTGCCGCCACCGGGCTTTTAGCGGCCCGGGAAGAACTCCCGCAGCGCGTCGAGCACCGCGTCGGGGGCCTCGACCATGAGGCTGTGTCCGCAGTCGGGAATGCGCACGACGCGTTCGTCGGTGAGCGTCTCGGCGAGCGCGCGAGCGTTCTTGGGCGGCGTCATTTGATCGCGCTCGCCGACGATGAGCAGCGCCGGGCAGCGAACCTTGCTCGCGGCCGTCAGTCCCTCGGCGTAGCTGTTGCACGCCGCGAGGTCGGTGTAGAGGACCCCGGGACGAGTGCGCTCCATCAGCCGCAGCGAGTTGCCCGTCATCCAGACGCCAGGCAGGCGATTGCCTCCCAGCTGGTCGGGCGGGGAGAACGACCAGCCGTTGATCATCTCGAACGCGGCATGATCGTCGCGTTTCGCGGCATCGAGCAACGCCTCGCTCACCGGCATGGGCACCGACGGGCCGAGCAACGCGGCCCGCTCCACGCGAGTCGGGTGCCGGCCGGCCGCTTCGAGCACGGCGAGAGCGCCGAGACTATGCCCCGCCAGCGCAGCCGTGTTTATCGCACAGGCGTCGAGCACCGCAACGAGCCAATCGGCGATCGCCGCGACCGTGGTCAGCGCTGCACCTTCGCTACGACCATGTCCCGGAAGGTCGAGCGCTAGCACGTTCCTGCCGTGATGAGCGAAGTAGCGCGATTGCAGCGCCCAAACGCTGTGGTCGTTGGCGGCGCCATGAGCGAACGCGATCGTCGGGAGAGCCGCGTCGAACGCCCGCGCCCCGGTATAGGCATAGACCGAACGACCCGCGACGCTGACGCGCACGGCGCCGCTCAGGCTCGCTGGGCCGCGTGCAGCGCGCGGCCGAGGTCTTCGATCAGGTCCTCGGCGTGCTCCAGGCCGACCGAAAGGCGTATCGTCCCTTCGCCGATGCCCGCGGCCCTGAGACCCTCCGCTGAAACACGGAAATGCGTCGTCGAGGCGGGATGGATCACCAGCGACTTCGCATCGCCGACGTTGGCGAGGTGCGAGAAGATGCGCAGCGACTCGATGAACCGGCGGCCCTGATCGCGGGTGCCGCGGATCGCGAAGCTGAACACGGCGCCGCAGCCGCCTGGCAGCAGCCGTGCTGCCAGCGCATGGTCCGGATGGGTGGGCAGCTCCGGATAGCCGACCGACTCGACGAAGGGGTGCGCAGCGAGAAACGACACGATCTTGCGCGTGTTCTCGACATGCCGCTGCATGCGCAGCGGCAGCGTCTCGATTCCCTGCAGGATCTGAAACGCAGTCATCGGCGCCATGCATGCACCGAAGTCCCGGATGCCTTCGCGCCGCGCGCGTAGCAGAAATGCCGCGGTCGTCGATTCCTCCGTGAACACCATCCCGTGGAACCCTGCGTAGGGTTCGCTCAGAGTCGGAAACTTGCCGGCGCTCCGGCCGGGCTCGTCCCAGTCGAAGCGTCCCGAATCGACGAGCAGGCCTCCGATCACCACGCCGTGACCGGAGAGGAACTTGGTCGCCGAGTGGTACACGAGATCCGCGCCGTGATCGAAGGGACGCATGAGATACGGCGTGGTGAAGGTCGAGTCGACGAGCAGCGGCACTCCGTGCTCGTGCGCCAGTGCGGCTACGCGAGGCACGTCGAGAATTTCGAGCCCGGGGTTGCCGAGCGTCTCGCCGAAGAGCAGCCGCGTGTTCGGGCGGATGGCGTTGCGCCAGGCTTCGAGATTGCGTGCATCGACGAAGCTGGTGTCGATGCCGAAGCGCGGCAAAGTGAAGTCGAGCAGGTTGTGCGAGCCGCCGTAGAGCGAGCGCGAGGCGACGATGTGCGAGCCTGCGCCCATGAGCGTCACGATCGCGAGATGCAGGGCGGCCTGGCCGCTCGCCACGGCGATTGCACCGACGCCGCCCTCGAGCGCGCTGATCCGCTCTTCGAGCACGGCGCAAGTCGGATTGGAGATCCGCGAATAGACATGCCCCGCGCGCTCCATGTTGAAGAGCGCCGCCGCATGATCGCTGTCCCGGAAGACGAACGAAGCAGATTGATAGATCGGTGTGGCGCGCGCGCCGGTCGCCGGGTCGGGCCGCGCGCCTGCATGCAGCGTCAACGTATCGAAATGTGTCGTCTTCGGCTTGGCCATGGCGTCGGGCTCGCGCTGCGCAGGCGCGCTATGGTAGCGCATTGCGAGCCGCCCCGACCCGCCTCCTCCCCCTTGGCGTGCGCCTGACGCGGGCCTACACTCTCACACCTGAAGGTTTATTTTCCCATTCCCAGGAGAGCGAGATGCAACGCAAGGCCTCCGCACGCTGGCAGGGCACCGCGAAGGAAGGCGCCGGGACGATAAGCACGCAGAGCGCCACGCTGAAGGACACGCCCTATTCGTTCGTCGCGCGCTTCGGCGACGGCAAAGGTACCAACCCGGAAGAGCTGATCGCCGCGGCGCACGCCGGCTGCTTCACCATGGCGCTGTCGTTCATGCTCAATAACGCGGGCTTCACGGCCGACGCGATCGACACGGAAGCCGCCCTGACGCTGGAGCAGGTGAGCGGCGCGTGGACCATAACGTCGATCCACCTGACGACACGCGCCCGGGTCGGCAAGATCGATGCCGCGAAGTTCGCGGAGGTCGCTGCCAACGCGAAGGCCAACTGCCCGGTCTCGCGCGTGCTCAACGCGACCATAACGATGGACGCCAAGTTGGTGGCGTGAGCCCGCAGCGAGGGGCCTCCGCCAACGTCGCGAGAAGTCTCATGCTGAGCTGTCGGCCCATTGCGTCCGGCTCGGGTCGCCTCCGCTCGCTCTCGCTCGCGGAGCCTTGCTCCGCCTCGCCGTTCGCCCCGCTTCAGCGGGGATCGCGCGTGGCGAATCGACACCAGCGGTCGACGCGGATGCGAGCCATGCTCAATCATCGGTTGGAGGAGGTCGCGTGAGCGAGCCTGCACGGCCGCGAAAAGGCCGCGGCGCGGGGTACAATCCGGCCAACCGTTTTCGCCGCGTTGCGCGCGAAACCTTCGACGACGGCTGGGCCGCGACGCCAGAAGAGGACGAGGAGCTGCCGCCGCTCAAGACGACGGTCTCGATCCAGCATGCGCGCACGATCATCGCGCGCAACGAGTCGCCCGACATTCCTTTCACGCAATCGATCAACCCGTACCAAGGCTGCGAGCATGGCTGCATCTACTGCTACGCGCGGCCCTCTCACGCCTACCTCGACCTTTCGCCTGGCCTCGACTTCGAGACCAAGCTCTTTGCCAAGCCGAACGCGGCGGAGCTCTTGCGCGCCGAGCTAGCGAAACCTGGCTACAAGTGCGAGCCGATCGCGCTCGGCACCAACACCGATCCGTACCAGCCGATCGAGCGCGAATGGAAGATCACGCGCAGCATCATCGAGGTCCTGGCGGAGTGCGAGCACCCGCTGACGATCACCACCAAGGGAGTGCTCGTCGAGCGCGACATCGATCTCCTCGCCCCGATGGCCGCCAGGAGGCTCGTGCGCGCCTACGTCTCGATCGCCATGCTCGACCCGGAGCTAGCCCGCAAGCTCGATCCGCGCGCGCCCGCTCCCAAGCGGCGGTTGCAGATGATCAAGGCGCTCGCCGACGCCGGTATTCCCGTCGGTGTGAGCGTGGCGCCGGTGGTCCCGCAGCTTACCGATCGTGACCTCGAGTCGGTCCTCGAAGCGGCCGCGGCGAGCGGGGCTCGCTGGGCCACGTGGATCATGCTGCGGCTGCCGCGCGAAGTCTCGGATCTGTTCCGCGACTGGCTGGCTCAGCACTACCCGCTGCGCGCCGCGCACGTCATGAGCATCGTGCAGCAAGTCCGCGGAGGCCGTGACAACGACCCCACTTTCGGCTCACGCATGCGAGGCGAGGGACAATTCTCCGAGCTCATGGCGCGGCGTTTCGCAGTCGCCTGCCGGCGCCTCGGGCTCAATGCCGACCGCACGCCTCTCGACACCACACGCTTCCGGCCGCCGCGTCGCGAGAGCGCGGGACAACTCGAGCTCTTCGGTGGCTGAGTCGCTGACGGCGCGGCTTGCGCGCTGCTACACAGGCGCCGTGCACGACGCACTGCGCGCACTGGGAAGGGAGAACATCGTTCTTCCACCGGCGATCAAGCCTCTCGTGCCACAGATGCGTCTCGCCGGACCGGCATGGACCGTCGCGGGACACGTCGACCGGACGCGCACTCGCGACGAGACGCTGCGCGCCTGGTGCACGCTGCTCGCTCGCGCGCCGAAAGATCACGTGATCGTGTGCCAGCCCAACACCCACGAGATCGCTCTCATGGGCGAGCTTTCTGCGCAAACGTTGCAGGCGCGCGGGGTCCTGGGGATCGTGATCGATGGCGGCTCGCGAGACACCGATCTCGTGGTCGCGCAGGGTTTTCCTGTTTTCTGCAGCTTCCTGACTCCTGCGGACATCGTCTGCCGCTGGATACCCGACCGCTTCGGCGAGCCGGTCACGATAGGCGACGTGACCATCGCCAACGGTGACTACGTTGTAGGGGATCGCGACGGCGTAGTGGCCATCCCGCGCGCTCTCGCCGCGGAGGTCGTGGCCGCCACGGAGGAAGTGGTGGCGACCGAGAGCGAGATGCGCCGCGCGCTCATCGGCGGGATGGATCCGGTCGAGGCGTACGACAGATTCGGAAAGTTCTGACTTCCTGGCCACGCCACGAACGTGGCGCCTAGACCTCTGCCTCGAGCAGGCAGCCGAACTCGCGGGCGAAGTCGATCGAGACACGGGCGTGCACCGCCCCCTGCTTGTCGAAAAAGCGGCGCGTCCCGCGCAGC
>Ga0187779_10001604_pt1 | contig 14054 bp, 13 predicted proteins | sample 1015_Q2_SP10_10__FD_132435 | JGI IMG/M metagenome (GOLD analysis project Ga0187779, IMG submission 132435) | Tropical peat soil microbial communities from peatlands in Department of Meta, Colombia - 1015_Q2_SP10_10_MG | ecosystem: Environmental > Terrestrial > Soil > Wetlands > Peat | place... | reverse complement strand
TCTGTTTCTTGAATTCTGCGATCGTTTTTTTCAAAAGATCCTCCGTCTCAGGCTTGATTTCGTTGTCCTGGTTAATCTTATCCACGATCTCAGGCCGATTCGTCCCGATAAAACGGTGGAAGTTCTCTTCCCAGGAAATGACTTTTTCTACAGGAACGTCGTCAAGGTAGCCATTGATGACCGCATAAAGAACGCTCGCCTGCTTTCCCAGGGACATCGGGCTATTGACAGGCTGCTTCAATACCTCGGTAATGCGGCGACCCCGCTCCAGTTGATCCTTGGTTGCCTTATCCAATTCCTCGCTGCCGAACTTCGCGAAGGCCTCCAATTCACGAAATTGTGCCAGCTCCAGCCTGAGTCTTCCGGCGACCTGCCTCATCGCCCTCCTTTGGGCCGAGCCGCCGACGCGGGAGACGGATAGTCCCACATTGATCGCCGGCCGAATTCCGGCGTTGAATAGATCGGGTTCGAGATAGATCTGACCATCCGTGATGGAGATGACATTGGTCGGGATGTAGGCCGACATATCTCCGAGCTGCGTCTCGATGATAGGCAAAGCGGTCAGCGAGCCGCCACCGTGTTCCGGAGCTAACTTGGCGGCTCTCTCGAGCAACCGGCTATGGAGGTAAAAAATGTCTCCGGGATAAGCCTCTCGTCCCGGCGGGCGGCGCAGTAACAGAGAAAGCTGGCGGTAAGCCCAGGCGTGTTTGTAAAGGTCGTCATAGAGGATGAGCGCATCCTTTCCCTGTTCCATGAACTCCTCACCCATCGCGCATCCTGCGTAGGGGGCGATGTATTGGAGTGGAGCAGGGTCGGAGGAGTCTGCCGTCACCACAATCGTATACTCCATTGCTCCGAACTTCTCCAGCGCCGCAATCGCCTGCGCCACTTTGGATGTTTTCTGGCCTATGGCGACATAGATGCAGATCAGATTTTGACCCTTCTGAGCGATGATGCTGTCCAGGACGATGGCGGATTTGCCGGTAAAACGGTCGCCGATGATCAGCTCGCGCTGGCCTCGTCCAATAGGGATCATGCTGTCAATTGCCTTGATCCCCGTCATGACAGGCGTGTTAACCGGCGCCCTCTTTGTGACGTCCGGTGCCACTCTCTCTACGGGACGAGTTCTTTCGGCCTTAATGGGTCCCTTGCCGTCGAGGGGACGCCCCAGGGGGTCAACCACCCTGCCGATGAGAGCCGTTCCGACTGGAACCTCGATCACCCTCCCCGTGGCTTTTACCTCGTCCCCCTCTCTAATCTTACTGCAATCGCCGAGGACAACTGCCCCAACATTATCCTCTTCCAAGTTTAAAGCGAGACCCGTAATCTCATGGGGAAATTGAAGTAATTCATTGTAAGCTGCCTGTCCTAACCCGTGGATGCGGGCAATCCCGTCACCCACCTCGATCACGGTTCCCACATTCGTTACGGAAACAGCAGCACCGAAACGCTCAATCTGTTCTTTGATTACTGCAACAATATCCTGTTCCCGGGTTGCCATCTTAGCCCCTCTCCTGTTTAAGAAGTAAGCAGTGAAAGGTCGCGGACCTCGTACCTTTGCCCGCAGACCGAGTTCAATTTATCGACCCGCCTCGACCAATCTTCTTCTTAAGGCTTCTAATCGCTGACGTATGCTTCCATCGATCAGCCTGTCACCGATCCTGGCGATGAACCCTCCGAGGATGGAAGGATCCACGCGGGCGTCAATGACGACTCGACGTTCGGCCATTTCTCCAAGCCGGCGGGAAATCGCCTCCCGATTTTCGTCGTTCAAAGGCAATGCGGCGGTGACTTCCGCATGTTCAATACCGCGATGAAGGTCCAACAGCTCGTCGTACTGCTGCGATATATCCCCGGTAAGCTTCAATCTCCCTTTGCTCGCGAGAAGAAGAGCCAGGTTAAAAGCGAGCGGGTTGATCTTACCCAGTCCCTTCTGCAAAAGATTGCTCTTGGCAGCGAAGGGAAGCCGGGGGTTCTCCAGAAAAGCCATGACCTCTTCATCGGCCGTTAAACCGGCGATTCTTCGCAAATCGTCTTGCCAACTGTCCAATTCATTCTTTTCCAGGCCGAGCTCAAAAGCAGCCTGGGCGTAACGTTTACCTGAACTTATTCTGGGCATCTCTCACATCGATTCTTCGACTTTTTCCGGTCCTAAGCCTGGGGCTCAGTTTCACCTCGAGGTTTCGTCAGATCCGTTGACTTAGAGGCCGTTCAACGCCTTTCACCGCCCAAGCCTTTACAAAACACTTCCGGCGGGCTTCCTCTCGAGCGAATCAAGCAGGGCCTTGACGGAATCGAAGGGTCAACTTTTCTTGAAAGTGATACTTTCCCGAAGGGTCTCCTCAATCAGTTTGCGGTGTTTCTCTTTATTCAAGGTCTCGTTGATCACCTTCTCAGCCGCCGCAATAGCGATATCAACAAATTCCCGACGCAGATCGCCGAGGATTTTATCTCGCTCCGCTTCTAACTGCGCGCGCGCTCGGTCAACGATCGCCTCAGCCTGTTTTCTCGCTTCCTGTCTCGATTCCTCCTTCAGTCTTTCTCCGATCTGCACCGCCTGTGCGATAACGGCCTGCGCTTCCTGGCGCCCTTTCTCGATCTGTTTTTCCACAGTCTCCCTGGCCTGCTCGAACTCCTTCTTGGTCGTCTCGGCCAGTTCCATCGCTTCCCTCGTTCTCGCCGCCCTTTCGTCAAGCATCTTCAGAACCGGCTTGAACAGGAAAAGCCGCAGCAGAACAAAAAGGATGATGAAATTAACGACAAAAACGACCAACAGAGGCAAGTTAATCCCCAGACTGGCGAAGCCTCCCATTTTACCCCCTTTGATGATTCATCCACAGAGAAGCGATCTCTTCCCCGGAATGTTAAGCTCGCAGGACTAAAAACATCGCTAATCCGGCGAGAGAAAAAACGGCTATGATGATGGCAATAATGATCGCTGCTAAACTCGCAGGTAATCCTCCCTCTCCCATGGTTATACCTCCTTACTTGACGACCATCGCTAAGATGATACAAACGATCAGGACATAAATCCCTATGGCCTCAGCAAGGGCGCCGATCAAGATCATATTGGTGAGAATTGCGCCTCTGGCTTCAGGATTGCGTCCCAGGGATTGCATGGCTGAAAAGCCGATGAGTCCCAACGCTAATGCAGGGCCGAAGAAACCCAACCCCGCGGCCAACCCGATCACTAACATTTTTACCACTTCTGGCGTCATTTAAAGGACCTCCTTTCCTTTTTTATTCTGTCTCTTCATGCGGAGATACGGCAATCGTTGCAAAGACAAGGGTCAAACCGGAAAAGATAAGAGCTTGGATCATACCGATGAGCAACTCCAACCCGTAAAAAGGGATGGAAAATGCAAGAGGAATAAGAAAAGAGGAAACTAGGATCAATATCTCGCCGGCGGTCATATTGCCAAAGAGACGGAAGGTGAAGCTGAGCATACGGATAAAATGGCTGAATATCTCCAGGACGCCCACGAACAAATTGATGAACCCGAAAACAACGTTCATCACGCCCTGACCGATTTTGCCTTTCAGCAGTTCCTTGAGCCCTTTTAGCATCTGGCCGACATTGATGAATTCACCGAGGTAGTGAGAAACCCCTATGGCCCTCATTCCCCAGGATTCAACGAAGATGAAAGACATAATCGCAATGGAGAGAGGTACATTCAGGTCTGTGTTTGCCGCCCGGAAGAGGGGTGCAAACTTGCCACCGTGCTCAATCACTCCCACGGAACCGAAAAAGGGTAAGAGACCTAAATAGGCGTTAGAGATGACATAAATGAAGATCGTTGCAACTCCGGGAAAGATCATCCGAGCATGTTTTTCACCGGCGACGCTTTTGACAAAGTTCAACAATCCTTCGACGATGGCCTCGGCTGCCGCTTGCCGCCTTCCCGGAATCAATTTCATCTTGCGAGTGAGGAAAAAGAACAAGAACGCCAGGACGAGGATCGTCAGCCAGGAGGCAAGGAGTGTGTTCGTAATGGAGAAGTGACTGACGTGAAGAACCGGCTCGGCGGGAAGCTCAACCGTCGGCCGAGGGACCTGGAAGATGCTCGGGGGGGTCTTGCCCAAGAAACTAGAGCCAAGAGGACCAAAGACCAGGCCCACGAGAAAAAGGACTATAACGGGAATAAAAAAGAAAATTAAAATCTTGGAGCGGTTACTTCCCTTTTCCATTCTTATTCTCTATGTTTTGCTTTTCCTGCTCAGCCTGATATCTGACAAGCATGCGGAATAGGCCAAAGAACGCAATGACTGTCCCAACGCCAAGACCGATGAGAGTGAACAACGGCTGCTTATCAAGCACCTCAGGCCGATCGAGCCAGTACCCGATCGCTACCGGGATGATCAAACTCAGGGCTACATACCAACCTACAGTGAGTAGGAATTGAAGCGGCTTAACCCAGCTCTTCAGATGAACCTCCGAGAGCAATTAGAAAGACGGAGGCCGCTCCCTTTGGTCGAGAGCAGCCTAATGACGTTGGCACTGAATCTCAAAGAGCGATATTTGTGAATTAATTAACATACAGCAAATAGGTTGTCAACGATTTTTATATTTAGTGATTTCAGGTAGATAAAGGATTGTCTGTCTTTTGGGAGGGAAACTTAACACTCTCCTCTTTCTTATCAGGAGAACCCTTCATCTTGCAATTGCCTTCGAAGATTCCACCCTCGTTAATGACAAGGATTGGGGTCAACAGGGTTCCATAAACCTTTCCTGTGGAGTGGATCTCCACACGTCCGTTAGCAGAAACATCCCCTTCGACCAAGCCATTAATGACGATCGTATTGAGCGCAATCTTCCCTTTGACGACGGCTGTTTCTCCGACGACTAATGTTCCGCTTTCAAAAATCTCCCCGTCGAATTTCCCGTCCAGACGGAATACGCCTTCAAAGGTCATCTTCCCTTCGAAGACCGTCTCCTTTCCGAGATAAGCGCTGATTTCCTCCGAAGCGGGTAGAGGGGCAGAACCGCCATTGCTTTTAGAGAACATCGATTTTCCTCCTGACATGGGTCACTCCTTTCGCCTATTGGACAGCACAAAAAGCATAGCATTTAAAGTTCCAAATTACAAATCCGGGACGAATTTCAGTCGCCCATCGCGACGTCCGTTTCAGATCTTCATAAACCTATGCGGGTTTTCCAAGAATGGCCTCCACAATCCGTTCCAAATCTTCGTGGGAATAGTATTCAATCTCTATCTTTCCTCTTTTGCCTTTTGGGGCGATGCGGACGTTTGTGCCCAAATATTTCCTCAGGGAATCCTTCAAACTGTTGAGTTGGCTTTCCGTGTCATCCCTTTTCTTGACCGGAGAGACGGGTGACTTACCGGGCTTTCCTGACCATCGTTTCGCAACGGCTTCAGCCTCCCTCACCGAAAGGCCCTTCTTCACAATCAGGGCGCAGAGTTCCTTCTGCTTCTCTCTGCTCTCGAGGCTGAGGATCGCCCTGGCGTGTCCAGAAGTGATGCGATTCTGCAGGAGATGATTTCTCACTTCCGATGGGAGCTTTAAGAGCCGGAGAGTATTCGTGATGGTCGTTCGATCCTTGCCCATCCGTTTGCTCAGATCGTCCTGGCTGATGTTGAACTCTTCTAGCAGGTATTTGAAAGCCTCAGCGGTTTCGATCGGATTCAGGTCCTCCCTCTGAAGGTTTTCGATGAGAGAGATCTCCAGCGCTTCCCCTCCTTCGACCTCTTTTACCAATACGGGAACTTCTTTAAGCCCTGCCTTTTGAGCCGCTCGCCAGCGGCGTTCGCCGACGATGAGTTCGTAACCCTGATCCGTCCTCCGGACGATGAGAGGTTCCAGAACCCCTTTCTCTTTGATGGAGGCTGCCAATTCCTCAATTTTCGACTCGTCAAAATGTTTTCGAGGCTGGGATCGATTGGGGAAGATCTCTTCAATGCCACAATAGAGGAGCGCCTTTGATTCGGCCTGTCCAATTTCCGGAAGAAGCGCTCCCAGACCCTTTCCCAAAGCCATTCTTTTAGTCGCCATCAACCTTTCCGTCCGTCATGATCTCCCTGGCCAGGTTCAAATAACTTTCCGCACCCTTCGAATGGATATCGTACAAGAGAACAGGCTTCCCATAACTGGGGGCTTCGCTCAACCGGATATTTCGCGGGATGATCGTTCTGAATACCTTATCTTTAAAGTGATTTCTGACTTCTTCGGCGACTTGGTGAGAGAGGTTATTCCGGCCGTCAAACATCGTGAGCAAGATTCCTTCGATCTCCAATTTCGGATTGAGGGATTGTTTGATCAAGCGTATCGTCTTGAGGAGCTGGCCCAGCCCTTCCAGGGCATAGTATTCGCACTGTAAAGGAATGATGACGGAGTGGGCGGCGGTCAGAGAGTTGATAGTCAGCAGGCCCAGCGACGGAGGGCAATCGATGAAGATATAATCGTATTCAGCCTCAACCTCTTTGATCAATTTTCCCAACCTTTTCTCACGATCCTTTTCCTGAATCAACTCCACTTCTGCGCCGATCAAATCCGTGTTGGAAATGACGACGTCCAAACAGGCCAGGGAGGTCTTCTGAATCATTCCCTTTATACCCGAACCGCGAAGCAACGCCTGATAGACGGTCCCATCGGTCTCCTCCTTGTTTAAGCCGACACCGCTCGTTGAATTTCCCTGGGGGTCAATGTCGATGAGGAGAACTTTTTTCTCTGCGGCAGCGATGGAAGCGGAGAGGTTGACCGCTGTTGTTGTTTTGCCCACTCCCCCCTTTTGATTGGCGATGCAGATGACCCTTGCCATAAAGATCCTGCGGGACGACAGAATTCCGCTGTTCCGTTCTTCCAGTGTTCCAAATCAGACACTATATAGCACAAAAAAGGGATGGATGGAAAGACAAAGTTGCGCTCTCATATTTTTTCAAACAGGAGAATTGTTCTTTTGAAATGGCCGAAAGGAAGGGTCAGCTGATGGGTATTTCTCAACCGGTATGGAAGGGCTTTCGTCTCGGTGAGAGGCCCTATTTCCTTATCGTCGGTCTCACCTTTCATGGCCATGGCTGTTCCTCCTCCTTTCAAGAAAGGAAAACTCAGGACGAGAAAGGTTCGAAGATCAGAGAAGGCTCTTGAGAGGGTGATGTCAAATCGTCCCCCTAAATTTTGCACGATTTCCTTATCTTGAGCGCGGCCATGGATCGCTTCCGTTTCTCTGAGACCGAGCATTCGAATGATATGCCTTTGGAAATCGACTTTTTTGCGAACAGAGTCTATCAAGGACATCTGAAGGGCGGGTTGAAGGATTTTTAAGGGAATGCCGGGGAACCCTGCCCCTGACCCGATGTCCAGGATGGAGGGATGTTCAGGGAGATAGGGCTTGACAGAGATGGAATCGAGAAAGTGTTTTACGACAATCCCTTTCTCTGATCGGATAGCAGTGAGATTGATTTTTTGATTCCACTTGAAAAGTTCTTTCAAGTAGATGTCGAAAGCCTTTATCGCTTTTTCATCCAAATAAACTCCAAAAGCCTTTGCTCCTTCGATGAGAATTTTCTGATTTTCGATCTCCAATTTTTACACTCAAACAATGACAGTGACACCGAGCTGCTTTTCCACAGATCACCCATAAAATCGATACGACCTGAACGATTTGTACAAATTCCATTCAAGAAAGTCAAGCACAGAAGAAAGGACGACGGCGTGTGGATGAATATTGATCTATCTTCTCAAAATTGCTATGATGCGGGCATCATCTTAATCCTTAGATGGAAGAGTTTCACCCTATGACGAAAGCTAAAACCCATTTTGTCTGCCAGTCCTGCGGATACCAGGCTCCGAAGTGGCTGGGAAGGTGTCCGGGATGTCAGGAATGGAACACGTTCGTTGAAGAGCGGGTTATTGAAGAAAAGGCTACAGAACGAGACCTGCTCGGTTTTGAGACGGAGGCTGTTCCGACACCTCTCACCGAGATTGTGGGTGAAGAGAGAGGGAGGTTTCAGACCGGGATTGAAGAATTCGACCGGGTCTTGGGTGGAGGGATTGTTTTCGGGTCGGTGATCTTGGTCGGGGGCGATCCAGGCATCGGCAAGTCGACCCTTCTCCTGCAGGTGATGAACCGCTTGGCGTCAAAGGGGAAAAAAGTCCTTTACGTCTCCGGAGAAGAATCCCTCCAGCAGACCAAGATGAGGGCAGATCGGTTAGGTCTCTCTTCGGAACACCTCTTCGTGGTCTCTGAGACCTCGTTAGAGAAAATTCTCCAGGATACCCAGGCGCTCAGACCTTCAACGGTGGTGGTTGACTCCATTCAAACCATTTATTCCTCCGAGCTTCCGTCAACACCCGGATCGATCAGCCAGGTCAGGGAGGCGTCGGGCCGGTTGCTATATCTGGCGAAGCATCTTTCCATTCCCATCTTTCTTGTCGGCCATGTGACCAAGGAGGGTTTTATTGCCGGGCCAAAAGTCTTGGAGCACATGGTCGATACCGTTCTTTACATCGAGGGGGAAGCCACCCACACCTTCCGCATCTTGAGGGCGGTCAAGAATCGTTTCGGTTCCACCAATGAGATTGGGGTTTTTGAGATGAAGGATTCGGGGTTGGTGGAAGTGGTCAGCCCCTCTGAATTCTTCCTTTCCGAACGGACCCAACCTACCTCCGGCTCTGTTGTCATGCCGAGCCTGGAAGGTTCAAGACCCATTTTGATCGAGCTTCAGGCCTTGGTCGTCCCCACGAGCTTCGGTATTCCACGAAGAACAGCCGAGGGAGTGGATGCGAACCGTGTTTCAGTCCTCGTCGCCGTGATGGAGAAAAGACTGGGAGTCCACCTGAATAATCAGGACATCTTCCTCAATATCGCCGGCGGCATAAAAGTGGAGGAGCCAGCCGCTGATCTGGGAGTGATTGCTGCTATTGCCTCAAATTTCAAGGACAAGGTGGTTGATCCGGAAAGCGTGGTCTTCGGAGAAGTCGGGCTGGGAGGGGAGGTGAGAGGCGTCAGCCAATCGGAGGTCAGAGTAAAAGAGGCATCGAGGCTGGGGTTCAAACGATGCCTTTTGCCGAGGCAGAATCAGGAAAAGATCAGAGCAGCAAAGGGAATCGAGCTGATCGGAGTCAACTCCATTCAGGAAGCGATGAAAACACTCTTCAAATAGGAAAGGATCGTTCCGCAGCCTGCTGTCTGCGTTCCTTATGGCTCCTCTGGGTTGAGCCATTCCGGGTTAGCGTGATCATCTGCGGCCTGTTTCGGAAGAACATTGTCGAGCATGTCCTTCGCCTCTTCCATCTGTTTCTCCCAATCTTTTACGTTTTCTTCAAGGGCTTTGGTTTCCGCCTTCAATTTTCTCTTGGCACTATCGGGTTTGAATTGCGAGGCCTGTAGCTCTTGCTCCTTCGCCTTCCATTTATTGTAAGCGTCTTCATAATTTGTCCGGGCCGTCGCCAATTTTTTATTCCATTCGCTCACTGTTGCCCTCCACCACTCTTCTCCACGGCCTGAGAGGTCTTTCTGTTCAGAGGCTGATTCAGGGGTTGGCTCGATTTCCTTCTCCTTCCCGACACTCTCAGAGGACCCAACGGGCTCCGTAGCCGGTTTCCCTTGAGGTTTTGTCTCGCGGACTTGGTCTTGATACCTTTCAGGAACCAGACTCAAGTCATCGGTAAAGTGGACCGTGCCTTTCTCATCCACCCATTTGTAAGTCCCTTCGCCGAACGCCGAAAAAGAGAAGAGCATCACTGCTAATAATAAGATGACCAAGCCTACCTGTCTCATGACGGTCCTCCTATACAGTTCAAAGTATGACTCGTACCGATCGTGACTCGTGTTTCGTGATCCCTAGCTTTGAACTCATGACTCTCAATTCATAACTCATCATTCATAACTCTGCCCAATTCTTTCCCGAGGAGATGGAGATCTTGAGCGGGACAGAGAGGTCCATCACGGTTTCCATCTCCCTCTGAATCACGGGAACCGCTTTTTGAAGTTCCTCTTCGGAAACCTCGAAGACCAATTCGTCGTGGACCTGCATGATCATTTTGACGGAGAGACCAAATTCTTCTATTCGGTTTTGTATACGGATCATGGCAACCTTGATCATATCCGCCGCTGTCCCCTGGAGAGGAGTATTGACGGCCATTCTCTCCGCAGCCTGTCGGACCACGGCGGTTGGGGAGTCAATGTCCGGCAGATAGCGGCGACGATGTAAAAGGGTCATCGCATATCCTTTCTGTCTGGCCTCTTGCAGACTTTTCTCGATATACGTTTGAACGCCGGTATATTTCTTAAAATAGCCATCAATGTAATTCTGGGCGATCTTGGGTTCTATCCCCAACTGCTGTGAAAGACCATAAGCGCTCATTCCGTAGATGATGCCAAAGTTGATCACCTTGGCCTCTCTCCTCATGGCGGACGTCACCTTCTCAATCGGCACTTCGAAAACTTCAGAGGCGGTCCGGGCATGGATGTCTTCATCGTTTTGGAAGGCTTTGGTCAGCGTCTCATCCTTGGAGAGGTGTGCCAGAATTCTCAATTCGATCTGTGAATAGTCTGCGGAGACAAGAAGCCATCCTTTCTCAGGGATGAAGGCCTGGCGAATCCTGTTTCCCTCATCGGTTCGGATCGGAATGTTCTGGAGGTTGGGATCGCTCGAAGAGAGTCGCCCGGTGGCTGTCACGGTTTGATTGTAGGAGGTGTGGACGCGTCCTGTCTTCGGGTGAATCAATTTTGGCAGGGCGTCGACGTAGGTGGACTTGAGTTTGCTCAGATTGCGATAGGTGAGGATTTCGAGGGGAAGGTCATGGTGCAGGGAAAGCTTCATCAGCACGTCTACATCCGTCGAAGCACCTGTTTTGGTCTTCTTGACGATAGGCAGTTTCAGTTTGTCAAAAAGGATTTTCCCCAGTTGCTGGGAGGAGTTGATGTTGAAGACCTCTCCTGCCAATGCGTAGATCCGGTCCATCTTCTGTCGCAGCTGGGTTTCGATCTCCTTCGAATATTCCTGGAGAAGGTCCGGATCGATTTGCACCCCATTCATCTCCATCTTTGCCAGGACGATGACGAGAGGCATCTCTACCCGGTCGAAGAGGTCCTTAAATCCCTCCTCCTTCAGTTTCGGAAAAAGGATTTGGGAGAGCTGGAGCGTGACATCTGCATCCTCACAACTGTAATCCTTCGCCTTTTCAAGTCCAATCCGGTCGAAAGTGACCGCTTTCATCCCCGCCCCTACGACCTCCTTGTAATCTGTCACAGAGCGGTCCAGGTATTCTTGGGCGATTTCGACCAGGTTATGGTTGTGTTTCGTGGGATTGAGGAGATAAGAGGCGATCATCGTATCCCCTTCTATCCCTTGTAGATCAATTCCGCATCGTTTCAGGACGATCCAGTCATATTTGATATTCTGACCGACCTTCTTCACTCCCTTGTCTTCGAGAAGAGGCTTCAACTGTTCCAATGTCCAAAAAAAAGGCAGCTGTTGGGTTGTGCCACTCTCTTGGTGGGCCAGAGGAATATAGAAAGCTTGATGCGCGGCATAAGCTAGACTGATTCCCACGAGATCCGCCCACATTGGATACGGAGACGTGGTTTCCAGGTCGATGGAAAAGATGGCATGCTTTCTCAAGTCTTCCAGCAAGGCCAAAAGTTGATTGCGATCTGTCATCAGACGGTAGTCTCTCCCTGATGGCGGAGGGGTCTTTTGATCCAGGAGTTCTTTGAGGAGCCTGTTGAAGTCAAGCTCCTTAAAGATCTCCTTAAGTGTCTTCAGATCGGGGGCAGAGAGGTGGAAATCCTCTAACCCGTGGCGGACGGGCACGTCGGTGTGGATCGTTGCCAACTGCCGGCTGAGACGGGCTAGGTCTCCGTGGGTCCTTAGATTCTCCTTCAGCTTCTTCTGGGGAATTTCTTCCACATGGGCCAGAAGGTTTTCAATCGATCCGTAAGTCTTGATCAATTGGATAGCGGTCTTCTCTCCAATCCCCGGAACGCCCGGGATATTGTCAACGGAATCTCCGGCGAGCCCCATCACTTCCACCACCTGTTCAGGAGAGACACCGAAACGCTGGATGACCTCCTCCACCCCGAACCGCTTCTCTTTCATGGTGTCGTAGACCTGAATCCGATCGTTGACCAATTGAAGGATGTCCTTGTCGCCGGTAATGATCACGACGTCGACTTCCGGCTCCATCCTCTTAGCGACCGTCCCGATGAGATCATCGGCCTCATACCCATCCATCTCCAAGAGGGCAATCCGGTATCCGTCGATGATCTTCTTCACGTAGGGAATCTGCGGAGGGAGCCCGTCCGGCATGGCAGGCCGGTTGGCCTTGTATTCTTTGTAGATCTCACTTCGGAAGGTGGGAGCCTTTGAATCAAAGATGACCGCGAGATAGTCCGGCCGATGGTCCTTGAGTACCTTGAGAAGCATCTGGGTGAAGCCATAAGTTGCATTGGTTGGGAGGCCCTTAGAATTCGATAGGTGACCGATGGCAAAAAAAGCGCGATAGAGATAGGAGGAGCCATCGATCAAAAAAAGTTTTGGACGATCGGACATATTCCTCACAGCATAAAGCAGAGCGCATAGAGCATAGCGTCAAAAGTTTTCTTAATATGCTGCGTTATGCGCTACGCGCCCTGTGGGTTATCAAGAAAGGGTCACCGAATATTCCTATGAACTCGATTCCCGCCGGCATGCTTGGCCGTGTACAACGCATCATCCGCAGATTTCACAAATCCTTCGAGGTCGAGGTGATCTCTGTATTCGGACAGCCCGATACTGACCGTAATGTCTTGGAATTCGGTCTTTTCGATGGAAGAGCGGATGCGCTCTGCAATGGTCATTGCCCGATCCATGGAGGCTCCGATGAGGAGGACGGCGAATTCATCCCCTCCGTAGCGATAGCCGGAATCGACGTTGTGCCGGATGGAATGGTTGACGATCTCACCGACGTTCTTTAAGACCTTGTCGCCCTCCAAGTGACCGTAACGGTCGTTATAGCTCTTGAAATTGTCGAGGTCGACCATCATCAGGGAAAGAGAGGTCCTCTGGCGCTTCAGACGGGCCAACTCAGCCTCCAAGGTTTTAAAAAAGTGGCGGTGGTTGTAAAGGCCGGTGAGATCATCGGTGACGGAGAGCCTCCTCACCTCGTCCTCCAATTTTTCCTTTTCCATTAAGGTCTTGTACTTTTCGAGGCATTGGTTGACGATGTGGATCAGGTGTTCGTTCTCGAAAGGTTTCTTTACGAAGTCAGACGCCCCTTCTTTAAGGGCCTGGATGGCATTGTCCACGGTGGCAAAAGCTGTCAGCATAATCACACATTGGAGAGGATTGAGGATTCGAATTCTTCGTAAAGCCTCCGTGCCGTCGATTCCCGGAAGATTGATATCCATCAGGACCACATCGGGTTTTTCTTCTCCTGCCCTTTTCACTCCTTCTTCGCCGGTCGAGGCAAGGGTCACATCGTATCCCTCATAGCGGAGAAGCTTTTGAATGATTTCAAGGGTATCTGGCGCATCATCGACGATCAGAATCTTTCCCTTGACATCTCTACGTGCGGCTGGTTTTTCCATCCTGATGCTCCACGGAAAGAGGAAGGGTAAAATAGAAGGTGGAACCCTTTCCCAGTTGAGACTCCACCCAGATATTGCCTCCATGTCCTTCAACCAGTCGTTTGGCAATGGCAAGCCCCAAGCCCGTCCCGCCGTGTTTGCCTCCCTCGACCTGGTAGAATTCGTCGAAGACCATTTGGAGTTTGTCTTCCGGAATACCCATTCCTGTGTCCTTGATCTCAACGAGAATGGATTGGTCTCTGTGGCCGGCGACTATTGAGATTTCGCCCCCATCGCCCGTGAATTTGAATGCATTGGAAAGAAGATTAATAAAAATGTCGTGAAGGGCATTTCGATCTGCCAAGATGCGGAGGTCCGGCGGAACGTCTATGCGTAGGGAGAGGCTCTTATCCACCGGGGTAACCTCGTTGATATATCCTCCAACCACTTCGGAGAGCAGGATTTGTTCCCGATTGAGGAAGAGACGATCCGATTTGATTCGGCTGAGGTCCAGCATCTGATCCATCCTCATCTGAATTCGAGT
>Ga0187779_10001603_pt1 | contig 14063 bp, 12 predicted proteins | sample 1015_Q2_SP10_10__FD_132435 | JGI IMG/M metagenome (GOLD analysis project Ga0187779, IMG submission 132435) | Tropical peat soil microbial communities from peatlands in Department of Meta, Colombia - 1015_Q2_SP10_10_MG | ecosystem: Environmental > Terrestrial > Soil > Wetlands > Peat | place... | reverse complement strand
TCGACCGCGAGGCGGATCATCCCGAGGTGCTCCTCGTCGGCGAGCGTCGAGGCCTCGCCGGTCGTGCCACAGATCACGAGCCCGTCCGAGCCGTGCTCGACCAGATGGTGCATCAGCGCGACGGCCGCGTCCTCGTCGACGTTGCCGCCGGCGTCGAACGGGGTGACCATCGCGGTCAGAATTGAACCGAGGTTCTCAGCCATCGCCCGATTATCGCAGGGCGGGGCGCGGCAACTACTTGCGGGCGCCCCAGCTGAGGACGCTCAGCGGGCCCATGCTGCGGTCGGGGGACGCGGGCGGCGGCGCCACCTGGTGCTCGGGCTTGGGCGGTTGCGAGACCACGTGGGTGACCGGAGCGTCGGTCAGCTTCGCGATGCGCTCCGGAAGGCCCGCGTGCAGCCACTTCGAAAAGCGCATCGGCAGCGTCGAGACCACGATCTCGTCGTAGCGCTTCGGATCCCAGGCGTCCGTGACCGCGAGAATCGGGTCGGCGTTGCCGACGGCGCCGTCCACCTCGAGCCCGGCCTCGCGGAGCTGCGCGAGCGCCTCGCCTAGCTTCAGCTGAGCCGCCTCCCGCCCGCCGCCGAACGGCGTCGCCGGGATCACCAGCGTGAAGTCCGCGGGCTCCTGCGCGGCACGCGCGGTCAGTACCTCGATCAATTCATCGGAGGTCGCAGTTACGTTTGCCACCACGAGAAAGCTCCGTTTCCACGTCACGACCGGCCTCCTGATTTCCGTTAGCGCTAATGGGCAAGATAGCGCGCGGACCAGCGGTGGCAAGCAGCCAGGTGGACAGACTGGGTGGTTCGGGTCGCGCCACGCGGAGTAATGGGCCGCCTTCGGCGGCATCCGTGGGATGTGCTAGCTACTGCGCAAGCCCGAGCAGGCGCTCGAGGCCGACCGTCGGCGACTCGGTCAGCTCGCCGACCTTGCGGACGGCGAGCAGCACGCCGGGCATGAACGACTCCCGGTCGGTCGAGTCGTGGCGGATCGTCAGCGTCTGGCCGACGTCGCCCAGGATCACCTCCTGATGGGCGACCAGCCCGGGGAGGCGCACCGAGTGGATCGGGACGGGTTGGTCGTTGCCGGCTGCTTCGGTCATCAGCGCTGCGGTTCGCGCGGCGGTGCCGCTCGGTGCATCGACCTTGGTGTGGTGGTGAAGCTCGATGATCTCGGCGCTCGCCATGTGCCTGGCCGCCTGGGCGGCGAACTGCATCATCAGCACCGCGCCGATCGCGAAGTTCGGCGCGATGAACACGTTGGCGTCCGCCGCTTTGAGGTCGTCCAGGTCGTGGGGGTCGAACCCGGTGGTGCCGATCACCACATGGACGCCGGCTTGCACCGCCTCGCGGGCATTGGCCACGGCGCTGGTCGGGATCGTGAAGTCGACGAGCACGTCCGCGTCCTCGAGCACGGCGGCCAGGGCGGTGTTCAGCGCGGGGTCGGCCCGGCCGGTCAGCTCCATGTCCGGCGCCGACTCGACGGCCTTGCACACCGTCTGCCCCATCCGGCCCGCGGCGCCCGCGACCGCCACCCGGATCGGGGAGGTCACTACGAGGCCTCCACGAGGGCCGGCCCGAGCGCGGCCAGCGCCTCGTCGAACCGCTCCTCGTCCGGGCCTATGCCGGCCGCGGACAACCGGTCGGGCGACCACAGCTCGTCGACCAGCTGCGCGAGATCATCGAGCGTCACAGCGTCGATCCGCTCGACGGTCTCGTCGAGCGACAGCAGCGGCATGCCGGCGAGGATCTCCGAGCCGAGGCGGTTCATGCGAGCGCCGGTCGACTCGAGCGCGAGCACCACCCGGCCCTTGAGGTTCTCCTTGGCGCGTTTGAGCTCGTCCGAGGTGGCCGGCTCCTCGCGGACGCGCGCGAGCTCGGAGCCCACGACCGCGAGCCCCTCGCCGATGTTGTCGGGCCGGGTGCCGATATACAGCCCGACCTGGCCCGTGTCCTGATAGGCGCTGGTGAACGAGTAGACCGCGTACGCCAGTCCACGCAGCTCGCGGACCTCCTGGAACAGCCGTGAGGACGAGGTGCCACCGAACACGCTGTCGAGCACCCGCAGCGCGAACCGCCGCTCGTCATGGCGAGCGAGACCGGCTCCTCCGAGACACACGTGGTACTGCTCGGTGTCCTTGCGCTCGAACCGGCGGCGTGGCGCCCCGACGGCCGGCGCCGGCGTGGCGACCGGCGCGCGGCGGCCGGTTCGGTCCGCCACCGATTTCGCGGCGAGCTCCACGAACGCGTCGTGATCGACCGCGCCCGCCGCCGCGATCACGATGTTCTCGGGGCCGTAGCGTTCGGCGTGGAAGCGCGCGATCTCCGCGGGCGGTGTCTCGGCGATCACCGACGCCCGCCCGATGATCGCGCGGCCGAGCGGATGCTCCCCGAACACCGCCTCGCCAAGGAGATCGAAGACCTTCTCCTGCGGATCGTCCTCGTACATCGCGATCTCCTCGAGGATCACCGCGCGCTCGGAGTCAATGTCCTTGAGCGCCGGGCGGAACACCATGTCGGCCATCACGTCGAAAGCCTCGGGTAGATGGTCGTCGATCACGCGCGCGTACACCGAGGTCGTCTCCTTGCCGGTGCCGGCGTTCAGCTCGGCGCCCATCCCGTCGAAGATCTGATCGATCTCGAGCGACCCGTATCTCTCGGTGCCCTTGAACAGCAGGTGCTCGATCAGGTGCGACAGCCCGGCGTGCTCGTCGTCCTCGGCGCGGGAGCCGGTGCCGATCCAGAACCCGACCGACACGGATCGGACCGAGGGCATCGCCTCGGTCACGACCCGTACGCCCGATTCGAGCGTGGTCAGCTTGTGGTGCTGGAGCACTGCCGGCTAGCTGCGCTCGGGGTCGCGGTCGCGCACGCGACCACGATCGCCTTCGCGCGGGCGGTCACGGTCACGGTCGCGGCCGCGGCTACCACGGTCACGGTCGCGGTCACGGTCACGCCCGTCGCGTCCGCCGCTGCGCTCGCGGCGCGGCGGGCCGCTGTCGCCGGTCCCGACCGCGGCAAGCTCCTCGACGCTCTTGCCGGCGATGTCGGGATCGTCCGCCAGCCGCAGGCCGATCCGGCCGCGCTCGCGATCGACCTCAACGACCCGGACGTGCAGCTCGTCGCCCTTGTTGAGGACCTCCTCGACGGACGCGATCCGCCGGCCGGGCGCCACGTTGGAGATGTGGAGCAGCCCGTCGGTGCCCTTCGACAGCTCGATGAAGGCCCCGAACGCGGTCGTCTTGACGACCTTGCCGGTGAACTCATCGCCGACCTCGACCTCCTTGGTCATCGACCGGATCCGGTCCACGAGCGCGTCGCCCTGCTCGCCGCTGGCCGCGTACACAAGCACCTGACCCTCGTCGTTGACGTCGATCTGGGCCTCGAACTCCTCCTGGAGCGAGCGGATCGTCTCCCCGCCCTTGCCGATCAGCAGGCCGATCTTCTCCGGGTCGATCTGGATGCTCGAGATCCGCGGGGCGAACTTGGAGAGCTCTGTCCGCGGCGCGTCGATCACCTTGGCCATCTCGCCCAGGATGAACGTCCGGGCGGACTTGGCCTGGGTGAGCGCGTCGCGCATGATCTCGAACGTGACGCCGGTGATCTTGATGTCCATCTGAAGCGCGGTGATGCCGCGCTCGGTGCCGGCGACCTTGAAGTCCATGTCGCCGAGGTGATCCTCGACGCCGGCGATGTCGGTGAGGATGATGTAGTCGTCACCCTCCTTGATCAGCCCCATGGCGATGCCCGCCACCGCTCGGGGGAGCGGAACGCCGGCATCCATGAGCGACAGGCTCGAACCGCACACGGACGCCATTGAGCTTGATCCGTTGGACTCGAGGATGTCCGACACGACGCGGATCGTGTACGGGAACTCCTCCTGGCTCGGGACCATCGGGACCAGCGCGCGCTCCGCGAGCGCGCCGTGGCCGATGTCACGGCGTTTGGGGCCGCGCATCGGGCCGGCCTCGCCGACCGAGAAGCCGGGGAAGTTGTAGTGATGGAAGTAGCGCTTGGCGGTCTCGAGCCCAAGCGTGTCGAGGCGCATCTCCTCGCGCGTGGTCCCGAGCGCGACGACGCTCAGCGCCTGGGTCTGTCCGCGCGTGAACAGGGCCGAGCCGTGGGCCCGGGGCGAGGTGCCGACCTCGATCGAGATCGGACGGATCTGATCCGCGCTGCGTCCATCCGGGCGCTTCTTCTGGACCGCGATCCGCTCGCGGATCAGCGTCTTCTCGAGCTTGTCGAACGCGCGCTGCGCGTTGTCCCGATACTCGGTGTAGGTCGCGGCCTCGGGATCGCCCGCGTAGTGGGTGATCACCTGCTCCTCGACCGCCTTGCAGGCGTCCTGGCGCTCGAGCTTCTCCTCGACCTGGGTGGCCGCGTCGAGCGCCGCGCCGTGCGAGGCCTTGATCTGCTCGTACAGGTCGGAATGGACCTGCGGCACCTCGACCACGGTCTTCTCCTTGCCGGCCCGCTCGGCCAGCTCACGCTGGAGCGCGCAAAGCTTCTTGATCTCGCCGTGGGCGATGTCGAGCGCGTCAAGGATCTCCGCCTCGGGGATCTCGCTGGCGCCGGCCTCGACCATCAGGATCGCGTCGTCGGTGCCCGCGACGATCAGGTCCAGGTCGGTGTTGTCAACCAGGTCCTCCTCGTCCGGGTTGACCACGAAGTTGCCGTCGACCTTGCCGATCCGTACCGCGCCGACCGGCGTCGGGAACGGCACGTTGGAGACCATCAGCGCGGCCGACGCGCCGTTCATCGCGAGGATGTCGTAAGGATTGACGTGGTCGACGCTGATCGGGAGCGCGACCAACTGGGTCTCGTACCGCCAGCCCTTGGGAAACAGCGGCCGGATCGGGCGGTCGATCAGGCGCGCGGTCAGCGTCGCCTTCTCGCCGGCGCGGCCTTCGCGCTTGAAGAACGACCCGGGGATCTTGCCCGCGGCGTACATCCGCTCCTCGATGTCCACCGTCAGCGGCAGAAAGTCGACGTCGCGCAGATTGCCGGCGGTGGCGGTACAAAGGACCATAGTGTCGCCCGCACGGACGACTACGGCGCCGGAGGCCTGCTTGGCCAGCTTGCCGGTCTCGAACGAGATCTCCGTCCCCTCGATCTCGACGGACACGCGCGTAACGGCGTCACTCATATTCAAATTCCCTTCCTACCCCGCCCTTCGGTCGGCGGAGTCCTTCTCGATCTCATCGTTAGTTCCGAACGGCGTTGATGGTAGCGGGGAGTTGGCGGTCGGGGTTGATCATCGAGGTCCAGACGGCGCCGGCTGCGCGCGGGCCCGAACGCGACTCCGCGCCCGGTAACTCGACACCTCGACGTCTCGCGCCCGCTGAATGCATATTCGTGCTGGTATGGCAACGACAACCGCGCACTCGAGCCCGGCGGCTCGCCGAATGCGCAGTTATCGGGGTTCGCGGGGTTCGCGGGCGAGTGCAGGCGATGGCTTCCCACCCCACGCGCGAAAGCGACCGACGAACCCGTCGGAATCAACCCTCTGGCGGCGGTTCGAGCCGACGAGTGGGTCGTGTTCGTCGTGTGGCGCCGGACATCCCACCCGCCGGCCCGACCGAGCATGCACAGTCTGACATTCGGCGCCGGAGAGGGGGACCGTGTCATTCCGTGCATGTGGCACATGCACGGTCTGGCAAGGTCACGGATTGACGCCTCGATTGTCAGGTTATGCAGGTGATCCGGAGGCGGTAACCGTCCCGCCGTCGGTAGCGCCGGTCGCGCGATACGCCGGCAAGCCCGCGCCCGCGGGGCCGACAAGCCCGCAGCTCCGCCGCCACCATCGAAAACAAAAGGGCCGCCGCGCCCGAAGGCGCGGCGGCCCGACCGAGACAGCCCGCTATCGGAGGGCTTATGCGCCGAGGTCGACGGCGCGGCGCGGCCGACGGCGCGCCGGCGCGGCCGGACGGGGAGCGGGGCGCCGGAACGCGGCCCGCCGGCGGGCCCGCTGATCGGCGATCGAGGCCGTGATCGTCCGGTTCGGAGATGATCCCCCAGGCCAGGAGTCCGAGGACCGTTACCAGGACGAACGCGATGAAGAACACATTCAGGACGACGATGAGGGCGGTGGTCATTTGGGTCTCTCCTTCATAGGTGTGAGTTCATCCTCGACACCGCGCGAAAGAGAACCGTCAGGCGAACGTAGGGCATGCGTAAGAGATGTCCGCGCCCTCGCGATCCGCCCCCAAGACCAGTCGGAATCGCACTAAGGGCGTATCTCAATAAGGGCGCGGACTTTGGCGCTGAGGTCGCGTATGTGTCAACCGCATCGCCAAACTCCCGGGATGGGGGGCCGCTTCGCGGCATCCCTGGGGCCTAAAGGCGCGCCCTAACCCGAAGTTCCCGGTGCATTGGCAACTTCGCCCTAACCGGACCGTCCAGTCCGGTTGTGGTAGGCTAAGCGGACCGTGCAGTCCAGATTACCACGCAGACAGGGAGTCCACCGATGACCGAGACCGCGTCCGCCGGCCGCGCCAACGGGCGCCCGGCCCTGACCGCTCCGCCCGGCTCGAGCCAGAGCCCAGCCGCCGCCACGCCGCCGCGGGCGGATAAGACCCTCACCTCGAACCGCTGGCTGATCCTCTTGATCGCCTGCCTCGCGCAGTTCATGGTCGTGCTCGACGCCACCGTGGTGAACGTTGCGCTGCCGTCGATCCAGCGGGGCCTCCACTTCTCGCCCTCGAGTCTTCAGTGGGTCGTCAACGCCTACACGCTGATCTTCGGCGGATTCCTCCTGCTCGGCGGGCGCGCCGGCGACCTGATCGGCCGCAAGCGCTTGTTCCTGATCGGGACGATTCTGTTCTCGGGCGCGTCGCTGCTCAACGGGCTGGCGCAATCGTCCGGGATGCTGATCGTCGGCCGCGGGCTCCAGGGCCTCGGTGGCGCGCTCCTCTCCCCCGCCGCCCTGTCGATCATCACCACGACCTTCACCGACCAGCGCGAGCGGACCAAGGCGCTCGGCGTCTGGAGTGCGATCGCCGCCGGCGGTGGCGCGGTCGGACTCGTCCTGGGCGGCGCGCTGACCCAGCTGGCGTCGTGGGAGTGGATCTTCTTCGTGAACGTCCCGGTCGGCCTCCTGACCGTCCTCGCCACCCTGCGGTACGTCCCCGAGTCCCGGGCCGACGTCAAACACCGCGCCTTTGACCTCGCCGGCGCGGTCACCGTGACCGCCGGTCTGATCGTGCTCGTGTACGCGATCGTCAAGGCCCAGGCGTTCGGGTGGGGATCGGCGCGCACGATCGGTCTGATCGCCGCCTCGCTGGCGCTGCTGGCCGCATTCCTGCTGATCGAGCGGCGCAGCGTCGCGCCGCTGATCCGGCTCAGCATCTTCCGGATAAGGACGCTCGCGGTCGCCGACGGCGTGCTCCTGCTGGTGGCGTCCGGCATGTTCGGGATGTTCTTCTTCGCCTCGCTGTACGTGCAGGAGATCCTCGGCTACAGCCCGCTGCATGCCGGCCTGGCGTTCCTGCCGGTGACAGGCGGCATCGCCGTCGGCGCCGGCATCGCCCAGCCGCTCGTCAAGCGCGCCGGCGTTCGCAACGTGGCGGTCCTCGGAATCGTGCTCGCGACGATCGGCATGGTCGTGCTGGCCCAGGTGCCGGTGCACGGCACGTACGCCGGGGACCTGCTTCCGGGCCTGCTCCCCCTCAGCATCGGGATGGGCCTGGTGTTCGTCCCGATCACGCTGATGGCGACCGGCGGCGTCGACGCCAACGACGCCGGCCTCGCCTCGGGCCTGTTCAACACGGCCCAGCAGGTCGGCGGGTCGCTCGGCCTCGCGATCCTGTCGACGCTGGCGGCGAGCAAGACGACCAGCGTCCTGAACGGCTTGCACGGCGGCGCGTCGGCCGCCGCGGCCGACGCCGCCCGGGTATCCGGCTATCACATCGCATTCATCGCCGCCGCGGTGCTGCTCGCCGCCGGCGCCGTCATCCTCGCGGTGGCGGTGCGACGTCGTGACCTGGAGATCATCGACCTCGAGCTGGCGCCATCCGCGGTCGCGGCGTAGGAGAATCCACATCGATGACACCAGGTGAGCGCGCCCTCCGTGCCGACGCCGAGCGCAACCGTCGCCGGTTGCTCGACGCCGCGCAGGAGCTGTTCAGCGAGCGCGGGCTCGACGTCGGCGTCGCCGAGATCGCCGAGCGCGCCGGCGTCGGCCGCGGCACGCTGTTTCGCAACTTCCCCTCCAAGGAGGACCTGATCGCGGCGATCGTGGTCGAGCGGATGGGCGAGGCGGTCGAGCGGGGACGGTCGCGGCTCGACGCTTCCGATCCGGGAGAGGCGCTGTTCGAGTTCCTCGCCGAGATCGCCGGCCGCCAGCAGCTGGACCGCGCCCTGTTCGAGGCGGTCGCGGACACATGGCTCGCCAACGACGAGATCCGGGCGGCCCACGCCGGGGTCGTCGGGGTGGTGGGCGAGTTGCTCGGGCGCGCCCAGCACGCCGGCGTGGTCCGGGATGACATCGGCGCGATGGACGTGCTGATGCTGTTCAAGGGCGTGTGCGAGACCGCGTGTGCGTTCGCGCACATCGACTCGGAGATCGTCCCGCGCCACCTCGACCTGCTGCGGGCCGCGCTGCGGGCCGACCCGGCGCAGCGGGCACTGCGCGGACGAGCACCGACGCTCGAGGACGTCGAGCGCGCGGCACGCGAGGGGGTCGAGCCGGCGCCTTCGATCAGCGGCGGGGCGCCGGCGGTGAGCGCCGGCTCCGCGGCAACCGCTTAGTCGATTTGTCGGCGGCGCCGTGGCTCAGCGCAATGCCGCATCGAGCGCGACCGCGACGAACAACAGCGCGAGGTACAGCAGCGAGAAATGAAACAGGACGCCGGCGCGAGCGGGCGTGCCGTCCCGCCACAAGCGCCAGGCGAGCACGATGAACGCACCGCCGAGCGCCAGCGCGGCTCCCAGGTACAGCACCCCGAACGTCCCGATTACGCCTGGGACGAGCGTCACCGCCACCAGCACGAGCGAATACACGAGAACCTGAAACGCGGTCGCGCGGGCACCCCGCACGACCGGCATCATCGGGATCCGCGCGGCCGCGTACTGGCGCTCGAGCAGCAGCGCCAGCGCCCAGAAGTGGGGCGGCGTCCACAGGAGCACGATCGAGAACAGGAACACCGCGCCGAGGCCGAGGTGACCGCTGGCCGCAGCCCACCCCGATAGCGTCGGAATCGCGCCGGCGGCGCCCCCGATCACGATGTTCTGCGGCGTGGTCCGCTTCAGCCACAGCGTGTAGACCACCACGTAGTACGCCCCTCCGCACAACGCCAACGCCGCCGCGAGCAGGTTGTCGAACGCGACCATGACCGCGAACGAAAGCGCGAGCAACACGAGAGCGAACACCACGGCCCGAGCGGGGCTGACCCGGCCGGCGGCGACCGGCCGCGAAGCGGTCCGCGGCCCCATCAGCCGATCGATGTCGCGGTCGATCACGTGGTTGAGCGCGCTCGCCCCGCCGCACGCCAGCCCGCCCCCGACCACCAACCCCAGCAGCGCTACCAACGGCGGCGACCCGCCGGCGGCGGCGACCATCGCGCACACCGCGGTCAGCACCAGCAGCGACATGATCCGCGGCTTGGTCAGCGTCACGTAGTCGCGCCACGCTGGGGCCCGGCGCTGGGCCCTGGTCGCTCCAACCGGGAGCGCCTCAGTTAGCTCGCTGACCGCCACCGCTCGTCCCCTCGCCGACGGTCGCGGTCCGATCGGGCGGGGCGGCGCCCGTGTCGGCGCGGCCCGCTTCCGCGGTCGCGGTCTCGAGCCCCGGGTCGGGCACACGCCGGAGGAACAGCATGTACCAGACCGAGAGCGCCAGCAGCACGGCGAGCGGCACCAGGATCGTCAGGAGCGCTCCAGCCAGGAAGGTCGCGATCGGGATCGGGGTCACGGCTCTAGTCCTCCTTAGGTGATCAGCGCTGGGCGCGGCGGGCTGCCGGCGTGGTCGCCTTCGAGCCAGCGGTAGAAGCCGACCAGGAACGTCACCGTGTAGGCGACCGATCCCAGGACCCACATCACCCCGGCCGCGAGCTGCTGGTCGGCCAGGGCGCTGATTCCACCGGGCCGCGACGCCAGGTTGGCGTAGTAGCTGTAGAACGGATGGGGCAAGAGGACGAGCGTGATCGCGAGCATCCAGCCGACGACCATGGCTCCGGCGGTGTAGGCGATGCGCTGCGGCCACGCCAGCCTCGGGCGCAGTGGGCCGGTGTCGATCACCCAGGCCCAGAACAGCAGCCCGGTGAAGAAGAACATCGCGTGCTCGAGCGCGTGCACGGTGCCCGAGGTGAGGGTCGCGTCGTACGCGGCGGGAAGGTGCCAGGCCACCAGGGTCAGGTTGAACAGGATCCAGGCCGGCAGCGGTCGCACCAGCGCGCGCAGCGGCGAGGTCCACGACGATCGCGCCACCGTGCGCGCCACCGCGGTTCGCGGCCCGAGCGGCAGCGCGCGCCACATCCGGGGCCACGGCCGTCCGAGCAGGATCAGCGGCGGCGCCACGGTCAGCAGGAGGACGTGCTGGATCATGTGGACCCAGAACAGCTGGTCGGCGTAGACGTCGATCGGCGAATTCAGCGCGATCACGAGCGCCAGCAGCCCTGCGAAGAAGGCGGTGGCGTGCAGCGGCGCCGGGCGCCACGTGCCCTGGCTCCCAAGCAGGTACAGGACCGCCGCGGCCGCCACGTACACGAGCGACGGGTCGAGCGACCAAGCGGCGAGGTTCATGGCCCGACGAGGTACAGGATGATGTAGGCCAGGACCCCGGTGCCCACGAAGAAGGCCCAGTAGAACGACGATGCCTCGATCCCCGCTCGAAGCAGCGCGTCCTCACTCGCCGGCACCTCGGTCTCGCGCGTCTCGCCCGCTCGGCGAATCCGCCACAGGCTCGAGACCTGAACCTGGATCCAGTAGACGCCCATCAGCGCGACGATCGCGTACACCGACGTCCACCCGAAGAACACCGCGGCGTAGCCTCCGCTGGCGGCTCCGAAGTCGAGCTTGGTGTACTCGAAGAACTGGAGCACGACCGCAGCGAGGGTGAACAAAACGGCGATCACCCCGGCCGCGACCTCGTCGACCTCGTCGCGCCTGGCCGCCAGCCGGTAGATCACCGCGCCGACCAGATACAGCGCCGCGATGGCAAGCCCGAGGCCCCCGGACGGGTGCACGGGCCCGATCGTCCAGGAGTGGTTCGTGTTGAGCGCCCGCAGGTAGAAGTAGGCGAACAGGAACGAGGCGAAGAAGAACGAGATCGCGCCGCACAACAACCGCCCGCCGACCCAAATCGCGCGCGGTTGCCACTCGGGTGGCTCGGGCTCGATGAACCCGGCCTGGGGAGCCGAGGCCCCCATCTACGCGCTCCCTCCCGCCGGTGCGACAACGGGCGCCCCGGCGGGCGCCGGCTCGACCCCATAGGGATAGGGATCCGCGTCGAACACCGGAATGCGATCGAAGTCGTGCAGCGGCACCGGAGTGGGCAGCTGCCATTCGATCGACTTGGAGTGCCAGGGGTTGACCTCCGCCAGCTCGCGCTTGAACACGAGCGACCACACCACGTTGAACAGGAACACCAGCATCGAGAGCCCGAGCACGTAGGCCGAGATCGACACGAACTCGTTGAGCGGCTGGAAGTTCTGCGCGTAGGTGACCACGCGCCGGGGCATTCCCTCGAAGCCGAGCGCGAACAGCGGCGCGAACGTCGAGTTGAAGGCGATGAACATCACCCAGAAATGGACCTTCCCGAGCGTCTCGTTGAGCTTGAAGCCGTACATCTTCGGCACCCAGTAGTAGATCCCGGCGAAGAAGGCGAACACCAGCCCGCCCATAACCGTGTAGTGGAAGTGCGCCATCACGAAGAAGCTTCCGTGGGTGGTCACGTCGCTGGGGACGTCGGAGTTGAACACGCCGGAGATCCCGCCCCAGAGGAAGTTGAACACCCAGGCCAGGCAAAACAGCATCGGCACCGTGAACCGTATTCGCCCGCGCCACAACGTTCCCATCACGCACAGGAAGACGAACCCGGTCGGCAGCGAGATCAGCTCGGTGGAGAGCATGTAGAACGGACGCAGGTCCGCGTTCATGCCGGACACGAACAGATGATGCTGCCACACGAAGAAGCTCAAGAAGCCGACGCCGAGCATGCCGGCGACCGCCAGGCGGTAACCCCACAGCGGCTTGCGGGCGAACACCGGCACCAGCTCGAGCACGATTCCGAAGCCGGGAAGCGCCAGGATGTAGACCTCGGGATGGCCGAAGAACCAGAACAGGTTCTGGAACAGGTAGGAGCTCCCACCGGCACCGGGGATGTAGAACGCCGTCTGGACCGTCCGGTCCATTGCGCCCATCAGCAGCGCCGCGATCAGCATCGGCGCCGCCAGCAGCATCAGAACGGCCGTGGACAGCGTTCCCCAGACGAAGATCGGCAGCCGCGACCACGTCATTCCCGGGGCCCGCATCGTGATGATGGTCACCACCAGGTTGAAGCCGAACAGCGTCATCGACAGCCCGACGCAGGCGAAGAAGCCAATGTAGGCGTCATAGCCGGCCGTGCCCTGAGCGCCGAGCGGCTGGTAGCCGGTCCAGCCGGTCTGGAAGCCGCCGAAGAAGATCGTCGTGATCAGGATCACGCCGCCGGCCATCAACAGCCAGAAGGTGAACGCCTCGATTCGCGGGAAGGCCATCCGGCGTGTGCCGATCATCAGGGGGACGAGCCAGTTGGCGAACGGCCCCAGGATCCCCGAGGTCATCATTCCCATCATCATCGACCCGTGCATGCCCACGAGCGTCAGGTACTGGTTGGCGCCGAACACGTGGACGTTGGGCTGGAGCAGCTCGGTCCGGATCAACATCGCGTTCAGACCGCCCACGGCGAAGAAGAACCCGATGCCGATCATGTACTGCTTGGCCACGACCTTGTGGTCGGTGCTGAGGGTGAAGTACCGGAAGAGGCCCTCCTCCTCGGCCTCGTGCTCGGCGAGCGACGGTGGATGCCCGAGCAGACGCTTGAACGGGTAGTTGCCGAACCCGAGGCCGATCAGGAAGCCGACCACGCCCAACACGTAGCCGAGCATGATCGCGATGTCGTTCTGCCCCGCCTCGGTCGAGTAGTAGGCGACGCCGGCGCCGTGGATGTGCTTCCCGATGGCGCCGTAGCCGATGAACCAGCCGGCGATCCCGAAGATGACCCCGGTCAGCATGTTGAAGCCCAGCAGCTGTCGCCAGCCGGTTCGCGGGGCACCGGGCGAAACCGCGATCGCGCTCATCCGCCTCTCCTCAGGGGTGGTGGGAAGTACGTTCTCGAGTACGGGGGAAGGTTCTTCGTCGCCGGCGCGTATTGCACCCGCTGCTGGGTGATCCAGGCGGCGAACTGCGCCCTGGGCACGACCGTGCCGGTGTTGAACATGTAGCCATGCCAGACGCCGCAGAGCTCGGCGCAGCGCACGTGGAACGTCAGCGGCCCCTTCGTCGTCACATAGGCGACGTTGTTCACGCCGGGGTTGGCGTCGGCCTTCACGCCCAGCTCGTAGGCCCAGAACGAGTGGATCACGTCGAGCGAGGTGACGTTGAACCTGATCAGCGTGTTGGCGGGCAGCTCGATGTCACGGGTCTGGACCCCGCCGTAGGTGGGGAAACGGTAGGTGAACTCCCACTGCTGGGCGATCACCTGGACCGGGAGCACGGACGTGCCCTTGGGTGGCGAGGGCACGGCGATCGGGTTGGGTCCCTGGCCACCGCCCGAGCCGTCCGCCAGCAGCCGCACGCTGCCGTATCCGGCCAGGAACAGCACCAGGACCGTGGTCACCACCAGCCACCAGAACTGCACGCTCGCGTTGCCGCGGATCGGCGGACCGTCGAGAACGACCTCCGGCGTGCGCTCGCGGAAGGCCCAGAGTGCATAGGCCATATATACGAGGACGCCGAGCGCCACCGGCGTCGCCACCGCCAGCAGCACCGTGTTGTCGGTTACCTGTCCCGAGGCCTGGACGCTTCCGTTTCCGGGCGGAAGCCCCGGGCCGATCACGAACACCACGATCGGCACCATGATCACGC
>Ga0187779_10001602_pt1 | contig 14066 bp, 22 predicted proteins | sample 1015_Q2_SP10_10__FD_132435 | JGI IMG/M metagenome (GOLD analysis project Ga0187779, IMG submission 132435) | Tropical peat soil microbial communities from peatlands in Department of Meta, Colombia - 1015_Q2_SP10_10_MG | ecosystem: Environmental > Terrestrial > Soil > Wetlands > Peat | place... | reverse complement strand
ATGTAGAACACTGCGAGGAATGAGGTTAGACCGGGCTAAGGAACTCCTCGAGGCAGTCCAGCAAAAGCGGCGAGCTATAGCCTATAGACGCTACAAGAAGGAAGTTCCACACCGCAGCCTTGACGAGGGATGGTATGCTGGGAGATATCCCGTGAAGGCCGCCAAGACTTTCCTATTCTTGCTCGAAGAACTAGAATCAAACGCGGAATACAAAGGCCTTGACGTCGACCGCTTACGTATAGTCCACGCGGCATCACAGCGTGGTATGAAATCGCAGCGCATAATCTCACGCGCCATGGGACGCGCAACGGCATATCATAATACCCTAGTTCACATTGAGCTCATGGGATATGAGGTAGCTGAATAATTGCCCATTCATACTTATTTCGTCAGGGAAAATGCACGCCGTGCAGAGATCGACGAATATCTGTCTCAGGAATTAAAACGAGCAGGCTACAGCAAGGTCGAGATGACCAAGACGCCGCTAGGTACACGCGTTGTCATATACGCCGCTAAACCAGGGCTAGTCATCGGACGCAGAGGGCAAAGTATCCGTGATTTGACAAAAATACTTGAAGAAAAATTCGGAGTAGAAAACCCGCAAATCTCTGTCGCAACGGTTGAGATTCCTGAACTTGATCCAAAAGTTGTCGCTTCCCAAATAGCAATGGCGCTTCAACGCGGTATCCACTTCAGACGTGCCGCGTATTGGGCGCTCCAGAGAACCATTGAAGCCGGAGCGTTAGGCGTCGAGATCTCGATTCGAGGCAAGTTAACGACCGATAGGGCTCGCTACGAAAAATATCGATCAGGATACCTTCCTGCAGTTGGCGAAGCAATAAGTAGAATTCTTCGGACGGCAGTCGTAGACACCCAACTCAAACAAGGATTGTTCGGAATAAGTGTGAAACTGATGCCACCGAATGTCCAATTGCCTGATAGACCTACCATAAAGGAAACTGAACAGGCCCCCACAATCCCGAAGCCAGTTCTCGAGGAGGTTGTCCCGGTAGAACTCACAACGGAAATCAAAGAGGTAGCAGAGATTGCCGATACTAAGAAAGCGTGAAATGAAACAACTTCTACCCGAAGAACGCCAGAAAAGGCTGATGGAATTGAGAACTGAGCTCGTAAAACTGAGAACGAGCGTTAAGTCAGGTGGAAACGTTGAAAACGTAGGACGAATCCGAGAACTTAAGCGTACCATTGCAAGGATCATCACCACTACAAATCAGAAGGAACCGCCATCATGAATCCTAATGAAATTATTCGACACGAACTCATAGGACTATCCGCGAAAATTTCGAAAGCCCACAATAACTCATTGTTCGGATTGAAAGGAATCGTGATCGATGAATCCAGAAATACGATCACGCTAGCCAATGGCGAACGAAAAATCGTGGTTCCAAAAGACGTAGCTACTTTCAGACTCACGCTGAAGGACGGCACAATAGTTCAAGTAGACGGTAACCGATTAGTAGGACGCCCAGAAAGTAGATTGAAAACAAAGGTGCGACGCTGGTAATGTCCAACATAGGTCTAGATGTCAAAACACCGAAGAAACCGTGTGACGATCGTAATTGTCCGTTCCACGGACACTTATCTGTAAGACGAAAATTCCTCGATGGCAAAGTGGTTAGCGCCAAAATGACAAAAACCGTGACCGTCGAACGTAACTTCCTAGAATACATGAAAAAATATACGCGATACGAAAAAAGACGAAGCAGAATCATGGCGCACAGTCCTCCCTGTCTTGAATTGCACGAAGGAGACAGAGTAAGAATTGCAGAATGTAGACCCATCAGCAAGGAGGTAGCGTTTGTAGTTGTCGAAAAAGTAGCAGCCGAAACAGCCGCCTAACCTCAACATAATCTTAATCTGTTGCAGGTACATTCTGCAGCCTCTTACGTGAGTTCACATGCCTGCCCCAAAGACTCGAGCAGTGAGCGCTAAAGGTATGGTAGAATACCGACCGCGCATTGCCCGAGGTCTTCCCAACGGAACGAGAGTAACATGCGCAGACAACACGGGCGCAAAAGAGCTCAAAGTCATACAAGTACTCGGAACCCACACTCGACTCCGGCGCGTCCCATCAGCCTGCGTAGGAGACATGGTCATGATCTCAGTTTCAAAAGGCTCACCCGATCTTCGACGACAAATGTTCCCTGCAGTCGTTGTTCGGCAACGAAGAATATTCAAACGACCGGACGGAAGCAGACTGTCCTTCCACGACAACGCAGCTGTAATCATGACACCTGAAGGCGAACTAAAGGGCACCGAAATTCGTGGACCGGTCGCAAAAGAAGCTGCTGAACGATGGCCCAGAGTTGCAAACCTGGCCAGCATAATTATTTAAAGTGAAACTAGATGCGATCGCTCACAACAAAGCCTTCCAAACAGAGAAAGCGACTCTATGAAGCCACAGCACACAGGGTTCGCAAACTGCTGTCCGCTCCGTTATCAAAAGAACTACGAACCGCTCAAGGCAGACACTCTTATCCAGTACGCAAAGGTGACACCGTAAAGATTGTGCGAGGAGATTTCGCTGGCATCGAAGGAAAAGTTACAACCGTAGATACCAAAAGACAGCGCCTCTTCGTTGAAGGTGTATCTCGAGAAAAAGTGGCGGGGACCTCAACCAACGTCTCAGTTCACAGTTCAAAAGTCACGATCACAAAACTCAATCTCGATGACAAGTGGCGCGCAGAGGCAGTTAAGCTCACTCCTGAAACCAACACCAAAGGCGAATGAGTAATGGGACACAAAAGCGGAGTTAAACACCTAAAGCGACTGGCTACACCGGCCTTCTGGCCGCTCCATCGTAAAGAATTCACATGGGCTCCGAAACCACACCCCGGTGCCCACGACGCTGAGTCATGTCTCCCCCTAGGTCTAATAGTACGAGACGAACTACACTCGGCGACCACGCGCCGTGAAGTTACTCGAATTCTTTCTGCCGGTAGGGTCAAGATTGATGGGCGCACAAAACTAGATGTAAACTATCCAGTTGGGCTTATGGATGTTGTAGAATTCCCTGATGCTAACCTCTCCTACCGAGTCCTACCTCTCGAACGACGAGGTTTGTCGATCATTCGAATTCCTAAGGACGAGGCGAAATTCAAACTCTGCAAGATTATGGATAAGACCGTCGCACCAGATGGAATCACTCAGCTAGGATTGCACGACGGGAGAACAATCCTACTCCCCAAAGAAGAAAACGCATCCTACGCCACGAATGACACGCTTAGAATCAGCCTACCGAATCAGCGAATTCTGAATCATATTCCATTCGCAAAAGGCAACATGGCCCTCATCGTGGCAGGACGAAACCAAGGAAAAAGCGGAAAGGTGATGGAGATAGAGAAAGGGACCGCCACCAGACCCGCGATGGTCAAGATTGAAGACCACGAGGGAAAACGAATCGACACAATCATGGACTACACGTTCGCTGTCGGGACAGATAAAGCCGCGATCAAACTGGAGTCAAGTTAACCATGGAGACCGTCACCCAAACACAACCAGAACATCCTATGCGTACAATTGTCCTTGCCAAAGTGACCGTCCACATAGGCGTTGGAAGCTCAGGGGAAATGCTCGAGAAGGCGAGGAAAATCCTGGGCGAAATAACAGGCCGGAAACCCTGCACCAAACAGGCCAAGCAGACCGTAAAAGATTTCGGGATACGCGAAGGTGAACCCATAGCATGCCTCACAACTCTTCGAGGGGAAAACGCGAAAGCGTTCCTAAAGCGCGCACTCGAAGCAGTTGAAAACACTCTAAGAGCTTCATGTTTCGATGACCGTGGAAACTTCGCGTTTGGAATTAAGGAACATATCGAGATACCTGGAACAAAATACGATCCAGCTTTGGGCATTGTCGGGATGGACGTAGTCGGCACATTGGAACGTCGCGGATACAACATTAAGCGACGAAGAATACGCCCGTCACCGATTGGGAAATCTCATCAAATAACCAAAGACGAAGCCATCAAGTTCGTTGTGGAGAAATTCGGAGCCCAGATTAAAGAGGCGTAATTGAATGGCCAAGATAAAGCCAAAGAAAGTTCGAAAGTATGGAAAAGGAAGTCGTCCATGCAGACGATGTGGGCAGTATGGACCAGTAATAAGGAAATACGACTTGAACGTCTGCCGACAGTGTTTCCGCGAACTCGCTCCAAGTCTCGGCTTCAAGAAGTATATGTAGAATCTGATGAACCATGGTTCTCGTAGAGCTCGCTCAAAGAAGTCTCCCAATCCCAGACGGCGTGCAGTTGTCTGTGGAGGCAAGACACGTCAAGGTTACAGGTCCCAAAGGAACACTTGAGGAAGATTTCGCGCACTTACCTGTTAGTTTCGATCTTGAAAAAGGATCGTTACGTGTATACAGCCAATGGGCACGAAAACGCGAAGTTGCACTTGTTGGCACCGCAATAGCGCACGTTAGGAATATGATCCGAGGAGTAACGAACGGTTATACATACAAATTGAAGACCGTCTACGCCCACTTCCCCGTTACGGTGAAAGTTCAGGAAAAAGAACGAAGGCTTACAATCGAAAACTTCACCGGCGAAAAGACACCGCGTGTTATCAGGATAGTCGGATCAGCAAAAGTAAAGATCGCAGGTGACGAAATTCATGTCCAAGGCACCAATCTGCGAGATGTTAGCCAAACTGCTTCAAACATACAGCAAGGTACCAGGATAAGAGATAAGGATCAGCGGGTCTTTCTGGACGGCATCTACATATTCGAAAAAACGGAGGGCTCGTAACTTACCAAAAACCTATCGAAGACCCACCTTCGTTCGAGAAGAAAGTTGGCGGTACAAACGCGTCAAACCAACATGGCGGAGCCCACGCGGGAAGACTAGCCGCGTTAGACGCAGTAAGGACGGTTGGCCACCCGTAGTTAAGATTGGATATTCAAGAGCCAAAGCCACTAGACACCTCCATCCATCAGGATTGCGGGAGATCCTAATTTGGCGCCCACAGGATCTAGAGAATATCAACTCATCAACCACCGTTGTGAGAATTGGGCATACTGTCGGCGAAAACAAGCGCAATCGGATAATTGAAGAGGCGAAGAAGAAAAATCTCCGAGTCCTCAACCCTGGAGTAAAGCGACAGGCTCAGGAAGCCAAAGCTGAGGAAGAAGAGGCTAAGGTTGACACCGTCGAAGCTGAAGCAGAAGTACCTCAACTCGATGATAAGGAGACAAAACCGCAATGAGTGTCGTAAGCCAGAAGCGCTTAGCAGCAAGACTGCTAAAAGTTGGTACCGGTAAGATTTGGGTAGACCCTGAGGATACCGATCGTGTGTCCTCCGCTATCACGCGTGAAGAAATTCGCAAGCTGATCCATGAAGGAAGCATCATTAAACGCCCTCAAACCGGAATCAGCTCAGGACGAAAGAGACGGCACCGACAGGAATTGTTGGCCGGACGACACAAAGGCGAAGGTAGCAGGAAAGGAATGAGGCGACCTGGCAAAACCGCATGGGTGGTACGTATAAGATCAATCCGTGGCCGGCTCAAAATGTTGCGTGACAAACGCCTGATCACCCCTCAAGACTATCGAAAGCTTTCCCTCATGGCAAAAGGAGGCAGCTTCAGAAGTGCAGCGCATATGAACGAGTACATTGAAACGCACAAGTTAGCGAGGCGACGTTAAAATGCAGGCAGCTCAAACGCAGCGATCAGAATCCGGCTGGGTGCCCAAGACAAAGGTCGGACGAATGGTTCAGAGCGGACAGGTCGTTTCATTAGAAGAAATATTCACACAGGGATTGAAGATTAAGGAACCAGAAATAATCGACATCCTACTTCCAGGACTAAAACAAGAGGTCCTGGGAATCGGATTTGTACAGAAACAGACCGACGCAGGCGAAAAATCAAGATTCAAAGCGATAGTAGCGGTCGGTAACGGAACTGGCTTCCTAGGAGTTGGAGGAGGTAAAGCCAGACAGGTCAGAAGCGCCATTGACAAAGCAACATTGCAAGCCAAGCTGGACGTAGTACCGCTACGCAGAGGATGTGGAAGCTGGGAATGCGGTTGTGGCCAGCCTCACTCTATTCCATTCCGTGTCAAAGGAAAATGCGGAAGCGTCGGCCTAGAAATAATTCCGGGACCGAGAGGATTAGGGCTAGTTGGGGGAGAAACTCCGAAGACCATTCTAACCCTAGCAGGCGTTAAAGACTGTTGGACTCGGAGTTTCGGATCAACAAGCACGTTAGGATCAATGGCATATGCCGTCTATGAGGCCCTTAGGAGCACGTACGGGATTGTGACGCCGAAAGATTGGGTTACATAAACCTCTGATTAGCTCGATCAATCCTTTCATTCCGCAAAGCCGATCGGAAACATAGTTCCTTAGCGTTCCGAACACAAACTGCAACTTTCCCGGAAACTTATATTTCGGCATTCCTGATCCACACCAGCTCGTATAGCAATCGATGTTGAAGGAATTACATAAATGGCAACAAGACGCCGAAAAGGAAGGCACCTGAGAGGTTCAAGAACTAACGGTTGGGGGACATCAGGTCAGCATAGAGAGAGCGGGAGACGCGGAGGTTTCGGTCGTGCAGGAAGATATAGACATAAGAAATCTTACCTGATCAGACACAAAGAATTTGTCAGCATGCATTATGTGGGTAAGAAAGGCTTCATCTCAGTTGCACAGAAACGCGTGCAGCAACCTTCCCTGAATCTAATCCAGCTCTCGAACATGTTGGAGAACCTTATTGAAACCAAGAAAGTGCAATATGAAAATCAGATTCCGGTCATTGATTTAGGCGCATTAGGGTATGGCAAACTGCTCGGCGGGGGAACACTTAGTCAACCGGTCCGAGTTAAGGTGGCGAGTTGTTCCGAGAGTGCTCAAAAGAAAATAAAAGATGCCGGTGGAGAGGCGATTCTCAACCAGGCCACGTGACAGTGCATGGTCAGATTCATCGAGCTTTTCAAACCCATTGCACGATTCTTCCCGGACATCAAACCTCCTGACAGGAAGGTTGCGTTTAACGAGAAGATATTCTGGACCGCAATGGCTCTGATAATTTATTTCGTCATGTCACAAGTGCCACTCTACGGGGTGGCACAGACCGGTATCAGCGATCCGCTCGGAGCACTTCGAGTAATTTTTGCATCAAACCGCGGGACGCTTATGGAGTTGGGAATCGGTCCAATAGTTACAGCAGGTTTGATCCTGCAAGTGCTCGCGGGGTCGAAGATGATCAACCTCGACATGAATAATCCCGAGGACCGCTCGCTCTTCACGAGCGCAAGCAAGATTCTCTCCGTCGTGATGACTGTCTTCGAAGCGGCAGCATACATTCTTGGTGGAACTTACGGAACCTTACAAGTCACCACGGAAATCATAATCATGTTGCAGTTGGTTGGAGCAGGCATCATCGTATTGCTTCTGGATGAACTGCTGCAGAAAGGGTGGGGACTTGGCAGCGGCATCAGTCTATTCATTGCTGCGGGAGTCGCAGCAGCGATATGGTGGGACTCGGTCGCTCCGATGGGACCGATGGCTGATGGGCACTATCTCGGAGCACTAATATCTTTTGTTCAAGGCGTCATGGGCAGACAAGACTTGAGGGCTTTGCTCACGCGGCAGCAGGGGCTGCCAGACATGGTTGCATTTCTTACAACCGTCGGAGTATTCATCGTCATCATTTACTTCAATGGCATGCGGGTTGAAATTCCAGTCTCCTACGCACGTTATCGAGGCTTCCGCGGAAAATTCCCGCTAAAACTCTTCTACGTATCCAACATCCCGGTAATCTTCGCAGCGGCATTATTCGGCAACATCTACTTCATCTCCCAACTTCTCTGGCAACGATATGATAGCACCAACACAAACTTCTGGTTCAACTTGCTCGGCAGATTCACTATTCAAGGAAACCAGTATCAACCGGCGGGCGGGCTGGTGTACTACGTCGTTCCACCGACCAGCCTATCCCTAACTCTGCAAGATCCATTCAGAGCACTTGTGTATACGGTTCTTCTAGTTGTCGGATGCGTCTTCTTCGCGGTAACATGGGTTGAAGTGGGTGGGATGGATTCGCGCGCAGTTGCAAAACAATTGCTGGACTCGGGAATGCAAATTGAAGGCTTCCGAAGATCCGAGATCCCGATCAGACAGTTGCTCGAGAGATATATCCCAACGGTGACGATTATTGGAGCGATAATGATTGGGTTCATCGCAGCGATTGCCAATTTCCTCGGGGCGTTCGGATCAGGAACAGGTATCCTTCTGACGGTTGGAATAATCGAACAATATTACCAAATCTTGGTACAGGAACGAATTACTGAACTGTATCCGGCTGCGCGAGGCTTCTTAGGTGAATAACCTATGCCTCACATAGCAGTCGTCACCGGCATTCCAGGCGTCGGCAAGACAACAGTACTTAACGAACTAACAGATCTCGCACATCAAAACAAATTCGATCTCGTCGTTCTTAACTACGGGACGATCATGAACGAGATAATGCGGGACTTGGGTAAAGAATTGCACCGAGACGATATGCGATCTCAAAGGCTTGAAATGCAAAGAAAAGTACAGGAACTTGCCGCAAACGAATTAAACAATCGGGCAACTCAACACAACGTTCTGGTTATTGATACCCACATGTTCGTGAGAACGCCATCTGGAATGTGGGCAGGCATCCCACAAAACCTATTGCAGCAACTGCGCCCACAACTATTTGTCCTAGTCGAAACCGACGCCCAACAGATTGCCAACCGTCGCCAGAGCGACTCTGCAAGACGCAGGGATCAATCCTTATCTTCCGAAATAACCTTTGATTTGGAATGGTCAAGAGCAACAGCTGCGGCTTCAGCCGTGATTACCGGGGCTCCGGTCAAAATCATTCGGAATGAGCCCGGAAATCAAAAGCAAGCAGCCAAAGATCTCTTCCAGACGATTCAAAGTATAGCCGCGTAGAGGAAAACCACGAATGACCTTCATAGACAACATAATGGCCTGGTTCGTAATCGTACTCACTCCATACAGTCATATTCCACAATCCACCCTCTTCACGATCGGTGTCGCTATCGCACTGGGGCTAACATCATCAACCGCCGCAAAACTCCTCGTCGACTACGACATGGTAAAGAGCTCCATGCGTGACTTCCAAGCTTGGAGGAAGGAATTAGACAAAGCAAGAAAGGCAAACGACACTCAAACTATGTCAAAACTCATGAAAAAGCAACAAGCCATGACCAAGTTACAAGCCAGAGCCAGCATGGAACAATTCAAAGTAACCGGCGTCACCTTCGTCCCATTCCTAATCATATGGTGGATACTCAATGCTGTATTCGGCCATCATATAGTGGCGATCGCGCCTTGGCCTCTACCTATCGCTGGAACGCAGCTCAACTTCGTTTCTTGGTATTTCCTAAGCTCCTTCTCCGTAAACTTCCCACTTATGCGATTGTTCGGTATAGGAATGGGGGAAAACTAAATGCCACGACGGTCCCTACGCACTCGTTCGGCGAAGCGAAAGAAAATAGCCCTGCCTGGTGGACGAACAACAACACATTACACATCCGGAATAACGTCAACGGGAAGTTGCAGCTGCTGCGGCCTTCCTCTAAGAGGAGTACCACACAGCACAACCAGAAGCCTACCCAAATCTTCAAGACGACCGAGCAGACCCTTCGGGGGACAACTCTGCCACAAGTGTCTCAAAGAAAAAATCCGACAAACCACGAGACTGGGTTGAGCATGGTAGTTTCGGGTACTCGAAAGCGGGTCTGAACGAGAACATCGCCACGATTAGATTTCATCCTGTTTCCTCTTGCAGCTAAGCGAGAATGTCGTCTACGTAGGATACCTCCGCTTCCTCGTCACTTAGTGCCTCGCAATTCTGACTAGACTGGTTTTCGGCACTTAAGACAAAACAAAATATGGAGCGAATGAAGAAGGCCCGCCAAATCGGTTTGGGGTTGGGGATACTGCATAAAGGGACGACAAAGGACTTAGTTATTACTGTAGGTGGCCCCCACGGATCAGGGAAGTCGACGTACGCTAAAGCCCTCGCGGAATCATTGAACTTACGGTATGTTACTGCTGGGGCTATCTTCAGACAACTTGCAAAAGAGCGAGGGGTAAGCCTCAAAGAATTTAGCACAATCGCTGCTACCGACTCTCGAATAGATTCGTTGATTGATGAAAGAACGCGCCGAGAAGCTGATACTCGGCGGGTAGTGATCGATGCCCAATTGGGCGCGTGGGTCGTAAAAGAATCGGCTGACGTCAAACTGCTTTTGTTTGCCCCGGAGGAGATTAGGTATAAGCGAATCGCTAAGCGGGATGGCATTCCGCTATCGGTGGCACGAGACGAGACCATAGCGCGTGAAAAAATTCAGCAGGAACGATACAGAAAATATTACAACATAGACGTCACCGATCTAAGCATCTACGATATTAAAATTGACACAAGCATAGAATCGGTTGAAGCAACTACAGCCAGTGTCATCCGTACGGTCAAACGTTTCCTCGCCCATAAGAATCCGACCGTCTTGGAACGCTGATAGACTTATTTATCGCCCATCGCCACTAGATGAAAGCTGAACGTGAACTGACATGACGAGTATCGAAGTCGGCAGAATATGCATCAAGCTCTCTGGTCGTGAGGCCGGAAAGAAGTGCGTTATTGTCGATGTTATCGACAAAAATTTTGCGGTAATCACTGGACCTAAAGGTTTGACCGGAATCAGACGTAGAAGAACCAATGTTGATCATCTAGAGCCCACCTCGGAGTCTGTCGAAGTGAAGAAAGGCGCAGCCGATGACGAAGTTGAGAAGGCTTTGAGCAAAGCCAAGAAATCTAGCTACATGAAGGAATCCTCTTCAGCTAATCTTGCGGCCAGTTAATCTGGCACTTGACGCAAATTCGGCTTTTCGGTTCTGACGAACGATACCTTAGATCCAACGCTCTGGAAATAATGAAGGAGGTGAACAGCAGCTGCAATCCGAAACTTCCACTCGAACTATGCTCACCCGGCTTGAAGACGTTACCGACAATCGTTACGGTTGCCAACCGCAAGGTCGACCCATGTCGCAAAGGATCAGATACGGCATCATTAACCTCGATAAACCGGCCGGACCGTCAAGCCACGAAGTCGTCGCATGGGTTAAGCGAATGATGAAATTGTCACATGCCGGGCACGGAGGAACCCTAGAGACCGATTAGTCGGGGATATCCGAAAGTCACCGGCATCCTACCAATAGCTTTAGAGGAGGCTACAAAGGTTGTACAGGCATTCCTCTATTCTGGAAAACAGTACGTCTGCGTGATGCAAATCCATGCCGACGTTCCTGCAAATCGAGTACGCGAGGTTCTGAAGGAATTTGTTGGCGAAATTTATCAGAAACCTCCGCTCCGCGCATCCGTCAAGAGAGAACCGAGGAAGCGTTCCATCTACGAATTGAGCATTCATGAAATCGACGGTAGAACCGTCCTCTTCACATGTACTTGCCAAGCTGGTACATACATGCGTAAACTCTGTTCTGATATTGGTGAAATACTCGGGTGTGGAGCTCACATGCGTGAACTCAGAAGGACTCGTGCAGGATCGTTCACTGAGGAAAGCGAGCTCACCACTCTCCACGAGCTCAGTGCGGCCCAGGATGAGTACGAGAAAGGGAACGAAACCCCGTTACGAGCAATAATCAAACCGATGGAAGCCGCTCTCGAGGATATCCCGAGAATTGTCATTAGAGATTCTGCCGTAGATGCAATTTGTCACGGAGCTGAACTTGCTATCCCTGGTATCTCGAGGCTTGAATCAAACATTTCTCGCAACAAACCGGTTGCGCTATTTACTCTCAAGGGAGAAGCGGTGGCGATTGGAAGAGCTCTAATGAACGCAAATGAGATACTCGAGCAAGAGAAAGGATTGGTGGTTAGGGCCGAAAGAGTGTTGATGGATAGAAACACGTATCCCTCAACGTGGAAACATCAGCAAAGTCGAACTTAAATCAGCCTCAGAATTCTGATCGTCTAAGCCGGGGTTCCCTAGCCTGGTAAGGGGCAGATCATCGAAGCCCATGCCTGGAATCGGGATACAGCAAGCCTGTGGTCCTTTGGGGCCTCGAGGGTTCAAATCCCTCTCCCGGCGCCAGACATCAATTTTTACGAGAGAACGTTGTGTTGAAGCTTTTCTCGGCAAGCTTTAATATGATTCGTTGACGTTTTCGGCGAGCCGAGACTGGTGAATAGGATGTCCCGCGAATTTAGACAGATATTGCGTATTTCAGGAACAAACGTAGATGGCACGAAGAATGTCGTGTATGGGTTAACGAAGATAAATGGTGTCGGGCCCAGCTACGCGGCTGCCATCGTAAAGGCTTCGGAGTTAAAGCCCACCGTCAGGATCGGCGAACTCTCGGAAACAGAAGTTCAGAAACTTGAGGACGTCATGCATGATCCTGCGAAGTACGGTTTACCCTCGCGCTTATTCAACAAGAGAAAATCACTCGAAAACGGACGTGATCTTCATCTAATTGGTGCTGACCTGACCTTGGGCATTAAGACTGACATAGATTTCATGACCGACATCAGAACGTGGAAGGGAATAAGACACTCTCTCGGATTGAAAGTCCGCGGGCAAAGGACAAGAACCACAGGACGCAAAGGTAGAGCAGTCGGCGTGGCGAAGAAGGTTATAATGGAGGCAGCGAGGACGGCTGCAATCGAAAAGGAGAAGGAAGAGAAGAAGTAGAAGGATGTAGTGGAATGGGAGACCCGAAGAAACAACGTAAGAGTTACGACACTCCACGCCATCCATGGCGAACTGACCAGCTTGAAGTTGAACTTCGTCTTGTAGGCGAGTATGGGCTTCGTAACAAACGCGAACTGTGGCGCTACAAGACGATGCTATCTGAAGTCAGAGGGATAGCTAGGTCTCTGCTTGGAGAAACTGAGGAGCAGCGCGCCCGGGTCGAGCATGAATATCTAGCTAAGCTTCACAACATCGGAGTTTTGCCGGATGGTGCTTCGATCGACGAGATTCTCGACTTAGAGATTAGAGATCTCCTAGAGAGAAGGCTTCAAACAGTGGTCTTTCGACGTGGGTTAGCAAAATCCTTCCACCAGGCTCGACAACTGGTTTCGCACGGACACATATCTGTCTCAGGTGAAATTGTTTCAGTCCCAGGGTACATGGTAAAGCGCGAGGAAGAACAGGAAATCAAGTATTTCGCGCACAGCGTCCTTGCGAAGGCCGACCATCCAACTCGAAAGGCGATGCCTTCACAGGTTGAACAACCTGCTCCCGTTCAATGAGCTCTTCTGATCGCGAAAACGAAGAATATTAGTGCGACAATTGTTATGACCGTGCTGACTACTATCAGTGGTGTCGAATAGGTTCCGTTTCCGAATAATATTGGAATCGGGCCGATCAATATCACTCCTCCGCCACTAACCCCATTCGGTGAGGATAAGGGGCCAACCATCAGCAGCAGTATCCCGATGAATATCATACCGAACGCGATGAATAGAACCCAAAGCCATGTCGTGGCTCCCGACACTACCGATTGAGTTGGGTGATAGGTCTGGCATTGTGCACAGATCCATCGAGACACGTCAAAGCATTTTCCACATGCTAGTCGACCACATTCGCGGCAAACATATGAAGCCTGGTTTTGATTGCAGATCGGACAGAGCGGAACCATCTATTCATCGACCCAAGAAAATTGATGGGACCACAATCAGTGTCAGAATAAGTAGGATCAGCACAATGGCTAGGACTACTAAGATTTTTACTGATTCTCGATCGGTCCCGAACATGATTGGGATTGGGCCTATTAACAAAATCCCCGCGGCTCGATGCTCACTACCCTTTCCAGATCCTGACCTCGCCATTATGATCATCGAAATTACTGCAAGTATGAAACCGATCAGGATCAACCCGATCGCGATCTCAGCAATATTGGAACCCGGCATCGTGGACTCAGATTTACTCGCCGAGTACAGTAACATTAACTCTTCCGGTAACCGCAATAAATCGACCCGTAATAGTTTATAAGCTTGACAGAGGCTAGCTCGCAAAGCTCACT
>Ga0187779_10001601_pt1 | contig 14068 bp, 13 predicted proteins | sample 1015_Q2_SP10_10__FD_132435 | JGI IMG/M metagenome (GOLD analysis project Ga0187779, IMG submission 132435) | Tropical peat soil microbial communities from peatlands in Department of Meta, Colombia - 1015_Q2_SP10_10_MG | ecosystem: Environmental > Terrestrial > Soil > Wetlands > Peat | place... | reverse complement strand
GGAGAATCAGTATGATGATCCCGCGTTTGTTGCCGAAAAATCGCCAGAGTTTGCCGATAGCCATGAATCTTTCCGCCAGGAATCAGGTTCCCTTGGTTCACAGCATAATTTGCCGTATATGCCGGTCAATAATGCTCAATCGAGAAATCATACGTGATCACTCGTTAGTCTCGAGCGATCGAATTCATTACGATCAATTTAGCGGTCTGTTTCCTGAGCTTATCTATCGCTGCGCAATCTGCAGAGATGAATTTGCACGCAGTCGTCTGTAATCCTTTTAAAATAGCCGCTCCATCGCCTCTTCAACAGAACGAACGCCCATGAGATCCATCGCCTTGAGAGCCGAAGATTTTCCCATCTTCTCGACGTTCACCGCGGGAAGAATGCAGCGCGTGAACCCCAGCTTGGCGGCGTCCTTGAGCCTCACTTCGGACTGGCTGATGGCGCGCACCTCGCCTGCAAGGCCTACTTCGCCCATCACTAGGGTCGCGGGAGAAATGGGTTTTTCGCGGAAGCTCGATGACACGGCAGCGATCACGCCAAGGTCCACGGCCGGTTCGTCGATGGTGAGGCCGCCCACGATGTTCACAAACACATCCATGCCCATAAGGTGCATACCCACGCGTTTTTCGAGCACCGCGAGGAGAAGTGAAACACGGTTGTAATCGACTCCGATGCAGGTCCTGCGCGGCATGGTGAGCTTGGACGGCGCCACCAGAGCCTGGAGCTCGGCAAGGATCGGCCGCGTGCCTTCGAGGGAGGAGACCACAACGGAGCCCGTGGCATCCTTCGGCCGCTCGGCCAGGAATATCTCGGACGGGTTCTCCACTTCGATGAGGCCGCCCTCTTTCATCTCGAACACGCCGATCTCGTTCGTCGAACCGAAACGGTTCTTCACGGCTCGCAGGATGCGGAAGGCATGTCCCCGGTCTCCCTCAAAATAGAGCACCGTGTCAACGATGTGCTCGAGCACTCGCGGACCGGCGATAGCGCCGTCCTTGGTCACGTGGCCGATGAGGAAGGTGGGGATTCCCGTGCGCTTGGCATGGAGCATGAGTCTGCCCGAGACCTCGCGCACCTGGCCCACGCTGCCCGGTGCGGACGGGAGCTCGGAGGTGAAGACTGTCTGTACGGAGTCAACGACGATCACCTGGGGCTTAAGTCCGTCAGCGGCGTGCACGATCTCTTCGAGCTGCGTCTCGGCGAGCACGTAGAGGTTCTCTGCCTTGACGCCGAGGCGCTGGGCTCGCATCTTGATCTGGGACGGAGATTCTTCGCCCGTTACATAGAGCGTTTTCCCTCTGAAATCCGACACCTGCCTGAGCATCTGCAGCACGAGCGTGGACTTGCCAATGCCCGGGTCCCCCCCGATGAGGACGACGGAGCCTGCAACGATGCCGCCGCCGAGCACGCGGTCGAGTTCGTTGATCTTCGTGACAAACCGGTCCTCGTCCCGGGACTGGATCTCATTCAAGGCAAGCGGCTCGGACCCGCCGTGACGTTTCGAACTCCCTATGTCTTTCGGCTTCTCAACCCGCTCCTCAACCATCGTGTTCCACTGGCCGCAGTCAGGGCACTTGCCCATCCACCGCGGCGACTGCATGCCGCAGGACTGGCAAACGTAGACGGTCTTGATTTTCGATGTTTTCATGCTGAATGCATTCTATTGTTTCGGTCCCGGAATGTCAAACGCAATTTGACCGGAGAGTGTCGATGGAAGAGGCTCTGAATAATTAGAGTCAAGAATCGTATTTGATACAATTCGTGTTTCGGAAATCCTTTTTGGCCAAAGGAATCACCATGAGCCGCTGAGCATGGATTGGCGGGGCAGGATATCCTATTGAGCGCCGTTCGCCGGCAGCCGGAGATGCAAACGATAAATTTCCGACATCGTACTTCTCGGTCTTTTTTCTCTCGGCCAACCCCGTGGATCCGAATGCGGCCGCGCTACAACCTCGGCATGGGCTCTGCGAGCAAGCCACCGAGGGTGAACTGGTAGAACCCGTCAGCATCCCTGTTCTTCAGGAGGGAGAAGATGCCTGCCTGTTCGCGCACAAGCCGCTCCGATGGCTTGAGCCTCACGAGAAGATTAAGAGTGCCGCGCTCGCGCAGCACCATGTCCCCGGTAGCGCGGACCTTGAGCTCCTTGCCTTCGAGTTCAAACTTCCTGATCGTCATCCGGTCGCCCTTGAAATCCGCTTCTAACCACCCTTTCTCGAAATCCAGGTCAGGCACGGGAAATCCTTTGATCTTGAGCTCTCGTGACGTCAGGCCTTTGAGCCAGAGACGTCCTTTCCCCGAATCGCCGATCATCTCGAAATTTCCACCGATCCTGCCGGTGAGTTTGAGGCCGAAGTCCTTCATCATGGGATAGGAAGCGATATCCAGCCCGTCAGCATCGATCACCAGACGCTGCTGCTTCGGGTCCTGATGCGCCTTAACGAGCAGCTCGCCGCCATAGGCTGCAGCTTTCATGTTTACCGAGATCCCGCCGAGAAGCAGGCTGAAGAGCGAAACGGTCGTCTTTACCGCGGGGCTTTCGAAGAGAACCCTGTTTTTTTTATCGGACACTACGACGTCGACAAGCACGAACCGGTCGAAGAACCGGGGAGATATGCGCGCAACCGAAAGTTCGAAAGGCGTGCGCAACCGGACCTCGGACTCCAGTTTCGACCTGACCCGGTCAAAAGGGAAAAGGAACAGGAGAAAGAGGAGGAATGCCGCAATGAAATATGCGGCGAACGATAGCCTTCGGATGACTGTTTTTTTGTCGACCATTTGGTCTACCCAGCGCTCGAGACGAGGATCGTCGCGTTCAGTAGCTTCGGGTTGTCGAAACGGGGTTTGAAGTACAGCTTCCTTATGCGCAGCGTCGCTTTCTCAAGCTGGTTCACATAGTTGACGATATCATAGAGCGTTATATTGTCGAGCTTGACCTCGACGATGCTCTCCGTGAAGTTCGCCGCCTGGACGCCCGTCTGTGGCTTGAGCGACACGATCTTGCTGCTCAGGTTCGTCCGTTTAGTGATGTTTTCGATCTCCGTGAGCAGAGGGCCGCGCTTTGATGCCGCGATCTGCAGCTGCTGCAGCCGCTGCTGCATCTCGAGATACTGGTCCTTGAGCACGCGCATCTCCGCGAGGTCTCGTTCCTTCTTCGGGATCGCATCCCGCTTTCGGGACAGATCCGCGTACAGCGGGGACAGCACAAGTGTGTAAAGCAGGATCACCGCCGCAGCAATACCGCCTCCGATGAGGACCTTTCTATCTCTTTCTTCGAGTTTCAAGAAACCCTCTCTTAAGTTCAGGAATCCCCAGGGGCCAGATTGTCATGGGACTACGCAAGCCGGGCCTCGCCCCTGCCGTCTTTTACGTCCGCTGTTTCAATTTGATATCCAGTCGGAACTTGACCTTGTTGTCAGTGCCCATCCGGGTGTCCAGCACCGCGACCTCGCTGAACAGCTCCGTCTTCTGGAGTTCGGCCTTGATCTTATCCACGGACTCAAATGAAGCCGCTTCACCCTGGAGCTTGAGCCGTTCACCCTCGAGGTTGAACTCCTGAAAACCAACGCGGATCTCTTTTGGAATGCCATCGGTCACTGCTTTCATCGCATCGAGCGCCGAGGTGCCAGTGCTGAGCACGCCGAACTTCTTCCGTGCTTCCTCAAGACTGCTGCGCAGCTGGCGTACCGGGTCGGCCACGACCTTCGCATCGGGAATAGCCTGCCGATAGACATCCCTGATCTCTCTGTCAATTTTACCATACGACGTCTCGACCACATAAAACTTCACCCCGAGGTTCACAACAAACAGTACGGCCGCAACAACTCCAGCGACGATGAGGGTACGTTTTCGCCGACGCGCTCCTTCATCCGCAAGCTGATAAGCGAATTCCTGTTTGCGGAAATTTATCTGCTCGGACAGGGCGAGCCCCAGGCTCACGGGGTCAACGGCTTTTTTGCCGCCAAGCTCCGGCGCTATCTGCTCTACGGCAATACCCATGTCGGCAAATACCGTCTGCAAGCCACTGTCAGGGCACAGGGCCAAGACCTTTTCAACGTGTTCCTTCAGATCGACCTCGAGCGCATGGACCGTGTGGCGGATACCGGTGGTCGGCCCCATACCGGAGAAGCTTCTGAGCCCTTTCACCGTTTCACCGCTGCGCAGGCAGAGGTCGTTGCCGCAGGTCAGGAGCGTGCATCCCTCGGTCTTAATCATCTTTGAGAGGGCGTCGATACCGCTATATGATGGCACAACGACCTGAGGGTCGATCCCTGCGGAGGCGAGCAGCTCAAGGTGCCGTCTCAGGACTCCCTTCGGAAGAATGATGCCAAGGACAGAGGCCTCTTTCGATGCATCGGCGCCCTTGCCTGCTTTTCCGCCATCAAGAATGAGATGATCGATGACCACGTCATCGAGCTCAAAAGGTACGCCGTCCTCGATCTCGAAAGGCAGTGCCTTTTCCACGCGCTTGCGGTCGGCAAAGGGGAACAGCACGAGGCGCTGTGTGAAGAGGTGGCCCGGAATTGACGACACGACCTTTGCGCCTGTCCAGTCCTTGGACTTATCCCTGAGAATATCCACAAGCTCGGCGTCAGTCGCAAACGGCTGGGAGAAAGAGTCCACCAGTTCCATCCGGCGGAAATCCTTATGCACCACCGCCGCTGCCACGAACCCCTTCTCTATTTTAAGCCCCACGATCTTCACAACGCTCTCCAATAGAGACGATTGTTTCCCTGAACGATGGCCTCGACCTCTTTCGTGTATCCACCGACCGCGACATAGGAGTAAACCTTGTAAATGTTGCTCTGCGACGTTGTTGTCAGATAATTCGACACCAGGACACCATTGATCTTGATGTCCCCAATGCCGGGTACTTTCCCAAGATCCGTATACGGAGTTTTTTGCCGTTCTTGCAAAATCAAGCCCACCGTACCAGAACTGATGCCGAGACTTTGTAGTACGTCCGCGGAGGCGGTGTTGATATTGATTTTGTCCAGCGGCACCGGGCTCACGGTCAAAGAGTCACGCACCTTGTTGAAATCCTCGTCGCTCATGTACTGGTGGAGTCCCGTCAACACACTAAGCCTATTAATTTCGCTTGTCGGGTCTGTCATCCTGTCAAAAACGGCGGTGTCTATGCTTTTGTTCTCGAAGAGCGTCTGAACCATGCTTCGTGTGACGCTGTCTGTCTTCACTTCGGTAACCTTTATCTTCCCGGATTCATCTTCCCACTTGATCCTGACCTCGGTGTCTCCCTCGCTTATAATCGGAATAACACCCCATTCTCCCTGAGGAATGAGGTCACGCAGCCTGTCGTATCTGACAAAAGCGTAGACGCCGGAGCGCGCAAGGAAATATGCACGCTGACTGTCTCGAAAGTTCACCGCGCTGTTCAGGCTGATGCGCGTCGCGTAGGAGAACTCGAAAATCAGCGCAATCAGGAGCGCAGTCACCAGGAGCGTGATCAACAATGCGACGCCCCGACTGTTGAGCCTTTTCAGCATTCTCGTCTTTGATGTTCGTCCGTCACGCATCATCACTGACTCATGCTGCCAACATCCACCTGTGTTATGTACACTTTGCCTGTAGCAAGCGTAAGTGCAATTTCCACAGCTGCCGGCACCTTATTCAAAGATTTGTCCCATGTATCGGCCCAATTCGACCCATCGTAATACCTGAATTGAAGACCGTCCACCCGGTCCGTGATCTCGTACTCAACGCCGCCTTCAAGCGCCGGAACGTCCTTGCTCAATTCCCGTTTCTCCCTTCGGAAAAGGGTATATCCGCTGCCGTCCGGTTTTTCTCTGAAGAAATAGCCCACTTCCCAGAGATCCATTTCCTTTGAATCCGGCTTGCGCCAGTTCGTAAGCGTGGTAAGGGTTATGCTGTCATGCCTTCTCTTCTCACCGCTAATTTCGATCTCCTCTTTAATTCCGTCGAAGATCGTTATGCGAGCTGAGAAATTCATGTTCCTATTAACGTACGCATCGGCAATATCATCTGTGATCCGGGCGATCAGTGAGCGTGCCACATCGGTCTCGTCCCGAATCGCTTCTGCTTGTTCAACGTTTCTTCCCGCCGTGGAAAAGCTCGTGTAGATACCCGTCAAAGTGACGGCAAGGATCGCCATGGCGAGAAGCACTTCGAGAAGCGTGAAACCCTTCGGTTCCGGATTTCGGTTCCTGTCCCGGTTTTGTGTTCCCCGACACGCAATCCGGAATCGGTGGTCCGCTATCCTATTCATAGCTCACCAGCTCCACCATCTCCTGCCGTTCGCCCTCTTTCCAGAGCACGGCCAGGCGCACTTCGAGGAGCCTTACATCGATCGGCACGAGTGAGATCGTCTTTTTCCAGGTATATCCCTTAAACTCTTCTTCCGGGAACTCGCCTTCATCTTCGTTCGGGGCGAGAGTCCCTGTCAAGAGGGTCTCGGTCATCATGCGCTTAGCCAGAAGCGTGGCCGTCGTGATATGATCCGCGAGCATTACATCCCGTGTGCTTCCGTTCTTCACTCCCATGAGCGTCACAAGCACCATTGCCATGATGGCCACGGCGACCATCACTTCGAGGAGCGTAAAACCTCGCTGTGTGCGGTTCATCGCGTTTCCCCTGCTCTCCGCCCCACGCCCCGTTCCAATTGCCGGTCGTGCCTTACCGCTCCTCAATATACCCTTCGCGGAGCTCGGTATTTCCGGTGAGCGGCTTTACCAGCAGTGTAAAATCCCGATCATCGCCGTCACGGAGGTGGATGGCCGCATTCTCGACCCATCCGTCGGGCGTGAACAGCAAATAAGGCTCGTCGGGGTGGCTGCCTGCGAGAAAATCAAGGAGCGTCGTTTGGCCAGAGAGGCTTCCCTCGCCGCCTATCACGGACTGCATACGTTTGAACTCGGTGGTCTTGTCCGATGTCGTCGTCAGAGCCTCGGCCCAATAGCGTCCCTCCTGGATGTCGAACCAGAGACGATAGATCGTTTTCTTCGCCTGCGACTCCTCATGCAGGAAACGTATCATGCCCGTGAGATGGCGGGCGCTTCGCTTAAGGTTCACCTCACCGATATCGGCGAACCGCGGTGCAACGAGCGCGATCATTACACCCAGTATGACGACGACCACGGCAAGCTCGATGAGGGTGAACCCGTTTCTATATTGGATTTCAGAGTGTGGATTGCGGATACTTGTTCTTTCTTCTTTCATACCGAGATCCGCGTTCCACGTTCCGCGATGGTACCGCATTTTGCAACCCACATTTTACTGCATCTTCCAGCTTTCGATGTCCGCATTATTGCCCTCGCCTCCCGGCTCGTTGTCCGCGCCGTAGGAGATTATATCATACTCCCTCCCTTCGTTGCCCGGGGAGAGGTAGACAAAATCCTTGCCCCAGGGGTCCTTCGGGATGCGCGCCGGCTTCAGGTAGCCACCCTCACGCCATTTGCTCGGGATGCGTCCCGATTCCGGCTTCTTAATGAGCGCATCGAGCCCCTGGTCGGTAGTTGGGTAAAAGCCGTTATCGAGCCTGTAAGCGTCCAGCGCGCTCTCCAGCGACCGGATCTGCACCTTTGCGGTTTCGACCTTCGCTTTTTCCTCCTGGCCCAGGATCCTGGGCAGCACCAGACCGGCGAGCAATCCGAGTATAATGACCACAACCATGATCTCAATAAGTGTGAAACCTCTTTCATTTTTCCCATATGATGTCGGAATATTCATCCTAACCTCCTTACAATTCAGGCATGATTTTCATGGGCCACTGGCATCAGCCAAGAGCTGCCATCAGATCCTTGACTCGACTACCTCACTCCCGAACTCATCTGGAGTATCGGCAGCATTATGGCGATCACAATAAAACCGACGATGAGGCCCATCACGAGAATGATCACGGGTTCAAGCAGCGACATAAGGGCAGTGATACGAGCCTCGACGGTCCGGTCGAAGGAGTCGGAGATCTTCAGCAGCATTTTTTCGAGTTCGCCGCTCCTTTCTCCCACGGCTACCATCTGGATGACGACCGGCGGAAACAGGCCGCTTCTTCTCAGCGGGTCGGCTATCGATTCCCCCTCCCGCACGTTTTCACGAGCCTTATGGATCGCTTCGGCAAGCACGGTGTTGCCGACCACGCTCTTCACGATGTCGAGCGCCGTAAGCGCGGGCACCCCGCTCTGGAGAAGCGTTCCGAGCGTTCGCGTGAACCGTGATACGGCAATCATCTTAATGAGGTTCCCGAACAAGGGAAGCCGCAGGAGCCATGCGTCGAGCCACGCTTTGCCCTCAAGTGTAGAGAAGTACCGCTTGAGGTAATAGCCGGCTCCCCCGACGACGATCAGGATCGCCCACCATGCCGAAGAGATTACCTTCACCACCCAGAGGAGCGCGAGGGTCATGACGGGGAGCTGTTGTTTCATGTCCTCGAACATGCCGACCACGCGGGGCAGCACAAAGCTGAACAGGAAGAAGAGCACGCCTACGCCGATCACGGTCATAAGCGACGGGTAGGCGAGCGCTGCCATGAACCTGCCGCGGAACCTTACCTGCTCATCGAGGAAGTCGGCCAGGCGGGCGAGGGTGATCTCGAGTGTGCCGCTTGCCTCACCGGCCGAGACCATGTTGACGTAGAGCGTCGAGAACGCCTTCGGGTTTGCTTTGAGCGCGTCCGCGAGCGATGCGCCTTCACGAACAGCATCGCGAATTGACGAAAGCGCCGACTTCAAGGCCGGCGTCTCTTCCTGTTCAATGAGAACGGTGACCGCATCCATGAGCGGAAGGCCGGATGAGAGAAGAGTTGCGAGCTGGCGTGTTGCATTCGCAAGATCGCCGAGCCGAACCCTGCCAGTGCCGGACTTGAACTCGTGCGGCCTTCCGGCACGCAGTGCCCCGCCTTCGCGGATCTCAAGGACCACGATACCGTCCTTTTTCAGCTTTGCGCGGACCGTCTTCAGGCTTTCCCCGTCCTGCACCCCGGAGAGCTTCCTGCCCTGAGCGGTAACGCCTTTGTATTCGTAGACTGGCATCTGAATTAGATCCGGGATGCTGGAATCTCAGCAGACTGAAATCCCTACACCGGATATGCTGATCGTTTGCTGTTCTCTATAAGGAATGTATCTGCAGTCAATGTGAGGATTACGTGATTGTGCTACACTTCCTTCTGTGTGACGCGCACGACCTCTTCGACGGACGTGATGCCCTCGAGCACCTTGCTGGCCCCGTCCTGCCGGAGCGTGCGCATGCCCTTTTCCATTGCCGCTTGCTTTATCGTGGACGCGTCGGCATTCTTCATAATGAGCTGACGTATCTCGTCATCCACGAGCAACAGTTCGTAGATCGCCTTCCGGCCGAGGTATCCCGTGTGGAAACATGCCTCGCATCCCTTCGCGCGGTACACCATCGCCCCGTCCGCTCCGGCCCTGATCTCGAGCTCCGCTATTTCGGCGGGCGTGATCGGATACGGATCACGGCACTGCGCGCAGAGCACGCGCACGAGCCGCTGTGCCAGGATCGCCATGACTGATGATGAAATGAGAAACGGCTCAATCTTCATGTCCAGAAGCCTGGTCACGGCCCCGGCCGAGTCATTCGTATGCAGCGTGGAGAACACCAGGTGGCCCGTGAGCGCGGCCTGGATCGCGATCTCGGCGGTCTCAGAGTCCCTGATCTCTCCCACGAGGATCACGTCAGGGTCCTGGCGGAGCACCGACCGGAGCCCGGCCGCGAAGGTAAGCTGGATCTTGGGATTCACCTGGATTTGTCCTACGCCCTTGAGCTGGTATTCTATGGGATCTTCGATCGTGATGATGTTCTTGTCGGGCGAGTTGATCTTCGACAATGCCGCATAGAGGGTAGTGGTCTTGCCGCTGCCCGTGGGGCCGGTCACGAGGATGATCCCGTGCGGCCTGGAGATGAGATCATTGAACTGGTCGAGCTTTTCACCGGAAAACCCTATCTGTTCGAGCGGCAGGAGCGCGCTCTCGCGGTACAGGAGCCGGAGCACGATTCGCTCGCCAAAGGCCGTTGGCACGATCGAGACACGGATATCCACGTCTTTTCCGCCGATCTTGATGCGCATGCCGCCGTCCTGGGGGAGGCGCTTCTCCGCGATGTTCAGCCCGGACATGATCTTGACGCGTGACGCGATGCTCGCCTGGAACCGTTTCTGGATGGTTAAGATGTTGTAGAGGATGCCGTCGATCCGGAACCGGGCAATCACATCCTTCTCGAAGGGCTCAATGTGGATGTCGCTCGAGCGCTCGCGGATGGCCTGGGACAAGAGAGAGTTCACGAGCCGGATGATTGGTGCGTCATCTGTGGTTTCGAGGAGGTCTGTAGGTTCTTCCAGTTCGGCAGCGAGGAATGAAAGGTCGTCTTCCTCCATCTCCTGGGCCGTGTCCTCGGCCTTGTTTAGACCCTCGCTATGGAGGCGGTTAATGGTGTCGAGGATCCTGTCCGTCGGTGCGAGGCAGATCGAGACAGCGCTGTCGAACAATATGCCAAGATCATCAACGGTCGAAAGCGCGAGCGGCTCGGACGTCGCAGCGATGATCGTGCCGTCCTCACGGCGGAGTGGAAGCACGACCGCCCTTTTTGCGTAAGTGATGGGGAGCTTGAGCGCGAGTTCCCTGTCGATCTCGCCGAGATCGGGAAGGAAGGGCAGGCCGAGCTGCGAGCCGAGCGCTTTGAGCACATCAGCCTCGGTCATGAAGTTCAGCCGGACGAGGAGGGTGCCGATCCGGCCGCCCCGCTTCTTCTGAAGATCGAGCGCCTTTTTGAGACGCTCGGCGGAGAGTCCGGACTCAACGAGTATCTCGCCGAGTAAACGTCTCACCGCGCGCCCTCCGGGGCGGCCTGCGTTGTGCCGGTGGGCGCGGTTTGCACGGGAGCAGCGGCCCCCTTGCTCTCGGGGGCGCCGCTTTCTTCGACCGGCTTGGCCGGGGACGGCGCGGTCCCGGTCGGAGCGGTTACTGCCGGAGCGGGCGCTGGTTTCTTCGATTCGATGAGGCCACCCATATCCTTCTTCTCAATCCCGTACTGATCACGGAATTTCTCGATGGCGTTCCCTTTTTTCGTCGTGAGCTCTGCCACGTCGGACTCGTTCATGATGATGTAGGGCGTGATGAAGATCATGAGGTTCACTTTCTCGACATTGGTTGTCTTGTATTTGAAGAGCCAGCCAAGAATGGGGATGTCGCCGAGGAGCGGCACTTTCGAGGTTGAAGAGGTCACATTGTCCCGAATGAGCCCGCCGATAACCATGGTCTGCCTGTCCCTGACAACGACTGCCGTGCTTGCCGAACGTTTGGTCGTGCTGGGACCTACGATGTTGGGATTGAGTCCCGGTGTCGTGGTAATGTCCGAGATCTCCTGGTAGACTTCAAGCCGAACATTGTCTTCCGATGTTATTTGCGGGGTAATCTTCAGACTTATGCCAACGTCTCGCCGGTCGATCTGGGAGAAGATCTGGCCTCCCGTCGCAGCGGTCTGGCTCTGGCCGGTGACGAACGGGATGTTCTCTCCCACCATGATCTCGGCCTTCTGATTGTCCGTGGTAAGGATATTCGGCGTGGAGAGAACGTTCACGTCCGTGTCGGTCTGCAGGGCATGCAGGAGCGCACCCACATTCAGGTATTCAACGCCCTTGAACGTGAACGTGCCTTTTACGGCGCCGACGTTCAAGCCGGTCAGCGTCGCCAGTCCTGCCGGTCCGTTTGCTATCACATTGCCGATGTTGCCAAAGTTCGTGCCCCCGATGCCCTGTATCTTGTTGCTGCCCTCGACCGTATTGAGGTTCGTGGCCTGGAACTCGAAACCGAGTTCACGAGCTTTGGTCAGGCCCATCTCGATGATCGCCGCTTCGACGTACACCTGGCGGCGACGGATATCGAGCTTCTGGATCACATCCTTGATGGTCTCGTAATCGCCGGGTGACGCCACAATGATGAGAGAATTCGTCGCCTTGTCAGCGGTGATCGTGACAGTCCCTTCGAGGATGGTCGCCGGACCCGCCGGCTGGACGCCGCCCGCAGGCGCTGCGGGCAGCCTGGAGACGAGCGCCGACATCACCTTGGCGAAATCCTCGGCGTTCGCATGCTTGAGATAATAGACGTTGATCTTCCCCTTGCCCTCAGGCGCCGTGACGTCGAGCAATCGGATCAGGCTTTCTATCTTTCTGATATTGGGGACCGAATCGGTGATGATCAGTGAACTCGTTGCAGGATAGGGGATCAAGGTGCCGTCCTTGCTCACAAGCGGGGAAAGCGTGCGTACAATTTCCTGGGGGGCGATATAGGACAAGCGAAGAAGTTTGGTCACAAACCCCTCGCCCTTAAAGTCATCATCCTTGATCACTTTGAGCCCGCTCTGCCGGGCGCTGGCGGATGGAATTATGCGGATGATCTTACCGTCCTCCACAGCGGTAAATCCCTTGATCTCCAACGCCGACAGGAACACCTGATAAGCCTCGTCCGGCGATATCCGCGTAGGGGTCATGAGTGTAACCTTGCCGGTCACGCGCTCGTCGAGGATGAAGTTCTTGCGCATGAGCTCGCTCATCACCTTGATAAGGGCAGTGATGTCGATGTTCATGAAGTTCAGGGTCACATAATCTTGCCCGGATTTTATCTTTTGGATGTCAACCTGTTGATCGGATGGTGGTAGAGGCGGGGCGCCGGGGGGAAGCGGAGGCCTCTCCTGGGCGGTTGCAACGCTGACGGTAACAAGCCCCGCAAGCAGCAGGGCCGCTTTTCTCTTCACTCTCTGCCTCCAGGTGCAATCAATGAATTCCCAATGCCCAAATCCCCATCACGGATCAAGCTCGCATGATCAAGCATCAAAATGACGTTATTAGAAATGTGGATTTCACGCGAACGCTGGAATTTGATATTTGAACTTATTTCGCGATGCGCTTACCGTATCTCATAGTTCAGTGTTTGGCGCTGACCGCCCCGCATCAGGTCGATGGAAATGTTCCGTTCTTCTTTCAGGCTCTGGTACATCTGGAAGAACTTGGCCGGGTCGTCAACATCCTGCGAGTTGATCTTTTGGATTACGTCGCCGTTCTGAAGACCGATCTTCTCATAGAGGCTGCCGGGCATGATCTCGCTGATGCGGAAGCCTATTGTTTTGCCCTGTTCCACATAAGGAAGCGCCCGCGCCTGTGTCAAAAGCTGATTGACGTTCTCAGTGCTTGCCGTGACCTCCCGTTGGTCGACCATCCATTTGCCTTCGGAAAGCCTCCGCACACCGCCACCGCTTACGACCGGTACGACCGGTTTCGATACGTTGACGATCTTCGTGTCATCGACAACCTGGATCTCGGTCGTGCTTCCATCCGCCCTTTTTAGGGCGATTTTATCCCGCTGGACATTGGTGATCTGGGAGCCGTCCGGCAGCTTTTCGTTGAGGCGGTAGAATGCCTGTCCGCTCGCATCCTCGAGCACCGCACCCGCGAAGCTGGCGCCTTCGATGGTGCCGATCAAGCGATACATGGAGGACTCGACTGCGGGACTGCTTGATGGCCCTTTGCCCTCGCCGAAGAGGCCGCGTTCGAGAATGGTTGAATAGTCGCTCAGTTCACGCCGCGGCTCAAGGATGGCCCGATCACGCTCGATTGGTGCAGCAAGGCGGGGCGCTGCATCGAGGCTCCGGCCGACCATCGCGTCCACAGTATCGGCGAGAAAGTACGCCGAAACGGTCAGGAGCGCAACAAGGGTCATCGTATAAAAGGTCTTATTCTCCTTCATGGCATCCTCCAGGTTTCGACATCGTATCCCAGAGCTTTAATTAAAAAATTATACTCTTAATAATGACCGTTGTCAATTGTTAACCGCATGACATCAAAAGGTTTTTTCTCACTGTCGTTCCGGTCAAGAGAATCAAGGCCGATCTTCACGTCTTCGGCAGTCTTTGCAGATCACTTTCTCAAAAAGCCCTTGTAGAAATTCATTGCCCTGACGCGGTAAGGATCGTATATCCTGGTTGATTCAGAGCTTACTTTGTTTAAATCTATCTCCCTTTCATTCCTGAGCCAGTCTAAAACGATGACGGGTGTGACCTCGATATGGAACTGGAGGGCATATACACGGTC
>Ga0187779_10001600_pt1 | contig 14071 bp, 9 predicted proteins | sample 1015_Q2_SP10_10__FD_132435 | JGI IMG/M metagenome (GOLD analysis project Ga0187779, IMG submission 132435) | Tropical peat soil microbial communities from peatlands in Department of Meta, Colombia - 1015_Q2_SP10_10_MG | ecosystem: Environmental > Terrestrial > Soil > Wetlands > Peat | place... | reverse complement strand
TACATTCTCCGCCGACTTCTCTTCGGAATATTGGTGCTGATTTGCGTAGTTACTATCACGTTTATTCTTTCACGCAGCCTGGCAGGCAACACGGTGGCTGCTTGGCTCGGCAAAGCTGCAGGTATGCATCCGGAACTTGCAGAACTTTATGCTAAGAAATACCATCTCAATGATCCAATTCCAGTTCAATTCTACTATTATGTTATCAACCTCCTCGAAGGCAACTTAGGTTTCTCGCCGTCCCGCGGTTTTGAACCAGTTACCCTAGTCATTTCGGCAACTCTCCCTTTCACTTTACAGATCGCGTTATTCGCCTTCTTGATCTCGATAGTTCTTGGAGTTCTTTTGGGTGTTCTTGCAGCCAAGTACCAACACAGGAAGGCGGACACTTGTATTCGTGCTTTCTATCTGGCAGGTTACTCGTCGCCGCCGTTCTTTGTCGCTCTGATTCTGCTGATTGTATTTGCTTTCAAGTTCAATTTGCTGCCGACTGGAGGGGCGTATGATATTCAACTAACTCCTCCAAGCACGATAATTGGACTTCCAATTCTGGACGCAGCAATCGAAGGTAATGTGCCGTATCTACTGAGTGCCTTGCGACACATGATCCTTCCGAGCCTTGCACTCGCGCTTGTAACTTTCGGAGTCCTCACGCGCGTGCTGCGCAGTTCCCTGCTAGATGTTATGCATGCGAACTACATCCGAACAGCGCGAGCGAAGGGTTTGGAAGAGAATACTGTATTTTTCAAGCACGCTCTCAGAAATGCCATGATTTCTGTAGTTACGATATCATCACTCATGGTGACATGGCTGATCACGGGAACAATATTCGTTGAAAACATCTTCGCATACCCTGGGATGGGTCAATATGTTGTACAGGCCCTAGCCGGCCAAGACTACCCGGGTATACTGGGCACAACTATGGTTTTTGCAATAATGATAGTAGTGACGAATTTAATCGCAGACATCTTGTACGCCGTCGTTGACCCTCAGGTTCGATTAGGGTGAAGTATCGGTGAGATCTAGCACTAAGACAAGAGTGGTCGGTTCACTCCGAATGCTGATGAAGAATAGAGAAGCACTTGTCGGAACCGCAATCGTCGTGGCGTTCATTCTCATGGCGGTGCTAGTCGCAATTTCAAACGTATTCAAATTGCAAATGACCCCCTTCGATCCAATTGCCCAGAATGTAGGCCCATCACTTGCACCACCATCTTTTGAACATCTGATGGGTACGGACGTTCAGGGTCGCGATCTGTTCAGTCGTATAGTAGCAGCGACACCTAACGACGTCGCGGTGAGTCTAGCTGTCGTCGGCGTTGCGTTAGCTGCGGGTGCGATAATTGGTTCGATCGCAGCTTTTCGGGGTGGTCTTTTCGATGAAGCTTTGATGAGATTCACTGACGTGATATTTGCACTACCAGCGCTTGTGCTCGCAATGTCAATAGGGGTAGTGCTCGGTCCTGGAGTGACAAATATGATGATTGCCTTGATGATAATATGGTGGCCTCCGTACGCCAGACTCGCGAGAGGCGAAGCACTTAGGGTTGCGCATCAAAACTACATCGAAGCTGCTAGGTTATCAGGGCTGGGAACAATGAAGATTTTGTTCAAACATGTGCTTCGAAACATCGTGGTAACCATGCTTGTGTACGCCACCCTTGATATTGGCACTGTCATTCTGGTTTACTCAGGACTTAGCTATCTAGGACTCTCAGTTCGTCCACCTCAACCTGACTGGGGGGAGATGGTAAGCGCATATCAGGATTACCTCATCACTGCGCCTTGGCTCCCAATAATCCCTGGATCGATAATTGCGCTGGGAGTAATAGGGTTCAGCCTCCTCGGCGACGGGTTGCGTGACATGCTGGAGGCGCGTTGAATTGTCAAACTTGGTCAGAGTAGAAGACCTAACCGTCTGTTATGAGTCGAGGGGCGGAAAGGTCACGGCGCTTGACAAAGTTAGGCTCGACATAAGGTCGAACGAATTGTTAGCAGTTGTGGGCGAGTCAGGCTGCGGAAAATCCACGTTAGCCCTTGCGATAATCGGCCTCCTTCCGAATCCCCCCGCTCGGATACTCAATGGGGAGATAGTATTCAGAGGGACAGATCTAATCCGGCTGGACCAAGCAAATATGCGAAAATATAGAGGCACGCAGATCGCAATGATCTTCCAGGAACCGCTGAGCAGCCTCAACCCGGTATACAAGGTGGGCGATCAGATTGCTGAGGCAATCATGGTTAAACGATCTCGAGACGAAGGCATGGCTCAAGTCGAATCAGACTTCATGCAGAAGACGCACAAGATCGATCCTCCGCCCAAAATATCCAAGGGATTTCGTTATGGTAAACGAATCAGTGGTGAGCTGAAAGACGAAATCATCGCGTCATTGAAACTCGTGAGGATTCCTGATCCGGAACACGTCATTGAACGTTACCCGTTTGAGCTCTCAGGGGGAATGAGGCAGAGAATAATGATCGCAATGGCATTGTCACAGGAACCTGCACTGTTGGTGGCAGATGAACCGACCACTGCTCTGGACGTAACGACACAGGCTCAAGTCCTGAAACTCATGAAAGAATTGATGACAAAGGTAAAAACCAGTGTACTTCTAATAACTCATGACCTCGCAGTCGCCTGTCAAGTGGCTGACAGAGTTGCCGTGATGTATGCTGGAGACGTCGTTGAGACCGCAAACGTTTTCGACCTATTTTCCAAACCGCTTCACCCGTACACCGAAGGACTTCTATCCTGTCTACCGACTGGTTCGAAAAGCAAAGTCGACCTTAAACCAATCCCGGGTTCAGTTCCCGATCTCAGAAGCCCGATTGTTGGGTGCAAGTACGTGAGTAGATGCCCTTTCGTGATGAAGACATGCTCAGAAAGGAAACCGGAATTCATCGAAACTATGGAAAATCATGAGGTAGCGTGTTATCTGCACGGTGAAAAGAATGGAACCAATTCTACAAACAACTGATTTGACAAAGTACTTCCCCGTGCAACGCGGCCTAAATCCGTTCTCTAAGGCCAAAAAGTTCGTGCGGGCTGTAGATGGTGTGTCCCTGACAATATGGAAGGGAACCACCATTGCTGTTGTCGGAGAATCTGGATGCGGAAAAACGACGCTAGCACGTACCATAGCTCTGCTCACTAAACCGACGAGCGGCGACATTGTATTCGATGGAAGAAGCATCGTAAGCGGAAAGACGAATTCGAAGCTAGTGTATAGAGACCTACAGATGATCTTTCAGGACCCAGAGTCTTCTCTGGATCCCAACATCAAGGTCGGTGACACGATTGGTGAACCGCTTGAAGGCCTAATGGAATGGAGTAAGAATGAGGTGAAGAACGCAGTGGAGAAGAGTTTGGCTGCAGTCGGCCTTCCTCAAGACTCTGTTGATCGTCTGCCTGGACAACTCAGCGGTGGACAAAAGCAACGGGTGGCGATTGCCAGAGCGATTAGTCCCCAACCAAAACTCGTCATATTGGACGAACCAACCAGTGCACTTGATGCCTCTGTGCAGGCTCAAATTCTAAGGCTACTATTACAACTACAGAAGGACTACGCTCTCTCATACATGCTGATAACCCACAACATAGCAGTCGCAGAATATTTGTCAGATTACATGGCAGTAATGTATTCTGGTAACCTAGTAGAATATGGACTGACCGAAGAGATAATGGCAAAACCACGTCATCCATACACGATCGCCCTGATCTCTTCGGCACCCTTAGCCAACCCTTGGAAGAGAAACCTATTGCAAGTTGAGATTAGAGGCGAAGTGCCAAGCGCAATTAATCCTCCCCCAGGCTGCAAGTTTAATCCGCGTTGCCCGTACGCAGACGGTATCTGCTCCAGAGAGATACCTAAATTGAAAGAAGTATCGTCGGGTCATCTTGTAGCATGCCACTTTGTCGAGAAAACAGCGTGAGTATACCTCAAAATAGAAGAGTCGAATATATACTCTAAACATATCCTTCTGGAAACTATATTCTAGAAAGTTAAGCGTTAAATAGGCTTACCCCCGACCAGCGTTCATGTCAGTTCGTAGGAAAGCTATATCGACAGCACGAGCCGGAATTATAATCGTAGTAATAGTCGTGGCAGTCATCATAGGCGTAGCGTTCACGCAGATGGCACCACAGACCTCTCAACCGTCCTCCACAACCCAGGCTACGTCAGCCCAGTCTGGATCCAAAATGGTGGACACACTCTCGATAGACGATTGGATTTGGCCTATCGATGACGTCAATGCTCTGTACTATGCATGGTCTGAAGTCCCATGGCCCAGCCCGCTGTCCTTCGCTACTTACCAGACGCTGGTGCAAGCCAACCTCACCGCAGAATATGGGACGGGCACAATACAGTACCTCCCTGGACTCGCAACTGGTTGGTCGGTCAGCGCTGATGGCAAAACCTGGACTTTCAACCTAAGGCAGAATGTGACGTTTTCGAACGGCGATGCATTCAACGCGTACCAAGTATGGGGTATGATGTATGGACAGTATTACCTCTCGGGTAACAGTACAGGCTGGTTCCAGTCCTATCCCATATTCAACATGGCAGCCGCGGACTTTGGTCCGGCAACAATCGCCTTGATGACAAAGAGCGGCGTCATCAACCCGTCGCAAGATCTGCTGAACATTATGATGGACAAGTCTTGGCCAATCTATGTTACGGACCAGTATACAATCGTCTTCCAATTAATGGCTCCATTCACATGGTTCCCAGGTACACTCGTAGGTTATGGAGGCTTGACCTTTGATGTTCAGTATGTGCTTGACAACGGAGGCTTTGGAGCTCCGCCAACGCCAAACGCCAAATTCAATCAACACCCAATCCCCGGTACAGGACCGTACATGGTCACAGATTTGTCAGAAAATACCTACATTAAGTTCACACAGAACCCCAATTACTGGGGACGAAACCTGTCTCCGGACTTCATCAGTGCAAATGTGATGCTTGACCCCGGACATGCGAAGAACGTGATCGTCTACTACAAAACTGATGACCTAGCGAGATTCACCGACCTCGCAAACGGGGCAGTCCAAGTAGCTGCCATACAATCTCCTAACTGGGCCAGCGTCGCTAGTAACCCGCAGACATACTCGTACCTCAAACTACCTGATTGGAACGGCGAGGTAGCACTGTTAGGACTTAACACCCACATGTTCCCGACCAACGATGTTAACTTCCGTCAAGCAATTGTGCACGCAATCAATTACACCGATCTTTATGCCAAAGCATATCAGGGTCAGATGCACCCGTACGTTGGACCTGAATATCCAGCATGGAAAGACTACTATGACCTAGGCAACTTCCAACCATACCAATATGACCTCACCGTTGCAAAACAATACCTAGCAAAAGCAGAAGCGGATTACCCCAACCTCACCAGCAGCATGCCAACACTAACGTTTAGATCACAGGCCAATTGTGCAACGTGCACTGCTGCAGCTCAAGTCGTTCAAGGGAATCTCGCAGACTTAGGAATCAACGTGAACATTGTAGTTCAGACAACAGGCAACTTCTACTCAGTACTTGGAAGTTACAATTCCGAACTTGCAAATCCTGATGCCCTTGGTCAGCTGGCGATGGTCAACTCAGGGTTCGGGTGGGGACCAGCATCGCTCACCCCAGCAGACTACTGGGTAACATTCGTCAGCAGCAAGTCTACCTGGGGTAACTATGCAGTATACTACGACCCAACCGTGCAGGCATGTGTCGACGCCTTCACTAGCGTTTCCGATACAACTCAAATCCAATCCCTGTGCACGGCAGCTCAGGCAAAGCTTTACGCTGACGCCCCATACGCTTGGGTAGGCACATTCGGACTGTGGGAACCGTCAGGAGGATCAATCGTCTGGAAGAACGGTGTCGTGACGGGATTCTACACAGACCCAGTTTGGACTGGCATATGCACAGCTCCACTCCTGAACACTGTAACTTTTGGCCCGAACGCATGATCTGAGTACACCGGCACAGTAATTAAACCGCGGTCGAGGAACTGCAGTTCCTCGATCTTTCTTCGCAAATCATAACTGGCCAAAAGCTAGCCATATACATCGTAGAACTCTACACGAGCACCCCCGTTTTGAGAAGTGAATGACCATACTCGAAATTTGCCCGAGGCTTTTTTATCGAGACGAACGCAGCCTCATACCTGAGCCAACTTGTACGGTTACGCAGGAAAGATACTCAGAGTCAACTTGACCAATCGAACCCAATCGATTGATAAATTATCCGATGATGACGCTAAGAAATTCATTGGCGGAAAAGGTATTGCGATTAAGATCCTATTCAATGAACTCCAGCCAAAGATCGACCCATTAGGGCCAGAGAACAAACTCGTATATGCGGTTGGCCCGTTCGCGGCCACAGGCATTCCACTTAATTCACGCTGGGTAGTTGCAGGCAAATCACCTGAAACCGGAATCTGGGCTGATTCATATTGCGGCGGAACGTTTGCAGTTCAACTGAGAAAAGCAGGGTATGATGCCCTAGTCGTTGAGGGCACTTCTAAAGATCCAGTTTACGTTAACATATTCGATAATGACGTCGAAGTGAGAGACGCCTCGCATGGTCCCCACGCGTCCCACCTTTGGGGCAAGATGACCCTTGAAACCGAGTTGGACATTGCCCGGGACCTTGGCATAACTAACCGTCGGGAGGACAACCCTGCCGTCGTCAACATAGGCCCGGCAGGGGAGAATCTTGTCAAGTTTGCAGCAGTAATGCATACTGCGCACCGGGCCGCCGGAAGAGCTGGGCTTGGCGCGGTAATGGGTTCCAAGAAGCTCAAAGCCATAGCTGTCCGCGGAACCAAGAGTGTGTCAACTGCTAACCCGGCAAAGGTAAGGGAGGTTATGAAAGATATCTCAAATGAGATAGTAACCAACCCCGGCCTGATCAACTTCACGAAACACGGCCAAGTGGGATACGTCGGGGCATTGAATCAGTTAGGAATGCTCCCCACCAAGAACTTCCAACAGGGAACCTACGAGAAATACGAAGCAATAACCGGTGAGACCATGACGCAGACAATTCTCAAGAGCAGAAACACTTGTTCACAGTGCGCGGTTAATTGCAAAAGAGAAGTTGAAGTGCTCGACGGCCCATACGCTCCCGTCAAGTCCGAGTACGGAGGACCCGAGTATGAGAATGATGCAGCGTTGGGATCCTTGCTCCTAATTGACGATTTGAAGGCGATCTCAAAGGAGAATCAATTATGCAACGAATACGGGCTGGATACTATATCAACTGGAGTCGTAATTGCCTGGGTAATGGAGTGCATCGATCGAGGCATCTTCTCGAAGGAAGATGTGGAGGGCATTGACGCGAAGTGGAGTAATGCGGATGCTGCGCTGAAGTTGATTGCGAAAATAGCTACACGTGAAGGAGTGGGTGATGTTCTGGCTGAAGGGGTCAAGGTGGCAGCAAGGAAATTCGGTCGGGGTTCTGACAGGTACGCAGTGGAAGTGAAGGGTTTGGAAATCCCTATGCATGAACCTAGAGCCAAGAAAGGTCTGGGATTGTCCTACGCCACTTCCCCACGAGGCGGATGCCACATGCAAGCGTTCCATGATCCTGAATTCGAAGCACCGAACCTTGCACCAGAAATAGGCATAACTCTCGGGCTTGACCGACACGACACCTCACGAAACAAAGTAGACATAATTAGACGCTCCCAGGATTGGGTCGCAATCACTAACTCACTACTCCTCTGTACGTCACCTGGCTGGTCGGGCCTCAATTACACGAAGCCAGCTTTCCTCACGAGCGCCTATAATGCTGTAACCGGCTGCGACCTATCGGTCGATGATATGATGCGCGCAGGCGAACGCATCAACAATCTGTGTCGATGCTTCAACGTGAGAGAAGGATTCACTAGAAAAGACGATACGCTTCCACCTCGATTCACCGACGACCCGCTCCCGGACGGCCCGTCAAAGGGACAGCGAGTTACGAAAGAAGAGTTGCAATCAATGCTGGACAACTACTATGACTTAAGAGGATGGGACATTGCGACAGGGATTCCTACAAGTGCCAGATTGAAGGGGTTGGGGCTCGAGTTCGCAATTTAGAATTGAACAAGAGAGGTTTCAATCATCGTAGCGTTCGTGTCCGATCAGCGTATGAGTGCGAAGGCTCTATTCTGTTTGGAAGATTTTCGATGCTTCAGCAACCGCTTGGCCACTTGTGACGGGGAGCCCAATATCGACCGCCGTGTTCTCCAGAGCTGAGAGCGTGGGCAGAACATAGAACGGAGAGGCAGTGACTCCCATTGTTCCAATCCTAATGGCTTGCCCTTTCAGTTTTCCGAGGCCACCTGCAATCATTATGTTGAATTTGTTCTCCATAGTCTCAACGATTTTGCCTGCGCTTCCTGCCCGGACCTTCACGAGCGTGACCGTCTTCGATCGTATATCCTCCTTCGCAACCGGTTCGAAACCGATCTTCTTGCATCCCTCTCTCATTGCCTTAGATGCAACAAAATGCCTTCGATACCGATTTTCTAGACCTTCCTCGAGAGCGAGCCGAGCAGCTTCGCGCATCGCAAGGATCACGGTCGTTGGCATTGCAGTCGGGAAAGGATGCCCCATCGCCGCCCAGTCTCGTAAGAAATGCTTCCAAGTTCTGAGGCTCATGAAACGGCTGGGAATCGGGGTCCTCCTGGACTCAACTAGTTCCCAAACGCGTCTCCCGATGGCGATTGGTACCGCGCCATGGATTCCTCCAAGGCATTTGCTTGCATACCCAACACACGCATCGATCCCCCAGTCGTCAACTTCAATATCTACCCCTCCGAATGACGAGATGGAATCGACAAAGCACAATAGCCCATGCTTTCGTGCCAGCCGCCCGATGTCTCGCACTGGATTCTCAACACCGGATGAGGTTTCATTTTGAACTACGAAGATGGCCTTGACGTCGTGCTCTTTATCCAGTCGTGCTTCGATCTCGGCAGCACTAACCACATCACCGTATTCAGTTTGCATTTCGATTGGTTGTCCGCCATAAGTCTTGACGACGTCAGCCAGTATCTCACCGAACCAACCGTTAACAATTGTCAGTATCTTATCGCCAGGTTCGACAACGTTCGCGGCAACCAGCTCAACTCCTCCGTTTCCCGGTCCTGGAAATATGATGACCTCCTCTCTAGTTTTGAAAATCTTCTTTAGATCATCAAGAGTCTTGCTATACTCGGCTGCCCAACTTGGACCATAATGTGCCATAACGGGCGTGGATAATGTGGCTAGGACACGCGGATCGGCCTCTGATGGGCCTGGGATCATCAAAATTTTTCTGCTGTTCACATCGATCAGCAGATCGAGATCTCTACACGCTTAAAACTTCTCTACTCGGTTTTCCTTCCCGACATCCTCCCTCTGGCGTTTATGATATTGATGACTAACGTATGCTGTACCCGGATGAAATGAAATTGCATTACTAACGTGTTCTGTGCTGAACAGCACTTAACAATTCATCGGCAGTATATTTTCCAGACTTTTCTCTCCTGCCTGCCATGGTCTCGGCGGTACGCCATAGAAACTCGTTGTAAGGGGTAGGAATACTCAACAGGTGACCTAATTCTACCACATCCCCGTTAAGCTGTGCTGCCTCGATGTTACCTGTTCCGCGCGCAAGACTTTGCCAAGATGAAACAAATGCTTGTCGACTAAGATGCGCATAATCAGAAGGAAGTTCCATGGTGCCAGTATTTTTGTGACATCGCTCCTTAAATGATTCGAGATTCTCCCATTCGATTCCGGCCGATGACCAGACCTTAATCGCTTCTCTACGGAGTTCATTTCCAAATGCTTCTAGGTCGCCTTTGCCGTCGGTTACGGCGTGTAGCGCGTTGCTGAGATTGAGAAGGCATTTTGCACTTTTCGATTTCATCACGTCGTTTTTGATATCGCATGCAAACCCTGAACGACGTAATGCTTCAGCGACATCGTTGCATAACTTGTCTGAGCCGGTTGGGTAGCGACCTAGTTCGATGAATCCGTATCGTGTACGTAAGGGGTTAATCACTTCTCCGGACGAAAGGAAGATGGCATCAACAAAGAGCATTACACCGTAGATCCTTTGGAAGACTCTTGTAGCGATCGGTTCATTCCAGGTTGAATTTTGACAACAGAAAATCGGCAATGTACTGGGTGCGCCGGCGTTCTTGATCTGGCCCAGACATTTCAAAGTGTGTTGAGACTTGGCGCATAGCATAACTACGTCTTCAGCTGTGAACGGTGCGAGGTCACCCGCGTTATCTGCCACAGGAATATGAAGAACAAAGGTCTCTTCGGCGGTTACTAACTTTAGCCCGCGTGACCTGACTGCGTTCATATGATCAACGTTCCCAACTAAAACTACTGAATGGCCATTTCTGAACAAGTGTCCGCCAAGTACGGACCCAATCGCACCTGCACCGTAGATTATTATTCGCATTGAGGTACCATCAGCGTGAATCCTAGCCTACTTTGTACCTTTCAATTACATTATCATTAAGTTCAATGCCTAATCCAGGTTTGGATGGCGGTTGGATGATCCCTTGCTCTAGTCTGTATTCATTTTTGATGAGTTCTCGTCTGATTGGCGATTCCGATAGTTCACTTGGGAGAAATTCAATGAAGGGCACGTTTGGAGACGCCGCCGCGAGCTGAGCTGAGGCTGCTATTCCGATTCCGCTCTTCCAGCAGTGTGGTATGATTAGCCTATCGCGGATTGCTGCATACTCTGCCACCCGTTTCGCTTCTGTAAGCCCTCCAACTCGACCCACGTCTGGCTGTGCGATATCGATGTGCCCACGGTCGATCAAATCTTGGAATTCATAGCGAGTTTGAAGCCATTCTCCTGCAGCTATGCTGGTCGATGTGTTGTCAGCTAAGGATGCATAGCCCTGCAAGTCGTCTGATCGTAAAGGTGTTTCAACGAAATAGAGGTTAAGCGGTTCGAGTGCTTTGAGAGTCTCTAGGGCAAGTTTCCAATCATCCCAACCATAAGCTACATCTAGCATCAAGATCATCTCTTGTCCGACGGCCTCTCTGCATTTCTGAACGATTCTTACGATTTCTGAATCTTCTTCTTGCAACCCGCCATGTGAGTATGGGCCGTTTATCAAGATCTCCAACTTCGCAGCGGTGAACCCAAGGTCCCTGGCGCGCAAGACTTTGCGTAGAAGACTGCTAGTGAGCTCGCTTAGGGTTCGGCCGTTCGGCAGAAGACTGGCGTAAGGCCGAATTCTGGATGGAGCTGCATCACGAAGCAACTGCCAAACCGGTTTTCCGAGGGCTTTCCCTTTAATGTCCCACAGAGCGATGTCTAATGCTCCGATTGCACATATACCTAGACCTCTGCGCCCCGTCATCGCGGTGGAGACATACATTTTATCCCAAAGAGCTTCTGTATCGAGAGGATCTTCTCCTATTAGTAGACGTTCAAGACTGATCGACATGTTATGCGTGCTTGGGGAATGGATGTAGCTCTTCGTTGCCCACGAATTCGTGTCAGTTTCACCAATTCCAACGATACCCGAGTCAGTGTAGATCTTCACGACAATATCTTCATGGGCTGAACTGGCAATCTCACTGTCATAACCTGGCGCCAATAAAATATCCGATTCGACTTTTGTGATCTTCAATTCCGATTACCCCGCAGTAATGTCGCTGCACGCGAAGGACGTAGACTAATTCCGGAGGCGTGGATAGAATAGAGGCATTCCCCTCTCACCGACGTCAAAAGCGCCGACGTGTGCTCCACCCAGATTGGCGTAGAAGAGGCGGGTTCCTCCAGGTTCGAAAGTCACGTTGGTGGGTTGGTTCAAGACTTCCCCTGTTGAGTCTTCGATGAGCAATTCAATGTTTTGATCTGGATAGATCACATAAATCCGGTTCGGGTAATAGCAAGCGCAGTAAAGGTTTCCGCTTGAAGCGAACGCTAACCCATCGGGCACGTTGCCCTGAAGCTGAGCATAAATTTCTGGTTTACCAGCAGACCCGTCTGGTTGAATTGGAATCCGCAAAATATCTGCAGCTGTCGATTCGATCATGAATATAGAGCCATCCTTCGGCGAGATTGCTAGACCGTTGGCGAAGTGCCAGTTGCAGCCTATAAGCGATTGAACTCGCCTATCCTTAGAAACGCGAATTAATCTAGCAGTCGGCCTCCAGTATTCACCCGAGTCTGAGAAGTAGTAGTTTCCCCACGAGTCGAAAGATCCGTAATTGGGATTGGTCAGAGGTCCGTCGGGTGCGCTGTCGCAGTATTTTGTTACTCCACCTCTTTGATCCACACATTGCACGCATCGATGAGTGGTATCACATGCGTAGACATTGTGATCGGCGTCAGTTGCTACTCCACCTAGATACCCTTGGATATTTGCAAGTTGGCTCAATTCAAAATTGGGTGGAGTCATAACATATACTTGACCGGAAAAACCGCCTGCGTAGAGGCGGCCGTCCGAACCGAAGTTTACGCATTCGGGATGATCAAGCCCAGTTTGAATCATCTGAACCTGGTGGACATTATATCGAACCATGTCGAATCAAACGGTTGCTTGCTCAACAACATTTTGAACTTTTATTGTGCATTCCAGATTAGGAAAACTCGGCATGACACATTGATATCAGCAACCGGCGGCTGAATCTAGATTTCATGTTTAATCTCGTAACTTTCTATCCTCGGGCAAGTTCTCCCCACTACCTTCATGATCTGTTCCTCTATTCGGGAGGTGCCTTTTCGCATACATTCTTCGTCCGGCCAATAGCTAACTACAATGTAGCGTGAGTTATCGTGCAGGTTCATGAGCAGTCTAATTCCAAAACAATTCGTTGGACGGTGGTTCAGAGAACTCATCATATGATCGATGAACACTTGCGGTGTCGAAATATCGTCGATATGGTACATGTTAACGAACATACTCTCACTTTCTTGAACTGAAACCCGCAGTTCATTATACGCGAATAAAATACTTTGACGAGGTGCAACTTTTAATTTATTCAAATTACTGATTACGGCGACGGTTAAGCGTGATACAGATTGGATCTTATCATACGGGGTGGAACTATTGTCGACGGAACAGGTTCCCTACCATATTCTGGGGACATCGCAGTTGATCACGACCGAATCGTTAAAACAGGTTCGGTAAAGGGGAATGGAGCGATCATTCTGAATGCAGACAGATGTTTTGTAACTCCAGGGTTTGTCGATATTCATACGCACTCAGACTTTACCCTCCTGCAGAATCGGAAGGCGGAGAGCTCCGTTCGTCAGGGTGTCACAACGGCTATTATTGGTGCTTGTGGGAGATCATGCGCACCAATTAGCGAAGATACGAAAGAATTCCTGTTGAAGGACATAATTGGATACGACAGTCGCCTGCCCGTTACGTGGCATACTTTCGCGGAATACTTGGCAGAGTTCGAGAGGCTTGGGGTTGCGCAAAACGTTGCGGCTCTGGCAGCGCATAATGCGATCAGAATCGCAATCATGGGTTATGATCAACGGAGAGCTTCAGCCACCGAATTGGCGGAAATGAAGGAATTGCTACGAGGATGCATGGAGTCAGGCGCGATAGGATTATCCACAGGCCTAGCATACCCACCCGGCTCAAATGCCGATACTTCAGAAATAATCGAACTAGCGAAAGTTGCGAGAGAATTTAATGGCATTTACTCTTCACACCTCCGAGGAACAGACGGCGATTTTCCTGCAGGGGTAGAAGAAGCAATCCGGATTGGGCGCGCAACAAAGATCCCAGTGCATATGGGTCACCTATGCGGATTCTTCGGAAACTCCTCTGAGACTAAGCGAGCGTTTGGTATGATCTCGGAAGCCAGAGCTGAAGGACTCGACATAACGTGTGACCTCTACCCTTACCTCGCAGGCGCCAATCCGCTCATCGCATTCCTTCCGCCCTCAATCTTCAATCATAACCCATTGGAACTTGTCCAGCTCATCAGAAACACTACCGAACGAAACAAACTGGTGGAAGAAATCCAACACTCGGAAACAGGCGCGTTCTGGCTCGCTAGGCGTGAGACATTAGATCACATACGAATATTCGATGT
>Ga0187779_10001599_pt1 | contig 14085 bp, 17 predicted proteins | sample 1015_Q2_SP10_10__FD_132435 | JGI IMG/M metagenome (GOLD analysis project Ga0187779, IMG submission 132435) | Tropical peat soil microbial communities from peatlands in Department of Meta, Colombia - 1015_Q2_SP10_10_MG | ecosystem: Environmental > Terrestrial > Soil > Wetlands > Peat | place... | reverse complement strand
TCTCACCTCTCACACTAGAGCTCCGTCTCCTCCCCTTCCTCGTCGGCCTCCTTCGGCCTCACCAGGATCAGGATCGCCGCCTGCGGCACGACGAGGTACTTGCGGTTCTCGAACGTGATCTCGACCGCCGCCTTGCGGAAGAACAGCGCGTAGTCGCCCGCCCGCGGCTGCATCGGCACGTACCGCGCGCCCTCGCGGGCGTGGATCTTCCACGGCTCGTCGTCCAGGCTCGCCGGCTCGGCCAGGGGCGTGCCCGGGCCGGTGGCGATGATGCGGCCGCCCTGCACCGCCAGCGCGTCGATCGCCGTCTGCGGCAGGTACAGCCCGACGCGGGTGCGCTCCTCCCCTTCCTCGGGCGTCACCAGGACGCGGTCGCCCACGACGATGAGGCGCTTGGGGCTGGAATCCATCGCTGGCCCTCCGCGGTCAGGCGTAGGAGACGGCGAACATCTCGTGCAAGTCCACCGACAGGAGGCCGGCGCGCACCATCGGCTGGTTCTCGACCAGCAGCTGCGCCTCCTTCAGCGACTGCACGTCGTACACCACCAGGCCCGCCGAGTGGTCCGCCAGCGGGCCGATGAGGGAGATCTCGCCGCTGCGCTGCAGCCCCGCCAGGTAATCCTTCTCGCGCTGCGACAGCACGTCGTCGCACCGCGAGGCGAAGATCTCGGGCGCCACGCAGACCTTCACCCAGCCCATGATCATCTTGCGTTCGCTCGACATGCTGTGCCTAGCTTAGGGACCACCTTGCGTCGCGCGCAAGGCATCGAGAAATATTCGGTGCTGCCCGCGCGCGCCGGCTCCCGCGTCCCCCGAGGTCGAGATGATGTCCGCATGACGGCCACCGCCGCTTCGCTCTCCCGCCTCCGGCTCCCGTACGTGACGTCGACGATCGGCCGGAAGGTGGTGATGGCGGTCACCGGCCTCGTGCTGTTCGGCTTCGTGCTCGGCCATTTCGTCGGCAACCTCACCCTGTACCTCGGTCCCGAAGCCATCGACGGCTACAGCCGCTTCCTGCACGGCTTCCTGCACGGCGGCGGGTTGTGGGTCGCCCGGGCCGTGCTGGCGACCTGCGCGGTGCTGCACGTGTGGTCGGCCAGCTCGCTCACGCTGGACAGCTGGGCCGCGCGGCCCGAGGGCTACCGGCGCTGGACCGCGAAGGACTCGACCTACGCGTCGCGCACGATGCGCTGGGGCGGCGTGATCCTGTTCGCCTTCATCGTGTTCCACATCCTCACCCTGACCCTCGGCCGGATCCAGCCCGACTACCGGCCCGGCGAGGTGTACCACAACGTCGTGACCGGGTTCCAGCAGTGGCCGATCGCCGCGTTCTACGTCGTGGCGATGGTGCTGCTGGCGCTCCACCTCGACCACGGCGTGTGGAGCCTGTGCCAGACGCTGGGACTGAGCCATCCGCGCTACAAGCGCTGGGCGCGGCGCGCCGCCCGCGCCTTCGCCCTGCTGATCCTGGTGGGCAACTGCTCCTTCCCGATCGCGGTCCTCGCGGGGTGGGTCCGATGAACCTCGACGCCAGGATCCCCTCGGGACCGCTGGAGCAGAAGTGGTCGAAGCACCGCTTCGAGCTGAAGCTCGTGAACCCGGCCAACAAGCGGAAATACTCCGTCATCATGGTGGGCTCCGGCCTGGCCGGGGCCGGCGGGGCCGCGTCCCTGGCCGAGCTGGGCTACCAGGTGTCGTGCTTCTGCTACCAGGACAGCCCGCGGCGCGCGCACTCGATCGCGGCCCAGGGCGGCATCAACGCCGCCAAGAACTATCCCAACGACGGCGACAGCGTCTTCCGCCTGTTCTACGACACCGTCAAGGGCGGCGACTTCCGCGCCCGCGAGGCGAACGTGTACCGCCTCGCCGAGGTGTCGGTGAGCATCATCGACCAGTGCGCGGCGCTGGGCGTGCCGTTCGCCCGCGAGTACGGCGGGTTGCTCGACAACCGGTCCTTCGGCGGCGCGCAGGTGTCGCGCACCTTCTACGCGCGCGGCCAGACCGGGCAGCAGCTGCTGCTCGGCGCCTACCAGGCGCTGGAGCGGCAGATCGGCAAGGGGCGCGTGCGGATGTTCCCGCGCCACGAGATGCAGGAGCTGATCGTGGTGGACGGCCGGGCCCGCGGCGTCGTGGTGCGCGACCTCGTGACCGGCGAGGTGGAGGCGCACCTGGCCGACGCGGTGTGCCTGGCGACCGGCGGCTACGGCAACGTGTTCTACCTGTCGACCAACGCGAAGGGGTGCAACACCACCGCGATCTGGCGCGCCTACAAGCGCGGCGCCGGGTTCGCCAACCCGTGCTTCACCCAGATCCACCCGACCTGCATCCCGGTCACGGGCGAGCACCAGTCCAAGCTCACGCTGATGAGCGAGTCGCTGAGGAACGACGGGCGGATCTGGGTGCCGAAGCGCGAGGGCGACGCCCGCACCCCGGCGCAGATCCCGGAGGACGAGCGGGACTACTACCTGGAGCGGAAGTACCCGAGCTACGGCAACCTCGCGCCCCGCGACATCTCCTCCCGCGCCGCCAAGCAGGTGTGCGACGAGGGGCGCGGCGTCGGGCCGGGCGGCCAGGGCGTGTACCTCGACTTCTCGGAGGCCATCGGCCGGCTGGGCGAGGACGCGATCCGCGAGAAGTACGGCAACCTGTTCGAGATGTACGAGCGGATCACGGCCGAGGACCCCTACCGGGTCCCGATGCGCATCTACCCCGCCTCGCACTACACGATGGGCGGGCTGTGGGTGGACTACAACCTGATGAGCACGATCCCCGGGCTGTTCGTGCTCGGCGAGGCCAACTTCTCCGACCACGGCGCCAACCGGCTCGGGGCCAGCGCGCTGATGCAGGGCCTGGCCGACGGCTACTTCCTCATCCCCTACACCATCGGCGACTACCTGGCCCGCACGCCGCGGAGCGCCGTGCCGGCCGATCACGCGGCGGTCGGCGCCGCCGTGGCGGCGGTCCACGCGCGCACGGCGAAGCTGCTCGCCCTGACCGGACGGCGCACGCCGACCTCGTTCTACCGCGAGCTGGGCCGGGTGCTGTGGGAGGACTGCGGGATGGCGCGCAGCCGCGCCGGCCTGGAGCGGGCCCTGCAGCAGGTTCCCGCGCTGCGGGAGGAGTTCTGGCGGAACGTCACCGTCACCGGCGAGGCGGGCGAGCTGAACCAGTCGCTGGAGCTCGCGGGCCGCGTGGCCGACTTCCTGGAGCTGGGCGAGCTGATGTGCCGCGACGCCTTGGCCCGCGAGGAGTCGTGCGGGTGCCACTTCCGGGAGGAGTACCAGACGGAGGACGGCGAGGCGAAGCGCAACGACGAGCGCTTCTGCCACGTGGCGGTGTGGGAGCACCAGGGCGAGGGCCGCGCGCCGGTCCGGCACCAGGAGCCGCTGGACTACGAGACCGTCCACCTCGCGACGCGGAGCTACAAGTGATGCGCCTGGTGCTGCACGTCTGGCGGCAGAAGGGCCCGCGCGAGGCCGGCCGGTTCGTCACCTACGAGGCGACCGACGTCAGCCCCGACATGTCGTTCCTCGAGATGCTGGACGTGGTCAACGAGGGACTGATCCTGCGGGGCGAGTCGCCGATCGCGTTCGACCACGACTGCCGCGAGGGGATCTGCGGCGCCTGCGGCATGGTCGTGAACGGCCGGCCGCACGGACCGCGCGAGCGCACCACCACCTGCCAGCTGCACCTGCGGAGCTTCAAGGACGGCGACGAGCTGTGGATCGAGCCGTGGCGGGCGCGCGCCTTCCCGGTGGTGCGCGACCTGGTGGTGGACCGGAGCGCGCTCGACCGGATCATCGCGGCCGGCGGCTTCATCGCGGCGCCGATCGGTAGCGCGCCGGACGCCAACGCCATCCCGGTGCGCAAGGACAGCGCCGAGCTGGCGATGGACGCGGCGCAGTGCATCGGCTGCGGCGCCTGCGTGGCCGCCTGCCCCAACGCGTCGGCGATGCTGTTCACCGCGGCCAAGATCTCGCACCTCGCGCTGCTGCCGCAGGGCCAGCCCGAGCGGCACGAGCGGGCGCTGGCCATGGTGTCGCGGATGGACCTGGAGGGGTTCGGCGCCTGCACCAACCACGGCGAGTGCGAGGGCGCGTGCCCGAAGGGCATCAGCGTGCTGTTCATCGCCCGGATGAACCGGGACTACGTCGCCGCGCGGGTGGACGAGGGGCGCCGGGTGGCGAGAGCCGGCGAGGGCGGAACCGGGTGACCGGGTAGTCGAGCTCTCTACAGCTTCACCAGGGCGATCGACTCTCTCACCGACTCCGCCGACTTCCCGAGCGCGACCCGTTCCTTGGGCGTCAGCTCCACCTCGATGATCTGCTCCAGCCCGCGGGCGCCGAGCTTGCACGGCACGCCCAGGTAAATGCCGCGGTGCCCGTACTCGCCCTCCAGCCACGCCGCGCACGGCAGGATGCGCTTCTTGTCCAGCGCGATCGCTTCCACCATCTGCGCCGCGGCCGCCGAGGGCGCGTAGTACGCCGAGCCGGTCTTGAGGTAGGCCACGATCTCGGCGCCGCCGTTCTTGGTGCGCTCCACCAGCTTCTCGATGGCGTCCGGACGCATCAGCTGCCCGAGCGGGATCCCCGACACCGTCGTGTAGGTCACCAGCGGCACCATCGTGTCGCCGTGGCCGCCGAGCACCATGGCCTGGATGTCCTCGACGCTGACGTCGAGCGCCTCGGCGATGAAGGAGCGGTAGCGCGCCGTGTCGAGCACGCCCGCCATCCCCATCACCCGCTCCCGCGGCGCGCCCAGGGTCTCCTTCATCACGTAGCACATCGTGTCGAGCGGGTTGGAGACCACGATCACGATCGCCCGGGGCGCGTGCTTGCGGATCTCCAGGCCCACCGACTTCACGATGTCCACGTTGGTCCGCAGCAGGTCCTCGCGGCTCATGCCCGGGCGCCGCGCGATGCCGGCCGTCACCACGAACAGGTCCGACCCCGCGGTGGCCGCGTAGTCGTTGGCGCCGACGATGCGCGTGTCGAACCCCTCGATGGGCGCCGACTCCCACTGGTCGAGTCCCTTGCCCTGGGGCACGCCCTCGATGACGTCCACCATCACGATCTCGCGCGCCAGCCCCTTCTCGGCCAGCCGCTGCGCGGTGGTCGCGCCGACGTTCCCCGCCCCGACCACGGTGATCTTGTTCAACGCTCTGCCCCCGCCCGCTCGGCGCGGTGTGGTGTGGTTGATGTCGCGTCCGTCCTGAGGCCCTTCAGCACGTCGTACAGCACGATGCCCACCGCCGTCGCCAGGTTGAGGCTGCGCACCGGCCCCGACATCGGGATGCGGAACACCCGCTCCGGGTGCTTGTCCCGGATGCGCTGCGGGAGCCCCGTGGTCTCGTTGCCGAACACCAGGCACGCCCCCTCGGGGATCGCGGCGTCCCACAGCGACCGCTCCCCGTGCGCCGAGAAGTACCAGCACCGCTCCCGCGCGATGGCCTCCCGGAAGTGGCGCCAGGTCGGATGCACCCAGGCATCCACGGCGTCCCAGTAGTCCACGCCCGCCCGGCGCAGCTCGGCGTCGTCCAGCGCAAAGCCCAGCGGCTCGATGAGGTGCAGCGACGTCTCGGTCGCCGCGCACAGCCGCGCGATGTTCCCCGTGTTGGGCGGGATCTGCGGCTCGATCAGCGCGACGTGCAGCGCCAGGGCTACCCTCCCCCCGGCCGGCCTTCGACCCACCGCGCCTCGCCAGCCAGCCGCTCCTTCTTCCAGATCGGCGCCCGCCGCTTGGTCTCCTCGATGAGGAACCGCGACGCGGCGTAGGCTTCGGCACGATGCGGCGCGGCCGCCGCGATGGCCACGCTCGGCTCGCCGAGGGGCACCAGGCCGGTGCGGTGCCGCAAGGCGATCCGCGCCCCGGGCCACTGCGTCCGCGCCTCGTCCACGATCCGCCCCAGCTCGGCCTCGGCCATCTCCTCGTAGGCGGAGTACTCGATGGACTCCACCGGGCCGTCGTCCTCCGACCGCCGCACCGTCCCGAGAAAGAGCACGGTGCCGCCCGTCCCGGCCGACGCGACGTCGGCCAGCAGCGCCGCGACGTCGATGGGCCGGTCGGTCAGCCACCCGCTCATGGCCCACATAGTTACGCGGCGCCCCGGCGCGCGGCAAGACTCCGCGGCGCCGTCCGCTACCCGCCGGCAACCGGCGGGATGATCGCCACCTCGTCCCCGTCCGCGAGCGCAGCGTCGGGCTTCGCGTACCGCAGGTTGATCGCCACCGCCGGGCTCGGCGGCAGCCGCGCCGCCCACGGCTCGCGCCGCACCGCGGCCAGCACGTCGGCCGCGACGGCCCCCGCGGGCAGCGCCATCTCCAGCGCGTCCCGGCCCGCGGCCTCCGCGTACGAGGCGAAGAGGCGGATCCGCACCCGGATGCCGCCCGCGCCCGCCGCTCCGCGCCCGGCCGCCCCGGTCACGGCTGCGGCCCCGCGATGCCCTGCAGGATCGCCCGCGCGGCCGGGCCCGCCCGCGGGTCCTGCCGCAGGGCGATGGTCCGCACGATGCGGATGCGCACGGTGCCGGAGCGCACCACCAGCCGTCCCTCGTGGCGGTAGACCACCTCGACCTGCCGCCCCGCCGCCTGCGCATAGTGCGTCCGGTAGGCCAGCGGCCACGACGGGTTGCTCGTCGCCACGTCGCCCACCCGGAGCAGCACGTCGCCCGTCACGATGCCGGCCTCGTCGGCCAGGGACCCGGGGACGACCTCGCTGACCACGACGCCGCCCTTCGCCGCCTCCTCCGACCCGACGCCGACGAGGGGCGTGCGGTCCTCGCGCCGGTCCACGGCGATGCCCCCCAGCGGCAGCACGCTGTCGTAGGGCAGCGGCTCCCGGCCCCGGATCCAGCGCCGGTAGAAGTCGTCCACGCCCGCGTACCACGGCCGGACGAGGCCCAGCAGGTCCGCGGTGGTGAAGCCGCGCCCCCGCTCCCACGACGACGCGAGCAGCGCGCGCATCACGTCGTCGAGCGAATGGCGATTGCCCGTAGCGTCCCGGATCCGGATGTCGAGCATCAGCCCGAGCAGGGCGCCCTTGGGGTAGTAGTACTGGGCCTCGTCCACCCAGGTCGGGTGGATCCAGGTGTCGACGCTCGCGTCCTCGGCCGACACGATCTCCGCGGCGTCCTCGACCTGCTGCACGTCGGCGTTCATGCCGGCGACGAACGCGTCGAGCGTCCACAGCCCGCTCCGCGCCAGCGCGACGTCGGCGACGTAGTCGGTCACGCCCTCCGACCACCACAGGAGCGGGGTGAACTGGGCCCGGGCGTAGTCGTAGGGCCACAGCTCGGCCGGCCGGATGCGCTTGACGTTCCAGAGGTGGAAGAACTCGTGCGCCAGCAGCGGGCGCGTGAAGTCCCCCAGCGCGCCGCGCCGCGCGTCGGTCGCGAAGAAGCCCTGCGCCACGATGTCGAGCTGCGCGTTCCGGTGTTCCAGGCCGCCCGCCCAGTCGAGGCCGGTCGGCGGCGCGTACACCAGCACCGTGTAGTCGCGGTACGGCGGCCCGCCCATCATCCGGTCCTCGGTGGCCGCGATGCGCCGCAGGGCGTCGGCGACGCTGTCCCACACGGCGGCGGTGAGCGCCGTGTCGGGGTAGAGCGCCAGGCGGATCTCGCGCCCGTCCACCGCGACGCTGTCGAACGCGAACCGCCCGACGAAGGCCGGCGAGTCCACCAGATCGTGGTAGCTCGCCGCGTGGAACCGTCCCGGCGCGCCCGCGGGGTCGAGGCCGGTGGCGATCCGCCACCCGGGCGGTACGTCGATCTCGACGTCGGCGGGGAAGTCGAAGCCGGCGCCGTCGGGGTACGGGAACAGGTTGGTGCCGTTGAAGTAGGCGAAGCCGGGCTCGATGCGGCTCAGCTCCAGCGCGACCGAGTCCGGGTTGGTCGCGAACGCGACCACCACCCGCGTTGCGCCCGCGGTGGCGATCCGCCAGGTGTCCGCGTCCTGCTTGTCCCAGAACAGGGGCCGCCCGTCGTCCGCGGCCGCCGAGAAGCCGTGCACGTAGCGGGCGTAGTCCATGATCTCGTACGACCCGGGCGACCACGCCGGCAGCGACAGGCGCAGCGTGTCCGTCCCGGCGGGCACCGGGAACTCGGCCCGCACGTGGAACGCGCGGTCCGTGTCCCCGTTCACCTGCACGCGATACGAGATGCCCTGCGCCGGGAGGGCGCAGGGCATCGCCAGCAGGGCAGCCAGCAGCCGGGCTAGAACAGCACGCCCCCGGTGATGAAGAACGCGCTGCTGCTCTGGAGCTCGAGCCGCAGCTGGGCGAACGGCGTCACCTTGCCCAGGGGCTTGAAGGCCGTGCCGCCGAACAGGTTCAGGCCCACGTTCGTGGCGCTGCCCGAGAAGCCCCCTACGCTGACGCTGGTGTGCGCGATCGCGAGGCCCGCGCCAGCGTACGGCATGACCGCGGCGCCGGCGATGTCGAAGTGGTACTGGCCGCCGAGGCCCAGCTCCCAGTAGCTCGGGCTCACGCCGAACCCGCTGCTGGGGAAGAAGTAGTCGAACGTGCCCACGGCCGAGAAGTTCTTGGCGCCCGGGATCATCTTCACGAGCCCCACTTCCACTCGCGCACCGATGCCGATCCCGATGCTGTTGCTGCCCCAGCTCAGCTCCGGACCGAAATGGGCCTGGGCGAGCACCGGGCGAACGACGCCCACGGCCAGAAAGAAGATGCCTGCGGCGGTCAGCAAGCGGATCCGTGAACTCACGGAGCCCCTCCTTGGAGTAGGTGAGTCGAACGACACGTTTGGATTCAATCGGTGCGCTCAATATAATGGCAGGCCGCCCAGGGCTGGAGGCCCGATGCCCGTCCGCCGTGGTTTCGAATCCCCCCGCGCCGTCGGCCGCACGCTGTTCGGCGGCGCGACCATCGTCGCCGGCCTGGTGGGCGTCGTCGGCGACCACCGCATGCTGGCCCTCTCCGGCGCGTGCGGCACGGTGTGGTGGGGCTGGGACTTCCTGTGGGACAACGTGGTGGGCCCGCTCGGCGGCCTGTTCACCGGCATGCTCACGGGCTCGGTCACGGTCGAGGAGCCGCCGGACCTCACCATCGACGACACCGTCCGGCTGCTGGAAAGCCACCTCGCGGCCGACGGCGTGCCTCGCCACGTGCAGATCCAGTCGGCCTTGCGGCTGGCCGAGATCTACCGCCTGGGCCGCAACGACCCCGCGAAGGCCGACGCCGTCCTCCAGCGCGTGCGCGAGCGCTGGCCGGATGCGCCGGAGCTCAAGGCCGCGCCGAAATAGAAGAAGGCCGGCGCATCGCGGCGCCGGCCTTCGGGCGATCGGTGGAGCGGCGGCGCTAGGCCTTCGGCGCCATCTGCTCGTCGCGCTCGGCCACCATCCCCCGCAACTCCTTGCTGGGCTTGAACACCGGGACCGGACGGGCAGCCACCTCCACCGGGTCGCCGGTGCGCGGGTTGCGCGCCATGCGGGTCTTCCGGCTGCGAATCTTGAAGGTCCCGAAGCCGCGTATCTCGATGTTCTTCTGCTCGGCCAGCGCGTCCTTCACGGCGTCGAGGAAGCTGTCGACGACGCGGGCGCAGTCCTTCTTGCTGATCATCGGGCCGGCCGTGCGCGCGATCTGCGCGGTGACCCTCTCGACCAGGTCGGCCTTGGTCATCGGCTCCTCCCGCTCCGCGGAGTAGTCCCCCAACCGGGGGACGGGAGGGCTAATGTGGAAGCTTACTCGTTTGATGTCAAGGGGTTGAGGACATCAAGCGCACAAACTCCGCGAAGTGGTGCCTCGCATCGTGCGGTCCGGGGCTCGCTTCCGGGTGGTATTGGACCGCGAAGATGGGCATTTCCCGGTGCCGGATGCCTTCCACCGTGTGGTCATTGAGGTTACGGTGGGTGACCTCCAGGCCGGGGGCCCCGGGGACCCCGGACGAGGCCCCTTCCCCCTCCCCGGCGACCGCGAAACCGTGGTTCTGGGAGGTGATCAGGACCTTCCCGTTCTCCAGCTCCCGGACCGGGTGGTTCCCACCGCGGTGCCCGTACGGGAGCTTGACCGTCCGGGCGCCGAACGCCAGCCCCAGGAGCTGGTGCCCCAGGCAGATGCCGAAGATCGGCGTGCCGCTCGCGGCCAGCTCGCGCAGGATGGCCGGGCTGTAGGAGACCGCCGCCGGATCGCCCGGGCCGTTGGAGAGGAAGACGCCGTCGGGCTTCCGCTCGAGGACCGCCGCGGCGGGCGTGTGGCTCGGGACGACCGTGACCTGGCAATCGGCGGCCACCAGGAGCCGCAGGATGTTCTGCTTCATCCCGTAGTCGTAGGCGACGACCTTGAAGCGGGCGTCGGCCGGTCCGACGGTCTCCCAGGCCTGGCGCGTGACGCGGGAGGCGAGGTCGAGGCCCTCCATGCGGGGGGAGGCCGCGAGCACCTGGCGCGCCTCGTCCGAGGGCTCCTCGCCCACGGCGATCACGCCCTGCATGGCGCCCTTTTCACGGATGTGGCGCGTGAGGCGGCGGGTATCGACCTCCGAGACGATCGGAATGTCGAAGCCCCCGAGCCAGTCGCCGAGCCGGCCGGTGGCCCGCCACGACGAGGCCTCGCGCGACAGCTCGCGCACGATGACCCCGGCCACCATCGGCCGCCGGGATTCGAGGTCCTCGCCGTTGATCCCGTAGTTGCCGATCATCGGCGCCGTCATGGTGACGATCTGGCCGGCGTACGAGGGGTCGGTGAAGACCTCCTGGTAGCCGCTCAGGTTGGTCGTGAACACGACCTCGGCGGGCGTGACGGCAAACGGGGCGCTCGTGGCGCCCCGGTACCAGGTGTCGTCTTCGAGGAGGACGTAGGCCGGGAGGGTCACCGCGCCGGCGTCGTGGACTTGGCCGGCGCCTTCGAGGCACCGAGCGGCGGCGCGGGTGCCGGCGCCGAGCTGCTCTCGAGCGGCAGCGGCGCCAGGGGCGCAGGCGCGGCCTGCTGGGTCTGCTGGTTCTCGAACACCGACCGCGGGACGGACGAGCGCATCGACAGCAGGGAGAGCATGAAGCACAGGGCGAGGAAGATGCCCCCACCCCACCAGCTCGCCTTGGTCAGCAGGGTCGCCGCCTGCCGGTTGCCGACGAAGGCGTCGGTGCTCGACGCGCCGCCGAAGGAGGCGGCGAGCCCGCCGCCCTGCCCCGACTGCAGCAGCACGGCGGCCGCGAGCACGAAGGCGTCGAGGATGAGGAGAATCAGGAAGAAAGTGTACATGGCGGCCCGCAATCTAGCTGGGGTGGTGAAAGATGGTCAACGCTGGCGACTGTGAGGGGTGAGGGGTGAGACGTGAGACGCTCACGTGAGAGGTGAGAGGCAACGGCCGTGAGAAGTGGCCTCCTCTCACGGCTTCTGCTTCTCACCCCTCACTCGAACGTCTCACCTTTCACTTCTCACGTCTCACTGCCGTCTCGAGTATCTTCAGCCAGGATTCCGGTTCGAGACTCGCCCCCCCCACCAGCACCCCGTCGAGCTCCACCTCCGCCATCAGCGCGGCCGCGTTCTCGGGGTTCACCGACCCGCCGTACAGGATGGTGTGCCGCGAGCCCGGCGGCGTGTGCTCGGACAGCCAGCGGCGGATCGTGCGGTGCACGGCGGCCGCGTCGGCCGGCGTGGCGTTGACCCCCGTGCCGATCGCCCACACGGGCTCGTAGGCGACGGCGACGCGCGCCGTCGTGGCCGCGTCGAGGCCGGCGAGGCCCGCTCCCAGCTGCCGCAGCACCACGGCCTCCGTCGAGCCCGCACGGCGCTCCTCGATCAGCTCGCCGACGCACAGCATCGGCGCCAGGCCGGCGGCGAGCGCCGCGTGCACCTTGCGGCCCGTCTCCGCGTCCGTCTCGCCGAACTTGTGGCGCCGCTCGGAGTGGCCGACCAGCGCCCAGGTGGCGCCGGCGGCGGCGGCGATGGGCGCGGACGTCTCGCCGGTGAAGGCGCCCTTCGCCTCCCAGTGGATGTTCTGGACGCCTGCGGCGGCGTCCCGCCGCCCCTTGATCTCCTCCACCACCGCGCCCAGGGACACCGCGGGCGGGAAGAAGACCTGCTCGCGGTCCGCGGCCGGCCGGTACCGGGCCAGGACCTCGCGCACGACCTGACGCGCCGCGGCCGGCGCGTGGTGCATCTTCCAGTTGGCCGCGAAGAGCAGGCGGCTCACGGGGCGAGGTCGTCGAGCGCGGCGACCCCCGGCAGGACCTTGCCCTCGAGGAACTCGAGGGAGGCGCCGCCGCCGGTGGACACGTGGCTCACCTTGTCGGCCAGCTTCGCCTGCTCGATGGCCGCGGCCGAATCGCCGCCGCCCACGACCGTGACCGCTCCCTTCGCCGTCGCCGCCGCCAGGGCGCGCGCCACCGCCAGGGTGCCCTGGTCGAACGGCGGCGTCTCGAACACCCCCATCGGGCCGTTCCAGACCACCGTCTTCGCGCCCGCCACGATCTCGGCGAACCGCTTGGTGGTGCCGGCGTCGATGTCGTACAGCGCCCAGCCCTCCGGGACGGCGTTCCAGGCCACGTCGCGCCGCTCGGACGCCCTCTCCAGCGACGGCGCCGCGACGCCCCCGCCCGGCAGCACGAGCTTGTCGCCCGCGCCGGCGAGCAGGTCCTTCGCCATGGCGACCCGGTCCTCCTCGACGAGGCTGGTGCCCGTCGCCGCGCCCTTGGCGCGGAAGAACGTGTTGGCCATCGCGCCGCCGATGAGGATCCGGTCCACGCGCGGCAGCAGGTTCTGGATGACGTCGATCTTCCCCGAGATCTTGGCGCCGCCCAGAATGGCGACGAACGGCCGCGCGGGCCTGGCCAGCAGCCCGCCGAGGTACTGCAGCTCCTTCTCCATCAGGAGCCCCGCCACGGCCGGCTTCAGCAGGTGGGCGACGGCCTCGGTGGACGCGTGCGCCCGGTGAGCGGAGCCGAACGCGTCGTTCACGTAGAAGTCGCCGAGCGCCGCGAACATCTTCGCGGTGGCGGGGTCGTTCTTCTCCTCCCCCGCCTGGAAGCGCGTGTTCTCGACGAGCGCGACGGCGCCCCTCGGCAGCCCCCGCACGGTCTCCGCCGCGGCCGGAGCCGCCGGGTCCTCGATGAAGGTGACCGGCATGCCGAGCAGCTTCTCCAGCACCGGCACCACCGGCCGGAGCGAGTACTTCGGCTCCGGCCCGCCGCCCTTGGGACGGCCGAGGTGCGAGAGCAGCACGATCCTGGCGCCGCGGTCCTTCAGGTCCTCGATGGTGGGGATCGCCGCCCGGATGCGGGTGTCGTCGGTCACCTTGCCGTCCTTGACCGGGACGTTGAAGTCCACCCGCACCAGGGCGCGGCGGCCCAGCACGGCCGCCGCGTCCAGGTTCTCGATCGTTTTCTTGGCCATCACATCCTCGCCGCCACCAGCTCCATGAGGTCCACGCAGCGCATCGAGTAGCCCCACTCGTTGTCGTACCACGAGGACACCTGCAGCATCGTGCCGTCCACCACCGCGGTGCTCATCGCGTCCACGACGGACGAGTACGGGTTGCCGATGTAGTCGACGGACACCAGCGGCGCGTCCGACACGTCGAGGATGCCCTTGAGCGCGCCGGCCGCCGCCTTCCGGAACGCGTCGTTGACCTCGGCGGGCGTGGTGCTCTTCTCGACCTGCACGATCAGGTTGACGCTCGACACGTCGGCCGTCGGCACGCGCAGCGACACGCCGTCGATCTTGCCCTTCACCTCGGGGATCACCAGCGAGGTGGCCTTGGCCGCACCCGTGGTCGTCGGGATGATGCTCAGCCCCGTCGCGCGGGCCCGCCGCAGGTCCTTGTGCGGGAAGTCGAGGACGTTCTGGTCGTTGGTGTACGAGTGCACGGTGATCATGTAGCCGCGCACCCAGCCGAACGCTTCGCGCACGACCTTCACCACCGGCACCAGGCAGTTGGTGGTGCACGAGGCGTTGGAGAGCAGGTGGTGCTTCGCCGGGTCGTACTTGTCGTGGTTGACGCCCATCACCACGGTGATGTCTTCGCCCTTGGCCGGCGCCGAGATGATGACCTTCTTCGCGCCGGCGGTGAAGTGCCCCGCGCACTTCTCCTTGTCGGTGAACTTGCCGGTGGACTCGACCACCAGCGTGGCGCCGAGG
>Ga0187779_10001596_pt1 | contig 14097 bp, 13 predicted proteins | sample 1015_Q2_SP10_10__FD_132435 | JGI IMG/M metagenome (GOLD analysis project Ga0187779, IMG submission 132435) | Tropical peat soil microbial communities from peatlands in Department of Meta, Colombia - 1015_Q2_SP10_10_MG | ecosystem: Environmental > Terrestrial > Soil > Wetlands > Peat | place... | reverse complement strand
GGGTTGGATGCTTGCCCCGGCCGGCTGTCGCACGAGAAAAGGGGCTCATGGTGGTCGGCTCAGCCAGGGCCGCCCCCGGGCGGCGGGGCCGCGCCGCCCCCGCCGCGCCGACCACCTCGCCGCCGGCGACGCCGGCGTCCGCCGGACGGGGCTGCATCCGGGGCCGGCGCCGGGGCCTGGCCGGACTGCCAGGCCTCCAGCTCGGCGGCCCCCCGCCCGGTGGCCTCCACGGTGCAGGCGAACACGGTGAGCGCCTCCCCGAAGAGCGGGTGCCTGCGGAAGCTGCCCAGGCTCCCCCGCCGGCGCCGCCGACCAGCGAGGGTGCCCTGGGCGAGGAGGATCATCCGGCATCGCTCCGCGATGCGGCGGGGGAGCCGCGCGCTCCGCACCAGGTCCTGGAGCATCGACTCGACCGCCTCGGGAACGGCTGCCGCCTCCGCTCCGGGCGCCGCCTCCAGCAACGGAACGAGCAGCACGGCCAGGAGAACCGCATCCTCGAGCATCGCCTCGGACCTGACCCGGCCGTCGGCGGCGCGGGCGAAGGCGGAGAGGGTCCGTTCGCCCTCCGGCCCTTTCGCCTTGAGGTACGCATCGATGGGCGGCAAGAGGAAGCGCAGGGCGTCGAGCGCCGAGAGCAGCCGCAGCCCCGGCTCCGAGACTCCGCCGCGCAGGATGCGGAAGGTGTCCTCGAGCAGACGCGGTGGAGCGCAGCGGGGGAGGTCCTCGACGGCGCCCTCCATGGCGGCGTAGGTCCGCGCCTCGATGTCGAAATCCAGGCGGGAGGCAAAGCGCACCGCGCGGAGCAGCCGCACCGGGTCTTCGCGCATCCGCCGCTCCGGGTCCCCGATGGTCCGCACCAGCCGGTGCTCGAGGTCGCTCCGCCCGCGGACGAAGTCCAGCACCCGGCCGGCGGAGACGTCGTAGAAGAGCCCGTTGATGGTGAAGTCCCGGCGCCGCGCATCCTGCTCGGCCGTGCCGAAGACGTTGTCGTCGTTGATGAGCAGATCCTCCGGCCGGTCCTCCGCCGAGGTGCCGTCGGTGGCAGGCTCGAGGTCGGTGATCGGGTTGGCCCGGAAGGTGGAGACCTCGATGATCTTCCCGCCCCGGAAATAGACGTGGGCCAGGCGGAAGCGCCGACCGATGAGGCGGCAGTTGCGAAAGGTCCCCCGCACCTCGCTCGGCAGCGCGCTGGTGGCGATGTCGAAATCCTTGGGCACCCGGCCGAGGAGCAAGTCCCGGACGCACCCGCCCACCAGGTACGCCTGATGCCCGCTCTGGGTGAGCCGGTTGACGACCTTGACCGCGTCGATGTCCAGGAGGCGGGGGTCGATCTCCGCCCGCGTCCCGGCGGCCGCCTCGGGGACGGAGGCGTCGAGGTGGTCGGCCTCCGATTCCCAGAGCGTGGCGGGGACGGGCTCGGGCTCGCGGGCGTCGGGGGAGGGCGGCGGCTCGGGGACCGGCGCATCGAGCGGGTCCGGCCCCTCCTCGTCGGCCGCCTCGGCGTCGGTCTCGAGGCCCTCCTCGTCGTCGTCCGCCGCGAGCTCCTCCTCTTCGAGGCTCGGCTCCGGGTCCTCGGTGGGCGACTTGGAAGGTGGGGGTGCGCCGGTGGGGCGGAGTGGGTCGTGCGTCATGAGCGTTGACGCCCCGCGCCGGAGCGTGCTGAAGCGCGCTGCCGCTTTACACGATTTCGCACGCCGGAGGGAAACCGTCCTTTGCGATCGCTGGTGACCGGGGCCACGGGGCTCATCGGCGCGAACCTGGTGCGGCGCCTGGCCCGGGAGGGCCGCCGGCCTCGCGTCCTCTTGCCTCCGCGGGTGGACACCCGGCCCCTGGCCGGGGTCGACGTCGAGGCGGTGGTCGGCGACATCCGCGACGCGCACTCGCTGGCCAAGGCGATGCTCGGAATGGAGCGCGTCTACCACGCTGCCGGCCACGTCCGGTTCGACGACGCCGGGCGGATGCTGCTCTTCGGCATCAACGTGGAGGGGACCCGCCAGGTCCTCCAGGCGGCGCGGAGCTCGGGAATCCACCGGCTGGTCCACGTCTCGAGCAGCGTCACCGTGGGCGCCGGCACCCTCGACGCCCCGGCCGACGAGGCGAGCTCGGTCCTCGCCGGGCGGGACACGCCCTACGCCGAGAGCAAGCGCGCCGCCGAGCAGCTCGCCCTCGGGGAGTGGGGGGAGCTGGAGGTGGTCATCGTCAATCCGACCTTCGTCGTGGGCGCCTACGGGACGGGCGCGACCAGCGCCGAGGTGGTGCGGCTGGTGGCCTCCGGGCTGCTGCGCGCCTTCCCCCCCGGCGGGACGAACTTCGTCAACGCCGACGACGTGGCCGAGGGGCTCCTCGCGGCGATGGAGCGCGGCGTGCCCGGCGAGCGCTACCTCCTCGGGGGAGAGAACCTCACCTACCGGGCGTTCCTGGGCGAGGTGGCGGAGGAGTGCGGTGCCGCGCCGCCGTCCGTGCCCCTCCCTGCCTGGGCGGCGCGGGGGCTGGGGCGGGCCGGGGACGTGCTCGGCCGGCTGAGCTCCGCCCGCCTGGGGTGGGTGAACACGCCCTTCCTGGAGGGCCTGTTCCGGCCGACCTACGTCACCTCGGAGAAGGCCCGGCGTGCCTTCGGCTACCGGCCGCGGCCCATCCGGCGCGGCATCCGGGAGGCGCTCCGCTGGTACCAGGAGGAGCGGCTGCTCCCCCGGGACCGACCGCTCACCCCGCGCGGGGTCGTCGAGCCAGGCGTCGGGTGACGGGGTGCCTCATCCGCTCCGGCGCGTCCGCTTGGTCGGCCGGTCGCGCTCGCGGCTCCCGCGGGGGCGGGCGTCGTCGAGGAGCTTGAGGTAGTCCACCGGCCTCGCCTCCGGCAGCGGCGGCGTCGAGCCGAGCGCCGCCACCCGGCGGGTGAAGGCGTTGACGATGTCGGGCACCGGCCGGAGCGCGGCCAGCACCTTGTCCGGCCCCTGCAGCGCTCCCTCCAGGGCCTGCACCAGCGGGGCGGCCACCGCCTGGAGCGGGAGCCCGCGCCGGAGCAGGTCCTGGAAGGAGTTGGAGAGGGTGACCAGGTTGTAGCCAGCGGTCTGGACCATCTCCCGCGCCACCCGCACCACCTGGACCGGGGTGAGCAGCCCGTCGCCGAGCAGCACCAGCGCCGCCTGGAAGTAGTTGAAGATGGGCACCACCCGCGGCCCGTAGCGGCCGAAGTAGGCCGGCGGGGTGAGCCGGTCGAGCATGATGAAGATGCGCCGCACCGGGTCGGCGCGGGGGACCCGGTGCCAGGCGGCCAGGATGCGGGTGGCGTCGTCGCTGTACACCTCCGCCGCGGCCAGCACCCGCGCCAGGACCGGCTCCGTCACCCGGCCGGCGATGAGGTCGGCGTAGAGCGAGTAGATGAACGCGTCCGCCTCCGCGTCGTCGCCGAAGAGAACCTCCTCGGCGTCCACCGGGGCCCGGGCCCGTGACTCGAGCAGGACGGGAAGCTTGTAGCCCACCTGCCCGCGCAGCGCGCGGAAGCGGCCCCGGAGCAGGTTCCGGACGTTGTCCTTGAGCACCAGCTCGTCCCACTCCACGCCGTCCAGCTTGAGCTTCTCCTCCAGCACTCGCCGCATCTGGGTCGGGCTCCCGGAGATGATGCACAGGCGCGAGTCGCCGCTCGCCCCCAGCTCCCGGATGAGCGCCGCGGCGCCGGGCACGGCCGTCTTCTCGCTCGCCTTCTGCAGCGCGGTGCGCAGGAGCTGGCGGAGCGAGTCGAAGTCGGTCTGGAGGTAGGTCTTGTCCAGGTCCCAGCGGTAGATGCGGCGGGCCGGGTGGGGGTCGATGCGGTCCGGAAGGCTCACCTACAGCCCTTCCTGGATCGCCCGGGTCAGCTCCGAGGACACCGCCTTGGCCGCCACCTTGCCCGCGTTGGCGATGGCCCGCGCGCGGCTCCGCCCATGGGCCTTGATGAAGAGGCGATCGAAGCCGAGCACCGGGGCGCCGCCGTACTGCTGCCAGTCGGTGAGGTCCTTGAGCTGCTTCAGCCCGTTGGAGAGCATCGCCAGGCCGAGCCGCCACCGGAGCCGCGAGGCGTAGGCGTAGCGGGCCAGCTCGACCACCGTCTCCGAGACGCCCTCCAGCATCTTGAGGCAGACGTTGCCCACGAAGCCGTCGGTGACCACCACATCGGCCGTCCCCTTGGGGATGTCCACTCCCTCGACGTTTCCCACGAAGCGGACGCCGGGCCGGCGGGCCAGCACCTGGTTGGCCTCCACCACCCGGGGAGGCCCCTTCATCGCCTCGGTGCCGTTGGAGAGGAGGGCCACCGACGGGTTCGGATTGCGGGAGATGATGCGTGCGTAGGCGGATCCCATCACCGCGAAGGTGACCAGGTCCTCGGCCGAGGCGTCCACCGTGGCGCCGACGTCGAGGATGAGGCTGAAGGGGTCCTGCTTCTCACCGTGGCCGGTGCGGGTCGGGTAGACCGAGGCCAGGGCGGCGCGGCGGACGCCGGGGAGGAGACGGAAGGTCCGGGCCGCGGCCAGGACCCCGGCGCCGGTGTTGCCGGCGCTGACCAGGGCGTCCGCCTCGCCCTCGGCCACCAGGCGGGCGGCCACCATCACCGAGGCGTCCGGCTTGTCGGCCAGCGCCGCCGCCGGCTTCTCGTGCATGGCCACCCAGCTCGGAGCGTGCTGCACGCTGATCCGCTCGCCATTGTGGCGGGTCTCGGCCAGCGCGCGATCGATGGCGTCGGCGTCCCCCACCAGGAGGGCGTGGAGGTGGGGGGACTCGAGGCTGAGCAGGGCGGCGCCGCGGACCACCTCCACCGGGCCGTGATCTCCCCCCATCACGTCGAAGGCAATGGTGGTGGCACGCGATGCCATGGCGGGAGCACCTTACCGCGCCCGGCCCGGGTGCTACTGCGCTCCGGTGACCTTTCGGTTCCCGCCGCTCCGGTCCACGCAGCCCTTGGTCAACGTGTACTCGTAGGTGCCGAGCTCGTCGCGCCAGTACTCGCCGGTGAAGGGCCAGTAGAGCTGGTCGTCGGCCACCGCCACCGAGTACCGGTATTGCTTGACGATGGCCTTGCGCCCCCCCGCCTGCAGCTGCTCCTCCAGGAACTCCTTCTCCTTGCCGGTGGTCTCGAACTTGATCCGCTCGCCGTTGCCGAGCAGCGTTCTGAGATTGGCCAGCTCCTGCTCGAGCTTGGCCCGGGCCATCACCCCGGCCCGCTTCACCAGCTCCTGGCGCTCCTTCTTGAGGTCGTCATCGATGTGGCGGGCCAGGTCCGAGGTCCGGAAGGCCGGCGGCCGGGCGGCGACCAGGTCCATCTCCTTCTCCACCTCGAGGATGGAGTCGTTGGTGTTCTTCAGCTCGCGGTCGGTGAGGGCGAGCTTGAGCACTCGCTCCAGGATGACGTCCGTCCCCCCGCCCTTCCCGGCCCGGACCTTCTTCTGGACGTCGGCCAGGACCTGGTAGTACTCGGGGGCCTCCATGTCCTTCTTCACCAGGGCGTCGAGCTCGTCGTAGACCGGCCGGTAGCGGCGCTCGAACTCCTGGATGATGGCCGTCGATTCCCGGTAGCGGCAGTTCTCGTAGTAGACGACGGCCTTGAGGAGCAGGGCCTCGGGGAAATATTCGTCCCGGAAGAAGGGGCTGGAGAGGGTGACCAGATTTCCCAGCGCCTGCTGGTACTGTCCGATGCGGTAGTTGGCCCAGGCCGACTCGAACAGCGCCTCCAGCCACTCCGGCCTGCCCCGCTCGATCTTCCCGTAGTAGTAGATGGCGTAGCGATTCTGCCGGGCGGCGTAGTGGATGCGGGCCAGGTCCATGAAGGTCAGGTCGCGGACCTGCTCGTTCCCGTGCACGTCGGCCGGCGGCCGCGTCAGCCGGACCACCTCCTTGAGGTCCTCCAGGGCGGCGCTCTGGTCTCCCTGCCGGCTGGCGATGACCCCCTGCAGGAACTTGGTACGCACGTAGAACGGGTCGCCGCGCGGAACCTTGGCCGCCAGGCGCTGCGCCTCCTGGAAGCTCTTCTGCGCCTCCGCTTTCTGCTCCACCTGCTCCAGGGCCCGTCCGCGGACGAACTGGTAGCGGGCGAGGAGGTAGTAGAACTCGCTGCGGTACTTCTCCGGCCACTCGGCGTTGGCGTAGCGGGCCACCTCGTCGAGGATGATCGCCTCGTTGGTCGTCTTGTGGCTGATGAAGAACAGCCACTCCAGGGACTTGGAGAAGAAGCGCGTCTGCTCGCCGCGGCCGAGGATCTGGCTGAACTCGGCGAGGGCGGAATGGTAGAGCCCCATCCGGTAGAGGGTCTTGCCGAGCAGGTACTGGGACTCGAGCTGGAGCGGCGCCATCTTCGGGTCGCTCACCAGCTCCCAGGCGGCCAGAGCGGCCTTGTCGTACTCCTTGGCCAGGAACAGGGCGTTGGCCGCCTCGAGGCGCTGGCGATCCGCGGTCTTGCCGGTCACGTCGAGCGCTTCGAAGCTGGTGGTGGGCGCGGTCTTCTTGCCCGCGCCCGCACCGGGCGGCGGAGGCATGGGGAGGTCCTTGGCGCTCTTCGGCTTGACCGGCGTCGGCTGGGTGAGGTCCACGCCCAGCGCCGGCTCGCTGGTGGCCGGCGCCGGTGCGGGAGGGGGCGGCGTCGGGGTGGCCTGGCTGAGGGCCGTTCCCCCCGTCGCCGTCGGCGAGCTGGTCGTCGACTTGGTCGCCGACGTGGAGGTGGACTTCTTCTTCTTCTTCTTCGGCGCCGGCTTGGGGGCGGGCGTGTCCAGCCCCTGGAACGTCTGCGCGGCGGCGGGAGCCGAGGCGAGCAGCAGGCCGAGGGCGGCGACGCGCAGGGTACGGAGCATTCCGGCTACCCGTCGTGGAAGGTGGTGGGGAAGAAGAAGCCCAGGCCGACGTCGATGAACAGCTGGTTCTGGACGGTGGTCCCGCCGCTCACCGTGGGAGAACGCTCGCCGTAGATGTCGTCGCGCAGCTCGAGCCGGAGGGCCATGAACTTGTTGAGGAAGAAGCGCATCCCGATGCCCACCTCTCCGCCCGCGGTGAACACGCTCGAGCTCCCCGGCTGCCCCGCCGACGGTGGCCCGGCGTAGGTGAGGAACGCCGGACCGAGGATGCCGTAGAGGTCGAAGTGGACCACCCACTCGCCGAAGAGGTTGAACTTGCCGTAGATCGGCGTCCACTGGAAGTCGAGGGCGCCGAGGAACTTGATCTGTCCGGTGGCCTTGCCGTTGAGCTCGTCGTAGGTGGGGGAGCGGCAGCCGGCGGTGCTGCCGGTGGTGCAGATCTGCGCCGAGCCGGAGACGGCGTCGGCCGCGTAGCCGGCCCGGGCCATCACTCCCATCGTCTCGTCGAAGTTGTAGGTCAGGCTGAGCTCGAAGACGTACTTGGTGAAGAACGGATCGCGGAAGCTGAAGGCCACCGACGGCACGAGCTCCCAGCGCTGCTTGAGGAGGAAGACGTGGCGGGCCACCGGCGGAATGCGGTCCTTGAGCGGGCCGACGTCGCGCTCCAGCTCGGCGGTGTCACCGGCCTCCAGCTGGGGCGGCGGCGGGGCCGGAGGCGGAGACGGGGCGGCGGCCTGTGGGCGCGCCACGGCCGGCACGAGGAGCAGGGCGAGTCCGAGGAGGAGGCGCCGCATCACTCCGACTCCCGTCCGGTGGACTTGAAGGGGAAGAAGAAGGACACGCCAAAGTTGATGGTGAAGAGGTTCTGCAGCGCGCCAATGCTCGTCCCGGCCGGCGTGTCGACGTAGCTGGTGTCGATGAGCGACACGTTGACGCTCAGCCAGTCGAGGACGATGAACCGCATGCCGATGCCGATCTCCCCGGCGAAGGACGGTCCGCGCGTCGGCCCGTTGGGCTGGTTGGCGTCCACCGGCGTCGAGGAGGTCTCCGTCCAGACCACGCCCAGGCCCCCGAGCAGGTAGACGTCGAAGTGGAAGATGGAGTTGAAGATGCTCGCCTTGCCGTAGATCGGGCTCCACTCCATGTCGCCGAGGAGCGACCACTGGGGCACCGAGTAGTAGATGCGGCTCTGGAAGTTCCGCTTGGCGATGCTGACGTTGTCGGTGGGGACGAGCTGCCACCAGCTGGCGTGGGCCGAGATGCCGAGCGTGTCGGTGAGGAAGTAGGTGCCGCGCAGCGAGAGCCCCCACTTCGAGTAGTAGGGGTCGTTGATGCTCACGAAGATGAAGGGCGCCAGCTCGAAGCGGTGGGCCTTGAGGAAGACCTTCCGCTGGACGCTCTTCACCAGGTCATCCTGGGTGAGCTCCGCCTCGTCGAGCGGCGCGGCCGGGGCGGCGGGCGGCGGCGGCTTGGCCGCCGGAACGTCCGACTTCTGGCCCTCCTCGGTGAGGTCCAGGCCGAGTCCGGGGGTGACCTGGGCGGGCGGAGGCGAGGGTGGGGGCGGAGGCTGCTGCGCCGAGGCACCCGGCGCCAGCGCGAGGAGACACAGTAACGCTGCCAGGCGTCGCAAGGTCTCTGGGTCTCCGTCCGAGGGGGCCGTGGTCGAGCGCTCTGCTGTGGATCGGTCGGGCGAGCTTCGGCGCCCGGGAAGTCTACCTGCGCTCCCTGACCCCAGCAATCTCGCGGCTCAGGCGGACAGCCCGCACTGGTCGAGCGGTGGTGCGATGTCGGACGTTCTCGCTGGTCGCACCCGCGCAGTGGCCTCTGATACCTTGCAGGGTCTCCCTCTTCACGACACCCTTCGGAGGTCGTCCCCGCACATGCCGCGTCATCGCCTGCTCGCCGCCGCCTCCGTCGTGCTCGTCGTGGCCGTGGCCGCGTGCACCGCCAGCACCGAGCTGGGCATGCCTTGTACGCCGGTGAAGGCGCTCGTCGACGGGGGCAGCACCTGCACCCCGCCGGCCCCCGCGAACTGCGTCACCATCGGCGAGCTTTCGGCGGGCAAGGACTTCGTCAGCTTCGGTGCCACCGAGTGCGAGGATCTGATCTGCGTGGTCGACCAGGCGTCCGCCAGCCAGCAGCTGTCGGAGGCGCAGCGCGACGCCGGGGCGGGGCTCTCCAGCCCGGCCGCCGGCTACTGCAGCCGGGCCTGCGTGCAGGGGAACAACTCCACCTGCACGCCCCAGTTCGAGGACATGCAGGACATCCCCGGCAACACCATGACCTGCCGCGAGCTGGTCCTCGACCCGCAGATCATCGCCGCCATCTGCAACCTGCCCGCCGACGCCGGGGGCAACCCAGCGCTGTGCGAGCAGTACTTCGGGAGCAACCGCTCGTCGTTCTTCTGCGCACGGGGCGCCCCCGCGGACGGCGGCATCTGAGCTAGGGGCGGCCGGGCCGCGCGGCCAGCTCGCCCTTCAGCTCCACCCGGCTCCCGGGCGCCACGCCGCGCTTCTCGGCCCAGCCCCCGGCCACCTCGAGCACGTAGAGCGAGGGACGGCCCACGGTGCGGTGGTCGGTGGACCTCGGCTCGGCCTGCGCCACCACCCCCACCACCGCGCCGGTCCGGTCGAGGAACACCATGTCCAGGGGAACGAGCGTGTTCCGCATCCAGAAGCCGTGCTCGTCCTCGGAGGGGAAGATGAAGAGCATCCCGGTGCCCTCGGGAACGCTGGTCCGCCACATCATTCCCCGGGTGCGCATCGGCTGGGTGTCGGCGATCTCCACCGAGAGGGGATGGGTCCCCCCGTAGGCGTCGTGCACCACCACCTGGCCGCGGTCGAGGGGCGGACCGACCCAGTCCCGCGCGGTGACGTCGCGCGCCGGAGCCGGCGGGCCGGACGGGGGAGCCGGAGCCGGCCCGCGCCCGGTGCAGGCCAGGGCGGCCAGGCACACCGCTGCGGCGGCCTTCACGGCTTGACCGTCTTGTTCAGCAGCTTCCCGGTGAGTTCGCGACCGAGCGAGTCGGTCATCAGGCGCTCCACCAGGTCCTCGAAGGAGAAGCGCTGCGTGTCATCGGCATAGACGAAGCGAATCCCCATCCCCGCGTCGTCGCTCTCCCCCTGGGACCAGACCACCTCGCCGAGCAGCTCGAAGGGCTCGCTGCGCGTGGGAACGCCGAGCTTGAAGAGGAACCGCGTCCCCACCGGAAGGGGCTTGCGCGTCCGGATGAACGTCCCCCCCTTGGAGATGTTCTTGGTGTAGTCGGCGAAGAAGCTGTTCAGCTTCTTGTAGTCCACCCGGAGCTCGATGGGTGCCCGGGGGTGAACACGACCGTCGGTCTTCGGTTCCGTCATCGGATGGAGGGCGAGTATAGGGGAGTCGGATGCGCCACGTCGTCACCCTTGCTCGGGCGCTGCTCCGCCGCCCCGCCGGCTGGCTGGTCACGGGCGGCCTGGCCGCGGGCGGCTGCCTCCTGCTGCTCCTCCCGCTCTTCGGTCAGCCGGGCCTGGAGCTGGGCCTGGGCGTCTCGGCGCTGCTCACCCTGGCCGGGATGTTGCTCGGCGTGGCCGCCGCCGACCAGGCGCGCCGGCCGCCGCGTCCCACCGTGCCCCGGGTTGAGCCGCCCGGCCCCATCGGGGCGGTCATCGCCGCCGTCGGCGCGGCCTTCCTGCTCGGGCTCGCCGGGGCCTGCGCTCCCTTCCTCGCCGCCGTCGCCTTCACGCTGCTCGACACGCCGTGCAACCCCTGGGCCCAGGCGGGCATCTACCCGCTCCTGGTGGTGCCCTCCGCGCTCGTCGCCGCCGCGGCGGGGGTGCTCTCGCGCACCGTGTTCCCGCGCCGCCTGGGAACAGGGTGTCTGGCCGCCCTCCTCTTCCTGGCCGCGGGAGCCTGGACGTTGTGGCCCCTCGCCGTCGGGCCCCAGGTCTTCGCCTACAACTTCTTCCTCGGCTGGTTCCCGGGACCGCTCTACGACGAGGCGCTGCGGATCCCCGCCGCGCTGGTCTGGTTCCGGCTGGAGACGGTGCTCTGGGCGGCCATCCTCGCGCTCTGGGCGATGCTCCTCTTCGTCGCCCCGGGGCGCTCGAACGCCGGGGTGAAACGCCGGGTCCTCCCCCTGCTCGGGCTCAGCCTGCTCGGCGTCGGCCTCCTCGAGGCGCACGCGGTGGACCTCGGATTCCGCGCCGCCGAGGCCCACCTCCAGGAAGCGCTCGGCGGGCACGCCGAGACGGCGCACGCCGAACTCTTCTTCCCCGCCGAGAAGCCGGCCGAGCAGGTGGAGCGGCTCCGCCGGGACGTGGAGTTCCGCTGGGAGCAGGTCTCGCAGTTCCTCGGCGGCGCCCCGGCGGAGAAGGTCCGCGTCTACGTCTTCCGGTCGGCGGCCGAGAAGGGGCGACTCATCGGCGCCTGGCAGACGCAGGTCACCAAGGGGCTCGCCGTCTACCTCAACGACGCTCCCTTTCCCCACCCGGCCCTCGAGCACGAGCTGGTCCACGCCCTGGCCAGCCGCTTCGGGAGCGGCCCCTTCGGGACCACGGCGCGGTTCGGCCTTTTGCCGGTGATGGGGGTGGTGGAGGGCGTGGCCGCCGCCGCCGAGGAGACCCGCGGAGAGCTCCCGCTGCATGCCTGGGCGGCGGCCATGCGGCGCCAGAAGCTGATGCCCGACGTCCGGGAGCTGCTCCGGCCGGACGGCTTCTACCTCAGCGCCCCGGAGCGGGCCTACACCGTCACCGGCAGCTTCATCCGCTGGCTCCGGGAGACGTACGGCGCTCCCAAGCTGCAGCTGCTCCTCGCCCGCGCCGACTTCCCGGGCGTCTACGGGCGCCCCCTGGACGCGCTGGCCACCGAGTGGGAACGGATGCTGGACGGGCTCCAGCTCGACGAGCGCTCCGTCAACCGGGCCTTCGCCAAATTCCGGGGCGGGAGCGTCTTCTCCCGGCGCTGCGCGCGCGAGGTGGCCGGGCTGTCGGCCCGGGCCCGGACCGACGCCGACCCGCTCCGCGCGCTCGAGGAGACCCGCCGCTGCGCCCGGCTCCAGCCCGACGAGCCCTCCTTCGTCCTCGCCGAGGCGGCCCTGCTGGCCAAGGTGGGCCGAATTCCCGAGGCGGCGGCGACGCTGAGCCGGCTCCAGTCCCGCGTGGAGGCCTTCCCCGCGCTGGAGGTGGAGGCCGGCCTGGCGCGGGTCCGGCTGGCCTTCACCTCCGGAGACCTCGCCGAGGCGGCGACCGTGCTCGAGCAGCTCGCCCCGCTGCGGCCGGGTCTGGACCTGGAACGACAGGTGACGCTGTGGCGCGCCGCGGAGTCGGCCGGAGCTCCAGGACGAACGGTGATGGCCTACCTGGCGCGGCCGGATGACCTGAGAACGCTGGGGCTCCAGCGCGCGGCGCAGGCGGCACCCGACCAGGCCCTCCTCCACTACCTCCTCGGCCGGCGTCTGCTCGAGGACGGAGCCCCGGCGGCGGCCGCCGCCCACCTGCGCCGCGCGCTGGCGCTCGGCCTGCCCTCGCCGGCGGACCAGGAGGCATGGCGGCTCAGGACCGCCGCGGACTACCGGGCCGGGGACTGCGGCGGGGTGGCCGACGACGTCGGACAGATGCCGGACTTCGGCCCGGGGCTGCGCGCCGAAGTGACGGAATGGCAGACGCGGTGCGCTTTCGATGTCAGGACGTTCCACGGCCCGCTGGTACCGGCCGATCCTTTTCGCTAAGGGTCCCGGCCCGATGCGCTTCGAGACACGGGCCCTTGTGGACGGCACGCTGGACGAGGTCGAGCGGGCGATGCTGGATCCCCGCTACCTGGACTACCTCTTGCAGCACCACGGCGTCTTGCTCGAGGTGCAGCTCCTGGACCGAACAGAGGAGGGGGCGGTGGTCCGCCGCCGCGTCCGCTACCGGCCGAAGCCGGTCATCGCCGCCGTGGGGCCGAAGCCGGTTCCGCCGGAGTGGTTCGCCTTCGTGGAGGAATCGACCTACGACCGCTCGCGCCACGAGCTCCGGTTCAGCAACGTGCCGACCACGGGAAAGATCAGCCGGATGCTGCTGAACACCGGCACGCTGCGGCTCGCGCCGGCCGGGGCCCGGTGCCAGCGGACGCTGGAGGGGGAGATCAAGCTCGCCCTGCCCTTCCTGCTCAGGCCGCTGGCGGTGGTCGGCGAGCGCATCATTCACGCCGAGGGGCTGAAGATCCTCGACGCCGAGGTGCCGGTCCTCAACCGGTTCATCCGCGAGGTGGTGCGGAGCGCTGGAGAGGCATGAACCTCCGGCGGCTCCCAGTCCTCTGGCTCCTCGCGGCCCTCGCCGGGTGCGCCACCACCAAGATCCCGGGTACGGAGATCGAGGAAACCAGCGACTCCCGGGCGATCATCGACGTGATGACCAAGTACAACGCGGCGCTGGACGCGCAGGACGCCGCCGGCATCCTGGCCCTGGTCGACACCAGCTTCTACGACGACGCCGGCACGCTCACCCCGGAGGACGACCTCGACTACGCCGGGTTGAAGAACAAGCTGCCCCAGATGCTGCAGAAGCTCCAGGACGTGCGTGCCCGCATCACCGTCAAGACGATGCGCATCGACGGGGACCGGGCAGCGGTGGTCTACACCTATGCGGTGACCTACCGCATCGGCCAGAAGACCCAGACCGACACGGACATCAAGCAGATGGAGCTGAAGCGGGTCAACGGCGTGTGGAAGATCGTCAAGGGCCTGTAGAGGCCCTTGCTGCGCCCCCGTCGGCGCTCACTCCACCGGCCGGACCTCGGCCTCCACCACGCGCCAGTGTCCGTCCTCGTCGGCGAAGAGGGCGTCCACGTGCAGCTGGCGGAGCTCCCCCTCGGTCAGGGTGGCCACGCCCTGGGAACCGGCCCGCGCCACGGCCAGCCGGCCCACCCAGCGCATCCGGCCGTCGGGCTCGGCGCGGACCTCGGACTGGAGGGTGGCCACGCGGATTGCGCCTCCGCGGAGGAGTTCGCCGAGGAGGAGCCGCCGGAGGTCGTTTCGGCCGCCGAGCGAGGGTGAACGGAAGCGCTCGGAGACCTGGGACAGGATGCGTGCCGCGTCGCGGTGGCCGGCTCCGTCCTCCGCCTCGCGCACCGCCGATCGGACCTGCTCCTCGGGCGACTGCGGGCGGGGCCAGAGGACCACGCCGGCGGCGCCGGCGAGCACGGACAGGGCGGCGACGAGGACGAACGAGCGGCGCATGGGCTCCGGCGCCGGAGCATGCCCCGGAACCGGGGCGAGCGGGGTGCTAGCGTCCGCCCATGCCCACCCGCTCTGGCAGCGCCC
>Ga0187779_10001595_pt1 | contig 14127 bp, 8 predicted proteins | sample 1015_Q2_SP10_10__FD_132435 | JGI IMG/M metagenome (GOLD analysis project Ga0187779, IMG submission 132435) | Tropical peat soil microbial communities from peatlands in Department of Meta, Colombia - 1015_Q2_SP10_10_MG | ecosystem: Environmental > Terrestrial > Soil > Wetlands > Peat | place... | reverse complement strand
TTCTCAACGAAGGCTTCGGGGTTGTCGCGATCGACGGGTTGAAGATCGAGCCTCTGCCGGAAAGCTTGGCGGGGGACGGACGGAGCGCACCTCCCCCTGTGAAAGACTTTCGTGCGATCCGAACGCCTTTGAGCGCCCGGGTCCTTGCGGGCTTTGGCGGGGTCTCCGAATATGGCATCACCGTGCGCTGGGACAAGAACTTCCTTACAGTTCTGCATCTGAACTTGGCGCGCCGGCAGTACTTCCGCACATACGATGGTGTGCGATTTGGAGGCACGTTCACTCTTGATGATGCGTGGGAGCACGGGTTCACCCACGTGTGCTTCGCCAGCGGCGCGGGCAAGCCGACGTTCGTCTCGATGAAAAACAACCTGATCCGTGGGGTCCGCAAAGCAAGCGACTTTTTGATGGCGCTTCAACTGACGGGCGCCGGGAAGACGGACTCCATGGCGAACCTCCAGGTGCGTCTCCCCGCTCTGGTGATCGGAGGGGGGCTCACGGCAATCGATACGGCAACAGAACTGATGGCGTACTACCCGGTTCAGGTAACGAAGGTCAAGCATCGCTACGATGCGCTGGTCGTCCGTTTTGGGAAGGAGAGCATCGAGAGGATGTTCGACGAGGAAGAGCTCTCTATCCTGCGGGAATTCCTCTCGCACGGCGATGCGATTCAGGCAGAGCGGCGCCGCGCCTCTGCGGCAGGCGAATTGCCGGATTTCATTCCGTTGCTGCAGACGTGGGGAGGAGTCCACATCTATTACCGGAAATCGATGCTGGATTCTCCCGCCTACCGGCTGAACCACGAGGAAATCATCAAGAGCCTTGAAGAAGGCATCTCGTTCGTCGAATGCATGAGCCCGCTGGAAGCCGTTCCCGATCCGAACGGCGCTGTCAGGGAAATGAGCTTCGAGCGCATGATGCAGTGGGAGGGAAAGTGGAAGGCAAGCGGTGAGGTATATCGGATTCCCGCCCGCGCGGTGTTCGTGGCTGCGGGAACCGTTCCGAACATCATGTACGAACGGGAACATCCCGGGACATTCGCTTTGGATGACGAGGATCAATTCTTCCAAACGTTCTCTCTGCATGGGGACGGCACCAGTGGGCATCTTGTCCCGGTTGCACAGGGAGAGGAGGGATTTTTCACATCGTATGCGCGCGACGGAAAATACGTGACCTACTACGGCGATAACCACCCGGGCTTCGCCGGAAACGTGGTCAAAGCGATGGCGTCAGCAAAACAGGGTTATCGCGCGGTCCTTTCGCTGCTCGAGGAGGAGCTGCGCGCGGCGCGCATGGTTCAAGTCGAGCGCCGAGCGTGGGAAGATCTGGTGCACCGCTTGGATGACGAGCTGCGCGCACGAGTCGTGACAGTCAATCGCCTCACGCCGACGATCACCGAGGTTGTGGTGCGCGCGCCGAAGGCAGCCCGTGCGTTTCGACCAGGACAGTTCTACAGACTTCAGCAGTACGAGGTGGATTCTCCGCGCGTTGAGAACACGCTCGTCATGATGGAAGGCGTGGCTCTCACCGGCGCGTGGGTGGATACCGAATCGGGAGACATTGGGCTAATTGCGCTCGAAGTGGGTGCCAGCTCGCGCATGTGCGCCCTCCTTCAGCCCGGACAACATGTCGTCGTGATGGGACCAACGGGGTCCCCGACCGAGATCACCGAGGGAGGCACGGTGTTGCTCCTGGGGGGAGGGCTTGGCAACGCTGTCCTCTTCTCAATTGCCAAGGCGTACAAAGAGAAGGGCAATACCGTCATCTACTTTGCCGGGTATAAGAAGAAGGAAGACCTCTTCAAGCGCGAGGAAATCGAAGCTCACACCGACATCGTCATCTACAGCGTAGATTCGGGAGAGAAGATCGAAACCAGGCGGCCGGGGGACCGCACACTCAGAGGTACGATCATCCAGGCGATGCTGGCTTACGCACGTGGAGAATTGGGTCCGGTCGGCATTCCGCTCGAGGCAGCGGAGAGAATCATCGCCATCGGCTCCGACCGGATGATGAGTGCGGTGGCGAAGGCCCGCTATGATGACCTGCAACCCTACCTCAGCAAAACCCACGTGGGGATCGCTTCGATCAACTCCCCGATGCAATGCATGATGAAGGCTGTCTGTGCCCAGTGTCTCCAGCGGCACACGGACCCGCGCACGGGTAAGGAGGAGTTCGTCTTCACATGCGTCAACCAGGACCAGCTGATGGACGAGGTCGACTTTGGGAATTTGAGCAGCCGCCTCAAGGCGAACAGCGTAATGGAGAAAATCTCAAGCCGCTGGCTGGATTACATTTTTGAGAAGCACCCAATGCCGAGAGTCTAAAGTGCGGCTCGCCTGCCGTCGCTTCGGGGAGCTGAACCGGTCCTTGACGACGGGGCCGCTGCAGTGTATCCCGTGCCGTGCGCGGAAGTTGCGAACGATTTCACAGCGATACCGGCTTCTGGTAAACCTTCTGGTCACAGTACCAGTGTCGTATCCGCCAGCGCCCCGCTGAGTCCCGATACACACAGATCATCTGGAAGTGCAACCCTCCCTTCGTGTCCTGCGTCTCGATCAAGACCGCCATGGCGGATTTGTCATCGCTCTCCGTGGAGTGGAAGCAGGAAATCGTATTCCCAGGGACACCCAAAGCAGCGCGCATCCTTCCCTGGGTGCTTAAGACATCAGCAAGGCCGCGGAGCGATCCCCCAACGGCCGCCTGGGCGTCAGGTTGCAAGAACTTTTCCAGCCGGCCCTTATCGATCTTCTTTCCGTGAACGACATCTTGGATGAAGGCCAAAAGAGAGTCTGCGCTGAGGGGGGAAGACGCTTTCAGCGAGTCGGACTTTCCGATCTTAAACTTGAATGGGAATGTCACCCATACAGCAACCGGCTTTCCATTAAGAATGGCCGGCTTGAAACGAAACTGTTTCGCCGCGTCTATCGCTGCCTGATTGAACGTGTCGTTGTCGGACCGGATGATCTGAACGTCACGCACCATTCCTTGCTCGTCAATCCAGCTCTTCACCCACACCTTTCCCTCTATCCCCGCCTTTAAGGCGAGGGCTGGGTAGACCGGTTCCTTCTTCACGAGAACTTCAGGTTCGATCTCGACAGGAACAAATTCCGGGGGAGGCTTGGTCGTGTCCGCGAGCGAAGCGCTCGGGGCTTGAAGTGTGGCAATTGATTGAGAGCTTTCTTCCCTTTCGGGTGCGTCCTGGCCGCGCGATACAATTGGAACGAGCAGGGCGGTGATCAAAATGATACTTGCCGTACGCATGTGAAGACCTCTGTCAATGGGATGGAGTTGCCGCCTGCGGGACTGCCTGTACTTCGACCGCGGGCATTCGAAGCATGTAAATCACTTCCGGCTTCTGGGGCTCTGAACTGGCCTTTGACCAGAGCGAATAACTGACGACCGATACGGTGAGCAGCACAAGGGCGAGCATGGCCGCAGCCGGGAGCGGGACGGCGAGACGGTGGATCCACAGTGTGCGGAGAGCCGAAGTAATTCCTGAGCCGATACCCGCGCGCCGCGCGCGAAGCGTAAGTATCCTGCGGTCGAGACTCCGGGATGGCTCGGGATCTAGCGTCGAAGCGATCTCCCGCCTGAGGTCCAGCATCATTCCCAAGAAGGAACGACAAGTTGCGCACTGCGCCAAGTGCTGAAACAGCTGCGGGACGTCGGTGTCCCGGAGTGCGCGATCGATGTACATGCTGATGCCGATTTCTGCCTCCTCGCACTTCATAGGTTCTTCCTTTCCTCTTTCCAGATTGGAGCGAGTCGCTCTGCCAGGGCCTTGCGCGCCTTAAAGAGACGCGACTTTACCGAACTCCCGCTGTCGCCGGTCACCGCTGCGATCTCTTCGTATGTGAGCCCTTCGAATTCACGGAGAAGGAGAACTTCCCGGTATTCCCTTCTCAGCTCCGAGAGGGCTTCGTGGACGAGGCGTTTCGCATCACTGCGCTCCGCGGCCGTTTGGGGGGTCTCCGCCTCCCAAACGCTGTCGCCTTGACCCTCAGAGCACTCTCGCTTTCTGCGGAGCACCATAAGAGCCTCGTTTCTGACCACGCGATATAACCACACCTTAAGAGCCGAGGGTTCACTGATCGTCTGTCCGTCCAGGAGAAGCCTCTCGAACGTGTCATGCACCGCATCCTCTGCTGCCGCTCTATCGCCGAGCATTCGCACCGCAAAGCGAAAGAGAGCATGTTTGTAGCGCTTGTAGAGCTCCAAGAAGCCGGTGCGGTCTCCAGAGAGCATCAGAAGGAAGAGTTCGTGGTCGGGTGATTCTCGCACGGGATCGCTACGGTACTGTTCTCAGTAGTAGAGATGCACGAGGCGATGAAAAGTTGCTCTGTCCGGGCGGGAATCAGGTGCTGACCCGCCGGCGGTCAAAATGTGAGGATTTTTGCCGGAGATGGCGTCGGTTGCCCGAGGCGGACGCCAGTTGAGGAGGCTACTCGGGGGTACTATTTCTTCTTTTTTGCGTTCGCGTAGTACTTTTCCGCGTATTGGACGACCATTCGATCGGTGTTGTATACAGGGATGAGGGACGCCATCGCATGGCGGATTTTCCGGAGCCAGCGGTGCGGAATGCCGTCTTTGCCTCTATCGTAGAACAGGGGGATCACATCTTGTTCCAGCACGGCACGCAGGGAGGCGGCGTCGAGATCATCCTGCAGCTGTTCGTTACTGGCAGTCGTGTCCTCGCCAATCTTCCAGCCGTTGTGCCCATCGTATGCCTCGCGCCACCACCCGTCCATCGTGCTCAAATGCAGCCCGCCGTGAATGGCGATTTTCATTCCGCTTGTTCCGCTCGCTTCCATCGGTCGCCGGGGGGTGTTCAGCCAAACGTCCGAGCCTGCGACGAGATGCCGGGCCACATTGATATCGTAATCCTCGATGAAGACGACCTTCCCAAAGAGGTCCAGTCGCTGCGAAATGTTGACGATCTCCTGGATGAAACGCTTGCCGGCATCGTCCCGGGGGTGCGCCTTGCCGGCAAATATCAGCTGGACCGGCTTGTCCTCGGCCATGAGCGCGCGGAGCGCCCATTCGAAATCGCGGAAAAACAGCGGTGCACGCTTATAGGTGGCGAACCGGCGTGCAAACCCGATCGTCAACACATCGGGGGAAAGCAGCTTGTCAAATCTGCTCAGGTCGTTGTTGCCATACCGGAGGCTTTGTGCGCTCAGGCGCATCCGCGCAAATTCGATCAGTTCGCGACGCAGTGCCGTTCGGAGCGCCCAAAGCTCGTCGTCCGTGACACGGTTTGGAGAAAGGGCGTCGCGCCAGTATTTCGGGTCGCGCAAATGTTCGTTCCACTTCGGCCCCAATCGGGTCGTCCAGAATTGCCCTGCGGTCGGCAACGTCCATCCCGCCGTGTGAATGCCATTGGTTACATGGCCGATCGGAATCTTCTCGACCGGCGTCTGCGGATACAAGGCCCTCCACATATTCTGGCTCACTTTGCCGTGGAGTTCGCTGACGCCGTTGGCCGAGCGGCAAAAGCGCAGAGCCAGAACCGTCATGGTAAACAGCTCATCCGGGTTATCCGGGTGCTCCCTCCCATAGCGCATCAACTGCTCAAGGGAGATGCCCGAGCTTTGAAGGAAGGCGGGAAACGCGACGCTCATCAAACCACCGTCAAAACGATCGTGACCTGCTGGGACGGGTGTGTGGGTGGTGAAGACGCAATGCTGTCGCACGAACGTTTCTGCGGCTGTAAGGTCGCCGCCGGTGGCAAGCCGTTCGCGGAGAAGCTCAACCGTCAGAAACGCCGAGTGGCCCTCGTTCATGTGGAAGGTAAGCGGCTTTACCCCCATGGCGCGGATCATCCGGACGCCGCCGATTCCCAGAACGATTTCCTGCGCGATGCGCGTCCAGTTGTCCCCTCCGTACACGTGAGCCGTCAAGTCCCGAAATTTCTGCTCGTTGGCGGCGAGATCAGTGTCCAGCATATAGACCGTGATGCGGCCGACGCGGATCGCCCATGCCTGCACCTGGACATGGTCCGTTCCAATTTCCACGGAGCAGATGATCCGCTCCCCTTTCTTGTTCAGTACCGGACTAATCGGCAGCCGGGCAGGATCGAAGCTCGGGTAACGTTCCATCTGCCACCCGTCTCCCGAGATCTGCTGCTGGAAATACCCGTGCCGGTAAAAGAGCGTCATGCCGACGAGAGGGAGCCCGAGGTCGCTTGCGCTCTTGGCATGATCTCCGGCCAGGACACCGAGTCCGCCGGAGTAGATGCGCAGACACTCATGAAGGCCAAACTCCGCGCTGAAATAGGCGATGGACGATTCCCGCAGCGCTGGCCCGCTCTTTGCCGTCCAGGTACGCTTGTTCCCCACGTAAGCGTGATACTCCCGCAGCACCGCGCTCACGCGGGTATGGTAGGCCGGGTTTTGAAGACGCACGCGCAGCTCATGCGTGCTGACCCACTGGAGAACCTCCACAGGGTTGTGATTGCTCGATTCCCAGACGTACGGGGAGAGTTCTTCGAAAATCTGCTGCGCTGCCGGGTTCCAGGACCACCAGAGATTGTACGCGAGCTCCTGCAGTTCGGCAGCTGCGGTTGAAACCGCTTTCTCAGAAACTTTCGTTGTCGCCACGCTGGACGCTATGCCTTCCTGTTGTGCGAGGTAAAAGGGCTGCGGATATGAGACAGGGTCTCCCCGAGACAGGGGGGGCGCCCCGTCTTACCGGACGGGGGGGGACGACTCCCGTTGTCGCTTCATTGCCGTGAGAGCTCCTCGATTGGATCAGCTTTCTTTCGCGACATGCGATTGCGGACGTTTGCGTCAAGGAATTTTTTGCGGATGCGAATACTCTGTGGGGTCACTTCAACCAGTTCATCGTCTCCGATCCATTCGATTGCTTGCTCGAGCGTCATGAGATGGGCCGGCTCAAGCCGCACTGCCTCGTCCGAGCCGGAGGCGCGCATATTGGTGAGCTGCTTGGTCTTGCACACGTTGACCGTCATGTCGTGCTCCCGCGCGTTCTCCCCGACGACCATGCCCTTATAGACTTTCGTCCCGGGCTCGATGAAGAACACCGAGCGTTCCTGCAGCTTCCACATGCCGTAGGCGACCGACTCCCCGTCCTCCATGGAGACGAGCGCTCCCTTGGTCCGGTGAGCCATTTCCCCTTTGTATGGTTCGTACCCATGGTAATTGTGATGCAGCACGCCGGTTCCCTTCGTTTGGGTCATGAACTCCCCGCGAAAACCGATCAAGCCCCTTGCCGGGACAATAAACTCCAGGCGGGTGTTGCCGCTCGAGGGGACCATGTTTTTCATCTCGCCTCTCCGGCGTCCGAGATTCTCGATCACGACGCCGACATAGTCATCCGGGACATCGATGATGACGTGCTCCATCGGCTCGGAAAGGACATCCTGGATGCGTTTGTAGATCACTTCCGGCCGCGAGACCTGGAATTCATACCCCTCGCGGCGCATCGTCTCAATCAGGATGGCGAGGTGGAGCTCACCGCGCCCGCTGACCTTGAAGGTATCGGGGGAATCCGTGAGCTCGATCCGGAGGCTGACGTTTGATCGGAGCTCCCGGGTGAGGCGATCGCTGAGGTGGCGCGTTGTAACGTATTTTCCCTCCAGCCCTGCGAACGGAGAGTTGTTCACCAGGAAATTCATCGACAATGTCGGCTCTTCGATGGCGACAAACGGGAGCGGCACCGGATCGGCCTCATCGGCGATCGTCTCGCCGATATCGACATCCTCCATGCCGGCGATGGCGATGATGTCCCCCGCGCCGGCGCTGTCGACCTCAAGCCGTTTGAGACCGTCGAAAGTATAGATCTTGGTGACACGCGCGTCCTCAACCACGCCGTCGCGATGGATCACCTTCATGGGGCTTCCGAGCCGAATCGTTCCCCGATGAATCGTCCCGATGCCCAGACGTCCGAGGTAATCGTTGTAGTCGATCGTTGTTACCAGCATCTGGAAGGGAGAAACGAGATCCCCAGGCGGAGGCGGAACGTGGGTGATGATGGCATCAAAGAGGGGGACTAAATCCGCGCTCTCCTGATCGAGTTCCTTGCGGGCGATCCCCTGCTTGGCGATGCAGTACACGGTGGGAAAATCCAGCTGTGCGTCGCTCGCCCCCAGGGAGAGGAAGAGCTCAAAAACGAGATCAAGAACCTCATGAGGCCGTGCGTCCTTCCTGTCGATCTTGTTGATGACGACGATCGGCTTGAGGTTCAGATCGAGCGATTTCTTGAGGACGAACTTGGTGCCCGGGAGCGGCCCTTCCGCCGCATCTACGAGCAGAAGCACTCCGTCGACCATAGTCAGCGTCCGCTCGACTTCGCCTCCGAAGTCGGCGTGGCCGGGCGTGTCGACGATATTGATCTTTACCCCCCGGTAGTGAATAGCGGTATTCTTCGCCAGGATCGTGATCCCGCGCTCCCTCTCAAGATCGTTGGAATCCATCACGCGGGTGACGAGCTGCTGGTTCTTCCGGAAGGTGCCGGTTTGGCGGAGCATATGGTCCACGAGCGTGGTTTTGCCGTGGTCCACGTGTGCGATTATGGCGATGTTCCGTATGTCATCCCGATGCGCCATGTACATCCGCCGTGTGAATAAAAAAGGCCTCAAGCGAGTGCCAATTGCCGGAGGTCAGGAAATAGTTGCCGGGTGTCGTGAACGCCGACCACCCATGGTACAAAATTGCACAGAGAAATCCAAGAAGCCGACGGGCAGCCGTGTTCTGTATCACCCCGCAACAGCCCCCTGTTGTCGGCATCAGACGAGGGAATGGGATTCGCCGGTCGCATCGGAAGCGCATGCCTGCGGAAGCCAGTGGAAGGACGACCTTTGGAAGGTGACGCGAGCACCCGTCGAGCTGGAGCACGACGGACGGAGGTCACATGAGCGGGGCGATACCAAAGGTGAAGCAAAAGGTCCGCGGAGAGGAAAGCCGCCACGTGAAATCGGCGCGAAAGAGGTCATAGATCCGGCTCAGACTGAAACCGGCTTCTGCGTAGAGAGCGGTGGTGGTATTCGAGACGGCATTGTCGTGGGCCCACGTGCGAGCGGCGGAACCGAACACGATCAGTTCCAGCGAGTGCTCGTAGAGAAAAGGGATGCCGAGAGCAAGAAACGGTATCGTGCGGAAGTTATGCTCCGCGGTAATGGCGGCATATCCGGTTCCGCTGAATTCCTTAATGCGTGCCGCACGCAATACGCCAAAGGGTGCTTCCGACGCCAGGGCGGACTCGAGGCTAAACCAACGCTGCACGGGCAAAGCGCCGGATGATGTGCCCGCCGCGGCGCGAATGCGAAACCCCGGTTTGAGGAGATAACTTTGCGCGAAGGTTGGGACGCTTAGCGTGAGAACGCCATCCAGCCGGCTGAAATCATAATCTCCGCCGGTGATGTGGGGAGACGAATGCTCGGCGAAGATTTCAATGCTGTTCGGGAGAATCAGATCCAGAGGAACGGGTTCGCCTCCCAGGCGGACATCCAGGCGGAATGAGCGAAGCATACCTTCCTGTGCACGGATGTTAGCCCGGTAAAGTCGGGACGGATAGAATACGCTGAAATTCGTGCGATGGGAAAGGGAATCCTCCCGTTCACTTACGTACGCGAGTCGACCTCGAAAAGCTCTCAGGCCGTGCCAGGTGAGATAGCCGCTCCACCCTTCGGTGCGAAAATAGTCGCGGTAGTCCTCTTTTGCCAGGAACGACGAAAGCAAATTGTCGAACGGCGTGAAGTACCCGTGATCGGGCGTGTAATCGACACGCCTGAAGGCTTCTGCCCCTACCCCGAGCGTCCTGGAACCCCATGGATAATATGTCCCACCGAGACGATACGTCCACAGGCGGTCGGAAAATCCGTACGCAAGACCAGCGGAGGCCGAGAACGCCGCCGACAATGAGTCGAGATCCATCTGAGCCCCCAGATGGAATCCTTCCACACGGTTAAACGTGATGTCAGCGTGGGAAAGGGCTTCGCCCAGGCCCGCATCCGAGCCGAGGCTGACCGCCGCCCCCGAGGGGCGAAACTGCACGTCGAGCGATTGCGCCGAGTCCAGCGTGTGATACGCTCGTTGTTCGAGAGGGCTCAGGGGCAAGACCGCGTTTGCGGCCCAATACGCCGAATCGAAACGCACAGCACTCGAGTCGATGACCAAACGCGGCTTCTTGAAAACCGAATCGGGAATCACCGCGTTGATCGAATAGTCGGAAATCACCGACGTCTGCTCGAGACCGATCCGGGGGATGGAGAGGCCCATAAAGCCAATCGTCAAAGCCGCTTCAATGCGGATGTCGTTCGGCATCCAAAACGTCGATTCGTACAGGCCAAATTGCTGTCGGTAACGCAGTTGAATCTGTTTCGTGAATGGAAGGTTGAAGGCAACGTTCGGCCGGACATCGACTCCCACGAGCGCATATGAATTTCCGGCGATCGATATCGTCCCGTCAAAGAGGGGGACAGTGCGCGAGCGGGGCAGCATCCGAATTTCATAAATGTCCTGTCCATGACTCGAACGGGTACGCAGGAGCTTGTAGTCGTAGTAATCAAGCGCCTCGCGGGCGGTGGGCCCGACGAACCGGTATCCGATGAACGAGATCTCCTCATCGGAAAAGTTCAGAATTCTTCCCACGGAGGCCAGATTGTACGACTCGGGAATGTTGGCGGTCTGTCGGCGTTGCGTCACAATCTCGCGCAGCGTATCGGCCTGCTGCCAGTATCCGGTCGTGAACGACTCGTTGATCCCGGCGACCGCACTATCACGGTAAATTGTCTGACGCGTGAACGCACGCATCTCGTACGAATGAAGGCGGTCGATCCAGTGCTGCTTATTGGCGATGGCACGCCGGATGATCTCGATCGCCGGATCCTCCGAACTGACGATGACTTCAGGAAGGATGATTGCCGATGGCTCCAGGAGGACATCATGCCTCTGGTCGCCCAACAGGTGTACCACGGCGGTGTCGGCGCCGTAGCCCAGCATCGTGAAGAGCAGATGATAGTCTCCCGGCTCAAGGGTGAGCGTGTATTCACCGGCGGAATTGGTGATCGTGCCGCGAGAGGTTCCCAGCACGCGAACATTGGCTGCCGGGAGAGGCTCGTTTGTCTGCACGTCGCGGACGGTGCCGAACAGAGACCTTCTCTCTGCCTGTTGAGCAAGGCAGGTTGAGGTCGCGATGAACAGGATCCAGAGGGGGTAATTCCGTGGGGACACGTGATTGCCGGGCTGCATGAGCTTCACACCCGGCTGGTACGGTCATCGCGGGGGAAGGTTTCGGGAAAAATACGAAGGGGTGTCCTGCGAAGCAAGACACCCCCACGGTGGGTTCGCGCAGGGAAAGCTAGCCGAGGAGCTTCCCGTGGCGCAATTTGGCAAAAAATCCCGTCGGCTCCTTCGGCGGTTCCGCGATCGGGGCCAAGCCTTCCGGCGCGGAGGGAGGGATGGGGCTGAGCAACTCCTCGAGAAATTTCGGGGGACGGGAGGCTTCACGCCACATGGCCCGTTCCCGCTCGAGGCGCTCGGCCTCCTTCTGACGTTTCAACTCCTCGAGCCTCTGAGATTCTTGCATTGTCAGACTGGTGGAATCGGGCTTTCGGCCTGAGGGAGGCATGCTGGCGAGCGCATTCATCCTCTGGCTGCCCTCCTTTGCGACTCCCTGTTTACGCATCATCTCGATGGCCGGGAGAAGGGTCTTCTCCGTCTCCATGAGGAACGGGTTCATGGGGTCCAGGAGGTAGGCGTTCATCAGCGCATCAAATGCCGTCTCGTAGGCGCCGCGGCGCACTAGCTCAGAGGCTTTTGTCGTCAGCTTTTTCACCTTCGCCTCGAGCTCCTCTGCCTTCTCGGCTGCAATGGCCTCGGGCCTGATTCCATCTTCAAATTCATCTCCGACCGTAAGAGCCAGGAAACGCCCCCCGTTCGTCACCTCGGCCGCCAGCCGATGGATCCGTTCGACAATGGCATTGATGTAAATGTTGTCAGGATCCATCCGTTGCGCAATCGTCAACTTCTGCATCGCAAGATCGTACTCTCGAGCTTCGATATGTTTCTCAGCGACGCGAATCACCTCGCGCGTGCCGTGCGATTGTTCCTTGGCGATTTTCATGGCCGGGACCTCCTTGATTGAGGGGGAGAAACCACCCTCTTTCTAGTGAAAAAACTAGCGAAAGCGGTCAATAGAGTCAATAGTTCGCAAAGATTTCACGATATATTTTTTTTAGCTAATTTTACTAATGCCCGTTGATTCTACTAACGCTCCCGGTTTCTCTTAAAGGGTTGGTTTAGATCAGGAATGGCTGGGAGTTGACCTTTCTCATGCGTATTATTACGTGATGGAGCCAGAGATACTTCCGATCGTGGTCATCGGAGCAGGAGGAGCAGGCCTCATTGCCGCGTGGAAATCGGCATTGATGGGTGCTCCGGTTCTGTTGCTTGAGAGAAACCGGAAACCCGCGATCAAGCTGCTGATTTCCGGAGGCGGCAAGTGCAATGTTACTCACGAGGGATCGATGGAGGAGCTCCGCGGCGCCTTTACCCCCCGACAAGGCCGGTTCCTGAAACATGCATTCTATGCCTTCACCAATGCGGACATTCGTACCCAGCTCGCACGGAGCGGGGTCGAGACCTACGCCCGGGAGAACGGTCGCGTGTTTCCCAAGAGTGGGAGGGCCTCAGACGTCGTTGAAGCTCTCGTGAGCTTGGCGCGGAGCGCAGGTGCCGATATCCATCTCGACTCGAAGGTCGACTCCGTCTTCTTCAGGGAAGGCATCATTCACGTTGCCGTAGGAGGCGAGATGATCCGCGCCCGTAAGGTTATCATTGCTACAGGAGGCGCCTCCTACCGCAAGACCGGAACCACCGGGGATGGATTTACGTGGGCGGCGGGGTTTGGTCATACCATTATTCCTATCGGACCTGCCCTCGCACCAATCCGCACGCGCCCTCCACTGCCGGAAGATTGGCGCGGGATCGCCCTGCGAAACGGTCGCCTTGATATCTACTGCCGGGAGAAAAAGCTCGCACAAGATCGGGGCGACGTCCTGTTCTCGCACGAAGGCATTTCGGGACCGGCGGCTCTTGCCTTGAGCCGCACTGCGGCCTCATCGCTTCTTCACGGGGAGACCTTCGTACGCTACGATTTTTTTCCCGATCTGGACTTTCATGCCCTGGATGAGAAGCTCAACAGAATGGTCCTTGCCGCTCGAGCGCGGAAACTGACCACGATCCTCGAGGAATTGCTGCCGAACCGCATGATTGACCGGATGCTAGAGTCCATTCGCGTGTCGAGTGACGCGCGCGGATACACCCTTAGACGGGAGGAGCGGAAAGCAATCGTCCAAATGCTAAAATCATGGTCTATCGGCGCGGTCGAGCATGTTGACGTTGACCGAGGAGAGGTCACCTCGGGCGGCGTTTCCCTTGACGAGGTTGATCCCCGGACCATGGAGTCACGCAAAGTGCGGGGGTTGCACCTTGCCGGGGAGGTCCTTGATATCGATGGCCCCATCGGCGGTTATAATTTGCAGGCGGCATTTTCCACCGGCTTTGTCGCGGGCGAAAGCGCCGCAAACTCTTACCGGGAATCTGCACGCGGAAGGTGATGTTAGAATCTTGTATGGTCACACGGCGTCGCTTTTTCACGACAACCTTAAGTACCGTCTTCGGCGCTCGCTCCGTTCTTTCGCAAGTCGCCCAGCGGCGGCACCGCCTCGCGGACATGCTCGCCAATGATCAGGATCCCTCCGTTGCTCCCGCCCGTCCCGATCCCGCTTCATGGGACAACAGCGCGCTGACCGCTGCATGGATAGGCCACTCGACTATTCTGATCAATTTCTTCGGCATCAATATCATCACTGATCCGGTGCTCTCGGAGCGCATTGGCCTCAATATCGCGGGTCTCTTCACGATCGGTCCACGGCGGCTTGTCCAGCCCTCACTGGCGTTCGAAGACCTGCCGAGGATCGACCTTATCCTCATTTCTCACGCGCACTGGGACCACCTGGATACGCCTACTCTGAAGCGGTTTGACCGCTCAATCCCCGTGGTCATGGCGAAAGGCACAGCCGATATCATAGAGGACTTCGAATTCCAAAAAGTGTACGAGCTCGATTGGGGTCACCGGGCCGTGATCGGCGCGCTGACTGTCGAG
>Ga0187779_10001594_pt1 | contig 14135 bp, 13 predicted proteins | sample 1015_Q2_SP10_10__FD_132435 | JGI IMG/M metagenome (GOLD analysis project Ga0187779, IMG submission 132435) | Tropical peat soil microbial communities from peatlands in Department of Meta, Colombia - 1015_Q2_SP10_10_MG | ecosystem: Environmental > Terrestrial > Soil > Wetlands > Peat | place... | reverse complement strand
GTCGATAGCGGTCTGCGCCAGGCGCGTGGTCTGGCTCCGGTCGGCAAGTCCGAGCAGCGCCCGGGCATGTCCTTCGGAGAGTCGCCCGCTATCCACCATCTCGGCGACCTCTACCGGGAGCTTGAGGAGCCGAAGCGCATTGGCGATGGTCGAGCGGTCCCGACCCACCAGCCGGGCGATATCGGCCTGACTCAGCTGAAATTCATCGAGGAGGCGCTGGTAGCTGGTGGCCTCTTCGATGGCCGAAAGATTGTCGCGCTGGAGATTCTCCACCAGCGCGAGGGTCAGCAGGGTTCGGTCGTCGGCCTCTTTGATGACTGCCGGGATTCTGGCCCAGCCGAGCTTCTGGGCCGCTCGCCAGCGACGCTCGCCGGCGATGAGCTGAAAGCCGTCGAGATGTTTCCGCACTACCACCGGCTGGAGCAGACCGGCCGTTTCGAGCGACGCGACCAGCTCGGAGAACTGGGGCTCGTCCAGCCGGGCACGGGGCTGATAGGGGTTGGGCCTGATGTTGGCTACTGGGATTTCCTGCAGTGCACCGCTTGCCTCCGCCTCCTGCCGCGAGATGGGGCCGAGCAACGCCTCCAGCCCGCGGCCCAGGCGTTTGGACTCGGTCATGAGTCATCCTCGACACTGGCCACGGGCACGGAGGCAGAGGGGGCACCATTGCCTTCCACGCGGCGGACCAGCTCCTGGGCCACCGAGAGATAGCTCTTCGCGCCGACCGATTGCACGTCGTACAGGAGGATCGGCTTGCCGAAGCTCGGCGCCTCGGCGAGGCGGACGTTGCGGGGGATCACAGTCGGGAACATGCGCGCCCCGAAGTACTCCTTGGCATCGCTCGCCACCTGCCGGCACAGATTGACGCGCGAGTCGTACATCGTCAGCAACACTCCATCAATCGCCAGACTCGGATTGAAGTTCTGCTGCACCAGCTTGATGGTATTGAGAAGCTGGGAGATGCCTTCCAAGGCATAGTACTCGCACTGGATCGGAATCAGCACCCCGTCCGCGGCCGCGAGGACATTGAGGGTGATGAGACCAAGGGACGGCGGACAGTCGATCAGGATGAACTCGTAGGAACGGCGGGCGGCCTCGAGCGCGCGGCGCATGACCTTCTCTCGATTCGCGCGCTCAACCAGCTCGAGTTCAGCTCCGACCAGGTCCTGGGTTGCCGGGAGGATGTCGAGGTAAGGAAGGGTCGGATCGCTGATGATCACGTCGCTGGCGGGACGCCCCTCGATCAGGACGTCGTAGAGCGCGTAGCGAAGCTGTTCCTTCCTCACGCCCACTCCACTGGTCGCGTTGCCTTGGGGATCGGCGTCGACGAGCAGCGTCTTCCGCTCAGCGATGGCGAGGGAGGCGGCGAGGTTGACGGCGGTGGTGGTCTTGCCGACGCCGCCCTTCTGATTGGCGATTGCGATGATACGAGCCATTCTGAACTCTATTTCCTACAACGAGTTACGACGCAATCAATGGAATAGCGAAGTCCGGAGAGGGGCCCTCAGGGCTCCAATATAAGGTGGCGGGGAGAATCGCGAAACTTCGATAGGAAGCGGGGATAGGCTAGGGGAGATACGCAATGTCGGTTGTTGCACGTGAAACATCCTGCTGGCGATGTTTCACGTGCAACCCCTAGACGGCACATACCTCCTGATTGCCCCGCCATTTGAGAACCTCCAGAACAAGATTCTGCAGGTCGCTCGGAGAGACGCCGGGAATCCTGCCAGCTCGTCCCAAGGTGCCCGGGCGTACACTGCCGAGCTTCTGCCTGGACTCGGTCGACAGGGATGCGAACTGTCCGTAGGGGAGATCGGCCGGAAGCGAGAAATCCTCCATTCCCGCCATCCGATCGGCGGCGGCACGCTCGCGCACCAGATAGCCCTCGTACTTGAGCTCGATCTCGGCCCACTCTGCCAGGTCAGGGGCACCACTCCAGCCGGCCGCCCAGAGCAGGTTGAGCAATCGGATCCCGGGTCTCCGAGCCAACTCGGCAATGCGCGTCGGCTCCCTGAGAGAAATCGAAGAGAGTGCTTCGGTCGCTCGCAGCTGATCGCCCCGAAGCGTGATCTCCTCCGCAAAACCGCGCACCCGCTCCTCGGCCTCCAATCGCTCTTCCGCCTTGGCGGCCTGCTCCTCGCCAAGGAGGTCGAGCCGATTTGCCAAACCAAGTAGCCGGCGGAGTGCATTGTCTTGGCGAAGCAGCAGCCGGTATTCGGCCCGCGAGGTGAACAGACGATAGGGCTCGTCCACACCACGAGTCACGAGGTCGTCGACGAGGACCCCGATCATCGCCTCGTCGCGGCGCAGTACCACTCCACCTTCACCGCGTGCAAACAGCGCCGCGTTGAGTCCCGCCACCAGACCCTGACCCGCAGCCTCCTCGTATCCTGTGGTCCCATTCACCTGCCCAGCGAAGTACAGCCCCTCGATATCCCGCAAGCCAAGCGTCGGCAGCAGCTGCATCGGAGGAAGAAAGTCGTATTCGATCGCGTATCCCGCCCGCGTCATGCGGACCGCCTCGAGCCCCGGTACGGCCCGCAGCATCGCCAGTTGAACCGCCGCTGGCAGTGAAGTCGAGAGACCGTTCACGTAGAGCTCTGTCGTCTCCAGCCCTTCCGGCTCCAGGAAGAGCTGGTGCCGCTCTGCGTCCTTGAACTTGACGATCTTGTCCTCGATCGATGGGCAGTACCTTGGGCCCCTGCCGCTGATGGCCCCGCCATAGAGCGCCGACTGATCGAGCGACCGCTCGACAATTTCGCGAACGTCCGGACCCGCCCATCCCAGGTAGCACGGAAGCTGAGGCAGGCGCTCGGCCCGAACGTGATAGGAGAACCAATACGGATCTGTATCCCCGTCTTGTCGGTCGAATCGACTGAGGTCAACGCTCCGGCCATCGATCCTTGGCGGCGTGCCCGTCTTGAAGCGTTCTATTGTAATACCATGCTGTACAAGCGCTTGTGAGAGCTCAACAGACGGCGGGTCGCCTGCCCTCCCGGCCGGTATCTGGGTCTCGGTACCCAAGTGAATGCGGCCCTTCAAAAAGGTCCCTGCCGTGATCACGACAGCGCGACCTCCAAACTGCAGGCCCTCACGCGTGAGGACCGATTCCACTCGGCCATGCCGAACGCCGAAGCCGACGACGGTACCTTGGGCAAACTCGAGACGGGGAATTCGTTCGAGGAGTGATCGCACCGCTCGGCGGTACAGTCCCCTGTCGCACTGCGCCCGAGGGGACCAGACTGCCGGCCCCTTTGAACGGTTGAGCATCCGGAACTGGATGCAGGCGAGGTCGGTGGCCTTTCCCATGATGCCACCGAGCGCGTCGACCTCCCGCACCACGGTCCCCTTCGCGATGCCGCCGATCGCCGGGTTGCACGACATCTGCCCGATGGTCTCGAGGTTTTGGGTGACCAGGAGAGTGCGCGCGCCGGCGCGAGCCGCGGCGCTGGCCGCCTCCGCCCCCGCGTGACCTCCACCGACCACGATGACGTCATACTGGATCATGGGAAGGAACCTACTGGGTCGAACCACCGACGGGAGGGCAGGAGGTGTATCTTGTGGCGCGCCGCACCCTAGGGTGGGTGGGGTCAGGCCGTCCTGACCCACCGCCACAATTCCCGGAGGCTCGGCTTCTTGCCGTATGAGAGGATCCCGACTCGGTAGATGCGGGCACCGATCCAGACCACGCCCAGGATTCCCGCGATCATCACGCCCGCGCCCAGCACAATCTCATTCAACGGAAGGGGCGCGATCGCGTAGCGTACCGGAATGACCAGCGGCGTGAAGAATGGAATGAAGGTGAGGATCTGCGCCAACGACCCGGACGGCTCGTTGATGAGGGAGAACATCGTGATCATGCCCACCACGACAATCATGGTGACCGGCGTGGCGGCCTGTTGGGCCTCCTGCGCCGTATTGCACATCGACCCGATGGCGGCGTACAGGCCCGAATAGAACAGGAACCCGAGCAGGAAGAACGCAAGCACAATCATCACCAGCTCGGGGGTGACATTGGGCATGTGGAACCCGGCCTGGCTCGTGTCCCCGGCCATCACGGTCGCCGCGGAGTGTCCACCGAGGACCCGGGCGATATAGAGGCCCGTGAAGCTCCAGATGCCAAGTTGCAGGAGCCCGGTGGCCCCGACTCCGATCACTTTCCCCAGCAGCAGCTGGAACGGCGTGAGACTCGAGACCAGCACCTCTACCACCCGGTTGGTCTTTTCCTCGACCACCGATCCCATAACCTGCACGCCGTAGAGGAGCAGGGAGATGTACATGAACATGTCCACGATGTACGCCAGCAGGAACGATGTCTCCCCGCTCTCTCCGGTGATCTTCCCCTCGGTGACCTTCTGGGTCTGCAGATCGAGCCGGATGCTGGCCGCCACCTTGAGGGCGGAATCGGCGTGACGCCGCTCCAGTCGCTCATCCCGTACCAGTGGCTCGAGCGAGTGGTCCAGGTTTTCCATGTTGCGGAAGCTGGTGACGTCGGATCCGAGGTAGCTCACCTTGCCGCTCTCGATCCCACTGTCGGTCAGGATCAGCAAGCCCACGGGAGCGTCGCCATCCGCCTCCCGCCGGCCGATCAGCCCGATTACTGAATCCCGCACGACGTCCATTCGCCCGTGGGCCGGTATGGAGATCACCCGGTACCGGGGCGCGGAATCTTCCCCGATCCGCTGGCTGGACAGGACCGAGTCGATGCGTCGTGCAACCGTTCCTGTGGCATCATTCAGGACCGCAATGGTCCGGGTTGCTGTCTCTCGCTTGCTCAGCGCCGCTGGTAGGTAGCCGACGATCCCACCCAGCAGCGGCACCAGGAACGTCCCGATGAGAAAGGATCTGGTGCGGACCCGCTCGACGAACTCCCGGCGGATGACCGCGAGGATCTTGTTCACGCGACCTCCTGGGCCACGGGCCGGGCCGCTTCCTGACCGACTTTCGCGATGAAGATCGACTGCAGCGATGGCTCCACGACCTCGAAGCGGGACAGTCCCACATCCGCGGCCACTAGGGCCTTGAGAAGTCGCTCCGGGTCGGCCCCGGGGGCCAGCCCGACCTCGGCGCTGGCCCCGGCGTCATCGACCTGAGCCACGAGCGAGCGATCCGCGAGCACCTGCTTGGCCGCCAGCGCATTCCGGGTAAAGCCCAGCGCTACGTGAGTCTTTCCCCCTTGCCGCTTCACCTCCGCCATGGTCCCGTCCACGACCTTCTCGCCCCGGGCAATGATGGCAATGCGGTCGCACATCTTCTCCGCATGCTCCATGATATGGGTCGAGAACAGCACCGTCCGGCCGCTCCGCGCGAACTCGACGACCACGTCCCGCATGACCTGACTGTTCACCGGGTCCAGCCCGCTGAACGGCTCGTCCAGAATCACCAGCTCCGGATCATGTTGGAGTGCTCCCGCGAACTGGACCTTCTGCTGCATCCCCTTCGAGAGATCCGACACCTTCTTGAGACCCCAGTCGCTCAAGCCCAGTCGCTCCAGCCATGCCTTGGCCCGCTTCCGAGCATCCCAGCGGGAGACGCCCTTGGCTTCCCCCAGGAACGCCAGTTGATCCAGCACCCGCATCTTCGGATACAGGCCACGCTCCTCGGGCAAGTAGCCGATCCGGCCGGAGAGCTCCCGGCCCGCGCCTTCTTGCCCCAGTACCTGGACCCGGCCTTCGTCGGGGGTGATGATGCTGAGGAGCATGCGGATGGTGGTGGTCTTTCCCGCGCCATTCGGACCCAAGAGCCCGAAGATTCCGCCCCGGGGCACCTCGAGCGAAAGACTCCGGACCGCGGTATGCCCGGCATATCGCTTGGTGACACGATCGACGGTGACGACGGCGGAAGCTTCCATGCGACTTCCTCAGCGAGGGGTTCGGCGGCACCTACGCAACGCCCCAACGAGTGTTTCGGGACCCTTACTGCTCCGGCAGGAAGATCTCCTCGATTCGCCGGCCGAGCAGTCTCGATAGTCGGAAAGCCAACGGAAGACTCGGATCATAGCGTCCGGTCTCGATCGCATTGACGGTCTGACGCGAAACCCGCAGCCGGGTAGCCAGTTCCCCCTGCGACCAGGCCCGTTCGGCCCGCAGTTCCCGAAGTCGGTTTCTCACCCAACCCTTGAAGACGGAGCGGCAGCCGGTAGAGGCCAGGGGCAGTGCGGGGAGTCAGACCTCGAGATCAGTCGTCTGCACCGATGCATCGTTGACTCGGAGACGGCGATAGGTCGCCAGGTCGAGAGGTTCAGAGGGACACAATCCCGGCGGCCAGATCCTAGGACGCCACGAGAGGCGTGTCAAGCTTCCTTGTCTTGCCACCGGCGGGGGCCCTCAGTAAATGTGAAGCCATCCGCGAGGGCAGGAGCCCACCACCCGTCACTGCCAATGCCGTATCAGATCATCGTCAACCGAGAGCTCTGCGCCAGCAACGCGGAGTGCGTTTCCCTCGCCCCGGAGGTTTTCGAGCTGGACGATGAGGACATCTGCATCGTCATCGATCCCGAAGGTGCCAAGGACAAGCGCATCCTGCTCGCGGCCCGGGCCTGTCCCGTCGACGCCATCACCCTGATCGACGGAACCGGCGAGAGGGTCTGGCCCTGAAACAGCGCGGGGGCCGCGTTGCCGCGCGCCCCCACGAGTCCTCGGCCCCACCGGCTCCGGATCTACTGCTTTTCCCAATGCGCCAATCGGGTGATCTGCCGGACCTCCCCACTGGGGACCACCAGGTTCCGACGCTCGGCCCGCACTCCGAACTTGAGCGTCCGCGCCAGGAACTCCTCGCGCGAGAGGTTGCTCCCCGGAGCCGGATGTTCGGCAACATCGTGCAGGAGCACCCCGGCAGGGGTCTCCTCATGATACCGCCCGACGTAAAGGGCCTCGCCCGTGGTCTCGACCACCACCGTGATCCCGTGCAGCTCCGAGTGCCCCGGGTGAAAAACCTGCCCGCTCACTGGACCGCCGACGTCGCGCAATGGCGGTCAAAGGCCGCGATCAAGTCCCGCGCCACCTCCTGTGGGCTCCGCCCCTCGATCATATGACGGTGGACGAAGTGCACGACTTCGCCGTCGCGGAGCAGCGCCATCGACGGGCTGCTCGAGGCATAGTCGGCGAAGTATTGCCTTGCCCGCGCGGTGGCATCCACATCCTGCCCCGCGAATACGGTTACCACCTGCTGGGGGCGGTTGGGGTGTTTGAGCGCGAGGTTGAGCGCCGGCCGGGCCATGCCGGCCGCACAGCCGCACACCGAGTTGACGAAGACGAGCATGGTCCCCTTCTGGTCGCCCAGCAGGGCGTCCACCTCGGGGACGGTGGTAAGCTCCCGGGCCCCCATGCGAGCCATTTCATCTCGCATCGGCTGGACCATTCGAGGATCGTAAGGCATATCAGGCTCCCAATTCGGTTGAAACGCGGTTCTCGCCAGTCTGCTCCAATGCCGCCTTGAGGGCGTGCCATGAGAGGCTGGCGCACTTCACACGGGCGGGAAACTCCCGCACACCGGCGAACACGGCGAGCTTGGCCGGCAGGTCGTCCGCCGGTCCCCCCTGGCCCGTGACCATTCTATGAAAGCTCTCGAAGATCCGGGTGGCCTCCTCCCGGGTCTTTCCCTTGACCACAGTCGTCATCAGGGAGGCAGAGGCCTTGGAGATAGCGCAGCCGCTCCCCTGAAACGCCACATCCGAGATCCGATCCCCGTCCAGTCGGACCCAGACCTTCAGGTGGTCGCCGCACAGCGGATTGTACCCCTCGGCCATCCGGTCCGCCTCAGGCATCGGACGGTAGTTCCGGGGAGCCCGGTTGTGGTCAAGGATGATGCTCTGGTACAGCTCGCCCGCGCTGCTCATCCGGCGAACACCTTCCTGGCCTCCTCCACGCCGGCCACCAGCTGCTCCACTTCATCGGAGGTGTTATACACCGCGAACGAAGCCCGCACGGTCCCCGGGATGCCGAAGCGTCGCATCAACGGCTGAGCACAGTGATGGCTGGCCCGGACCGCCACGCCGTGCAAGTCAAGCACCGTGCCGACATCGTGCGGGTGGACACCCTCGAGCACGAACGACAGCACACCCACCCGAGCCGCCGCAGTGCCGATGACTCGGACACCCGGAATGACACCCACCCGCTCGGTGGCCTCCGCCAGGAGCGACGCCTCGTGCTCTTCCACCGCCCCCCAGTCGAACTCCCGCAGATAGCGCACTGCGGCGCCCAATCCGATCGCCTGAGCGATCGGAGGAGTTCCCGCCTCGAAGCGGGCGGGAGGAGGTGCGTAGGTCGTCCCCTCGAGGGTGACGCTCTGGATCATCCCGCCGCCGCCCTGCCATGGCGGCATCTGTTCGAGCAACTCCCGCCGCCCGTAGAGCATCCCAACGCCGGTCGGCCCGTACATCTTGTGGCCGGAAGCGACATAGAAGTCGCAACCGAGCGCCTGCACATCCACCTGGAGATGAGGAACCGCCTGGGCGCCATCGACCACCAGAGCCGCACCGGCGCGGTGCGCCATGTCGGACAACTCCCGGATCGGGTTGATGGTTCCCAGTACGTTGGACACGTGGGCCACTGCCACTATGCGAGTCCGGGGCGAGATCACCGCCCGCGCCGCATCGAGATCCAGCTCCCCCCGATCGGTGACCGGAATAGCGCGGATCCTCGCACCCACCGAACCCGCAACAAGCTGCCAGGGCACGATGTTGGAGTGGTGCTCCATCTCAGTGATCAGAATCTCGTCACCCGGGCGGAGCACCGACCGGCCGTAGCTCTGGGCCACGAGATTGAGGCCGGCGGTGGTACCGGCGGTGATGATCACCTCCGCTGGCTCCGCGGCGTTCAGGAATCCCGCGAGCAGCGCGCGGGCCCCGTCGTACGCATCGGTCGCTTGCTGGCTGAGGGTGTGCACCCCGCGGTGCACGTTGGCGTTGGCCAACAGCGAAAAATCCGCCTCGGCCTCCACGACACATCGCGGCTTCTGGCTGGTCGCCCCGTTGTCGAGGTAGACGAGCGGATGCCCATGCACCTTGGTCTGCAGCACCGGATACTCGCGACGGATTCGCGCGACATCCAGCCGGCCAAGCTTCGGGGCCGCCGTCACCCCGGGACCTCCTCGGAGTGGCCCAGGCGGCTCATCACCACGGCCTCGAGCGAGGCCCGCAGCGTTTCGTGGGGGATCTCCTCCAGGACTTCGGCCGCGAAGGCATAGGTGAGAATTCTCCGGGCCAGCGCCCCGCCGATCCCTCGGCTCTTCAGATAGAATCCGGCCTGCTGATCGAGATTGCCCACGGTCGCACCGTGGGTGCACTTCACGTCGTCGGCGAAGATCTCCAGCTGTGGCTTGGTATCGATCGTCGCGTGCTCCGACAGCAGCAGGGCCCGATTGGTCTGCTTGGCATCGGTCTTCTGCGCTATCGGGGTCACGTAGATCTTCCCGTTGAAGACCCCGTGCGAGCGGCCGTCGAGAATGCCCTTGTAGATCTCCCGCGTGGAGCAGTTGGGATGGGCGTGAAGCAGCGACGTGTGGTTGTCCACCTCTTGCCGTCCGCGGCCCATGTAGAGACCCAGCATCTGAGCCTCCACCCCGGGTCCGTCGAGCACCACATCGAGGTTGTTGCGGCAGAGGGCGGCCCCGAAACTCACCGAATGGGAGACTCCGCGGCTGTCCCTGGCGTGCCGCAGGTGAGTCGTCCCGACGTGATAGGCCTGCTCGCTTTCCCGCTGGATCTTGATGTGCTCCAGCCGGGCGCCCTCACCGATCAGACCCTCGGTAACCGCGTTGGTGAAATAGCTGCCATCACCCAGCCCGACGTAGCTCTCGATCACGGACGCGGTCGCGCCTGCCTCGAGCACGATCAGGTTGCGCGGATAGCTTGCGGCTCCCTCTTGGCTACCGTCCGACACGAACAGGGCGTGGATCGGACCGCCGGCCTCGGCTCCCCGCGCCACATGCACCAGGAGCCCCTCACGCATGAATGCGGTGTTGAGCGCCGTGAAGCCACTGGCCTCGGCGCTGGCGTAACGCCCGAGGTGGCGGTCGAGCAGGTCCGCGTGGGAAGCGAGGGCGGACCCCAGATTGAGCACCGTCACCCCCGGGCGCGCCTCGGGAGAACTGGAAAGCGATGGTGCGAATCGGCCGTTGACGAAAACCAGGGTCCGGCTGCCGGGAATGCTGATGAGATAGGGAGCGAGTGCGGCGGCTGATGGCAACAGCCCGCCCCCAGTAGCAAGCGGGAAGCTCCGGGCCGTCAACGGCGCCAAGTTGATAAACCGCCAGTCCTCGTCACGTGCGCCGGGGAAGCCGACTGCCTGGAAGCGCTCGAGGGCTGTCTGGCGCAGACCGGCCAACCAGGGGGCCTTCGCCCCCCCGTTTCCGGTCAGCGTCTCGTAGTCCCGGAGGTAGGTCGCCGTCACGCGGACACCACCTCTTCGCTCAGCCACTCGTATCCCCTCGCCTCCAGCTCGAGGGCCAGCTCCTTCCCGCCCGATTTGACGATGCGGCCGGCAGCCAGCACGTGCACCCGGTCCGGCACGATGTAATTAAGGAGTCGCTGGTAGTGGGTCACCACAATCGTGGCGTTGTCTGGACGCCGGAGCGCGTTCACCCCGCTGGCCACGATCCGCAGGGCGTCGATATCGAGGCCGGAATCGGTCTCGTCGAGGATCGCCAGCCGCGGCTCCAGCACCGCCATCTGCAGGATCTCGTTGCGCTTCTTCTCGCCTCCGGAGAACCCGGCGTTCACCGCCCGGGACATGATCTCTGGCCCCCACTCCACCAGCTTGAGCTTGGCTTCGACCAGATCCATGAAGTCGATGGGATCGATCTCCTCCTCGCCCCTTGCCTTGCGAATCTCGTTCAGGGCCGCGCGCAGAAAGTAGGCGTTGGAGACGCCGGGGATCTCCACCGGATACTGGAACGCCAGAAAGAGGCCGGCCTGGGCCCGTTCCTCTGGCTCCATGTCCAGGAGGTCCTGACCCTGATAGAGGATCTGCCCCTCGGTCACTTCATAGGCCGGGTGACCGGCCAATACCTGGGCGAGGGTACTCTTCCCCGAGCCGTTCGGCCCCATGATGGCGTGCACTTCCCCCGCGTTGACCACCAGGGAAATCCCGTTGAGGATCGGCTTGTCACCGACCTTCGCATGCAGGTTCCTGATCTCGAGCATTGTCATCCCACGCTCCCTTCGAGGCTCACGCCGAGGAGCTTCTGCGCCTCGACGGCGAACTCCATGGGGAGCTCCTTGAAGACTTCCTTGCAGAAGCCGTTGACGATCATGCTGATCGCGTTCTCGGTGTTGAGCCCACGCTGCTTGAGATAGAAGATCTGATCCTCGCCGATCTTCGAGGTAGACGCCTCGTGCTCCACCGCCGCAGTCGGATTCTGGACGTCGATGTATGGAAAGGTGTGGGCACCGCAGCGGTTCCCGATCAGCATCGAGTCGCACTGGGTGTAATTGCGGGCCCCCGCGGCCTTGCCGAGCACCTTCACCTGGCCCCGGTAGCTGTTGTTCCCGTGTCCCGCGGAGATCCCCTTGGAGACCACGGTGCTGCGGGTATCTCTCCCGATATGGATCATCTTCGTGCCCGTGTCGGCCTGCTGCCGCCCATTGACCACGGCGACCGAATAGAACTCGCCGACCGAACGGTCTCCCTGGAGAATCACACTGGGGTACTTCCAGGTGATGGCCGAGCCGGTCTCGACCTGGGTCCAGGAGATCTTGCTGTCGTCCCCGGCGCACTTGCCCCGCTTGGTGACGAAGTTGTAGATCCCGCCCTTCCCCTCGGCGTCTCCGGCGTACCAGTTCTGCACCGTCGAGTACTTGATCGTCGCGCCGCGCATCGCCACCAGTTCGACCACGGCCGCGTGTAGCTGATTGGTGTCCCGCTTGGGGGCGGTGCACCCTTCGAGATAGCTTACCGTTGCGCCCTCGTCCGCTACGATCAGAGTGCGCTCGAACTGGCCCGCGTCGGCGGTATTGATCCGGAAATAGGTGCTGAGCTCCATAGGACAGCGCACCCCCTTCGGCACGTACACGAAGGAGCCGTCACTGAACACCGCTGAGTTGAGAGCGGCGAAGAAGTTGTCGTTATAGGGCACCACAGAACCCAGATACTTCTGCACCAGATCGGGGTGCTCACGCACCGCCTCGCTCATGGAGCAGAAGATCACCCCGGACTTGGCCAAGGTCTCCTTGAACGTTGTGGCGACGGAAACGCTGTCGAAGATCGCATCCACGGCCACCCCGGCGAACAACTTTTGCTCACTCAGCGGAATGCCGAGCTTCTCGTAGGTCCGCAGCAACTCCGGATCCACCTCGTCGAGGCTCCCGAGCGGCTTCTTGGTCTTGGGCGCCGAGTAGTAGATGATGTCCTGGTAGTCGATCGCCGGGTACGTGATGTTGGCCCAGTGATGAGGCTCCTTCATCTCCAGCCACCGGCGATAGGCCTTGAGCCGCCACTCCAGCAGCCAGGCCGGCTCCTGCTTCTTGGCCGAAATCAGACGTACCACGTCTTCGTCGAGGCCCCGCGGGATTACCTCGGACTCGATGTCCGTGACAAACCCGTACTGGTACTCGCGGTTGACCAGCGATTCGACCGACGATTCCGAAGAACTCATGTGCGCTCCCCGCGGGGCGAGTCGTTCGGGCCCCGCAGCATCGTAAGGGTCGAGCTGCCTTCCTCGGGGAACCGCACCCGGTATTCGCAGGCGGGGCAGCCATCCAGCATGTGGGTCTCACGGTGAACCGCCGCCGCCAAGACCTCCTCGAGGAACCGCGCCTCCGCCTCGCAGATCTCGGGGAACCGCTCGGCCAGGGCCCGGATGGCGCAGTTGTGCTCGGTCAGCCTGAGCCCGCCTTCACTGTCCCGCCATTCGGCCATGTACCCACCTTCGACCAGTGCCCGCATGACGACGTCCATGCGCCGTTCCGGCGACGCGTCGGCCAACTCGTGGCGAAGCTTTCGGGCCTGATCGGTGAAGCGGGTCTCCAGCGCCGACACTACCGCCTCCCGTCCCGCTTGCTCGGCTACCCGGTCCAGCACTTCGGTCAGCAGCTCTCGGTAGCGCTGGGGGAAGAGCGACTCGCCGCTGGCACTGAGGTGCCAGGCAAAGGTCGGTGCCCCCACTCCCCGCTGCTCGCGGCGGTAGCCAATCACCCCTTCGCTCTCCAACTCCTTCAGATGATGGCGGATGGCGTTCGAGGAGAGTCCCAGCTGTTCACCCAGCTCCTTGGCCGTCAACGATCCGGCCCGCTTGAGTGCCAGCAGGATGAGACCACGGGGCCCACGATAGGCAGGTGGGAGCCCGTGATCAGAGAGCTGTTCGGAGATCGCTATGCCCATGGCGGACGCAATCCTATACCCCGGCTCGGGATTTGTCAACTAATTACCAAAGGATTGGCAAATATTATAAGGTCTTGATTATTAAAGATTTGTGAATCAGCAATTCAATCGGCCGATCGAAGCCCCCTAATCTGAGCACCCATAGAGGTTGAGTGGCACCAAGCCACAGGCCGTACGTAGTTTATAGTACTACTCCTTTCGGATGGCCGGGAGGAGACCGCCGACCCCCGACTTCGGCCCCTCTATTGTCAACTCGCGACGGCGTCACAAGATTGGGTCGTCCTGCCCCCTCAGCCCGGACGAGGCCATGACCATCCACCGGATTCGCATGCTCGGGGACCCGATCTTGAGAGCCCGCTGTGAGCCGATCGCGCAGCCGGGGTCGACGGCGGTCCGGGTGATCGTCGATGATCTCCGGGAGACTCTGCGTGATTTCCAGTCGCGCTTCGGATTCGGACGGGCCATCTCCGCGCCGCAGATCGGGGCCCCGGTGCGGGTCATTTACATCGAGATGGACAAGCCCTGGCCGCTGATCAACCCCGAGATCGTGGACGTCGGCAACGAGGATTTCACGGTCTGGGATGACTGCTTCTCCTTCCCCGCTCTCCTGGTGCGTGTCTCCCGCGCCCACCGGATCAAGGTCCGGCACCAGGACTTGAAGGGGGCGTGGCACACAGTGGAACTGGAAGGGGACCGCGCGGAACTGCTGCAGCACGAGATCGATCACCTCGACGGCGTCCTGGCGGTGGACCGTCCGCACGGGCTCGACCCCTTCTGCCTGCGTGAGGAGTGGAATCGGCAGCACGCCCACGAGGG
>Ga0187779_10001593_pt1 | contig 14138 bp, 10 predicted proteins | sample 1015_Q2_SP10_10__FD_132435 | JGI IMG/M metagenome (GOLD analysis project Ga0187779, IMG submission 132435) | Tropical peat soil microbial communities from peatlands in Department of Meta, Colombia - 1015_Q2_SP10_10_MG | ecosystem: Environmental > Terrestrial > Soil > Wetlands > Peat | place... | reverse complement strand
ATTATTCCGCTTGCGGCGATTGCTGGAGTTACTAAGTCGATTAAGCTTGGGACTGGCGTGCTTCACACTTGGACTCGTAACGTTATGACTTTGGCTATGACCTTCGCGACGCTGGATGAACTCTCGAACGGAAGGTCCATGCTTGGAATGGGAGTGCTCTGGGAACCTATGGCTACTATGATGGGTATAGTACGAAGGAATACGCTGCGAGCTATGCGTGAACATGTTGAAGCTCTTCACGCGTTATTCGACATGAAAACGGTGAACGTCAATGGAGAATTCGTGAAGCTAAAAAACGTGCGCCTACTGAAGAAGCCGATCTCTATTCCCATCTACATCGGAGCAACAGGATTCCGCATGATGGAACTGGCGGGCGAGATTGCAGACGGAATACTGCTGAACTATCTCGTCTCACCAACCTACAACACGCAAGCGCTAGAATTTGCCGCGAAAGGTGCGAGTAAGGTCGGGCGAAAGCTTACCGATCTTGATACACCTCAACTGGTGGCTTGTTCAATTGATGAAGACGCAGACAAAGCATTAGATGCTGCGCGCCGTGTCGTTACAGAATATTTGTTCTTGGAGCCGCACATCATGAAGGCGAGCGGAATCAGACCTGACGTGCTTGAGACAATTCACAAGACACTGGGAAGTTGGCCCCCCCATCCTGACAAATTACAAAAAGCGCTGGCACTTGTTGATGATGAGCTTGTGAGAAGTGTCTGTGCAGCTGGGACATCGGAAGATTGCAAGCAAAAAGTGCGTGAGTATGTAGCTGCCGGTTGCACGTGCCCGTTAATATGCCCAATAAGCGGGAGTGTCGAGAAAATGATAGACGCCTTCTCAACTGGCTATTAGGAGATAATTTCGGCAGAGTGCCTGGATTGCCATTCTTCTTCGAAACTCCTACGAGACGAGAAGAGTTAGTCAGCGTTGCGTTAGGTGATGAGAAGGCTGATCTACTGATTGTGGATGGAACGCTGGTAAACGTCGCAACCTCAGAGATGTATCAGACGAATGTCGCTGTGAAAGGGGAACGAATCGCGGTTGTCGGGGATGTTGACCACACTAAGGGTGACTTCACGAAAGTTGTGGACGCGCGAGGCAAATATATCCTCCCGGGGCTGATCGATGCGCATTTTCATATTGAATCCGCCATGATCTCGCCTTCAGAGTTCTCTAAAATTGTTCTACCGCGAGGCAACACGACGGTGGTCGTTGATCCATCGTGGACTGCGAACGTAATGGGAATCCAAGGCGTAAAGCTCCTGGTACAGCAATCCACGAAGCCTGGTGTGAGAGTTCTCATAGACGCTCCCTCATGCGTACCAATACCTCCCGACGATCTGATGACGCCGGGTCATGAGTTCGGAATCGAAGAAATCGAAGAGATGCTGCGGTGGGACAATGTTGTCGCTTTAGGAGAGATGAACGATTTCATACGGGTTCTAAGCAGGGAGTACAGAGTTCATTCCGAGATTCGAGCGGCGATGCGGGCAGGCAAGATCACGAATGGCAATGCTCCTGGAATGATTGGGAAGCAGCTGCAGGCCTACATAGCCGCGGGGATGCAGTCCGATCATGAAGCAACGACTCTCGAAGAAGGCATAGAAAGATTGAGATCAGGCATCAGGCTCGTCATCAGGCAAAGTTCTGACGACAAGAACCTGCCCGTGCTCATAGCCGCGGTCACAAAAGAGAAGCTTGATCACAGGCATTGCTGTTTCTGCACAGACAACAAGAACATCCTTGACCTAATCGAAGAAGGCTTGATTGATAATGCCGTCCGCTCTGGAATCAAGGAGGGACTCGACCCTATCGCAGCGATTCAGATGGGAACACTGAATGCAGCGGAACATGTTGGAATTGATAGAGAACTAGGCAGTGTCTCTCCTGGGAAGATTGCGGACATACTTCTTGTTGATGATCTACAACAAGTTTCGACGACGCTTGTGATCGCGGGTGGCAAGATCATAGCCGAAGACGGAGAACTCCTAATTCCGATTGAGAGGGAAGAGTACCCAGCATGGACTCGTACTACAATTCGCATGAGAAGAAGACTGAGTCCAGATGATCTGAGAATACCAACTGAAAGAACCGGGGTCACGAGAGTTTGGGTGATGAAAATTGTCGAGAGGCAAGTAACCTGCGAAGGAGTCAAACGGGATCTGCAGATCAGAGACGGCTGCATCCTGTCCAATCCTACGGAAGACATACTGAAGGCAGTCGTCGTTGAGCGTTATGGTCGAACTCCTCCAAACATCGGGAAGGGGTTCGTTACAGGATTCAACCTCAGGATTGGGGCGATCGCGACAAGTATTTCCGCAGACACACATCACTTAGTATCGATCGGCACTACCGACGTAGAAATTTGGAAGGCGTTAACCACCGTTATCGATCTTCAGGGAGGTGTAGTCACCGTAGAGGATGGACGCATCTTGGCTCAGTTACCTCTTCCAATTGGAGGAATTATCTCCCCTCAAGATTCCCACAACGTCGCTTCTGGTCTCCGTGAACTGAACTCGGCCGCGAAGAAACTTGGTTGCAAGTTACCTTCTCCAATCGTGGCGTTGTCTCTTCTTGGAAATCCATCTCTTCCAGAACTTAGACTCTCCGACAAAGGATTGATCCACAAATCAAGGATTATTCCTCTCGAATGTGAATGATCGCAGATCCATTACCTGCAAAGATTTTTCCTACTGAATGCCTGCTGACAATAATGGTTTGAAATAGTACCTTGCACTTATTACGGTCAGTCGAAACGCTTAACTTGGAATGATGTACGTTGACTACGAAAATTTTTTTCGCAACAGACTTACACGGATCCGAGAAATGTTTTCTGAAATTCATCAATGCTGCTAAGTTTTACAAAGTCAAAACGCTCATCATGGGAGGCGATATCACAGGCAAACTATTGATTCCAGTAGTAAAGCAACCTAACGGGAAATTCCTAGCGAATTACGCCGGAGGCCGACATGTTGCGGGAAATGAGAAGGAACTGGATGAATTGCAGAAGGAAATTAGATTCGCCGGATATTACCCATACCTGACTGAACCTGATGAAATGAAACAGCTACAAACTGACCCAGCAAAGGTCGATGCACTCTTCATTCAAGTTATGTTAGCTACTCTTGAGCGATGGATGCAACTGGCTGAAGAGAGATTGAAGGCCTCTGAAGTCAATGTCTACATCACCGGGGGAAATGATGATCTCTTGCAGGTTGAGGATGTAATCAAGAAGTCAAATTTCGTAATTGACCCAGAAGGAAGAGTCGTTGAGATTGATGGAAAGTACGAGATGATCAGTTCAGCATGGAGCAACCCGACACCTTGGCAAACCCCACGCGAATGCTCCGAGGAACAATTGTGGGAGAAAATCGATGCAATGTCATCACAGGTCAAGGATATGAAGAATTGCATATTCAATTTGCACGTCCCTCCCTTTCGTTCAGGGTTAGACACGTGTCCAAAATTGGACGAGAATCTGAAACCTACAATCAGCGGAGGTGAGATCGTAATGGGTCCCGGAGGAAGCACTTCAGTTCGCAAAGCGATTGAAAAATGTCAACCATTACTCGGGTTACATGGGCACATCCACGAAGCTAAAGGCTTCCTGAAGATAGGCAACACACTCTGCGTTAACCCGGGCAGCGAATATAGCGAAGGCATATTGAGAGGAGCACTCGTCGAATTAGACGGATCTTCGGTCAAGAACTTTATGCTGACGCAAGGTTAAGGCATTGAGCGTTCGATAAAGTCTTTGCCGGAATGATCACCTTTGAGGCATGAAATATTCGTCCCACGAACAGAAAATGAACTTTTCAATTTTCTTGACCTCAACGGCGCGCATTCAAAGCTAGTGTCAGGTGCGACCGACCTGCTCCCGAGGATTAAGCGGAGACAAGAAGAGGCAATAATCTTAGTTGATCTTTCAAGGCTAGGTAGCTTTCGTTACGTGAAAAGCGAAGGGGGCGTCATTCGCGTGGGTGCGCTCACCACACTAACCGACTTGATACGAAGCGAAGTATTGGGGGTCGAATACGAAGCGATTAAAAAGCTTGAATTAACTTTCGCCTCCCCCCCAGTTCGCAACATTGCAACCGTAGGAGGAAACTTGGCTGCTTCATCCTCGTCCGAGGATCTGATTCCAATATTCCTCACGCTCGATGCCAGAGTCAGCCTGAAATCAGCCCGCAAAGAGAGAGTGATTCCGCTTGTAGAATTCATTCGAGGGAAACGAGAGACATCGCGGACGAATAATGAGATCCTAGCCGAGATAAGCTTCAATGAACTCAAACCTAATTCATGGTGCACTTTTGAAAAGATCGGTAGGAGAGAACGAGTCATCATCTCGTTGGTATCGCTTGCGTGCACTCTTGCAATCGATCGAAACTCAGGCAGAGTGGGCGACGTCAAAATTGCACTCAACAGAGTTAGAGGCAAGATACCTGAACGTGCCCTGGAGACGGAGAAAATCCTTCTCGGCAGCGATCTCAATGAGTCCAAACTGCAAGAAGCTTGTGAAATTCTTGAAAGTGAACTGTGCTTAACTAGCGATTTCCGAGCGTCCGCAAAGTACCGAACAGAAGTTGCCAAGAACCTTCTTCGAGAATGTCTGACACACTGCAAGCATTGCATCGAGGAGAGGTAAAAAGTGTCTAATGTTCAAAGCAAGCAACGCATTAACATTCAAGTCAACGGAGAATGGCACTCAACCGAAGTTGAAGGAGACGAAACATTACTAGACCTACTGCGAAACAAGCTCAACTTGAAGGGATCGAAGGCGGGTTGTGGAACAGGCGACTGCGGAGCCTGCACTGTCATTCTGGACGGCAAGATCGTCCCTTCATGCCTAGTCTACGCGGCAACTACCAACGGTTCCGAGATTACGACGGTTGAAGGAATAGGTTCCGCAGAGAAGTTGCATCCACTTCAACAAGCCTTCATTCAAACCGGAGCCGTGCAATGCGGCTTCTGCATACCTGGCATGATAATTGCCGCGAAGAATCTCCTCGACTCCAATCCTTCTCCAACAAGAAACGAAGTTAGAGAGGCGCTCGTTGGAAACATCTGCAGATGCACAGGATACATTCGAATCATTGAAGCGGTAATGATGGCTGCAGAGCTGATGAGGAATAGTAAGAATGAAGCGTAAAGATTATTCAATCGTCGGGAAACCATTCGCAAGGGAGGATGCGCTTGACAAAGTTCTGGGTAAGCCCGTCTTCACAGCAGACATGATTCCCCCAGACGCCATCTTCGCTGCCGTGGTCAGGTCCGCTCGTCCACACGCCAAGATACTTCGCCTCAATCTTCAAGCTGCACTTTCAACACCAGGAGTGATCAGGTTCATAGACGGTGGCCAGGTTCCTGGCATAAACAACATAGGAACACTCGTACGCGATAAGCCACTATTCTGCCAAGACATCGTACGAAGCATCGGAGACCCGATCGGCGCAATACTCGCAGAAAGTCGGGACGCAGCCGAAGAAGGCGCCCGACAGGTTGGGGTTGAGTATGAAGATCTCCCAGCCATCTTCTCTCCGTTAGATGCGCTCGATCCTAAATCGGTGCAGATACATCCAAACGGGAATATCTGCCGGCATCTCAAGATTCGAAAAGGAGACGTTGAGCGTGGCTTTCGAGAGTCCGACGTCATCGTCGAGAATGAGTACACGACGCAGATGCAGGAACATGCCCAACTCGAACCGGAGACTGCGTTCGCGCTTCCACCGGATCAAAACGGAATCATAACGACAGTTGGACCATGGCAGGATACGTTCGATGTTCAAGACGCCGTCGCATTAGTACTGGGAAAAAAGTCGAACGAGATTAGAGCGCTGCAAGCCCAAACCGGAGGGGCCTTCGGTTCCCGATGCAACGAGATCGCTAATGAACTAGGTGCCCTAGTGTGCCTTTCTGCATGTATCACAGGCAAGCCTACAGCAATTATCATGTCAAGAGAAGAATCTGTGATATCACATTCGAAGAGGCATCCGTTCCACATGAAATATAAAACAGGCGTCAAGAGAGACGGAACATTAGTCGCTGAGGAAATACAACTCATCTGCGACACCGGATCCTATGCATCCGCGGGCCCCGCCGTTGTGATGAGAGCAATTGTCCACTGCACTGGACCTTACGTGGTCCCGAACGTGAAAGCAGACAGCTACTGTGTATACACAAATAATCCGTACGCTGGTTCATTCAGAGGCTTCGGCTGTCCACAAGTACACTTCGCAGCCGAGTCCCAGATGAACTATCTCGCTGAAGCACTTTCAATGGACCCAATTGTTCTAAGAAGGAAGAACCTTCTTCGACCTGGCAGCCAAACAAACACTGGACACGTACTAGGAAAATCTGTGGGACTTGACGAATGCTTATCAAAAGTTGTTGACGCGCTCAGCTCGATAGATATTCCTCCGCCTGAAAAAGGACGCGTGAGGGGAGTCGGCGTTGCAATAGGCTATCACGGCAACAGCCTCGGCCCTGAGGGAGGAGACCGTTGTGGCGCACTGATATCGATCGATGCTGCCGGACGTGTTGAGTACATGACTGGCCTTGCCGAGTATGGTACTGGAGCGAGATTTGCACACGGCCAGATTATTGCTGAAACTCTGGGTATTAGTATGAATCGAATTCACGCGCTACTCCCAGATAGCTTGAGAGCCCCGTACAGCGGTCCAACTGTCGCTTCGAGAAGCACAATGATGGGAGGAAATGCAGTTCTCTTGGCATCACAGAAGCTGAGGAATGTTCTCAGTCAAGAAGCTGCAATAATATTCGACTGCAAGCCTGAAGAAGTGAAATTCAGCAACGACACGATCTACTGCGAGAATAGAGTCCAGAGTATCAAGTTCGAAGAGCTTGCGTCCATTTCTCACAAGAAAGGGATCTGCCTCTCTGATTCAAGCATGTATGAAGCTCCGAAGGGTGAATGGAATGAAGAGACCGGTCTAGGAGTTGCATACGTAGATTATACATTTGGAGCAATTGGCACCGTTGTTGACGTGAACCTTCAAACTGGTTACCCACAGGTAGTCCGAGTCGTCGGCGCCTTTGACTGCGGGAAAGTTATCAACCCTCTCGGAGTCATCGGTCAAGTGGAAGGAGCAATTGTCCAAGGATTAGGATATTCGGTCATGGAAGAAGTCTGTACGAAGAACGGGCTTATACTCAACCCCAACCTGGCCGATTATTTTCTCTACACGTCAGCCGAGACACCACAGATTGATACAATCCTAGTTGAAGGATACCCGTCCTCCTCAGGGCCATTCGGCGCAAAAGCAATGGGAGAACCTCCAATAGATATCGTCGCACCTGCAGTTGCTCAGGCAATCTATAACGCAACAGGCGTGAGAGTGAAAGATCTTCCAGCCGTCCCGGAAAAAATACTCTTATCAAAGACAAAATCCGGATTGAAGCATATAATCTGACCGAGCATCGCCTCCTGTGCAGCACTGGACTCAGCTTTCTTTCGAGATCATGACGTGGTTGAGCTTACACAGTATCGATTGAGGTGAATATGTTTCAGCGTACATTACATACTGTAAGTTGCGAAGTCGTATATATAATCGCCCGTCATCTTCAAATGAAAATTCTGGAGTTACGAAGTTTGACGGAACAAACTTACTTTGCCAGAAAATCAAGTGGTCTCATTCGAGAGTTCGGAACGCTTGACGCGATACTCATTGCAACCGCTGGAATCTTCTCCCTAACCTTCGCATTTCTGCAGTTTCCCTGGTACTACGGTTTCAATCCCGGTGCAGACCTTAACCTAGCCTTAGGGATCGTGTTCTTCTTCTACGTGCTTCTAATGCTCGTCTATTGGACCATAGGCGTAATCATGCCAAGATCAGGCAACGACTATGTTTGGGTGGCAAGAATATTCGGTCCTGCTGTCGGATTCCCATGGGCGATGGTTTTTGTAATCGTCACATTTGGTTTCTTCGGTTATGCGGCCGGCATGTCGGGATGGGTCTACGCATTAGGAACAGCGCTGACGATGTGGGGAACCCTGAACAATTCGCCTGGTCTAATGAGCGCGGCTAGCTGGGTGAGTAGTCCTATGGGTGGATTCATCTTTGTGATAGCTTTCGCCATCTGCTTCGCTTTGCTTACGGTAGTTGGTGCAAAAGCCGCCAAGATTTTCATTTATGCGACTTGGGCTTCATCGGCGCTAGCGATCATCCTCATCTGGGGCATTCTTGGTACAACGAATCCGACAATATTCGCTGCAAAGTGGGATCTGGTCCTCGGCCATTACTCGACTTATCAGAATATTGTGACGTTGGCCACTGCGGCAGGATGGACACCAGTGCCACTAACGTTCGCTGCAACTATAGCCAGCATGCCGTTCGCGGTCCTTTTCCTTCTGGGCGGGAATGTTGCGAACGTCATGGCAGGTGAAATAAAGGGTGTCAGACGGGCCATTCCAATTGCTCTCATGCTATCTCTGATCATCTCTCTCACTCTTTGGGTTGGATGCAATACCTTTACTCTGGGAGCAGTTGGTGACAAGTGGATGTACGCTTTAGGATACCTTTGGGACAATGCAGGGAGTAGCTACTCAAACGTATTGCCCATCGCTCCAACACTTCCTTTGATGGTGTCTCTTATCGTATATCCAAACCAGTTCCTAATGTTTCTGGTCTTCTTCACCATGTTATTCGGTTCGATCAACGTTGTCTTCCTCAGCTTCTGGCTACCAAGCAGATACATTTTCGCTTGGGCCTTCGATCGAATAATCCCAACCAAGATCGCGGACGTCAACAGCCGCTTCAGCACGCCTCACGTCGCTATCGGAGTGATAACTGTTGCCTGGATCTTGGTTTCGGCTGTGTACTGGTTTACGAGTTTTTCGACAGCTCTGAGCATTGGCACTTTACTGTACAACATCTGTTTCGCTGTAGTCGGCTTAGGCTGTGCTATCTTTCCCTTTACGAAGAAGGATTTGCTCGCGCAGGCACCCGGATTCCTAAGAACGAAGATTGCTGGTATTCCTCTGATCAGCATCGTCGGATCTCTATGCGCTATCTCATTTCTATACATTGCATATCTCTCAGCAGCAAATCCTCTGATCGTTACTCCGACAACTTACGGTGTCGAGCTTTCAGTAGGAATCGTCGTCGGCTGCCTAATAATCTACTACGCGAGTCTTTTCTACCATAGGAAGCACGGAATGGATATCTCGCTGGTCTTCAAGGAAATCCCACCAGTGTAACTGACCACTCCCTCTCTCTTTTTCTTCTCAGCGTTTAACGAAGAATCAACGTTGAAAATATCACAGTGGGACCATTGAATTCGGTAATAGAAAACGTCAGAATAATCGCAGGCCCTAACATGGGTCTTATTCAAGAGGGTTACGTTTCCATAAGAGGAAACCGAATAGAAGACTATGGGCAAGGAAACCCTGCAAGATCAAATGAAGATCTGGAAAGAATCGATGGCAATCATATGATAGTGATGCCTGGACTAATAGATTGCCATACCCATATCGGTGATTCCGTTGCGAAGGACGTGGGTGTCGACATGACCGCCGAAGAACTGATGAAACCACCAGAGGGGTTGAAGCATAGGATATTGGAATCAACCCCAAGTTCCGAATTAATCGCAGCAATGAAAGACACAATGCAGGAAATGGTTCGATACGGCACACTAGTCTTCGCGGACTTCCGCGAAGGCGGTAGAGAAGGGGTGGAGCAACTTCGAACAGCCGCTGACGGATTGCCTGTAAAACCCGTAGTCTTAGGACGCTTTTCAAAAACACCATTCACAGAGGGTGAACTACAGAATAACACGAAAAGGCTCTCATCGACAGACATTGATGAGGCTAGAGGAATCCTCAACATAGCTGATGGATTCTCAGCAAGTAGTGCAAACGACCTCACCGATCCTGCCTTCGAACAATTGCGACAACTTACGCACAGCATAGGCAAGATGAGGGCTATCCATGTCTCAGAGACATCGTCTTCAGTCGAGATCTCAATGAGTCGGACTGGATTAACCGAAGCAAACCGAGTCGTTACACATTTCAGTCCACATTTCGTAGTCCACATGACAAATCCTGGAACAGTTGCTGATATCGATCTACTTGCCAGACACAATGTTCCAGTTGTTTGTTGCCCAAGAGCCAACTGCAGACTGGGCGACGGTTTTCCACCCATAATGGATCTGTATCGGAGAGGAATCAGAATAGCTCTGGGAACGGACAATCTAATTGTGAACGCGCCTGACATGTTTGAAGAGATGGAGTTCCTATCTAAGGCCTTGCGGGGCATTGAGCGAAATGTAACCATCATGAGTTCCGTTGAAATCTTGAAAATGGCTACGATGAACGGTGCCCAAGCATTAGGGATTCAGGACGAGCTAGGCTCGATTGAGAAGGGAAAGCTCGCGAACCTACTGTTCATTGACTCTGAATCCGCTCGCCTCAGACCGATCAGAGACCCAATCTCGACCATCGTTCACAGAGTAAGACCGGCTGACCTCAGGGCGGTTATGGTGGAAGGTCAAGTCGTTTCAGGTAACTTGACTTAATGACGAATATTTCCTGCGTGCTCTTCCATCTCCACACCGAGATAAACAAGAAATTTTGGGATCAAGTCAACTTCGTTAATGGAAAGAATATTCCCAAAGAGGAGCGCTTGCGACCTCGGGTGCAATCCGAGTGCGCTTGGACGAATTTTGAAGAATTCGTGAATCACATGCAATCTTTTCAGGACGAGAAGTTCGTAATCGCGAGTGACGAGGCAAGAATCTGTGAGCTAGATGACGAGCAATTGAAGTCTGCTAGGTCTCGAAGCGGATCAGACTGAAGTTCAAAGTGTTATCAAGCCGGAGGACCCTATGTTTGTGTGTGAGATGGAGATTGCATGACTAGTCATCATTATGTCGTGAGCCGGAATCAACTTGTACATCGAAACAAACGGTGTGAAATGACGTGACAGGATACATCGCTGCCAACGATCATGAATACAAGCTGATCAGAGCTAAGTTTCTCCTGCCAATGTCACGAAATGCCAGCGAGAGGATAGCTGATGGATACGTCCTCGCCAAAGGGAACAAGATCCTTGAGGTAGGTTCTTACTCGGGAGAGATCGGTAAAGCAATCATAAGCGAATTCGGCCACGATTTGCAAGTAGTCGGTTGCAAGAAGGGGCATTCGCTGGCAGAAGAAGACGTGCCGTGCATAGACGGAGTCATCATGCCTGGTTTCGTGAAAGCTCACGGCCACGATCACGAGCCCGCTATAATCGGAATTGCAAAGGATCGCCCGCTCACAGCTTGGCTTGATGAAGCAGTCAATCTGTTCGGTGCGTTTCTGAATGAGAAATCCAAAGAATTGGAGGCAGTCCTGAAGAAGTCCCCGTACATAGTCAGCTACTTGAAGGCGAGGATTGATGATGTCTCCTACGGGATTACATCAGCTTTGACGCATCACTGCAACTATAACAAATACCATGTAGCGGAACTGGTGGAAGCAAATACACTAGCCGGAACGAATATCACAATCGCGGTCGGAAGCCAAGATAGACACTACGACCAACGAATACTTGACATCCCTGCCTCCAAGGCTATCGAGAGATTAGACCAATACTATGCAGCCTTTTCGGGGACCGAAAGAGTCAGGATCATACCCGGTCCTGACCAAGAGTTCTCTAACACCCCGGAGCTTCTCAGAGCCTCAAAGATGTGGGCACAAGAACATGAATCGCTGATTCATATACATACGTCTGAGGAGCCTGGGACTACTGAGTGGTTCACGCAAACTTACGGAACAACTCCGATAGAATATTTGGACAGCGTCGGATTTCTGGATGAAAGGACCATACTCGCTCATGTGGTTAATGTTACGCAGAAAGAGCTAGCGATAATCAAGGAAAGAGGCTGCAAAGTGGTCCATAATCCTTTGGCAAACACGATTCTCGGATCGGGTATGCCACCGATACCAAAGATGCTCGAACTTGGAATACCCGTTGCCATCTCTACAGATGGTTCTGGTAGCAGCGACAATCAGAATATTTTGAACGCCGCTCGCGTAGCGTCGCAGTATCAGAAAGCCTTCAGTAGGGACGCCGAAAAGCTTCCTGCGAGAGAAGTGCTTGAATTGATCACTATCAGGCCAGCTGAGATTCTAGGCTTGAACGCCGGGTGCCTTGAGAAGGGAAGAAATGCTGACGTAGTCGTCGTCGATTTGTCGAGGCCGAATTTGATACCTACTAGGTTAGACAATGTACTCGAAAACCTGGTTTGGGCAGCTAACGGATCGGAAATACGTTACGTAATTGCGAATGGAAGAATACTGGTAGATGACTATGAGATCAGAGTCCCAAGCTCACCCGCGATCTTGGCAGATCTTCAACAGCTCTCCGAAATTTTCGTGTCCCACAAGAGTCAGACTAAAGTCGTAAGGGAAACGGGAATAGCTCGATGACCTAGCCGTACTGTAACTAATGCTGCAGGTTCCCCGGAAGGCTACGATAGTGGAGTCGCGGAGGATCAAACAGATATTCGTTGATATCTGAAGCCCAGTAGTCCACACCATTGATTTTGATGTTTTTGGTGATCGGCCTTGTATCTCTGCCTCTAAGTCCCACAAGCTTTCCGTCGACCATAACCATGGCCGTCCCGAACGTATCTCCAAGCTCTATTGCTTCCAACGCATCTTCTCCGCCAGAACCAGGCGGTTTGTCAATGATAATTATGTCCGCGTCCCGTCCCACCTCAATTTTTCCAGTATTCAGATGGTAGAGGTCAGCAGTATTACCGGTTGCCATTGCAATAACCTTCACGGCTGGAACGTCGTCCATCGAGGAAATAGTTATGATCCCCCTTTGCATGGCCGTAGGCATATACCCCTGACCGGTAGGGCAATCACTCCCAAGTATAAGTCGTCCTAGCTCGTTCCTTTTCTTCAGAATCTGCACGATTTGATGTTTCATCTTCGGATTTCCATAAGTGACTAGCTCTAATGACATACGACTATTCTCAATCAAGTCTCTCGTCTGCTCAAGACTACCGGCGGTTGTCCCGCCGTTTGCGTGCGCTACCTTGTCGGGATTAATCCTGAGCACAGCGTCAGTTGACATCGTTGTCGCGCCTGGAATAAGCCTTGGACCGTAATGTACCGACACCAGCATCTTGTATTTCCGTGCCCAATCAACCATGGGAAGTACTTCGTCAACGACGGCAAGACCTCCACCACCTATTTCGCCTACCAGCCAAATTCCCGCCTCAGCCATTTCCTTGAAGTCGCCCTCCGTTAGGCCTCTTGCGAGTACGATCGCACCTGCGTGGACCTTCAGAGCCCCGCCCGGCCTGAAGTTGTCATAGACCCTCTTGGCCAACATCGCAGTTAGCTTGACTCCAATAGGATCGAAGTCGTAAAACCTTGGGAGCCCCGAACCTTGTTCTCCTTCCGAAATCAACGTTGTGGTTCCCCACAGCAGAGACTCCTCCATGAAGCCGACGGCGCGCTGCATTGGAGCATAGTCATCGAAAGAAACATGAACGTGAGGATCAATAAATCCGGGGCAGACAACCATTCCATTCGCGTCTATGATCTTCCCCGCTTGTTTCGCGCCTACCTCGCCTGGTTCGCCGATCGCGGAAATCTTCCCATCCCTGATAAAGATCGAGGAACCGTCTATAACTCCCCTACTAAAATCGCCGCTTACTATTTTTCCTATATTCACTATGGCTGTAGATTCAGGTGACAATTTGCTCGATCTTGCCAGCGACTGGAGCGATAAAGTACTTTTCTATTTAGAGTATAAGTTATGAACGCCTGATGGCAGCACCTATACCTCGACGGGCCATGTTCGACAAATGGCGCGGGAAACTGACCTTGCAAGGATTCAACAGCAGATCAGCGCTTTAACTCTGCTAAGACGACAGAGAAAGAATGAGTTATCAGCCCACCGCCTCAGATTAAGCCATCTACTTTCGGCAGAGTGGTCGCCGTAACGGCTAGTATTGAGTTGCAGCAAGGGCACTCGGTAACTTGCCCGGGTTCACCTTCTTGACTTGGATAATAAAAGGTCCTAATGTTCTGGAGTATTCTAACCGCTCCTGTAGCGTAGAGCAAAGAAAGCGCGCAAGCTTTCAGGGGTTCGAATCCCCTCCCCCGCACCACT
>Ga0187779_10001591_pt1 | contig 14144 bp, 13 predicted proteins | sample 1015_Q2_SP10_10__FD_132435 | JGI IMG/M metagenome (GOLD analysis project Ga0187779, IMG submission 132435) | Tropical peat soil microbial communities from peatlands in Department of Meta, Colombia - 1015_Q2_SP10_10_MG | ecosystem: Environmental > Terrestrial > Soil > Wetlands > Peat | place... | reverse complement strand
TCGACGTAGTAGTCGAGGACCGCCTGCAGGTCGACGACGCTGTACCCCAGCGTCCGCAGCTGGTCCATCTGCTCGTCGAACACAGACACCGGCATCGACAGCGGGTTTGCAGGCAAGTCGTTGACCTTGTGGTACATGAGGACGCGAAGGCTCCGGTTTCCGTCCCCGTCGACGCCGACGGCCGTCGCCGCTTCGCCGATCGTCCGGTAAACGCCGTTCTTCAGAAGCTGCTTGAAGCGCTCGGCCCGCACGGCGGCTAGCTTAGCCCCGCGACCTGCTCGACGAGGTCGCGCAGTCGGCGCGCGAACTCGTCGGCCGAGACGATCCACCGATCGGCGCTGTGGCGGGCGCCGGCACCGAGGCGCTCGGCAAGCGCCGTGTCGGAGAGGACTCGAACCAGTGCGTTCTCGAGCGCATCCACGTCGGCGGGATCGACGAGGAGCCCGTTCACCTCGTCGTCGACGAGATCGGGAATCCCGCCGACGCGACTGGCGACGACCGCCCGGCCACGGCAGAACGCCTCGACGATCACGCGGCCCATCCCCTCCGACCGCGACGGGAGGACGAGGCACGTCGATCCGTCCAGCTCGGTCGCGATCTCGGGCTGCGAGAGCCCACGCGACCAGGAGGTCTGCGCCGGAAGGTCCGCCACGAGCTGGGCGACGAGGCCGGAGAGCGCGCCGTCGCCGATCAGCCGGACCCGCGCCTCCGGGACGCGGGAGGCGGCGCGACGCCACGCAGCCGCGAGCCCGTCCACGTTCTTGTACCGCTCGAGCACGCCGACGAAGAGCGCGCGAGGCGAGTCGGGTAGCGGCGCCGGCGGCGACTCGAGGAATGTGGCGAAGTCCATGTAGGCGGGGAACTCCGCCGTCGGCTCGACACCGATCGAGCGCACGAGGTCCGTCGTGTACGACGTGACTGTGCGGACGCCGTCGGCGTGCCGAACCCCTGCGACTGCAACGCGATCGGCAAGAGGGTTCAGCAACGAACGCAGCCGGGAGCCGTAGAGACGCGTCGGCGAGCGATAGTCGCCGTGAACGTCGGCGATCACCGCCGTATCGACACGCGCGATCCGACGTCCGGTCAGCGCGGCCGCCGTCTCGTGCCCGCCTTGTGCGACGACCGCGTGCGGACGGAAGCGCCTCAGCTCGTGCGCGACGCGCACCGGCAATGACGCGTAGTAGGCGGCGCCCGCGAGAACAGGCGGCTCGCGCGCGAGCATGAACTCGTGGTCGTCCGCGACAGCGCCGGACGCGACGACCCGAAAGTCGAGCTGGGTCCGAATCGCATCCCAGCGACGGCGCTCGCTCTCGGTCAGCGGCAGCTCGACGCGCCGCGAGACGAACAGCACGCGCGGTTTCACACGCCGGCGACGCGTTCGACGAGGTCGCGCACCTGCGCGGCGAACTGCTCCGGTGTCTGAAGCCATGCCGCCGCACTCGCGTGCGCTCCTTCGGCGAGCCGCTCCTGGAGCGAGCGATCACCGAGCAGTTGCAGCAACGCGGCGGCAAGCGCGCCGTCTTCCCCGGCCGGCACGAGCAAACCGTTGACGCCGTCCTCGACGATGTCGGGGATCCCGCCCGCCCGCGTCCCGACAACCGGCCGGCCGCGACAGAACGCCTCGATCACGATCCTCGGCAGTCCCTCGGAGCGGGATGGGAGGACGAGGAGGGTCGAGTCGTCCAGCGCAGCCGCGACTTGCGCCGGCGACAGCCGCTCGCGCCACTGCACGCCGGACACGTCGGCCACGAGCCGCTCGATCGTTTCCCGCTCGCGGCCCGCGCCGACGACGAGCAGCCGCGCGTCCGGAGCTCGCGCGGCGACGAGACGCCACGCCGCCGCGAGCCCGTCCACGTTCTTGTACCGCTCGAGCACGCCGACGAAAAGTGCGCGCGCGGCGGATGGAAGCGCCTTTGGCGGTGTCGTGTTGAACGTCGTCAGGTCGACGTATGCAGGGAAAACCGACGCGGGCTCGACTCCTTCGCGTCGAACGCGTCTCGTCGTGAACTCCGAGATCGTCCGGACGCCGTCGGCACGACGCACTGCGTAGCGCGAGACGCGGGTCGTCAACGGGGCGAGCAGCCTGCGCGTGCCAGATCCGTAGAGGTCGGTGGCGGTGTCCCAGTCGCCGTGCACGTCGACGACGACGCGTGCGTCGCTCCCTGCGAGCCGCTTGGCCGCGAACACCGCGGCAGCCTCGTACACGCTCTGCGTGATCACCGCCTGCGGCTCGAAGCGGCGAAGCTCCTCGGCGACCAGCCGCGGCAGCCAGAGGTAGAAGAGCGCGCCGTCCATGAAGCCCGGCCGCCTGCGACGCACGAGCCTGAACGTCGACGACGAGAGCGGCGAGTCGGCCTGAGCGCTTCCCAGCACCCGGATCTGGAGCTCCGCCGCAAGGGCGTCGAACTTCCGTTCCAGGCTGCGGTCGAGCGGCAGGCGGTAGCGCGTCCGCCCGACGAACAGGACCCGCGGTTTCCGGCTCACCCGGCAGCCCGGGCCAGCGTCGCTTCGAGCTCGCCGAACACGCGCTCGGGTGCATACGCCTCGACCGAGGGCGCCGCTCCCGCCCTCAGCCGCTCTCTCAGGGCCTCGTCGCCGAAAAACCGCCGGACGGCCTCGGCGAGGGCAGCCGTGTCCCCTGCGGGCACGAGGAGCCCGTTGACACCGTCCCGGACGACCTCGGCGACTCCGCCGGCCTCCATCGCGAGCACGGGCGTGCCCACGGCGAGTGCCTCGACCACCGTGTGCGGGAAGTTCTCCCAGCTCGAGGAGAGAATCGTGGCGTCCGCGGCGTGGAACAGCGCGACGACGCGCTCGCGCGGCTGAGGGCCGAGGAAGCGGACGCGGCCGTCCAGGCCGAGCTCGTGCGCCCGCCGCTCGAGGGGCTCACGGTCTGGCCCCTCGCCTGCGATGAGGAGCGCGACGCCCGGAACGCCCGCCACCGCCTCGAGCGCCCGGTCGAGAGCCTTCTGGGCGGTCAGCCGGCCGGCGAACGCCAACGTGGCTCCGTTCAGGCCGAGCTCGCGTCTCGACACGTCACGCGCCGGGAGCTCGGGGATGGTCGGTGCGGGATTCGGGAGCACGCCGACCCGATCGGGCGTGACGCCCCACGAGACGACGCGCTCGGCGAGGTACGCGCTGGGGCAGAACACGTGCGCGGCGTGCCGCAGCTCCAGGTCGCGTGCGAGCCGGAGGAACGCGACCGTCGGTCCGCCACGCACCTCCTGGAACTCGTCGACGTCTCCCTCGACCAGGCCCCGTCGGCGCGAGCGTTCGAACGCGGGATCTGCCGTCAACTTCACGACGTACGGGCGAAACGCGAGCGACGCGCCGCCCGCGCTGCGCCCGAACATCCCGGTCGTGTAGACGACGCTCGCCCGGCGCGCGCACCGTCGGACGAGCGCCAGGCCTCGGACGTGGCGGACGCCGCGCGGAAGGCTCCGCGAGACCCAGTGCACGGGATACGGGCGCGACGGCGGCGCCTGCGACGCGGTCGTCACCACCTCGACGGTGTGCCCCCGTCCCTGCAGGAAGCCGGCGACATCCGGCGCGTGGCTCGCGGGGCCGCCGACGTCCGGAGGCCAGATTCCCGACACGACGAGGACGTTCACGGAACGAGTGCCTCGACGGGCGGCGCGGGCCGTTCCTTCGCCGGTGCGGGCTCGCGCCGGATGCGGAGGAACAGCGCCGTCCAATACAGGCAGTACGCGACGCTCGATGCGAGCACCGCGCCGCCCGCGCCGGTCGCGCCCCACTTCGCTCCGAGGACCGCGACCAGCGGAACGAGCACGACCGTCTCGAGCCCGTGTGTCCAGATGCGCAGGTTCGGCCTGCCGATCGTGACAGGGAACGACTTCGTCCAACCGTAGATCGTCCGGAGGCCGCCGGCCACGATGATGATCCGCATCGCATCGGTGGCACCGACGTTCTTCGCCGAGTAGAGGATGCGCACGAGCTGCGGCGTGAACACGAGCAGCGGCGGCATCGCCAAGGCCGCGATGCCCGCCATGCCGAGCATGTAGCGGCGAACGCCCGCGAAGACCGCTGCGCGGTTGCCGCGCTCCCAGTCGCGCGTCTGCTCCGTCAGGAGGACGAGCCGCGCCGGTGCCGTCAGCGCCGCGAATCCTTGCTGCGGCGACACGGCGACGCGGAACAGCCCGACTTGCTTCGCAGACGAGACACGGCCGAGCACGAGCGTCGCGAGCGGCAACGTCAACGACGCGACGCCCGAGGCGACGCTCGACTGCGTGACGAACGAGAGAATCCCGCGTCGCTCCGATCCGAGCGGCTTCGAGTGTGCGTGCGGGAACCGCCTGAACGCCGCAAGCCCCGCGATCGTCACCGCGGTCGTCGCGATCACCTGCGCGACGACGATCGCGGCAATCGTGGCGGTCAGCCCGTGTGGAGCACCGACTGCGATCGCCGTCAGACGCAATCCCATCGACACGAACTGGAAGTACCCACGAATGTCGTAGCGCCCCCGCAGCATGATCGCGGAGCCGCTGACGTTCTCGATGCACTGCGCCGGCGGCAGGAGCGCGGCGACGAGCAGCGGCGTCTCGAGGCCTTGCTTGTTCAAGATCTGGTCCGCGAACGGGGCGAGGATGACCAGAGCGATCGCGCCGATCAGCCCGCCGGTCACCTTGAAGACGACGGCGCTCTCGAACAGGCGGCGGAGACGACCCCAGTCCTGTCGCGTGATGTAACGGAAGCCGTACTTGATCAATGCTTCTTCGACCGTCACGTCGGCGAGGCTCTGGAACAGCCCCGTGAACGACAGCACGAGCGCGTAGAGACCGAGCGTCTCCGTCGAGAAGAGATGCGCTGCGACGAGCGTGCCGCCGAAGCCGAGAATCGCAGAGGAGTAAATCCCGGCCGCGGCCGCCGAACGGCGCCAGAAGAGCCGCGTGGGCATACGAACGGCCATTCTACGGAGGCCCTCCCCTAGACTCGGAGGCGTGGCGGCCACGGGAACGCTGTCCTGGCGCGAGCGAGCAACGCACGCGCGCACGTTCGTGTTCTCGGGGGTGAGCGCCGAGGCCGTGGTGCTCGCGGCGGCGCTCCCGCTCCTCTTCATCCACGCCCGCTACCAGCCGACCGTGCACGTGAACGCGCGCTCGACGAGCGTTGCGATCCAGCTCTCCGACCTCGCGGTGCTCGCCACCTTGGTCGCGGCAGTCGTCGCCGGCGTGCGCCACGGTTTCGCCGTGCTCTGGCAGGCGTGGGCGCTGTGGCTCGCCGGCGCAGCGTACTTCGTGTGGATCGGGATCGAGCTGCTCATCCCTGGCGGCACCGCGGGCTACCCGACGGCGACGCACGCGGTCACGGCCGCGAAGTTCCTCGAGTACGCGCTGCTCGCACCCGCAGTCGTCCTGATCCTCCGGCGACGACCGGACCTGCAACTGGTCGTCACCGTGCTGACGGCGTGGAGCGTGCTCGCGACGATCGTCGGCCTCGCGCAGTTCTTCGGCGCGAACATCTTCGTCTCGGGCGCGACGGGCGGACGCCAGCTCTCCTTCCTCGGCTTCGAGGACTTCGCGGCGCTCTCGACCGCCGGGCTGCTCGCGGGCGCGATCGCGGTTGCGCTGCCGCACCTCGGGCTCGACGCGCGCGTCGGCTGGACGGGGCTCGTCTCCGGGGGGATCGGCGTCGTGCTCTCGGCGGCGATCGCCGCGGTGATCGGGATCGGACTGGCATGTGCGGCGCTGCTCGCGATCGCGATCAGCAGGCGCGAGGTCGACGTCCGGCGCCTCGCCGCGACGGGCGCGGTGATCGGGCTGGCCGTGCTGGGCACGCTCGGTATGCGCAGCACCGACCTCGGCCGCTACCTCGGGCTGAACCACGGGACCGAGTCGACACAGGTCGAGTCGTACTCGCAACGCGGGCTGCTCGCGTGGATCGGCTGGCAGATGTTCCTCGACCATCCGGTCGCGGGCGTCGGCTGGGAGGCATCGGGCGACCCATCGCGGTTCCTGCGCTACATCCCCGCGGCCGAGCGCCGCTTCGCGAGCCAACCGCCGATCGCCTTCCCGTCACCGCAGCACCGCTGGGGCGTACAGAACTTCTACGTCCAGCACTTGGCGGACCTCGGCGGCGTCGGCCTGCTCCTGCTCGCGGCGGTGTTCGTGACCGGAATCGTGCTCGGGTTGCGCCGGGTCGGTTCCGACGCGGCGCTCGCCGGCGTCCTCGGTGTCGCCCTCATTCTCGCCGTCGCCGGGCTGTGGATCGGGGAGGGGATCGTCGCCGGGCTGCCGCTCAGCGCGATGACGTGGCTCGGGTTCGGTCTGGCCGCCGGTGGCTGAGCCCAACCTCAATCGGCTGGAGCCGAAGCTCCGCTCTCCGAGCTACGCGGTCCGCGCGCCGCTCGCACGCTGGCTCCGACAGGAAGCCGAGCTCGCAGGCGCCCGTCGACCGCGCCCGCGGCTGCTCGACGTCGGGTGCGGCGTGAAGCCGTACGAGCCGCTGTTCGCTGCACACGTCGCCGAGTACGTGGGCGTCGACGTCGCGAACCCGGCGGCGGAGCTGGAAGGCACCGTCGAGGACATTCCGGTACCCGACGGGAGCTTCGACCTCGTCCTCTGCACACAGACCCTGGAGCACGTCGACGACCCCGGCCGCGCGGTACGCGAGCTGCGCCGCGTCGTCGCACCGGGAGGTCGCGTCCTCCTCTCGACACACGGCGTCCAGGTGTATCACCCGAATCCCGACGACTACTGGCGGTGGACGCACGCAGGACTCGAGCGCCTGTTCAGGGAACATGGCGACTGGCGCACGCTCGTGGTCACGCCCGCGTCCGGAACCGCAGCCTGTATCGGAATGCTCGTTGCCACCTTCATCGACCTGCTCGCAAAGCAAGCGCACGCTCGGGCGCTCGTCGCGCCGATCGTCGCGCTCGTGAACGGAACGGCGCGCGCGATCGACAACAGCTCCGCGCGCCTTCGCAACCCCGGACCGGGGACGATCTTCGTCAACTACCACGTGGTCGCCGAGCCGGCATGAGAGCGCTCGTCACCGGCGGCGGGGGCTTCATCGGCTCGAACCTCGTCCGCGGGCTGCTCGACCGCGGCGACGAGGTCCGGGTGCTCGACAACTTTTCGACCGGCGACCGGGAGAACCTCGCAGGCCTCGACGTCGACGTGGCCGAGGGCGAGCTGCGAAGCTACGAGCGCGTGCACGCCGCCACGCGGGGCGTGGAGGTCGTCTTCCACCTCGGCGCGCTCGGTTCCGTGCCGCGCTCCGTCCAGGACCCGCTCACGTCCAGCGCCGTCAACGTCGAAGGGACGCTCAACGTCCTGCTCGCCGCGCGCGATGAGGGTGTCCGCCGCGTCGTCTTCTCGTCCTCGACCTCGGTCTACGGCTCGAGTCGGGAGCTGCCGACGCACGAATCCGCTCCCCCGGACCCGATCTCGCCGTACGGCGTTGCGAAGCTCGCCGCAGAGCGCTATTGCGTCAGCTTCAGCCGCGTCTACCACTCGTTCGAGACCGTCGTGCTGCGCTACTTCAACGTCTTCGGACCGCGGCAGAGCCCACATTCGCAGTACGCGGCGGTGGTGCCGCTCTTCGTGACGGCGATCGACCGAGGCGAGCCGGTGACGATCTACGGCGACGGCGAGCAGTCCCGCGACTTCACATACGTCGCGAACGTCGTCGACGCAACGGTCCGCGCGGCGGATGCTGAGGGAGCGAGCGGACGGATCTTCAACGTCGCCTCGGGTGCTCCGGCCAGCGTCAACCACCTCGCAGACACGATCGGCGCGATCCTCGGCAAGCCGGTCGAGCGTCGCCACGAGCCCCCGCGTCCGGGTGACATCCGTGACTCCTGGGCGGACATCGGCGCGGCGCGCGACACACTCGGATACGAGCCGTCGGTCGACCTCGCGACGGGGCTTGAGCTGACCGTCGAGGCGATCGTTGCCCGAGTCTGAGTCGATCCGCGTCCTCCGCGTGATCGCGCGGCTGAACATGGGCGGCCCCGCGCTCCACGTCGCCTACCTCACGGACGGACTACGCAGCCGCGGGTATGAGACGACCCTCGTCGCCGGCACGCTCGCCCGTGGCGAGGACTCGATGGCGTTCGTCGCCGAAGGGCTCGGCGTGGAGGTGATCACGATCCCCGAGCTCGGCCGAGAGATCTCGCCGGTTCGTGACCTGGTGGCGACCGTTCGCCTCGCGCGGCTGATCCGGCGTCTCCATCCGCAGATCGTGCACACGCACACCGCGAAGGCGGGAACGGTGGGCAGGCTCGCCGCACGGCTCGCAGGCGGCAGCAGGCCGCCGATCGTCGTGCACACGTTCCACGGGCATGTGCTCCGCGGGTACTTCGGCCCGTTCCGGTCGAGATTGTTCCGCGTGCTCGAGCGGTGGCTCGCGCGCTGGTCGACCGTGCTCGTCGCCGTCAGCCCGCAGGTCCGCGACGACCTGATCGCGCTCGGCGTCGCACCCGCCGAGAAGTTCGTCGTCGTCCGCCTGGGGATCGAGCTCGACCAGCGTGTCGCGAACAGCGGCGGGGCGGCAGAGACGCGCCGTTATCTCGGCATCGAACCGGACCGCTTCGCCGTCGGCTGGATCGGCCGCATGACGACGATCAAGCGAACCGAGGACGTCCTGTCCGGCTTCAAGGGACTGCGCGAGAACGGCGTCGATGCGACGCTCTGTCTCGTCGGCGACGGCCCGGAGCGCGAGCGGCTCGAGCAGTACGCGCACGAGCTCGGGATCATCCGCGACACGCTCTTCCTCGGCTACCAGGAGGACGTCGGTCCGCTCTACACGGCCTTCGACGCTCTCGTGCTCCCGTCCGCCAACGAGGGCACGCCGGTGAGCGTGATCGAGGCACTCGCGTCGCGCACGCCGGTCGTCGCAACTCGGGTCGGCGGCGTCCCGGACGTCGTGCGCGACGGCGTGGACGGGTTCCTCGTCGACGCAGGCGACACCGCCGCGCTCGCGGAACGGCTCACGCGCCTCGCCTCGGATCGATCGCTACGCGAGCGGATGGGCGACGCAGCACGAGAGCGCGTCGTTCCTCGCTACGCGGTCGACCGGTTGGTCGACGACATCGACCGGCTCTATCGGTCGCTGCTCGAGGAACGCGCGAACGTCGCCGCTAGTGCGGCAGGTGCGCGAACACGTTGAAGGCGGGTTTCTTCTTTCCGGTCGCCGTCATGAGACCGGACTGCCAGCCTTCGGCGATGTTCGTGTCGTCCTTGAGCATGAACCAGATCATCAACGCGATCTGAGGAGTCCGTCGCGCGATCGCGTAAGCCTGCGCTAAGTACTTCGCCTGCTTCGCATACGTGACCCCGAACTGCTTGTCCTGCGGCAGTGTCTGGTACCCGTACTCGCCGATCCAGATCGGCTTCCGCCCGAACAGCTTGTTCGACAACGCGATCAGCGTCCTGATGTTGCCCATCGTGACCGCCGTCGGGCCTGGCTTGGTGCTCGGTGTCTCCGACGGACTGCCGTAGTACGGGTGATGATCGTACGCATCCAGATGGACCATCCCGGCTTTCCGCGCGGCGGTCATGAACGCGAGCGGAGACATCGACGGCCGCGACGAGTGCGCGTTGTTGTTCCCGCGCGGACCGGTCGCACCGCAACCGACCTGATTCCCGGCGAAGTTCGTCAAGTGGACGCCGGTCCAGATCGCGGTGCAGATCTTCGCGTACGTCTTCGGGCTGACGAAGCGGCCGGCGGCGGTCTGCTGCAACCAGACGGGGTTGTTCGGCTCGTTCCAGGCGAGCCAGTACTTCACCGCCGGCAGCGGCGTCTCCTGACCGGTGTCGTTGATCGGGATGTAGTGGCCGCTGTAGCGCTCTGCGGCCGCGAACGCGAAGTTCCGGAGGTCGTTGTAGTTGCTCGGCGGGACGTTCTTCGCCTTGCCGCCGTTGGCCCACGACGGCGTGAACAGGATCGTGAACATCACCTTGATCCCGTACTGGGATGCGTACCGCACCGCACGGTCGTACAGCGTCCAGTTGTAGGCAGGATCGGACGGATCGAGCGGATGCGTCGGGCGACGAGCGGCGACGGCGTAGTTGCCGCCACCCCAGTCGAGGTTGATGCGGATGATCTCGGTCCGCAGCTGCTTCAGGATCGGGAACGTCTTCGTCGGGTCGCCGTAGAGCGTCTGGGCGTCGTCCTGGAGGCCGACGAGCAGGTGCGGCTGTGCCTGGGCGGCGCCCGCGGAGAGAGTGGCGGCCAGGGCAAGCACCGCCGAGAAGACCCCGAGACGCCTACGCAACGATCGGCTCCCTGCCGAAACTGGGCAGCATGCGACGCAGGCCTTCCTCGAGCTCGGTCTGAGGCTCCCAGCCGAGCAGCTGGCGAGCACGTGTGATGTCGGGCTGGCGGACCTGCGGGTCGTCGACCGGCAGCGCCTCGTGCACGATCTCGCTCTTCGATCCGGTGACACGCAGGACGGTCTCGGCCAGCTCGTTCAGCGTGAACTCGTCCGGGTTGCCGAGGTTGACCGGCAGGTGCTCGCCGGAATCGGCGAGCGCGACGAGGCCGCGAATCAGGTCGTCGACGTAGCAGAAGCTCCTCGTCTGCGTCCCGTCGCCGAACACGGTGAGCGGCTTTCCCTCGAGCGCCTGGCGCACGAACGTCGGCACTGCACGGCCGTCGTTCGGCCGCATCCTCGGGCCGTAGGTGTTGAAGATCCGTGCGATCGCCGTGTCGACGCCCTGCTGTCGGTGGTACGCCATCGTCAGCGCCTCTGCGTAGCGCTTCGACTCGTCGTACACGCCGCGCGGGCCGATCGGGTTGACGTTCCCCCAGTACGTCTCCGGCTGCGGATGGACCTGCGGGTCGCCGTAGACCTCGCTCGTCGAGGCGAGCAGGAACCGCGCACGCTTGAACTTCGCCAGGCCCAGCGCATTGTGGGTGCCGTACGAGCCGACCTTGAGCGTGAGCAGCGGCAGCCGGACGTAGTCGATCGGACTCGGGATGCTCGCGAGGTGGTACACGACGTCGACCGACTCGTCGATCCCCACGGGCTGGATCAGGTCCTGGTTGCGGAACTCGAAGTCCGCCCCGCGCAGGTGCTCGACGTTCTGCAGCGACCCCGTGTCGAGGTTGTCCACGCAGATGACGCGACATCCTCGAGCCAGCAACTCGTCGCACAGGTGCGACCCGAGGAAGCCAGCCCCGCCAGTGACCACCGCGGTAGGCATCGGCGGGATGCTACCGACGGCCCTCGACGTGATCGGTCAATGCTTACGAACCCTTAACGGGACTGTTCATCAGGGTCTGAGACGATCGGAGGCGGTTTTGGTCAGCGGGGTCCGGCTAGCGGAGGTCCTTGTTCGACTCCATGTCGAACCACATCGCGAACAGTGAGAACTGGGAGCCGAAGATCAGCAGCAGGGCGACGAGCACGACGGTGCCGGCCGAGACGGCGTTCCCCTCGAGCCTGAGCACGACCTCGGCGATCCCCAGCCCGAGCCCGGCGATCGTCATGAAGAAGCCGAGTGCATAGAAGAGCACGAGCGGGTGGAAGTCCCGGATCACGTACTTCTCCCGCATGCGCCAGAAGAAGCCCTTCACCAGCAGCCACGAGATCCGCGGCACGACGTGGTGGATGCGGATGCCGCTCTGCTCGCCGACTCCGTAGACCGGGCGCGCCGGCACGTCACGCACGCTCGCATTCCAGACGTTCAGGTGGACGAGCATGTCGTTCGGGAACCCGTAGCGCGGGTAGATGCGGCCGAGGTCGATCTGCGCGAGGATCTCGCGGCTCGCCGCCGTGTATCCCGACTGCGAGTCGGCGATGTGCCAGTACCCGGACGCGATCTTCGTCAGGAACGAGAGCACCGCTCCGCCGAGGTAGCGCGCGTGCGGCATCACCTCCCAGGCCTCGCGCGAGACGAGGCGGTTCGCCTTCGCGTAATCCACCTCGCCCCGGGCGACCGGGCGCGCGATCCGCTCGAGATCGTTGGGGTCCATCTGGTTGTCGGCGGCCATCACGCACGCGACGTCGATCTCGTCCGCGACTGCGCGTCTGTACCCCGTGACGATCGCCGCTCCCACGCCCGAGTTGTCGTCGTGGCGGATGACGACGACGCGACCGTCACCGGCAGCCCGCGCAGCGTCCCCGGTCCCGTCACGCGAGGCGTCGTCGACGACATAGATCCGGTCGACGAACGACGGGATACCGCGAATCGTCGTCCCGATCAGCGCCTCCTCGTCGTGGGCGGGAACGACGACCGCGACGGTCTTGCCCTCGAGCATCGGCTCGGCGGCTACCGCCGGCGAGCGGCGATCGGCTCCCACACGAGCGCCGCGACGATCCCGATCAACAGGCCGAGGAACGCCCCGACGACCGTGCTGTTGCGCCGGCTGCGAGCGGTTTGACGGACCGCCGCCGCGTAGGTCAGCACGCTCGGCTTCTCGACCTGCTGCGCCTGACTGAGGAGCTGTTGCGCGGTCAGCTGGTCCTGGAGGACCTGGCTCGCCTCGATCGAGACGACCGCCTTCGCGAGTGCGTCTCCGCTGCCGACGCTCTTGATCGCGTTCAGCTGCGACTGATCGTTTGCGATTCGCTTCTGCAGGAGGGAGATCTTCTGGTCCGCGTACGTGCCGAGCTTGTCGACGACCTGGCGAGCCAGCGAGTTCGCCGCAAGCCGCGCCTTGCGCGCTCGCGAGGTCTGAACCGTGATCCGCACGAGCGGGTTGGCGGCGCTCTTCTGCGCCGCGGTCGTGCCCGCGCCCGAGGTGAGCGCCTTCGTCGAGATGCCACCGCGAATCGACTCGGGCTTCGTGTGCGCCGCGAGCGCGGCCGCCTCGATCACGGACTCGGAATGGACGATCGCGTTGACCGCCGCCGGGCTCGTCTGTGGATTCGTGAGCAGGACGTTGGAGATCGGGCTGTACGGGGTGCCGAGGTACACGGTCGAGCTCGCGCTCCATACCTGCGAGCCGCCGAGCGAGATCAGGTAGCCGATCACTGCGCCGGCGATGAAGCCGGCGAGCGGCAGCCACCAGCGCCTGACGACCGAGCGCGCGTAGCGCCCGAGGTCGACCTCCTGCTCGGCGTCCAGCTCCGGATCGCGAGACTCTGTGCTCATCTCGAAGCGGCGACTCTAGTTGCTGCCCACTCCCACTGTGCCTTCAAGCCGTCGGCGAGAGGTGTCGTCGCGCGCCAGCCCAGCTCGCGCTCGATCCGGCCGGTGTCCGGCGCGGTCCGGCGGACGTCGCCACGCGCAGCCGGCCGCTCGATCAGCTCGAGCGTCCGGCCCGACACGTCCTCGAGCACACGGATCGCCTCGCGCATGGTCGCCTCCGCGCCGCCGCCCAGGTTGTAGACGGCACCCGTTGGAGCCTGCTGCATCGCCGCGATCGTCCCGGCGACGCCGTCGGCGACGTACGTGAACGCGCGCGACTGGAGCCCGTCGCCGTAGAGCTCGAACGAGCTGCAGCGGACGAGCGCGTCGACCATGCGGGCGAACGCCATGTCCGGTCGCTGCCTCGGGCCGTAGAAGGTGAAGTATCGGAGCACGACCACGTCGAGGTCGAACGCCTGCGCGTACGCGTGGGCGAGGTGCTCGCATCCGAGCTTCGTGACGCCGTACGGAGAGATGGGCTGCGTCTCTGCGTCCTCGAGGGTCGGGTAGCTCTCCGCGTTGCCGTACACCGAGGACGACGACGCGAAGACGACGCGAACGCGCGAACGCGCAGCCGCCTCGAACAGGCGACGGGACGCCAGCAGATTGCGGCGCGTGTACTCCTCGAACACGTCCCCGAAACTGCGCACACCCGGTTGGCCCGCGAGGTGAAAGATGCCCTCGACACCGTCGAGCGGGAGCTCGTCGTCGGCGAGATCGAGCTGCAGGACGTCGAAGCCGCGTGCGTTCTCGCGTTTCAGCTCGACGTCGTAGTAGTCCGTGAAGCAGTCGACGGCGACCACCTCCTCGCCCTGCGCGACGAGCGCCTCGACGAGATGGGACCCGATGAAACCCGCCGCGCCGGTGACGACGTAGCTCATTCGATGCGCGTCAGCGGCTTGAGCGTCCCGTCGCCGTTCCACCGCAAGCTCAGGTCGGAGAAGAAGCGCGTCATCACGATGCCCTCGGTGAAATCGCCGAGGCGCGCCTCGGGACGTTCTCCGCGCGCCAGCTCGAGCGCGAGCTCCGGGTAGCGTCCTCCGGCCG
>Ga0187779_10001590_pt1 | contig 14150 bp, 11 predicted proteins | sample 1015_Q2_SP10_10__FD_132435 | JGI IMG/M metagenome (GOLD analysis project Ga0187779, IMG submission 132435) | Tropical peat soil microbial communities from peatlands in Department of Meta, Colombia - 1015_Q2_SP10_10_MG | ecosystem: Environmental > Terrestrial > Soil > Wetlands > Peat | place... | reverse complement strand
TCTCGACCAGTGGTTCGAGACCGATGTACTCAAGGCCACTATGAGCGCCAGCGGCATCATCGGGACGTTTCTAGGCGTGCGCTCGCCCGGCACTGCCTATGTCCTCCTGCATCACTATATGGGCGAGATCGACGGTGCCTTCCGCTCCTGGGGTTTTTCTCGCGGCGGAACCGGAGCCATCTCCAACGCCATCGCCGATGCCGCCCGCGAAGCCGGAGTCGAGATCCGCACCAGGGCCGCCATCACCAGGATCATCTTGAAGAACGGCAAGGCCGTCGCTGTTGCCACCGACACCGGCGATGAGTTGCACGCAGATGTCATCTCCTCCAGCGTCGATCCCCATCTGACATTCTTGAAGATGGTCGGCAGCGAGAACCTGCCCGATGAATTCGTGGAAGAGGTGAAGCGCTACAAGTTCCGGGGTTCATCCGGCAAAGTGAATCTTGCGCTCGATGCTCTGCCCGATTTCAAGTGCCTGCCGGGTCCCGGCGCGCACCTGCGCGGCGCCATCTCGATCTCGCCCAGTGTGGAGTACATGGAGCGCGCCTACGACGATGCCAAGTATGGCCGCTTCTCGCGAAGGCCATACATTGACATGGTCATTCCTTCGCTCACCGATCCTTCGGTCGCGCCCCCGGGCAAGCATGTTCTCTCGTGCTTTGTGCAGTACGCTCCCTACAAGCTGAGCCAGGGAACATGGGATGAGCAGAAAGAGGCCTTCGGCGACAACGTCATCAACACTCTCGCCGAGTACGCGCCCAACATCAGGAACATCATCATTGGGCGGCAAGTGGTGACTCCGTTTGATCTGGAGCGGGAATGGGGTCTGACTGAAGGCAACATCTTCCAGGGCGAACTTTCACTCGAGCAGCTGTTTTTCCTGCGTCCCGTGCCCGGATGGGCTCAATACCGTACGCCGGTCAAGAACCTCTACATGTGCGGCTCCGCCACGCATCCCGGCGGCGGCATCATGGGCGCGCCCGGCCGCCTGGCTGCCATGCAGATTCTCAACGACTGGAAAGGCGGAAGCATCTGATGGCGGAGTCGCGCCACGTCGTCATCGTCGGCGGAGGCCACAACGGCCTGGTCACGGCCTTCTATCTTGCCAAGGCTGGTTTCAAGCCTCTCGTGCTTGAGCGTCGCCCGACCGTCGGCGGAGCCGCAGTTACGGAAGAGCTCCACAGCGGTTTCAAGTGTTCGGTCCTCGCCCACAACGTCGGTCCGATCTGCAGACAGGTTGCTCGCGACATGCGACTCGAGCGCCACGGGCTTGAAATGCTGCATCCGGAGCCTGTGATCTTTGCGCCCGCGCCGGACGGCCGCTACCTCGCGCTATTTGCGGAGCCCTCCAGGTCCGCGGCAGAGATCGCAAAATTCTCACCGCCCGATGCCGCCCACTTTGCCGACTTCCACCGGGTGCTTGCGCGCATGGGCAAAGTGCTCGGCCAGGTTCTGCACATGGCGCCGCCTTCGATCGATGCGCCCGCGACCGGCGACCTCATCAAGCTCTTGCTAGCCGGCAAGGATTTTCGCGGCCTGGGCAAGAAAGATATGTTCCGCCTGCTCCGCTGGGGTCCCATGGCGGTAGCGGACCTGGCCGCGGAATGGTTTGAGACCGAATTGCTGCGCGCGATTGTCGCCGCTCGCGGCATCTTTGGCACGGCGATGGGGCCGTGGTCTGCCGGAAGCAGCACGGTCTTTCTTTTACGAGCCGCAAGCGACCCCTATCCGCCTGGTTCATATGCCGTTCCGCGCGGCGGAACAGGTGCGTTGACGCAAGCCATGGCTGCTGCAGCCACCGCTGCCGGCGCCGAGATCCGCACCAACGCGGGCGTAAGCCAGATTCTGGCCAAGGATGGCGTTGTCACCGGCGTGGCGCTCGAGAATGGAGAAGAGATTCACTCCAGTGCGGTCGTTTCCAATGCTGATCCGCGCCGCACTCTGCTGCATCTGCTCGATCCCGCTCACCTGGAGCCCGATTTCATCGTCAAGCTCCGAAACTACCGCTGTGCCGGCACTTCGGCCAAAGTCAATCTGGCGCTGAGTGGATTGCCGAGCTTCCACGCGCTCAAGAGCGCGGATGGAGGCGGCAGCCTGCTCGCCGGTCGCATTCACATCGGGCCGGAGATCGACTATCTTGAGCGCGCTTTTGACAGTTCGAAATACGGCGAGTTTTCGGCCAAGCCTTATCTTGACGCAACCATCCCCTCGCTCGCTGACCCGTCGCTCGCGCCTGAAGGCAAACACGTCATGTCGGTCTACATGCAGTTTGCTCCTTACTGCCTCAAGGCGGGATGGGATGGTCAGCGCGAGGCCCTGGCCGATGTCGTGGTAAACACGCTCGCCGAGTATGCGCCCAGCCTGCCTTCACTCATCGAAGCGCGGCAAGTCATCACACCGCTTGATCTGGAGCAGAGCTACAGTCTCACCGGGGGACACATCTTCCAGGGCGAACTGGCGCTCGACCAGTTGTTCACCATGCGCCCGTTGCTTGGCTGGGCGCGCTACAGCACGCCGATTCATGGGCTCTACCTCTGCGGCTCGGGCACTCATCCCGGCGATGGGCTTACCGGGGCTTCGGGCGCCAATGCTGCCGGGGAAATCAGGCAGCATCTGCGCAAGTAGATGACCGCGCCATCCAGTTCGCAGTCCCAGCTCAGTACCGCAACCCTGCTGCTCTCATGCCCGGACCAGAAAGGCGTGCTGGCTTCTGTCTCTGATTTCGTCTTTAAGCACAACGCCAACATCCTTCACACAGACGCACATACCGACCCAGACTTAAACCTGTACTTGATGAGGATGGAATGGGACCTGGCTGGTTTTACCATTCCTGCTGCCGAAATCGCCTCGCGCTTTGAGCCCACGGCGCAGAGATTCAGCATGCAGTGGCGGCTGGCCTTTTCGTCGAATCGCCCACGCGTGGCCATTTTCGTCTCTCGCAATGACCACTGCCTGACCGATCTGCTCTATCGCCACGAGATCGGCGAGCTGCCCTGCGACATCCCTCTGATCATCAGTAACCACGACGATTGCCGCCGCCTGGCCGATTTCTACCACGTCCCTTATCAGGCGATCGCTGTTGAAAAGGATAACAAGCTGCACGCCGAGGATTTTGCCCTTACTCTGCTGCGTGAGCACAGGATCGGCCTGATCGTGCTCGCCCGCTACATGCAGATCCTCTCCACCGGTTTTATCAATCAGTATGGCAACCGCATCATCAACATTCACCACTCGTTCCTGCCGGCCTTCATCGGCGCCAAACCCTACCATCGCTCGTACGAGCGCGGAGTCAAGCTGGTTGGTGCTACCGCGCACTATGTGACTGAGGTCCTCGATGAAGGCCCTATCATCGAGCAGGATGTCATCCGCATCTCACACCGGGATTCGCTGCAGTCGCTGATTGAAAAAGGCCGTGACCTGGAAAAGGTCGTGCTCTCGCGCGCCGTCCGCTGGCACGTCGAGAATCGCATCGTTCTCTACGGGAATAAAGTCGCGGTATTCGGCTAAGGGCTGCTAGTCAGCTGCCGCAGAAAGCTTGAGCCCGCTTCGCAGGTCCAGGTAGAGCAGCTTATGAAAAAGATTCTCTCCCGCCTCGCGGCGCACCGAGAGCCGCCCTGCACCGTAGGCGCGTGACATCAGCCCCCGCTGCACCGACTCGCAGATAGAATGGTCTTCATCCTGGATGCGCTCGCTCACGTCCATGCTCTGCTTGTTGCGCGACTCCGTCGCCGCTCCGATGTCGTTGAAATAGAACTCAAAGATCACACGCATCTTATCCACACCCAGCGGCAGCACCAGATTGGTATCCAGATATCCCTCATACCAGTTGAGCATGAAATTCGGATAGAGCCAGTAGTACAACGCCTGCCCCTGACGCACGGCAGCCGTCATGGTTTCGCCGCCGGCTGCGTCGATGGGGCTCGACTGGAGGCAAAAGCGCGCCCCATTTTCGATGGTGTATTGCTTGTAATCCAGGATGCTGTTCAGGCCCTTGTGCAGGTACGGCACGTGATAGCCTCCATCGAGATAGTTGTCTACAAATACCTTCCAGTTGCACTTGATGATCCACTCCCGTCTTCCTGCGAAGTGCAGCGTATCCAGCTTCAGCGGCTTGAAGCGCTCAACCATCCCCCCCAGATACTCAGCCAGCGACGGCGGAGCAGGGTCCAGATGCACGAAAACGAATTTTTCCCAGGTCGCGACCGATAAGGGGACCAATCCGTTCTTGGCACGGTCGAAGTTTGCTACGCCATCAAACTCGGGCACGCCTTTGAGCGACCCATCCAGCCCGTAAGTCCAGCCGTGATAGGGGCACTGCAATCGTTGTACCTTCCCGCACGGCTCGGTCATGACTGCGGCAGCATGATGCCGGCAGACGTTGAAGAAGGCGCGTAGCATGCCATCGCTTCCGCGTACCACTACGATCGGCTCGCCCGCGACCTCAGCCGTGATGAATTGTCCAGCCTCAGCGACCTGCTCCACCCGGCCCACCATCTGCCACGTTCGGCTGAAGACCGTGCGCCGCTCGAGTTCGGCGATCTCGGTGTCTGTGTACCAGGGGCCGGGAATAGTCTGCGCCTCTGGCAGCGGGGCGGAAGCGTCGAAGCTCGCGATGATCTGCTCCAGTGAGCGCATAGAACTCCTTAGCTTATGACTTTCGGTGAGATTCTAAACCAGCCGCTGTGCGGTGAGAACGACTACCACTTGTGAAAGATCACGAAAACCGCAACCACCATCAGCCCGAAGCCTCCCAGGTAATTCCAGCGGAACTTCTCGCCCAGATACAACACAGAAAACACTGAGAACACTGCCAGAGTGATCACCTCCTGGATGGTCTTAAGCTGGGCCGCGTTGAATTCGCTGTAGCCGATGCGGTTGGCTGGCACTTGGAAGCAGTATTCAAAGAACGCGATCAGCCAACTCGCCAGGATCACCATCAGCAGCGGCTTATCGCGGTACTTCAGGTGTCCGTACCACGCAAAGGTCATGAAGATGTTGGAGACAGTCAGCAGAAGTATGGTTCGCATGGCCCGACATTGTAAATGTCAGCCCGCTACGGGTTGTGTGCGCTTCATAACCATCCGCATCACCAGGTAAAGCGGATAGCTGATGGCCAGCACTCCTACCGCCCACAGGCTGTTCTCCGTGTCGCTGGCGATGGCCGCGATGAGAAAGGCTATCGATCCCGCGAGGGCGATGCCTGTGGTCCACGGATATCCCCAGGCCCGGTACGGCCGCCGCGTCTCCGGCTCTCGTCGCCGCAGGATGAAGACCGCCGCATAGGCCATGGCGTAGTCAGCAACGAAGAAGAATGCGAGGATCGCCGCCACGCGTTCAAAGAATTTTCCGCCGCTGATGAACAATACCGAAGCCAGCACGCTGATCCACAACGATACGCTGGGCGTGCCGCCCGGGTTCACGTGCGTCGCCCAGTGGAAGAACATGCCATCCTTGGCCATGGCAAAAGGAATCCGCGTGGCGATGAGGTGGTACGCGTTGATTCCGCTCATCATCGAGACGATCATCACCAGCCGGATGATGGTGTCGCCCCGCGGGCCGAACATCGCCTGCATCGCAGCCCCCATCGGCATGTTTTCTCCCGCGATTCCTTGCACCGAGAGCACATGCAGGAGCGCCAGACTTACCAGCAGGTAAATGACCATCAACGAGATGACTCCGCCGATCATCGAGCGCGGCACGTCCTTGTCCGGGTTCTTGACCTCCTCCGAGAAGTACATCACTCCATACCAGCCGTCATAGCTGTAGATCACGGCCTGCAGCGCGATGACCCACGCCGCGATTCCCGCGCCCGCCGCCATCATCGGGGCAGCGGTATGCGTATGCGTCGAGTGCGGCAGCAAGAAAGCTGCCCCCACAAAGGCAAGGAAAGCCACAGTCTTGGCGGTGGTCGTCAGGTTCTGCACGATGCAGCCCCATCGGATTCCCCGCCACTGCAGAAAACCGAACAGCAGCGCCACGCCCGAAGCGACGATCACATGATGGTTGGCCAATCTTCCCAGGAACGGGTCGAGATACTCCGCGATCACCAGTGTGACCGCCGCGGTCGTGCCGACTTGCGACATCCAGTCCGTCCAGCCGACCACAAAGCTGCCGTATTCGCCCAGTGCGCGCCGCGCAAAAACGTAGTATCCGCCTGCCCGCGGCAACATGGCCGAAAGCTCCGAGACCGCGAACGATCCCAGCAGCGCGTAGAGCCCGCCCGCCACCCAGACTCCCAGAAAGAGCCAGGTCACGGGCAGACGCGAGGCCACCACTCCGGGCGTGCGCAGGATTCCCGCCCCGATGGTGTTACCGATGATGACCGCCAGCCCGAATCCTACCCCCAACACTCGCAGCAGCGAGCCTTGCCGGCTCGGTTTGGCGGGGACTTCCACCGGACGCGAGACGTCAGTCGCCATCGTTAGCCCATCCCCAGGTCAGCGGATGATTCCAACGGCGTGCCACACACCCGGCAGAGGATGGCCGAGCAGTCGCCGCAGATGAGCGGGTCATTCACCTCACGAGCGCATTTGGGGCAATAGAGGAGCGGTTCGGTGGCTTGGGACATGCCGAGCGCTCACTGTAACATAGAAGCAGGGAAGCACAAACGATGAATCCTGCCGCCATTTCCTCGCCTGATGAAAGACTCAAACTTGAATTCAACCGCTGGGCCGATGAGGGTCGCGGCGAAGAGATGGAGCGCCACCATCTTCCGATTACTGCGCCCACTCTTTCGCTGATGCAGCTGCGGCCTGCCGACCGTGTTCTCGATCTGGGATGCGGCGCCGGATGGGCCACTCGCCTGCTTGCTTCTTTGCTTCCCCAGGGCCGGGTCGTCGGTGTGGATATCTCCGATGAGATGGTTCGTCGTGCTCGCGCCGCCTCGCAAGACGTTCCCAATGTCGAGTTCCGTGTTGGCTCCTCTGAGCGCCTTCCCTTTGATTCCGGTTCTTTCGACAAAGTCCTCTCGGTCGAGTCCTTCTACTACTATGCCGACCAGGGCCGTGCCCTCGATGAGCTCTTGCGCGTCCTTTCTCCGGGAGGCCGCTTCTTCATCCTCATCAACCTTTTCAAAGACAATCCCTGTTCCTTGCGCTGGGTTTCGGCGCTGAAGGTCCCGGTGCACGCACTCTCGCAAGCCGAATACCTGCGCCTGATCGCGGACCACGGCTTTGTGGACGCTGAAGCCCGCCGTGTTCCCGATGAATCTCCCACGCCCGAAATCTACTCGGGCAAATGGTTCAAGAACGCCGCCGAGCTGCGCGAGTTCAAACGCATCGGCGCCTTACTGCTCATGGCCACCAAGCCATAGCGCTTGCTAGAATCTGCGCTTGGCGCAACCCCGATCACCAAGCCGGCAGCCCTTGCGCATCGCCATCGATACCGGTGGCACCTTCACCGATTGTGTCTGGTTCCAGGACCGCGAGTTGCGGCTGCTCAAAGTTTTCTCCACTCCCCGCGACCCTTCCCAGGCCATCGCCAACGCTCTGAAAAAGATTCCTCACACCGGACCTCTGGTCCTGCTCCATGGGACCACGGTCGGTACCAACACACTGTTGCAGCGCAAGGGCGCGCGCGTCGCCCTTGTTACCACGCGAGGCTTCGAGGATAGTATCGAGATCGGCCGCCAGGCCCGCCCGCATCTCTACGACTTTTTCTTTGACCGCATTCCGCCGCTGGTGGCAGAAAACATGCGTTTCGGCATCAGCGAGCGCACCTCGCCGGAGGGGTACGTTGCTGCATCGCCTACGGCCGCCGAGTTGCGACACCTGCTTGTTGACCTGCGCCGCAAGCGTCCGCAGGCGATTGCTGTATCGCTGCTCTTTTCATTCGTCAACCCAAAGAATGAACAGCTCGTCGCCGCTGCCTTGCAGAGGTTGCGCCTGCCGCTTTCAGTTTCGCATCAGATACTCCCGGAGTTCCGCGAATACGAGCGTGCCAGCACCGTCGTGGTGAACGCGTATTTGCAGCCGGCCCTGCAGCGCTATCTGGAGCGCCTGCAGCAGCGCGCCAAAGCGGCCGCACATGGCCGCTCCAGCAAAGTCTTCGTGATGCAGTCCAGCGGTGGCATCGCCGCCCTCTCAGCCGCTGCTCGCGAGCCGGTGCGAACGGTGCTCTCCGGTCCCGCCGGAGGCGTTGTGGGTGCAGCCGCTATGGCCCGGCGCAGCGGGTTGGCTCGCATTCTCGCCTTCGATATGGGCGGGACCTCGACCGATGTTTCTCTGGTCGACTCCGCGCCGCGCGCCGCCAGTGAGGGCGAAGTGGCCGGCTTGCCGGTTCGCGTTCCCATGCTTGACATTCACACCGTCGGCGCGGGTGGCGGCTCATTGGCCCGCTTTGATGCCGCCGGCGCGCTGCGCGTCGGTCCGGAATCAGCCGGGGCCGATCCCGGTCCCATTTGTTACGGCCGCGGGAGTCAGCCAACGGTTACCGACGCCAACCTGCTCCTCGGTCGCCTGCTCCCGGAGCAGTTCCTCGGTGGCAGCTTCACTCTCGATTTGGCGCGCACCGTGCGGACGGTCGCTCAGTGGCTTCGTAAGGCAGGCAGCCCCATGGCCGCAGAACAGTTTGCTCTGGGCGTCATCCGCGTCGTGAACGCAACCATGGAAAAAGCCATCCGTGTCGTCTCCGTAGAGCGCGGCTACGATCCCCGCGAATTCACGCTCGTTGCCTTCGGCGGAGCCGGCGGGCTGCACGCTTGCGAGCTTGCGGCTGCTCTCTCCATACCCCGTGTGCTGGTTCCTGCCATGCCCGGCGCTCTCTCCGCCTTCGGGATTCTCGCCAGTGATGTCGTGAAGGACTACTCCCGCACAGTTCTCTGGCAGGTGCACGGTGATCGCCTCGCGACCACCCAGCTTGCCAGCATGAAAAATGAGTTCGCCGCTTTCGAACTGCTTGCGCGCAAACAGTTCAAAGCCGAGGGCTGGGGTGAGCCGCGGCGTTTTGAATCCAGCCTCGATCTCCGCTACCAGGGCCAGGGCTATGAACTGAATATTCCGATGCGGAGCGTGCGCGGCGGCGAGTTTCTTGCCGCGTTTCATCGCGAGCATTACCGCCGCTACGGATACAGCCAGCCGGGCACGACAGTGGAAGTCGTGACCCTCCGCCTCCGGGCACTCCTCCCGCAGGCGATGCCTAAAGCTCAGCCGCCTCAGGCCCCGGCACCCCACGCGGTAGCTTATGCCCAGGTCAATCTGACCGGCCGCCGGCTTCGTACCTTGATCATTGACCGCCGTGCCTTGGTCCCCGGCCGCAGGTACTCAGGACCTGCCGTAGTCTGTGAATACAGCGCCACCACCGCCATTCCTCCCGGAATGAGATTCTGGGTTGACGCTTCGGGCAACCTGCTGATTGCGTGCAGGGGCTAGGCCGATTACAATTCCTCACCTTCTTCCAGCGGGCGGAAAGAAGCGCTATGCATCTTTTGTTGGTCCTGCTTCATCAATAGAGACGAATGGCTGAATCAGTACGCAATCACGAAAAGTCCGTCAAGGCGCCCCCGGTAAACCCGGACCTGCCTCTACTGCCCGTCCGCGACACTGTGCTGTTTCCGCATGCCGTGTTGCCCTTGACCGTGGGCCGCGAGAGCTCGGTGCAGCTCATCAACTCGCTGGGCGAGGATAAGACCATCGTCGTCGTTGCTCAGCGCGAAGCCCGGGTGGATTCGCCCACGGCCGCCGACTTGTTCGGCGTCGGCACGCTTGCCACCGTCCACAAAGTTGTCAAGATGCCCAACCAGAGCCTCTTTGTATTCGCTGAGGGTCTGGAGCGCGTTCAGGTCCGTGAGTACATCCACCTCACGCCCTTCATGCGCGCCCGGGTGCAGATCATCCCCGAGCCGGCAGGACAAAAGACCCCGGAGATCGAGGCTCTGCAGCGCAATGTCCTCACGCTCTTCCAGCAGATCGTTGCCTCATCGCCCACGCTCTCCGATGAGCTCCAGACCGTGGCCATGAATATCGAAGAGCCCGGCCGACTGGTGGATTTCATCGCCAGCTCACTGCCCTCGCTCTCCACTAAGGAAAAACAAGACCTTCTCGAGAATTACGAGATCCGCGTCCGCCTCGACAAGATCAACCAGCACCTCGCCAAAGAGCTTGAGGTGCAGCAGCTTCGTAACAAGATTCAATCCGAGGTCCAGGACCGCGTGCAACAGACGCAGCGCGATTATTATCTGCGCGAGCAGATGAAGGCCATTCAGAAAGAGCTGGGCGAACAGGATGAGACCGCGCGCGATGTAGAGGAGCTGAAAGGCAAGATCGAAGCCGCCGGCATGCCCGAGGATGTCAAGAAAGAGGCGCTTAAGGAGCTTACCCGCCTTTCCCGCATCTCGCCCATGGCTGCCGATTACTCCGTCACTCGCAACTACATCGAGTGGCTGGCTGTGCTGCCCTGGTCAAAGTCGAGCGGCGTGGAAGTGGATATTCCCAAAGCCAAAGAGATTCTCGACCAAGACCATTACGACCTGCAGAAGGTCAAGGACCGCATTCTCGACTATTTGTCCGTCCGCCGTCTGAAGCCCAGCATGAAAGGCCCCATCCTTTGCTTCGTCGGGCCTCCCGGCGTTGGCAAGACTTCACTCGGCAAATCCATCGCGCGTGCTCTGGGCCGCAAGTTCCAGCGCATGTCGCTCGGCGGCTTGCACGATGAAGCCGAGCTGCGCGGCCATCGCCGCACATATATCGGAGCGCTGCCCGGTCAGATTATTCAGAACATCCGCCGTGCTGAGACCAACGACCCGGTTATGATGCTCGACGAAGTGGATAAGCTCGGCCGCGACTTCCGCGGAGATCCTTCTTCCGCTCTGCTCGAAGTCCTCGACCCTGAGCAGAACAACACCTTCCGCGACAACTATCTCGACGTGCCCTTCGATCTGTCGAAGGTGCTCTTCATCTGCACCTCCAACATGCTCGATCCCATCCCCGAACCTCTGCGCGACCGCATGGAGATCATCGAGCTGCAGGGCTACACCGAGGACGAAAAGACTCACATCGCCTTCCGCTATCTGATTCCTCGCCAGACGGAGGCCAACGGCATTACCGCTGACCAGATCGAATTTCCCGAGGAGTCGGTCCGTCACCTCATCGGCCATTACACGCGCGAAGCCGGCGTGCGCAACCTCGAGCGCGAGATCGGCACCCTCTGCCGCAAACAGGCGCGGCGCATCGCTGAAGGTCACAGCGACAAACTGCTGGTGACCAAAGAGGTCATTCAGGAGTTCCTCGGCGGCATCAAGGTCCGCTTCGACACCGAGATTGCCGAGCGTACCCAGCGTCCCGGCGTTGCAGTCGGCCTGGCCTGGACTCCCGCTGGCGGCGATGTGCTTTTCATCGAAGCCAACAGCATGAAGGGCAAGGGAGGATTCACCATGACCGGCCAGATCGGCCAGGTCATGCAGGAATCCATGCAGGCGGCGCTCACCTGGGTCCGTTCCAACGCCGCCGAACTGAATATTGCGGAAGACTTTTTCTCCAGCCACGACATTCACATCCACGTGCCCGCCGGCGCCATCCCCAAGGATGGTCCTTCAGCCGGCGTCACCATGACCACAGCTCTGGTCTCGCTGCTCACCAACCGCCGCGTGCGCCCCTATACCGCCATGACCGGCGAGATTACGCTGAGCGGCAACGTGTTGCCTGTTGGCGGGATCAAGGAAAAAGTCCTCGCCGCACGCCGCGCCGGTGTGCGCGACGTCATTCTCTCCGCCGAGAACAAGATGAATGTGGATGAAGACCTCACCCCCGACCAGCTCGCCGGTGTCACTATGCACTACGTCAAGAACATCAGCCAGGTGCTGGCCATCGCGCTCGCCGAAAAAGCCGAAGAGAAGCAGGATGAGCCTGAAGAGGCCCTCACCCGCGTCCACTGACCTCAGCGGCGTATTCTTTATCCATGCAGGTCCGCGTTCTTTTCTTCGGCATGCTCAAGGATGCTGCCGGTCGTTCCGCGCACACCCTTGACCTTCCTGCGAATGCAACCCTCGCCGATCTGCTTACCCGATGCGGAAGAGACTTTCCTGCGCTGCCCAGGTTTTTCGATTCGCTGGCCTGTTCGGTGAACCAGAACTACGCTTCTCGGCAGACCCCATTGCACGAGAATGACGAAGTCGCCCTCCTGCCGCCGGTCAGCGGAGGCAGTCCCGAAGCAGATGTCCGCGACCAGCTCTCTCCGGCCGTTGCTCTCGTCCGCCATCGCATCGCCTCGCGCCGCATTGCCGATTCGCTCAAGCGCCCCGAAGATGGCGCTGTCGCTGTCTTCGAAGGCATCGTGCGCGACAACAGCCGCGGCCGGCGCACGCTCTACCTCGATTACGAAGCCTACGAAGAGATGGCTCTCAAGCAGATGCAGGCGCTGGTCGCCGAAGCCCGCCAGAAGTTTGCTATCCGCGAGGCCGCCATCATCCACCGCCTCGGCCGCTTGGAGATCGGCGAGACCAGCGTGCTCATAGCAGCTGCCTCCGCCCACCGTGCCGCCGCCTTTGACGCCTGCCGCTGGCTCATCGACACTCTGAAGAAGACTGTTCCCATCTGGAAAAAGGAGTATTTTCACGATGGCGCCATCTGGGCCGATGGCGAGGCCTTCCCGCCGGAGATCACGCATCCCTGAGCGTCAGAGGTCTCAGCAACCTATCAATGTGCCTCCCCATCTAAACTAGTCTCAGATGAAAGCCGCTTCGCGACTCCTTGTCCTGCTGTGCGCCTCCTCCGTGCTCGCTCTCGCCCAGGATTCCAGTGATTCCACCATCCGAGTCAGCGTCAAGCTGGTGAACGTCTTTACCACGGTCACCGATGCCAATGGCTCGCCGGTCGCAGCCTTGCAGAAAGACAACTTTCATATCTTCGAAGATGGCATCCCGCAGAACACGGCGGTCTTTGCCCGCCAGTCGAATCTGCCGCTCTCCATCGTCGTTGCCATAGACACCAGCCTGAGCACGCGCGACGATCTGAGATTCGAGATCGTCTCCGCCCGCCGCTTCGCCCATGACGTCCTCGATCCCCGCAACCACGATGCGCTTTCGCTTTATGCCTTTGATCGCGAGGTTCGCGAGCTCGTGCCTTTTACCAGCAGTCTGGCTCGCATCGATTCCGGCCTCGACCAGATTCGCGTCGGCTCCAGCACCTCGCTCTATGACGCTATCTTTCTCGGCTCGCAGTCGCTCGAAAACCGCCAGGGACGCAAGGTGATGGTCGTCATCACCGATGGCGGCGATACCGGCAGCGATGTCACCTATCAGGATGCCGTCCGCCGCGCTCAGCAGGCCGAGGCCATCATCTACTCCATCATCATCGTGCCCATAGAAGCCAGCGCCGGCCGCAATACCGGCGGCGAGCACGCCCTCATCCAGCTCTCCCGCGATACTGGCGGCAAGTATTACTACGCCGATTCCACCCCGCAGCTCGATAAAGTCTTTGCCCAGATCAGCGCTGAGCTTCGCACTCAATACCTGTTGGCATATTACCCGTCGCGCCGCGTGGCCGACTCCGACTTCCGCCAGATCGAGATTCGCGTCAGCCCCGCAGGGATTCCCGGCGGCCCCTTCACCGTCCGCCACCGCACCGGCTACTACACCTCCAAGCCCGATTAGTCACCGGTCACGATCCGCAAATTCGAAAGTTTTCCGATCCGCAAATCAAATTACAATCCCTGCATGCCCTCATTCCGCTTTGCTGATACGGCCGCCAACATCGCCCGCGAGGGCGGCGCGCTGCTCATGGAGTACTTCCGCCGCCGTGTGACCGTCGAGTACAAGGCCGAGGCTGATCTGGTCACCGAAGCCGACCGCGCCTGCGAAGAGTTGCTCACCCGCCGCCTGCGCGCTCAGTGGCCCGAGCACGAGATCATGGCCGAAGAGGGCGCCCGCCACTCCTCCGGCAGCGGATTCAAGTGGTACGTCGATCCGCTTGATGGCACCACCAACTTCGCCCACGGATTTCCGGTCTTCTGCATCTCGCTCGGCCTCGAGTACAACGGCGAGCTCGCCGCCGCCGTGCTCTTCGATCCCTCCCGCGACGAGATGTTTCTCGCCGAGAAGGGAAGTGGCGCCGTGCTCAACGGCCGGCCCATCCACGTTTCCAGGACCGCTCGCCTCAGCGAAAGTCTTCTCGGCACCGGGTTCCCCAGCCAGAAGCGCCACAAGAATCCCAACATCC
>Ga0187779_10001589_pt1 | contig 14150 bp, 14 predicted proteins | sample 1015_Q2_SP10_10__FD_132435 | JGI IMG/M metagenome (GOLD analysis project Ga0187779, IMG submission 132435) | Tropical peat soil microbial communities from peatlands in Department of Meta, Colombia - 1015_Q2_SP10_10_MG | ecosystem: Environmental > Terrestrial > Soil > Wetlands > Peat | place... | reverse complement strand
GACGCGAGGAATTCGGGGGCCGCAATGGTCTTCACGACCTCGATCCCGACGCTCGCCACCAACGGGCCACCGCCGAAGGTCGTGGCATGGTCGCCGGGTCCCAGCGCCGCGCCGATCGCTTCCTTGAGCAGGACCGCTCCCATCGGCAGTCCGCCGGCGAGCGGCTTGGCGAGGGTGAGGAGGTCGGGAACGACGCCCGCCTGCTCATAGGCGAAGAGCGTTCCGGTGCGGCCGAGTCCGCACTGCACTTCGTCGAAGATCAGGGCGACGTGGCGCTCGTCGCAGAGCCTGCGCAGCCAGGCGAGCCAACCCGCATCGATCGGGCGTACGCCGCCCTCCCCCTGCACCGGCTCGATGATCACCGCGGCGGTCCGGCTGGCGGAGATCGCCCGATCGGTCGCGGCACGGTCGCCCAGAGGAACGATTTCGATCCCGGGCACGAGCGGATCGAACCCGCGGCGGTAGTCGGGGCGGTCGGTAGCGGCGAGGGTCGCGAACAGGCGTCCGTGGAACGCGCCGGAAAATGCGATGATCCCCGACTTCCCCGACCACTTTCGCGCGAACTTGAAGGCGGCTTCGTTCGCCTCCGCGCCCGAGTTACAAAAGAACACCTGATCGGCGAACGACCGGCTGACGAGCTCCTCGGCCAGGCGCTCCCCGGGCTCCGTGCGGTACAGGTTCGACACGTGCACGAGGCCGGTGCCGAGCGCGCGCTCGATCGCGGTGCGAATGACGGGATGGTTGTAGCCGAGCGCATTGACGCCGATGCCCGCCACGAAGTCGAGATAGCGGGTGCCGTCCTCGGCGATCAGCTCCGAGCCGTCGCCGCTCGTGAAGAGCGGGCCGACCCGGGCGTAGACGCCGAGCAGCGCGGACGCGGCTTGCGCGGGACCGGCCGTCATGCGGGTTGCGTCACGGGTGCGACGACGCGGGTGCCGGCGGCCGGTCCGTCGAACAGGGACAGATCGCCGATGCGGACCGCGCGGGCCCCCCCCGCGAGCGCGCCGACCGCCGCGCGCAGCTTCGCTGCCATGCCGTCTTTCGCCACACCGGACGCGATGAGTCCTTCGATGTCCGTCACCACCAACTCCTGTTGTGTGCGGCCGCTCACCTGCACGCCCGGCACGTCCGAGATCAAGAGAAGCTCCTGCGCGCCGAGCGCGGCGGCGACGGCGGACGCGGCCTGATCGGCATTCACGTTGAAGGGCACGCCGCCGCCGTCCGGCGCGACGGGCGCGATCACGGGTGTCAGTCCCGCGAGCAGCAGGCTCTCGAGCAGCGGCGCGCGGACTCCCGTGATCTCGCCAACGTGTCCGAGGTCGCCGGCCGCGCGCCGCGCCGTGAGGAGTCCGCCATCAACCCCCGAGAGTCCCACGGCGTCGATGCCGGCCGCGCGCAGCGCGGTCACGACTTGCCGGTTGATCGGGCCGGAGAGCACCATCTCCACCACGGCCGCGACCTCCGGCGTCGTGACGCGCACGCCGTCGCGCTTCTCGACGGGGAGACCCAGCCGCTTCGACCAATTGGTGATGGCCTGGCCGCCGCCGTGCACGACCACGAGCGGCTCGACGCGCTTCAGCGCTCGAGCGCAGGCCGCGACCCACTCCGGCCGGTCGAGCTCATTGCCGCCGATCTTCGCGACGCGGCGCGCTAGCATGCGAGCCCCGCCGTCTCGGGGAGGCCGAGCATCAGGTTCATGTTCTGGATCGCCTGCCCCGCGGCGCCTTTGACCAGGTTGTCGATGGCCGCGACGACCGTGACGCGTGGCCGCGCCACGCCCTGCACCGGCACGACCCCGATCGCGACGCGGTTGCGATAGACGACGTCACGCAGCGAGGGCAGCCGTTTCTCGGTCACCTGAACGCACGCCTCACCGGCATAGGCCGCCTTGTACAACGCCTCGGCTCCCTGCTGATCGAGCGGCTCGGTGAGCGGCACGTGAATGGTCTCGAGGATGCCGCGCCTGACGGGCAACAGGTGCGGCGTGAAGACGAGGTCGCCCTTGAAGCCGCCTTCCCGCGCGAGGGTCGCCTGCACCTCGGGGAGATGGCGATGGGTATTGCCGGCGGCATACGCGCGATAATCCTCGGAGACTTCGCCGAACAGCAGCTCGGTCTTGGGGCTCCGCCCAGCCCCCGTCACCCCCGACGCCGCGTCGATCACCACTTCGCGTGCGGTGTCGATGAGGCCACGTTGGGCGAGGGGAATGAGCGCGAGGAGCGCGGCCGTCGGATAGCAGCCGGGATTGGCCACGAGCCCCGCCTGCGCCACGCGCGGCCGCGCGACCTCCGTGAGCCCGTAGACGGCCTCGGGACTCAACCGGAAATCGGCGGAGAGATCGACGGCGCGCCGGCCGCTCGCGCGCGCCTCCTGCACGTAGCGGCCCGAGACCCCATGCGGCAGGCACGACAGGATCAGCTCCGCGCGCGCCAGGGGTGCGTCCTCCATCTTCACGAGCCGGTGACCTTCGAGCATCTCCCCGGCCCCGGTGCGGGCCGTGGCAAAGGCAACCGAGGCCCCCGGGTGGCCCGCCAGGAGCCGCATCAGCTCCTGACCGACGTACCCGGAGGCCCCGAAAACCCCGACGGGCACCCGTGAATTATTATTCATCTGACCGAGAAATTATACAGGCGCGTCCACGGCGCAGCAAGGGCGTCAGCGCGCCGCCGGCCACGCGAAGGTCGCGAGCAGAGTGTCGCCCCCGGCGAGCGGCAGGCGGCGCGCGACGTTGTTGAGACGACCACAGCGGACGCGCGCCGATCCCTGCGCCGCGTCGATCACGCGGAGACACACCACGTCCGCGTCCGGCGCGAGCGCGCTGTCGCGGCCCGTGAGCGGCGGATCGGGACGGGCGAGGCTCACGTCGACGGCCCGCGAGTCGTGGCGGCCGAGGACGAACGTCACGCGCCGGCCCGGCGCGTCCGGCACGAGATCGAGCATTTGAGGCGCGCTCACGGTATCGCCGCGCACCAGCGTGAGCCGTACGAGGGCGCGTCGCGGACGCATGACCGCGTCGAGTCCGAGCCTGATGGTCGAATCGCGAACGTCCACCGCCTCGTCGGGCCGGGTCTCGCCGCCCACCGAGTCGCGACGCACCGAGATTTCGAGCCAGAGCGCGTCGTGTCGCGGACCGTACGGATAGAGGCGCACGGTCGCGCCCCAGGCCGCGCGCGTCTCCCGGTGATAGCTGTCTACCTCCCACAGCGGCAAGCCGCGGCGCGAGCGCCCGGCGACGCGCCGCGTGTAGAACGACGCGGTGAGGTTGACGGTGTCCGGCTCGGGAAAGACTTCGAGCAGCACGTCGACCTCCGACGTGTCCGAGCCGAGCGTCAGGCGCAGGTCGGTATCCTGAGGTCCGCGGATCGTGCCCACGGCGGCGAGCCGCGCGTCGCCGGCGGTGCGCTCAAGCAGGCGTACCGTGTACGCGATACGCGCGCCCGGAGCCTGCGCTGCGATGGTCGAAGCGAAAATGAGCGGCGCCGCCGCGACGCTAGCGAACCACGAACTCCGCACGCGTTTCCTCGAGCGACCCGGGCCCGCCCCAACGGGCGTGTCCCAGCCAGCCGGCGGCGATCCCGCCCAGGACCCCGACGAGGATCCACAGCGCGACGGTGCGACCGCGGATCCGCGGGCGCGGCACGGCGACCGCTTGTGGCTCGCCCGCCGAGCGCGCGAGGGCGACCCGCAGCTCCAGATGACTCGCCCGGGCGCCGCTGCAGGCGCCGCAGCTCGCCAGATGGCGCGCCAGCGCCGCGCGCTCGGCGAGGGTCAACTCGCCATCGAGCTCGGCGTCAATCTGTCGGACCCACTCTTCGTGATTCGTCATGTCAGGGCCACTCCCCGCGCACGCGATAGCGGAGCACGCGCCGCTGCATCCAGCGCACCGCGAGCGCATCGACGAACGACCTGAGGACGCGGTTCATCATCCCGTACTTCGTCGTGCCGAAGCGCCGCGGCCGGTGATGCACCGGGACTTCGACGACGGTGCCGCCGTACAGCTTGATCAGCGTCGGCAGGAAGCGGTGCATTCCCTGATACATCGGCAGCGCCCGGACCGCCTCCGCGCGGAACGCCTTGAGGGAGCACCCGGTGTCGCGGATCGTCTCGGCGTTGAGCCAGTTGCGCACGCCGTTCGCGATCCGGCTCTGCAGGCGTTTCCAGGCGGTATCGCGCCGGTTCAGGCGATACCCCACCACCGCCGTTGCCCCGTCTGCGTTGAGCTTCGCGACGAGTGCCGGAATATCGGCGGGGTCGTTCTGCAGATCCGAATCGAGCGTCACCACGATACCGCCCCGGGCGGCGCGAAACCCCGCAGCGAGCGCCGCCGACTGTCCGGCATTCGCCGCGAACGAAATGACGCGCAGCTCGGGTCGGGACGCCGTCAGGCTTTTCAGCACGTCCAGCGAATCGTCGGTGGAGCCGTCGTCCACGGCGATCACTTCGTAGGTCCGGCCCGGGAGGGCGCGGCCGATCTCGTCCAGGAGCACCGGGACATTGTCGCGCTCGTTGTACACCGGGAGGACCAGCGACAGCTCAGGTGCGGCGGACAAACCTCAGCTCCGGGGCATCGGGATATTGCGCGCACAGGCGGGTGATGAGCGCGTCGGCCTTCGCGGCGTCGTGATCGTGCGTGCGGTAGATCTCGGCGAGCCGAATCCCGGCCATGATCTGCTGATGCGCGGGCCTGGCTTGCTCGAGCAAACCCTCGAGCATGGCGGCCTCTTGTTCCGGGGCGAGCGTCGTCGCGCTGTCACCCATGCCGACCGAGCCGCCGGTGAGTAGGTTGCCAAAGATGGTCGTGAGCGGCGCGACCACGATGTTCAGGAGCCCGCTCAGCGCGCCCCACAACGTCCACGCGGCTCCTGCCAGCGTCAGGGCGATCCAGCTGCGCGTGAGTGCAAAGGCGACGAGCCCGCCCGCCCCGACCAGGAGCAGCATCCCCGCGATCGCCACGCGGGCGGTGTCGAGAGGATCGTCGAGGTCCGGCCACACGTGCCCGAACGTAGGGGAGCGCTCCGCCACGGGCAAGTTGACAGCGCGCCCCGGCCTCAATAAGACCTAGATCGCATGCGAACCCGGCTCGCTCTTTGGGCGCTCGTTCTCTCCGCGCCGGCGCTCCCCGCGCAGCGCGTGTGGCGCGACAACCTCTATCCCTACGTCTATTACAGCGCCATCGACGGCTGGTGGGCGGGCGCGCACTACGGGATCAAGAGCCCCATCGGGTTCACGGAGCGGCCGGAGCTCCAAGCGGCCGGGGCGTATCTCGACGCGAGCGCGAGCACTCAGGGGAGCTACTTCGTCGTGGCCGACGCGCAGGCGCCGGCGTTCTGGGACGGCTGGCGGCTCGGCGCCACGTTCACGGCGGCGCGCCAGAACCGGCTCGGCTTTTATGGGATGGGTAACAACTCGCAGTATGTGGCGGACAGCGTCACGGCGGCCGCTCCGTACTTCTACCGGGTCAGCCGGTCCGACCTCTCGGCGGTCGCCACGGTTCAGCGGCGGATCGTGGGTCCGCTGCGCCTCTTCGCGGGCCTGGGGTTCGAGCGGACCGACTTTCGCTCGCTCCCCGGGCAGAGCGTGTTTCGCGAGAATGTCGCAGCCAACGTGGTCGACTCGACGTCCATTCCCTTCGACGATCCCACGGCTCGCGTGGGCCTCGTGCTCGACACGCGAGACAACGAGCTGGTCCCGCACAGCGGCGTCATGCTCGAGGGGTTGTTCGCGAGCGGATCGGGATACACCCGGACGACCGGGAGCGCCCGCGTGTACGTGCATCCGGTGGAGCACCTAGTGCTCGCAGCGCGTCTCGCGGGCGAGGAGATGGGCGGCGATCCGCCCCTCGCCGCGCAGCTCAGCATGGGAACGAGCGAGCGCTCATACATCGTGCTGGGCGGTTATCGGTCGCTGCGGGGGTACTACGACGCCCGCTTCGTCGGGCCGGGGAAGCTGTTGGGTGGCCTCGAAGCTCGCTACGCGCTGCTCTGGTCGCCCAGCATTCTCGAGGTGATGCTCGTGGCGTTCTACGACGCGGGCCGGGTGTTCGCCCCGAGGGAGGCGTTCCGGGTCACGACGCAGGGCCTGCACTCGAGCGCCGGTGGTGAAATCGCGATACGATTCCTGCGCAATGCGCTGCTGGTGATGGGAGTTGGGAAGGGTGACGAGGGAGCGCTGTTCTTGATCGGGACGCAGTGGAGTTACTGAGCGGTCTCCCGGATTTCGACGCCCCTTCTCGCCAGCTCCGCCACGTACTCGTCAAACGGGACCGCCTCATCGGGCGTGTGCACGCCCTTCACCGAGATCCGCCCGTCGAGCAGCATCAATCCCGTGATTGCCAGTGAATAGCCGGTGGTCCGCTCCATCGCGCTGATGTGGCGCGCCTGGTCGAAGTAGTCCACGAGCTGCCACGCCACTCGCTTCCCGCCCCGCCCCGTCACTTCGACGCGCAACGCGACGAGGTCGCGTCCTTCGGGCTTCGTAAGCTTGGGCGACGCCGCCGCGATGAAGACATCGCGCGGAACGACGTCCCTCCCCTTCACGTTGACCGGCTTCAAGTCGATCAAGCCCAGCTCGCGGATCGCCTTCATGATCGCGGTGTGGCCCGGGTAGCGAAGCGTCTTGTACTCCATCGTCCGCACTTTGCCTTCGTACGTCCACGGCATGGTCGAAATGCCGCCCGATGTATGAAACGCTTCGAGCGTTCCCACGGGTGGCGGGAACGTGATCGGCTCCAACTCCGAGAGCGCTTCCATCCGGACGAGTTTGCCCTCGCGCAGCACCCACGACGGCGTCGTGTAGTAGTCGAGCGCACCCTCGAGGGAATACACGATCTGGTAGTTGAGCGGCGGCTCGGGATGCTGCGGCAGGCCGCCAACGAAAATCCGGACGCTCTCCGCGTCACCGACACGACGGATGCCCTCGGCCGCGAGGATGTTCACCATTCCGGGCGCGAGACCGCAATCCGGTATCGCCGAGATCCCGCGTGCGCGCGCCTCGGCGTCGAGGCTCCGCTGCTGAAAGACGATCTCGGTGTTGCCGCCGAGGTCGGCGCAGGGAATCCCGAGCTCGACCGCGGCGCGGGTCACGATGAGGTTGTAGTAGTACGGCAGCGCGCACAGGACGACATCGTGGCCGCGCAACACCGCGCGAAGCGCGGCGCCGTCCTGGACGTCGACCTGCGCGAGGGACAGCCGCGGGCCGACGAATGGACGGAGAAACGCGGCGACTCGCCCGGGATCCCGATCGGCGACGGTGACCCGATCCACCGCCTGCTGTTGCAGCAGGTCGTACGCGCAGGCGGATCCCTGCAGCCCCGCGCCCAGCACCAGCGTGCGCATCGCAGCGAACCTACCCACGATTTCAAAACGCCGGAACCCCGAGGCAGGGCCCGTCCCGCCGAGTTAGATTCGCCGCCGATGAGCCAAGCCGACCTCACGCGCCAACGCCTGGTACGCGCCGCGCTCGAGCTGTTCACGACGCAAGGCTACCACGTCACCACCACGCCACAGATCGCGAAGAAGGCCGGCATCGCGGAAGGGACGATCTACCGTCACTTCCGGAGCAAGGAGCAGCTCCTCAACGAGCTGTACCGCGGCGCCGCCCGCTGGGCCGTGAAGCTGGTGAAGGAAGCGGACGTCACGAAGCGGGGACCGCGTGAAAAACTGGCGGAGGTGGGGCGCCAGCTCGTCGCCGGCGCCGCGCGTGACCCAGCAGTGGTCCGCGTCTTCTTCCTCGACCATCATGGCCCCCTGCTCGACGACGACAGCCGCAAGGTCGGACGGAGCTTCCGACTCGCGGTCGAGAGCCTGGTCGCTCAGGGCAAGGCCGAGGGATCGGTCAAACCCGGGGCTGCCGAGTTGTGGGCCGGCGTGTGGCTTGGCGTCATCGCGCACGTGCTCGAGCGCGTCACGGCGCACGAATGGTCGGAGGGGCAAGTCGCCCCGAAGCAGGCCGTAGACGCCGCGTGGGACGCGATCGCGGAACCCACCGGTCCGCGCGCCGCGCTCCCCGTTCCGCCTTCCCCTACCCCCGCCGGAGGGTAAACAGCGCGACTTCCGGCGGAACGAAAATCCGAATCGGCACGCCGACGACGCCGATGCCGCGACTCACATACAGCTGCGTCGCGCCGCCGTCCCGCTGGAAGTGACCCATCACATACTTGGTGATCAACCGCCCCGCCGACCAGCCGAGGATGGGCAGGTAGATCTGGCCGCCGTGGATGTGGCCCGCGAGCGTGAGCGGGATGCCGCGCGGCGCCGCCGAGTCCCAGGCGCCGGGCCGATGCGCCAGCAGGATGCGGAACGCCTCCGGTGGCGCGGTCGCGATCGCGCGGTCGACGTAGGCATCCTGCGGGTCGTCGGCTCTCCAGTTCCCCGGATCGTCGATGCCGAGCAGAGCGAGTGTCGCACCGTTCCGCTCGATGACGTGCGAGTCGTTCTGCAGATAGATCTGACCGGCGTCCTGCACGCCGCGAATGACGTCGAGCGCGCCGGCGTAGTGGTCGTGATTCCCGAGCACGGTGACGCAGCCGAGCGGCGCTTTGAGGTCGCGGAAGGTGCGCACGTACGGGCGGATGAAGCTCGTCGAGAAGTCGATCATGTCGCCCGTCTGCAGGATCAGATCGGGCTGGAGGTCGTTCGCCTGCGCGACGATGTCGCGCATCTTCTCCTCCCCGAGATGCGCCCCGGCGTGCAGGTCGGAGATGTGGAGCACCGTCAAGCCGTCGAGCCCCGGCGGCAGGTTCGCGAAGGTGAGCGTGCGCCGCGTCACCAGCGGCATTCGGTACGCGCTCCAGATCCCGTAAGTCGAGAGCGTCGCTCCCGCGGTCGCGTAAGCGTAGGTGGCGCGGGCGAGGAAGCGACGCCGCGACAGCTGGACCGCGGGCGCGTGCGACAGCTCGAAATTGACCACGCGGTCGACGTGGCCCAGACGCCACGACTCGATCCTGCCGACCACCCACAGCACCGCCTTGGTGCCGAGGTAGAACACTACGAGGCCGCAGAACACCCACCCGAGCAGCTGCCACGCGACCCAGGGACCGATCGCGGGGATCCACGAGATCCCCCAGATCGTGCCGTACATGATGCGGTGCGCGACGACGAGCCATGGGACGTTGAAAAGGACGAAGACGATTGCCAGCGCGGCTTTCACGATCCGGGCCTGGCGCGGCCGGTCGGGATGCGGGAGACGCTCCCGCAGGTACAGATAGAGCAGCGCCTGCGGCGCCATGAAGAGGAGTAAATAGATTACGCGCATGCCCATTCGGGGTCTCGCGATCCTCGTAGTGTGCGTCGGCCTGACATGCGATCGGCTGGCCTCACAACAGCTTTCCGCGCCGGATCGCGAGCAGCTCGTCTCGCTCGTCTGGAGCCACGCGCGGGAGGACCGGGCGGCCACCCTCGACACGCGCGCCGACTGGGACTCGGCCCTCGCCGGCGGGCTGCGGCTCGCCGCCCTTCCGCAGTCCGACCTGCTCTGCTACCGCCGCCTGCGGCGGATCGCGGCGTTACTCGACGACGGCCAGGCCGACGTCGCACCGCCTGCGCCGATCCGCTCCAGAATGGCCCGGCCGCCGTTGCGCCTCGTCGCCGTCGAGCGGCGGCCATTCATCCTCGACTACGCTACGAACGACGAAATGCGCGTCGCGCGCCCCGAGCGTCTGGCGGAGATTCTCGCGGTACAGGGTATACCCGCGGAAGACTGGATTCGCGACTCGATCATCCCCGAGGTCGGCGGCGCCACACCGGCGAGCCGCTGGGAGCGCGCCATCGGTGCAATGTTGGACGGCGAGCGGGGCACGGCCCTGCACCTGCTGCTGCGGCTTCCCGGCGGCGAGCAGCGGGGCATCAGCGTCACCCGCAGCGTTTCCTGGAATGATCGGTGGCCGCTCGCCGATCCGGCGATCGGCTTCGACTCGCTGCCCGACGGCCTCGTCGTCGTGCGCATCACGGCGTTCAACGACGCCGACGTCGTGCAGCAGTTCGACCGCGCGTTCGCGACGTTCAGCGGGGTGCACGCCCTCATCTTCGACCTGCGCGACGCGCGCGGGGCGCGGCGCGAGCACGCCTACCAGATCCTCGCCCGGCTCACGAGCGACCCGTTCGCCGGCGTCGTGCGGCGGACCCGGGAGTACCGGCCCGGCTTGCGCGCGCTCGGCCACCCCGATTCCGCGGCGACCTGGTACACCCTCCCCCCAGACACGATCGCCCCACGCACCGACCGGCCGGCGTTCAGGGGGCCCGTCGTAGTCCTGATCTCCGCGCGGACGCTGGGCGCCGCGGAGGATTTCGCCGCGTCGTTTCGGAGCATGTCGCGCGGGGTGATCATCGGGGAGACGTCGGCAGGGAGTCCGGGGGAGCCGCTGAGCGTGAGCCTGCTCAAGAACTGGAGCCTCGAGCTGTCGGCGGTGCGGGACGCCTTTTCGGACGGGACGAGCTTCACCGGGACCGGCGTGACGCCCGATGTCCCCGTCCCGGGGACGGTGGACGACTTCCTCGCCGGGAAAGACGCCGCCCTGGAGCGCGCGCGGGCCTATGTGACCCCGCCGCACGAGTGATCGCTACTTCCCGAGCTCGGCCCGCAGGAACTTGAGGATCTGGTCCCAGGCCTGCTTCGTGACCTTGGGCTTCTCGTCAGTCCGCAGGAATCCGTGCCCCACGCCCGGGTACACCTTGAACTGATAGTCCACGTGGTACTTCGTCACCCATCCGGTCAGGTCGTACAGGTCCCCGTTGATCCGCACATCCCTGTCGGCGTAGATGCCCAGACCGGGCGCCTTGATCCGCGGCAGGTCGGACAGTTTCGGCTGCGGCCCGTAGCAGACCACGAACGCTCCGAGGGTGGGATTGTTCGTCGCGTACCGAAAGCTCTCGCCTCCACCCCAGCAGAACCCGATCACGCCGACCCGGTCCGCCTTGACCGCCTTGAGCGCGCGGAGATACGCGACGGCCGCGTCCAGGTCCTGCGTGAGCGTGTCGGGGTTGAGCGACGCGATCATGCGGCGGGCGCTGTCGGCGCTCGTCGGCGTGCCCCCGCGGCGCGATAGCAGGTCGGGCGCCAGCGCCGTGAAGCCCTCCTTGGCCAGCTTTTCGACCGACTCCCGCACGAAGTCCGACATGCCGAAGATCTCGTGGATCACGACGATCCCGGGCCCGGGGTCGCTCCGGTCGGGGTAGGCGAGGTAGGCGGTGATCGAGTCGTGCCCGGACAGGTACTTGACGTACTGCGCGTGTACGTCGGGGACGGCATCGGCGGATCGCAGGTAGCCGACCCCAACGACCAGCGCGCCACAGACGAGCGCGGCGATCGCGCCGCGCACCCGCCAACCACTGAGCATTCGCATCACATCCCCTAGGAGAGCTTTTCTTTGATCTTGCCGAGAATCCCGCTGGACGACGACGGGGCTTCGAGCGCCTGGGCGAATTCGAGCGCCGTCGCGAAGCGCGCCTCGGGATTCGTCGCCATGGCGCGCGCGAGCGCTTTCTCGAGCGTGGGCGGGAGATCGGCGCGGTACTGGCGGAGCATCAGCGGCTCGCCGCGGAGCCGCGCGATCATCATTTCCTGCGCGTTGCGTCCCTGAAACGGCAGCTTCCCGGTGAACATCTCGAACGCCACGATCCCGAGGGCGTAGATGTCGGAGCGCGCGTCGAGGGGCTTGCCGCGAATCTGCTCCGGGCTCATGAACTCGGGCGTCCCGAGGATGATGCCGGTGGCGGTCAGCTTCGCGATGGACGGGTCGGCGCGGCGCTCCTTGGCCAGGCCGAAGTCCATCACGACGGCGCGGTCGGTGCCGTCATCCTCGCGCACGACCATGATGTTCTCGGGTTTCAGGTCGCGGTGCACGATGTGCAGCTCGTGCGCGTGGTGCAGGCCGGCGCACACCTGGCGCAGCAGCGTGATCCCCGTCGCCAGGTCCATCGGGCCTTCGCGCACCTCGCGGTCCGACAACAGCTCTCCCGCGAGGAACGGCATCACCAGATAGATCAGCCCGTCCTCCGACTCGCCGAGCCGCATGATGCGGCAGACGTTCGGATGATCGAGGCGCATCGCGAGGCCGGCCTCGCGCCGCAGACGCTCGACCGAGCTCTTGTCGGCCGCGAGCTTGGGGGAGAGCACTTTGATCGCGACGCGCTCGCCGCTCGAGACCTCCTTCGCGAGGTACACGTAGGACATCCCGCCCTCGCCAAGCTTCTTCACAACTTGATAGCGGGTGTCGAGCACCTGCCCCGAAAGGCTCGACGCGCGATCCTGCGCGCGTTGCGGGGTCGGGATCGGAGGCGTGCGGACGGCGGTGCCGCTTCCCGAGGACGAGGGCGCCGGTGCGGCGGGGGCGGGAGTCGCGCCCGCCGGCTTCGACTGCACCTCGACCAGCAGGCTGCCGTCTTTGGGGCAGAACCGCGCGGTGCCGCCGTACATCGAGCCGCAGCGCGGACAGCGGCGGTCGCTCATTGGCGCACCAGGTTGCGGCCTTCGTTCTTGGCCCGGTACAGGGCCTGGTCGGCGAGGGCCACGAAGCTGTCGGCGCTCGAGACGCGGTCGTCGGGGAACGACGCCAGGCCGATGCTCACTGTCAGGTTCAGGGGCTCCTCGCCCGGGTCGGCGAAATTGTGCTGCATCACGCGGCGCCGCAGGCGCTCGGCGAAGATGGCCGCCCCGTGTAACGCGGTTTCCGGCATCACCACCACGAACTCTTCCCCCCCGTAACGCGCCACGATGTCCACCGAACGCGCCTCGCGGCGCAGAATGTCTCCAACTTGGCGCAGAACGGAGTCGCCCGCAATGTGGCCGCGCGTATCGTTGACGAGCTTGAAGCGATCGATGTCGGCGAGCAGGATCGTGATGGCGAGGCCGTAGCGCCGCGCGCGATCGAGCTCCTGCTCGAGCTCTTCAGAAAGCGCGCGCCGGTTGAGACACCCGGTCAGCGGATCCGTCGCCGCGAGCTTCTCGAGGCGCTTGCGATCGGAGACGGCCGTTTCGAAGTCGTAGGCCTTTTCGATCGCCGCGACGGCGGTCCGAATGACGGTCTCCGCGAACTGGCCGTCGGCCCGGGTGAGCGGCCGATCGCCGTCCGTGGTGCGGAGGAAAACGACGCCCACCTGCTGGTCCTTCATGGAGAACGGCAGGGCCACCGCCGAGCGCGTCGGCACGGTCACGCCCTCCCGCGCCCAGCGCTTGCGCTCCTCGGCGTAGAGCACGTCGGTCGTCACGTCCTCCACCAGCACCGAGCGGCCGACCTCCAGGGCTCGCTGAATCTCGGGGTAGCGCGAGAGCTCGATCTCGAGGTTCCGGAGCATCGGATTCTCGTAGGCGGCGACGACGACGCCCTTCGTGTCTCCTGGCTTCGCGAGCACAAGCGAGCACTTCGGGATCTTGAGAACGCGGGCGATCCGGCGCGCCAGGATGTGATAGATCTCGTCGGGCTTGAGGGAATCGGTGACCTCGTGGAGGATGTCCACGATGTCGGCGCGGCTGCGAGCGTCTTCGCGAGCCTTGGCGAGCTCCTGCGCCGTGTTGAGGTGCGCCTGCACGCGCGCGATCAGCTCGCGTACGCGGAACGGCTTGGCGATGAAGTCCGCGGCGCCCAGGCCGAGCGCCTTCACGGTCGCCTCCTCGGGCGGCATCGACGAGATCATGAGGACGGGCAGATCGCGGAAGCGCTCATCGGCCTTGACGCGCTGCAACAGCTGCAGCCCGTCGACCTTCGGCATCATGATGTCGAGGAGGAGCAGGTTCGGATGCTCTTCCTGCACCTTGGAGAGCAGCCCTTCGCCGCCGGGCGCGGCGACCACCTGATAGCCGTGCTCCTTCAGGATCCACGTCAGCGTGCGGACGAGGGCCTGATCGTCGTCCGCGACGAGAATCTTGGGACCGGCTGGAGCACTCATCAGGTCGCTAGTCCTGAAGCAGCGAGGGGTCGACGTTACCGCCGCTCACGACGAGCACGGCGGGCGGAGCGGGCCGCACCGCGCCCGACCGCACGGCGGCGACCGTGGCCGCGCCCGACGGCTCTACCGCGAGACGGCATTCCCGCCACAGAAAGTGCACCGCTTCGCGCAGGCTGTCATCCTCGACCAAGGCCGCGCCTGCGAGCCGGTCCCGGCGAGCCGTGAGCTCGGCAAAGGTGAGCTGCCCCACGCTCAGGGTGATGAGACCGT
>Ga0187779_10001588_pt1 | contig 14152 bp, 12 predicted proteins | sample 1015_Q2_SP10_10__FD_132435 | JGI IMG/M metagenome (GOLD analysis project Ga0187779, IMG submission 132435) | Tropical peat soil microbial communities from peatlands in Department of Meta, Colombia - 1015_Q2_SP10_10_MG | ecosystem: Environmental > Terrestrial > Soil > Wetlands > Peat | place... | reverse complement strand
GCGATCAAGAAATACTATGAATCGCTGGAAGGCGGCCTCGACAACCTGAGATCATCGCTGATTCAGGAAAAGACGCTCGGTCTCTTGCTTTCCCGAGCAAAGAAGAGCTATAATTAAGTCAGCAAATTACGTCAGGAGAAAGATAACGACATGTCATTGATCCCCATGGTAATAGAGCAGACGAGCCGAGGCGAGAGGGCGTATGATATTTATTCCAGACTTCTCAAAGACAGGATCATTTTCCTCGGGACACCCATCGACGATATTGTGGCGAACACAGTGATAGCGCAGCTCCTCTTCCTGGAGGCGGACGACCCTGATAAGGACATTTATCTGTATATAAACTCCCCAGGCGGCATCGTCACCGCCGGGCTCGCCATCTACGATACCATGAACTACATCAAGTCGCCTGTCTCCACCATTTGCATCGGCCAGGCCGCGAGCATGGGTGCCCTGTTGCTTGCCACCGGCACCAAAGGCAAGCGGTTTTCACTGCCTCACGCCCGCATCATGATCCATCAGCCGATGGGCGGGTTCCAGGGACAGGCAACGGACATTGAGATCCACGCCCGCGAGATATTGAACATGAAGGAGACCTTGAACCGGATCCTTTCAAAACACACAGGCCAGCCGATCGAGAAGATCCAGGCCGATACAGACCGTGATTTCTTCATGTCCGGGGAGGATGCAAAACAGTATGGACTTGTCGACGAGGTGATCGCGAAGAAAGCGCCTCGCGGCACAAAGGAGAAGTGACGCCATGTCAGACAAAGAGAAAAAAGAACATGCAACACCTCTCAAGTGCTCATTCTGCGGCAAGGGGCAGGAAGAGGTCAAGAAGCTCATCGCGGGCCCCTCGGTATTCATCTGCAACGAGTGCGTGGACCTCTGCAACGAGATCATCGCCGAGGAGTGGGAGGAGGTCAAGGAAGCGAAGATACCGCGTCTGCCGAAACCCGCGGAGATCAAGCGCACCCTTGATGAATACGTGATCGGGCAGGAGCGCGCGAAGAAGATCTTGTCCGTGGCGGTGCATAACCATTACAAACGGATCGGTGTCCAGCATGAGATCGGTGATGAGGTCGAGCTCCAGAAGAGCAATATTCTCCTCATCAGTCCCACGGGAGTCGGTAAGACCCTTCTCGCCCAGACGCTGGCCCGCATCCTCGACGTCCCGTTCACCATCGCCGATGCCACCACGCTCACCGAGGCGGGATACGTGGGCGAGGATGTCGAGAATATCATTCTCAAGCTGCTTCAGAACGCCAACTACGATGTGGAACGCGCGCAGCGCGGCATCGTGTACATCGATGAGATCGACAAGATCAGCCGGAAGTCCGAGAGCCCATCTATCACGCGCGATGTGTCCGGCGAAGGCGTGCAGCAGGCGCTTCTGAAGCTCATTGAGGGGACCGTTGCGAGCGTACCTCCGCAGGGCGGGCGCAAGCATCCCCACCAGGAATTCATCCAGGTGGACACCAAGAACATCCTGTTCATTTGTGGCGGGGCGTTCGTGGGCCTCGATGCGATCATCGAGCAGCGCATCGGCCAGAAGACCATGGGATTCGGAGCCGATATCCAGAGCAAGAAGGAGCGGAAGCTGAGCGAGACGCTTGCCAGCCTCCAGCCCGGCGACCTGCTCAAATACGGGCTCATTCCGGAATTCATCGGCCGCATGCCGGTCGTGGCCACGCTTGAAGAGCTTGACGAACACGCCCTCATCGACATTCTGACGCGCCCCAAGAACGCCCTCGTCAAACAGTATCAGAAGCTGCTGGGTCTCGAAGGCTGCAAGCTGCGCTTTACCGAGGGGGCGCTTGAAGCAGTGTCCAAAAAGGCGATCAACCGGAAGACCGGCGCGCGCGGTCTCCGCGCCATCCTCGAGGACGTGATGCTGAACGTCATGTACGATGTCCCGTCCCAGCCCGGCATCAGGGAGTGCATCATCAACGAAGAGGTGATCAACGACGGGGCCGAGCCGCTGCTCATCTATGAGAAGATAGCGTAACGCGGCGATCAGAGAAGAAATGGCAGACGACAGAGGACAGACAGGAGACGTCAGAAATGGGTCGTTCTCTGCTGCCCTCTGATTTTTTTAACGTCCGGTTTCTGGTTTGCGGCTTCTGCTCCTTGTCATCTGGAACCCATGAGAATACTCTCAGCCGAATTCCTCACCAGTGCCACGGGGCCGAAACAGTTTCCCAGCGATCGCAGGCCGCAGATCGCCTTTGCCGGGCGGTCGAACGTGGGCAAATCATCGGTTATCAATGCTCTCCTGCACCGCAGGAATCTGGTAAAGACAAGCGCCACGCCCGGTAAGACCCAGCTTATCAATTTCTTCATTGTAAACGACGCATTCTATTTTGTCGACCTTCCCGGATACGGTTATGCACGCGTGCCGTATGCAGTGACCGACGCGTGGGGGCCGATGATCGAGGGATATTTGAAGGGTTCCCCGGAATTGCGCGCCGTCGTGATGCTCCTCGATGTGCGTCGGGAACCCGATGAACGCGACGTCCGTTTGATAGAATGGCTGCGGCAGTACGATATCCCTGCGATATGCGCCGTAACCAAAGCCGACAAGCTGAACCGTCAGGAGGCCGAGCGCGCGCGGCGCAATATTTTCTCGCGTCTTAAGATAACGGAGCCAGTGCTCCTTATCTCGGCCAAGAACGGGCAGGGCATGAAGGAATTGTGGGGAGAGATCAATAAAAAAATAAAAGACGAAAAGAGTTAAGTGCGGGATTAAGACTTCACGGATCTTTCCGCACGCTATTTGTTTTTTTATGAGGAGGGCTTCCGATGGATTTTCTGCAGGACCTCACGGGTTCTCTGTTCTTTGCGCTTGCTCTCTGCGCCGTCATTTACATCGGCGGAAGTATGGCGATCGGGGTGCTCGCAAGAAAATCGGACCTTCTCAAGCCCATCGGCGTCGGCCTGAAGCTTGTCGTTTTCTTTATTTCGATCCAGATATTCCTGCAGTTGGGCGCCGCACATGTTCATCCGAGGATCGCAAGTTACCTGAGTTTCTTTTCCTGGCTTGTTATTGCCTTCGCAGCGCTCCGCCTCGGCCTCTATATGTACGGCGATCTTTTCGTCGTCCGGTGGAAGCGGGGAAGCTTTCCTGCGGCATTCAAGAACATCATTACGTACTGCGTCCTGGTAGTGCTCTCGCTGATCCTCCTCAAGGAGATCCTGAGCATCAATGTTACCTCGCTCATAGCCGCGACCACCGTGCTCACCGCGACAATCGGTCTGGCGTTCCAGAGCACTCTCACCAATATGCTGGCGGGGCTCACGATCCATCTTGAAAAACCGCTCAAGCAGGGGGACTGGATCCTTGCCGGCGGGTATGAAGGGCGCGTGATAGACATCACCCTCCGGTCGACGAGGATCATGACTCTGGAGAACAACGAGGTGTTTATCCCGAACAGCACGGTCCTGAGCCAGGCCGTGGTGAACTACAGCCTGCCGGATACGACGGTGTTGCGGAAACTCACGGTCGGGGTGAGCTACGCAATCCCGCCCAACAAGGTAAAGAGCGCCGTCCTCGAGGTCCTGTCAACCGTACCCGGCGTCGCAAAGGGGCTCGCACCAAGGATCCGCGTGGTCAATTACGGTGATTTTGCCGTCCAATATGAGATCCGCTATCCTCTGGCCAACTTCGCCACCTCGGGGGATACGGAGGGGCAGATCATGAACCTCCTCTGGTACTGCTTCCGGAGAAGCGGCATCGACATCCCCATGCCGACCAGGGACGTAAATATGCGCAACATTACTCCAGAGATCCTCCGAGCGGAACAGGAACAGCGGACAGGTGAGATCATGGCCCTGCTGGAAAAGGTGGAAATATTCTCGCCGCTCAGCAAACCGGAGCTCAAGGAGCTCATCGAGCACCTCAGCGTGAAATCCTACGCAATGGGAGAGGTCCCCGTGCGACAGGGCGATCCGGGAGATTCGTTCTACATCATCAAGAACGGCAGAGTGGATGTGATCGTGGAGAAGTCTCCGGATGAGACCGCAGTGGTGGCGACGCTCGGTCCCGGGAATTTCTTCGGCGAAATGAGCCTCCTGACCGGCGCTGCGCGCACTGCAAGCATTCATGTGAAGGATGACGCTGAACTTATCGTTATCGATAAGGAGAGTTTTGGCATCACGCTGGCCAATAATCCATCCATCGCAGAATCCTTGAGCCAAATCCTGTCCGAGCGCCAGGCAGGCCTCGATGCGGAGCGCGAACGCCTCGACGCAGCAGCCCTCGAGCGCCGCAAGATAGATGTCTCAGTCAGACTGCTTTCCACGATCCGGGATTTCTTTGGCCTGAGCTAGCTACCTTCCGGTCTTGCTCCACCCCCTCGCTTCCGCCACGATTTTTAAATACGTGATTTCTTGTCGCCATTCCATCTCACGCAATCCCATCTCCAGAATCATCATTTCGCATTGACGGGAATCCAACATTTCAGAGAAAAAAACGCTCAGTTATTTGACGACAATCAGTTTAGCATTGCGCTAACTTATTGAAATAAAAAAAAGAAATTAACTGGCATGTGAAATGCACTGTTTCCCGTTAGAAATACGGCTAAAGTATTTCACTTATTTGACGAACAATTAGTTGAATAAACTGCATCGACCGCAAAAGACAGTACGCAGGAAATTTTTTAATATTTTGATGATTCGGTCATCAGGAAAAAAAGAAAGGAGAAACGGTTTATGAAAGGTCACAGTGTTTCAAGGAGTAAGATCATTATGCTCGGATTGTTAGTGGTTCCTCTTCTTTTCCTCTTCGCAGGGTGCACAGGCAGCAACGGGGCGGCGGGAAGCAGCAGCGGCACCGTCAGCGGAATCATCACTGCTGCTACTACTACGAATCCGCTCTCTGGCGTCACCGTGAGCACCAATCCGGTGACCAACTCGGCGACGAGCGGCGTGGACGGAAGCTATACGCTCTCCGTTCCTGCGGGATCCTACTCCGTCTCATTCGCCATGACCGGGTACACCACGGCGACTGCGAATGTGAATGTTGCTGTCAACGCCAATTCGCCGCTGAATGCGGCGCTCTCAACGGCATCATCGGGGCAGCCTTCAGTGACGCTGGCAGCGAGCGGCCAGAACGTCGGCTTCAGCACGCCGGTCACCCTGACGGCAACGGCATCTTCACCCAAGGGATCGACACTTTCCTACGCGTGGTCAGGCGGCGCAAAAGCGAACGCGATCGTCTCGCAGGCAACAGTGACCACTCCTTCCCTTGCCACTGCCTTGGGAGGCGCGGCAGCCCCGTCAACCGATCCGGGCGGATATGTTTCAGCCTATGTGCAGGAGAGCCGGATTGGTGTCCTTCCGTTTAACGCCGATACGCGCGGCACGATCTCGCCGGCAGTAACGGTGACAGACAGCACGGGCGGGTCGAGCAAAGTTTCTGTAAGCATTAATTCCGTAGGCGCACAGCCAGGCCTCAAGGACGTTGTCATAGGCCTTCCCGTTTACCTTAACAGCGGCTCGACCTCTACAACGACCACATGGACCGTTACCGGGCCTGCATCGAGCCCGACCTATTCTACGGCAACCGCTATCGGCACTGGACGGAACCCGTCCTTCACCCCCGACGTCCAGGGCAAGTATGTCGTCACGGCAACCCCGGGGGGCACTATGAACATCTATGCAGGCAAGTGGGTCGGGGTCATCGACACGAACAATGCCGCTGTTTATGCCACGAAGACCGTGACCACGGCCGATGCGATGTGGTATACTTGGGCGCCTTCATCGACCTCGTCGTCCCAGACGTTCACGAACTGGCCGGTGATCCAGACCGACCCGGCATGCGGTTTTTGCCATGACAACACCACGGCGCCGGACAACATCACGCCGTGGAAATCGACCGCGCACGCTTCGTTCTTTACCCGCGGTATCGAGAATATCACCTCGAACAGCGACTCATGCCTTACGTGCCATACGACCGGATACGACCTCGCGAAGTCGGCGGCCAATGACGGATTTGACGACATGATGGCGGCCGAGAACTTCAAGTACAAAAAAGCGACCGGTGCATGGGCCGCCATGCTGACAAGCGCGCCCAATACCGCCCGGCGCGCTAACATCCAGTGCGAAAACTGCCACGGGCCTCAGGACACCGGTTCTACGGACGTAGCACATGCGAGGATCAACGGCTCACTGTCGAGCGACCTTGCCGGGACCACCGTTCGTGTGGACTACAGCGCGGAAGTATGCGCGGCATGCCATTCTTCGGGAACCGGGCATCACTACGTGTCAGAGTGGCGACAGCTCAATCCGGACACCGGCATGGGCCATAGCAAACTTGCACAGCTCGATGCGACCGGTTACAGCGGGCACGCGCAGTCGTTGGGCAATTCCTGCGCGCGCTGCCATACGGCACAGGGCTTTGCGGCATACGTCGACCAGCTCGCAACAGGCAACGCAGGCACGCTTCCAGCATCCGTGATTACCTGGACGAAGGACAACGTGCAGCCTCAGACCTGCACGGCATGCCACGATCCGCATAACGACGCGAACGAGAACCAGCTCCGCATCTCCGATAAGATCACCATGACCATGGCCGGCTTCGGCGTAGACGGCGTCGGCAAGGGCGCTCTCTGCATGGCCTGTCACAACGACAGGAACGGCATCCAGTGCGCCTCAGCTCCGACAGGCACGGGCCTCTGCACGGGTGGCAATCTGTCCCCGACGGGCGCGACGTTCCTGCACGAGGACACTGACACCTATGCGCCGACCATCTTTGACTCGATGCATGATGCTTCGCAGACCGAAGTGCTCATGGGACGCGACTTCTTCTTCATGGGGACCATGCTTCCGATGCAGTCGGTGCACGCACAGGTCAAGGACACCTGCGTCGGCTGCCATATGACCCTGAACCCGCAGACCCACCTGTCCCACGGCACTCCGGCCGTAAGCAGCCATGTCTTCTACATCAAGGACGCTGACGTCGCCACCCTCTGCGCGAATTGCCACAGCGCGAACGTGGACGGGGCGGCTCTTCAGGCGTCCGTAGAAGACCAGCTTGCGGTGCTCGGCCAGGCGATGTCGACGCGACTCATGAACACGCTTCCGGCCTCCTTCTACATTGCCAAGGTTGCATGGACAAAGGCGTCAGTAACGTCCATCACTTTCTACGACGGGTCGTTCTATTTCAACGGGACGCCGGGCAACATCACGTCAGGCACCAAGGCGAGCCTCACCAACATTACGACCGACGCAGCGGGTACGCTCCCGGTCCTCGGCGTGAATGACAAGCTCAAGAGGGCCAGCTGGAACTGGACGATGATCGAGCGGGACGGCAGCAAGGGCATCCACAACCCGACGCTCATCCAGCTGGTGCTTTCAAACACGATCGCGGCAGTGCAGAACCCTGCTCCATAAATGTGATACTGAAGCTGCAACCATGGCCGGTGGCATTACACCGCCGCCGGTCACTGATATCTATTCACCGCTGAAGGACTGGTGCGTTTCTGATGGATGGGGAAAGGAGGAGGCCTCTTGAAAAGTAGCAGCAGGTCACTAGAAAAGCGAAGTGGTCCCCTGGTCATGCGAATCATATCGATTGTTTCCGTGATGCTTTCACTGGTGCTGTTGATGCCGTATTCATCGCCGGCGGCCAGCATAACGGGAGATTCAAATACGTATTTGCAATCCAGAGAGACCGCAGACAACCAGAAGATCCTGGGCGCTTACGAATACCTCAACTTTGCCGTTCAAGACCTGGGCAATGAGACCATTTCGTTTCATATGGGCGGATGGCTTCGCTATGACCTGAAAGGGGAGGAATTCGACAAAAAGACCGCTGACGATCTTCAATATTCGTATCTGAGCTTCAAGAGCACAACCGATAACGCTATCGTCAATCTCGGTCGGGTCATGGTTTTTGAAGGCGTGGCGGCGGAGCGGGTAGACGGGCTGTACGCACGGACAGACCTGAAGGGGAATTTTGGAATATCTGCCTTCGGCGGCGTCCCGGTGGAGACCGAGATCAACGAACCGGGCAACAATCTCATCTACGGCGCCCATCTGACTCACCAGCTGCCCGGCCTGTACAGGATCGGCCTCTCGTACCTGAAGGAGGAAAAGAACAGCGAGGACTTCCGCGAGGAGGAAGGCATCGATCTTTGGGTCCATCCCATGAACAAGGTGGATATCACGGGACGGTCGAACTATAATGCCATAACAAAGGGCTGGATGGAGAACACCTACAATCTCATTCTTGGCCCTTTCGATAAGTTTAGGTTCACGACCGAGGCTTCCTGGATATCCTACAAGGACTACTTCACGGGAGCCACCTCGTCCGCGTTCTTTTTCCCGCCTGGCGGCATTCTCGATCCCAATGAAAAAGTCCGGAGGCTGGGGGAAGACGTAGCGTACGCTTTAACGGACAAGGTAAGTATCGGCGTGAACTACACGGCATACGACTATGAAGTTGCCGGCAGCGCTAAATCCTACGGAGGGAGCATCAGGTATGCGGCTGCTGCGCAAGGAGGGTGCGGCCTCTCGCTCCGTCGCATGGATGGCTCGTCCGACAACCTGAAGTATACGGAGTATCGGGTCTACGGCTACAAGAAGATCGACAAGATCAATCTTGCGGTCGATCTGCTGGATGTGGATTACGACGTTCCGATCAATGGGGTAAGCAATGCATATTCCGCTTCGATCGCGGGACAGTACGATCTGACGGAGCGCTGGAAACTGGGAGCCGATGTTGAGTACCAGAAGAACCCGGATTTCAACGATGACCTTCGTTTATTCCTGAAGGCAATTTACCGCTTCGACATCGGGTCGGGCGAGCGGAAGGGGGCGTAGCATGAAAAATAGAACGATGAAAATAATGATGCTGTTCCTCCTGCCTGTACTCGCCCTGGTCCTGTTTGCCTGCGCCCATACCCAGAGCATGGTGCTAAAGCACCCGACCGAGGTAGAGGGCATGCCCGTCTGTAGCGAATGCCATGCCGACTGGCGGGCGGCGCTCGATCATACGGAGGACTTCTACACGCGGCACAAGTATTCGGCTCCCGCGAACAAGCAGGCGTGCGATGTGTGCCACAAAGAGTCGTTCTGCTCGGATTGCCATGCAAACAAGGAGGAATTGAAGCCGAGCGACAAGTACAAGGATTCTCCTCAACTTGCGATGCCACACCGGGGAGATTATCTGAACCAGCACAAAATCGACGGCAGCATCAACCCGGCATCGTGCTTCCCCTGTCATGGCCGTCAGAATAACGAGAGGTGCAGCGAATGTCACAAGTGAAAAAAAGCGCCATTCTGCTCCTGCCCCTCCTCTTCTGTCTGTTATGTACGGCCGGGTGCAGCAATCCGAACACTCAATCCGAGTTCAGCGCCAACGGCCAGCAGCATGCTGCTGACTGGCTGCCGGCCGGTCATATGACGGCGGCAAAAGCGGATGCAAATTCCTGCGCAGCGTGTCACGGAGCCGATTTCTCAGGCGGGATTTCGAAAGTTTCCTGCACCGGATGCCATCTGGGCGGAGTTGATTCCGTGCATCCTGAGGCCTGGAGTCAGATCACGGGCACGGCGCACGCAGCCTATGTTGGAGCCAACGGAAACACGGCCTGCGCAAATGCAAACTGCCATGGAACGACGTTGAGCGGCGTCGCAGGGAGCGGGCCATCGTGCTCGAGCTGTCATCTCGGCGGCCCCGGTTCCGCGCATCCTCCGGACTGGGGGGCATTAACATATTATAAGCATTCGCTCTATGTCGCCGCCAGCGGGACTACATCGTGCTCGAACGTCGATTGTCATGGGCCAACACTGGCCGGCGTCACGGGCAGCGGACCATCCTGCACCGCTTGTCACCTCGGAGGGGCAAACTCGGTCCATCCGGCCGGATGGGACGCGGACATTACGCTCCACAAGAATTACGTGGCAGCACTAGGATCGAGTTCCTGTGCAACAGCTGTATGTCATGGGACGAAACTGGAGGGTGTTTTCTTAAGCGGTCCCGGCTGCTCCGCCTGTCATTAGGCTTGATGGGCGGGAAGTCACGAAATTAAAGAGAGGATGATGTCTTCCATCCTCTCTTTTTTTGCGGACGATGTACGTTCGACGGAATTACAGCGTTATTTCCGTACCGACGCCCTCTTTCGTGAATATCTCGAGCAAGAGAGCGTGGGGGACGCGGCCGTCGATGATATGGACCTTGGCACAGCCAGCATCGAGAGCTTCGAAACAGGATTTGGTCTTGGGCAGCATGCCGCCGGATATCGTGCCGGAATTGATCAGCGACTCCACGTTCCGTTTGTTCAGTGCCGGGATCAGCTTCTTGTCTCTGTCCAGAATGCCCGCCTGGTCCGTCAGCAGAATGAGCTTCTCCGCCTTCAATGCACCTGCCACGGCGCCCGCGACCAGATCGGCATTGATGTTATAGGTTTCCCCGCTCCCTCCGACACCGACAGGCGCGATGACAGGGATGAAGCCGCCCTGTTCCAGCGCAACCAGAGCGCCAGGCCGGACCTCGGTTACTTCGCCGACAAGTCCGATGTCGACGATCTCGGTCTCACCCGTATTTTCGGATTTCTTCGTCATCTTGAGCTTCTTCGCCTGGATCAGACCGCCGTCCTTGCCCGTGAGGCCCACGGCCTTGCCGCCCGTCCGGTTAATGAGGTTCACGATCTCCTTGTTTACCTTGCCGCCAAGGACCATTTCCACGATGTCCATGGTCTCCTCGTCGGTCACGCGCTGGCCCGAGACGAAGGTCGGTTCCTTGCCCATCCGCTCCATGGTCTTGCCGATCTGCGGGCCTCCGCCGTGCACAATCACCGGGTTGATGCCGATGTAGCGAAGGAGGACCACGTCCTGAGCGAAGCCCAGCTTCAGGTTCTCATCGATCATGGCATTCCCGCCGTACTTGATGACGAATGTCTTGCCCCGGAAGGTCTGTATATAGGGCATGGCCTCGATCAGCGTCTTCGCTTTTTCGATTAGCTTTTCCATAGGGCTTCAAAGATATTTGCCACAGAGCACGGGGACAAGGAGAAGATAGCACAGAGACGAAATAAAACAACTCGGTGCCGATCCCGGCACTTTTTCTTAACCCATGTTCACTGCGACCTCTGCGGCAAAACCTATAAGATATATCTGCTCAGATCCTCGCTCTTGACGACGTCCGCCAAACGTTGCCTCACATGGGCGGCATCGATCGCGATCACGGATCCCTTCTTTTCCGGCGCGTCAAATGATATCTCGTCGAGCAGGCGCTCCATGATGGTGTAGAGCCTGCGCGCACCGATATTCTCGGTGCGTTCGTTCACCTGTGCCGCAATGTCTGCGATCTCCTCGATCGAGTCACGGGAAAAGGCGAGGGATATCCCTTCCGTGGCCAGCAGCGCGACCTGCTGCTTGATGAGGGCGTTTTGCGGCTCGGTCAGGATGCGGATGAACTCGACCTTGCCGAGGGAATCGAGCTCGACGCGGATGGGGAACCTGCCTTGGAGCTCGGGGATCAGGTCTGACGGCTTGGAAACATGAAAAGCTCCTGCGGCGATGAACAAGATGTGGTCGGTCTTGACCGGCCCGTACTTGGTCGTGACCGTTGAACCTTCCACGATCGGCAGGAGGTCCCGCTGCACGCCCTCGCGGGAAACATCGGGTCCGTGTGTTTCTCGGCCTGCGATCTTGTCAATCTCGTCGAGGAAGACAATTCCCGATTGCTCCACGCGATAAAGCGCTTCCTTGATCACCTTGTCCATATCGATCAGCTTCGCAGCCTCTTCCTGGACCAGCATCCGGAGCGCATCCGGCACCTTGGCCTTGCGACGCTTCGTTTTCTCGGGCAACAGCCCGCCGAGCATTTCCTTCAGGTTCATCTCGATCTCTTCCATTCCGACGTTTGAGATGATGCCGAAGGGCATGACCTTTTCTTTCTGCTCAATCTCCACCATCCGGTCATCGAGCTTTCCATCACGCAACTGCTGCCTGAGCTTTTCGCGGGTGTTCTTGTGATGCTCCTGCTGTTCGGCTGTAGGCTGGTCGAAACCGGGCGAGGTCCTGATCGGCGGCAGGAGCAGGTCGAGCAGTCGCTCCTCCGCCAGCGCGGCCGCCTTCTCCTGGACCTGTTCGGACATCTCGTTCTTGACCATATTGATGCCGATCTCGGTAAGGTCGCGGATGATGGAGTCCACATCGCGCCCGACGTAGCCGACCTCCGTGAACTTGGATGCCTCGATCTTAAGGAACGGGGCCTGGACGAGCTTTGCGAGCCTCCGGGCGATCTCGGTCTTGCCCACGCCGGTGGGACCGATCATGATGATGTTCTTGGGCATGACCTCGTCGCGGAGTTCCTCCGTAAGGCGCTGCCGCCGCCAGCGGTTGCGGAGCGCAATGGCAACGGCCCGCTTTGCTTTGTTCTGGCCGATAACGTACTTGTCGAGCTCTTCCACGATCTGCCGTGGCGTCAGGGTGTCTTTCAAAAAAACCTCCGGAAAAGAAGGATCGGGTGACGGGGTCCGGTGTCCTTGGAATCTTGGCCTTGGTCCAGGCCCTTGTTTCCCGAGCACTGTTCCTACAATTCTTCTATCGAAATTTCCCTATTCGTATAGATGCATATATCTGCCGCGATCTTCATGGCTTCTTCCGCGACCTTTCGCGCGTCCAGTGCGGTGTGATCCACGAGAGCCCTGGCAGCGGCAAGGGCGTAGGGACCGCCTGAACCGATGGCGGCAATCCCGTTTTCGGGCTCGATCACGTCACCGTTGCCCGACAGAACGAACGAGCGTTCGGCGTCGCTCACGATCATGAGCGCCTCAAGCCTGCGGAGGACCTTGTCCGTCCGCCAGTCCTTGGCAAGTTCAACGGCGGCTCGCGTGAGATTGCCGTGGTACTGCTCCAGCTTGGCTTCGAATTTTTCGAAGAGCGTGAAGGCGTCCGCGGTGGCTCCGGCAAACCCTGCGAGGATTTTGTCGTTGTACATCTTGCGCACTTTTTTAGCGTTATGCTTCATGACCGTGGCGCCGACCGTAACCTGCCCGTCGCCGGCGATTGCGGTCTTGCCGTTGCGCCGTACCGCCAGAATCGTTGTCCCGTGCAGCGGGGATATCTCACTCATGGTCCCTCCAACAGATTTCAGACAGCGGATGCAAAATACCCGGTGCCTGACTCGTGTTCCACATCCTGTTGCGTATCCTAGATCCGCTTCTTCCTCGCCTTCGGGTGTGCCTTGTCGTATACTTCCATCAATGAATCAAGGTTAAGGTGAGTATACCGCTGGGTGGTCGAAAGACTCGCATGCCCCAGGAGTTCCTGGATAGCTCGGAGGTCAGCGCCGGATTCAAGCATATGAGTTGCAAAGCTGTGCCGGAGCGTGTGCGGACTCGCTTTCTGCTGCAGCCCCAGTTGTTTTCTGTAATTTTCTAAAATACGCTGAACCGTTCGCGCTGTCAAGCGTTTTCCTGACGGCCCCGTGAAGACAGCCGTCGCTTCGATGCTCCCGGGCTTCCGGTCGAGATACGCATCGATCGCATCGAGCGCTTTGCGCCCCACCGCTACGACCCGCTCCTTCCTCCCTTTGCCCCTGATGCGGATGAGCTGATCGTGACGGTCGATATCTTCTCGGTTCATTCCGGTGAGTTCGCTTGCCCGGATGCCGGTAGAGTAGAGGGTCTCGAGCACGGCACGGTCCCTGAGTTCTGTGTCGCGGTCCTCGGGCGGTTTCCCGCCCGGCGCTTCCATGAGCCTTTGCGCGTCGTCCGCAGTCAGCACCGCGGGAAGGCGCTTCTCCCGGCGCGGGGTCAGTACGAGCCTTGCCGGGTTGCTCGTGAGGACGCCCTCGCGGTTCAGGTACTTGAAGTACGTTCTGATCGCCGAGAGCTTTCTGGCAACTGAGGATTTGCTCATCCTGAGCTTCATGAGATGAGCGATGAACTGCCGCAGCGCCTGATGGTCGACCTCGGTAATATCGGTCTCACCGAGGAAACCGTAGAACTGCTCGAGGTCGGCAAGGTAGCTCCGCTCGGTGTGGGGGGAGACGTTTCTCTCAGTCCTCAAGTGACCAAGAAAGTCGAAGAGGTGCTTGTGCATAAGGATACTTTAACGTATCGGGTGGGATTTTGCAAGAGTGACGGGGTCTGGGTACACGGGGCGCGGGGCAGGGGGACTGGGAAGCTATGTGTCGCTGCCT
>Ga0187779_10001587_pt1 | contig 14158 bp, 15 predicted proteins | sample 1015_Q2_SP10_10__FD_132435 | JGI IMG/M metagenome (GOLD analysis project Ga0187779, IMG submission 132435) | Tropical peat soil microbial communities from peatlands in Department of Meta, Colombia - 1015_Q2_SP10_10_MG | ecosystem: Environmental > Terrestrial > Soil > Wetlands > Peat | place... | reverse complement strand
TCGAGCGCGGCCACCGCCTGAGGGACCCATGCTCCGCGCCGCCGTGTACGACATGGACGGGCTCCTCATCGACTCGGAGCCGTACTGGGTCCAGGCGGAGATGGAGGTCCTGGGAGGCGTCGGGGTGCCCCTCACGCCGGCCCTGGCGCGCGAGACCACCGGGATGCGCCTCGACGAGGCGGTGGGCCACTGGCACCGGCGCCATCCCTGGAAGGCGCCGAGCCAGGCTGAGGTGCTGGCCCGCCTCACCCGGACAGCGCACGAGCTCATCCTCGCCCATGCCGTGGCCAAGCCGGGTGTCCGGACCTCGCTCGCCTTCTTCGAGCGCCGCGGGGTCCGCCGGGCCCTCGCCTCCTCCTCGCCCCTGGTCCTCATCGACGCGGTGGTGGCGAAGCTGGGCCTCCGGGGGGCGTTCGAGCTCACCGTCTCCGCGGAGGGCGAGCCCTTCGGAAAGCCCCACCCGGCCGTCTACCTGACCTGCGCCACCCGGCTCGACCTCCCGCCCATGGCCTGCCTGGCCCTCGAGGACTCGGTGAACGGGCTGGTCGCCGCCCGAGCCGCGCGGATGAGGGTCATCGCCGTCCCCGACGCCGCCCAGCGGAGCGACCCCCGCTTCAGCCTGGCCGACGCGGTGCTCGGCTCTCTCTCCGAGCTGGACGACGGCGTCTGGCAGCGGGTGTCCGGGCCGCCTTCGGACGGCTAGGCCGCCGGCGCCGGCGTACCCGGCGGGGCCCGCCCCTCGGCTCCGTGCATCATCCGGTCGAGCCGCCGCGAGAGCGCGAGCAGGAGCAGGCCGGCGGCGGCGGTGAGCACGACGATCAGGCCGAAGGTCTCCGCATCGCCCAGCCGCTCGGCAGCGCCACCGAGCATGCCGGCCAGCTTGCTGGCCGCGGAGTTGGACAGGAACCAGACGCCCATCAGGGCGGAGGCGAAGCGCGTGGGGGCGAGCTTGGTGATCATCGACAGGCCGACCGGGGAGACGGCCAGCTCACCCCAGGTGTGGAGCAGGTAGGCGCTGACCACCCAGAGGAGCGAGGCCTTCCCGCCGCCGCCGCTCTCGCGGGCCGCACCCACCATGCACACGAAGCCGGCGGAGACGAGGAACAGGCCATAGGCCATCTTGGTGGGCGTGCGGGGCTCGTGTCCGGCGCCGCGCAGCCGCGTCCAGAGCACGGCGAAGGGGGGCGCGAAGGTGACGATGAACGCCGAGTTCACGAACTGGAACCAGGTGGTGGGAATCTCGAAGCCGAGCACCCGGCGGTTCACCTTGGTGTCGGTGTAGAGGTTCATCAGCCCCCCCGCCTGCTCGTAGGCCATCCAGAAGAAGATGACGAAGGTGACCAGGACGAAGATGACGATCACCCGGTCGCGCTCCTCGGCGCCGAGCCGTCCGAAGAAGACCAGGTAGACGAAGAACCCGAGCATCGTGCCGAGGATGGCGGCCACCATCACGTAGCTCCAGTCCACGCGGCCGGCGAGCGGGCCCCAGATGGCCAGCGCGGCGACGGCCGCGCCGGCGACGACGACCAGCCCTGCTCCGCGGAGAAAGGTCACCACCTCGGCGCGCGAGGGGGCATGCGCCAGCCGGCCCACCGTCGGCCCGAGCAGACGGCCCTTGAAACCGAGGAAGGTCAGCACTCCGAGCGCCATCCCCAGCCCGGCCGAGGCGAAGCCCAAGGACCAGTCCACCTTCTCGGCGATGGTGCCGCACACCGCCGGCCCGAGCAGCCCGCCGAGGTTGATGCCCATGTAGAAGATGGTGAAGGCGTTGTCCCGGCGCGCGTCCCCCGGGGCGTAGAGCTGCCCGACCATGGTCGAGATGTTGGCCTTGAAGAAGCCGTTGCCGATGACGCACAGCGAGAGCCCGGCATAGAGCGCGGGAACGCCCTTCAGCGCGCAGATGAACTGACCGAGCATCATCACCGTGCCGCCCAGGGCGACCGACAGGCGCTGGCCGAGGAAGCGGTCGGCCACGTACCCGCCCAGCACCGGGGTCAGGAAGACCAGGCCGGTGTACGTTCCGTAGAGGCTGAGCGCCTCGGAACGCGACCACCCCAGCCCCCGCGTCCGGTCCACCAGGTAGAGGACGAGGAAGGCCCGCATCCCGTAGTACTGAAGGCGCTCCCACATCTCGGTGAAGAAGAGGAGGTAGAGCCCGCGGGGATGCCCCTGCTCGACCGGCGCGGCGGCGGCTGTGGCCATTCGAAGCGGCCAGTCGTAGCAGAAGCGCCGCCGGCGGAGCAGGCAAACGTCGGTGGGCGGCCCGGGAGGGTGGCCGGGCGCCTGGCGTGAGGCCCCGACGAGCGTTATTCAAACGAGGACAGGATTCCGCCCACCGATGGCCGTCGCGCTTGCCACCCTCGATCTGGAGCAGGAGATCCGCCGGCTCAGGAAAGAGCTGAACGCGGTCATCCTCTCCCACTACTACCAGGAGAGCGAGATCCAGGACGTGGCCGATTTCGTGGGGGACAGCCTGGCCCTCGCCCAGAGGGCAGCCAAGACCGACGCCGACACCATCGTCTTCTGCGGCGTCCACTTCATGGCCGAGACGGCCAAGATCCTCAGCCCCGGCAAGCTCGTCCTTCTTCCCGACCTCAAGGCCGGCTGCAGCCTCTCCGACCGGTGCCCGCCACCGGCCTTCCGCGCTTTCGTCGAGCGGCATCCGGGCGCCTTCGTCGTCACCTACGTCAACAGCTCGGCGGCAGTGAAGGCGATGAGCGACGTGATCTGCACCTCGTCCAACGCCGAGCGCATCGTGGCCCGCGCTCCCGCGGACCGTCCCGTCCTCTTCGCCCCCGACCAGCACCTCGGCCGCTGGGTGATGCAGCGCACCGGCCGGGAGATGGTGCTCTGGCCGGGCACCTGCATGGTCCACGAGATCTTCAGCGAGAAGCGCCTGGTCCAGCTCAAGACACAGCACCCGGACGCGCTGGTGGTCGCCCACCCGGAGTGCGAGGCGGCCGTGCTACGCCATGCCGACTACGTCGGAAGTACCCGCGGCATCCTCGAGCACGTGCTCAACAGCGACCGCAAGACGTTCATCGTCGCCACCGAGGTGGGCATCCTCCACCAGATGCAGAAGCACGCGCCGGGGAAGACCTACATCCCGGCCCCGCCGGACAACGGATGCGCCTGCAACGAGTGTCCGCACATGAAGCTCAACACGCTGGAGAAGCTCTACCGGTGCATGCGTGACCGGACACCGGACCTGACCATGCCCCCGGCCCTGCTCGAGGCCGCCCGGGCCCCGCTGGAGCGGATGCTGGCCTGGTCGTGATGCTTCCTTTTGCCTCCCGGGGCAAGTGCGGGTAATCCCTTCCCGGTCGTGGCCACCCGCTTCTTCTCCCTGCCGGCGCACCTGCTCGTCCCGCCGCCCCAGCTTCTCCCCGCCGATCGCATCTTCCAGCCGGAGCTCCCGGCAGTGGTCGGCGCGGTGGACCGGGCCATCACCGGCGCCGAGTTTCGCGACCAGCGCCTGCTGGACCGGCTCGAGCTCCTCCTCGCCGAGGCCCCACGGATGGGCGCCCCGGCCCCGGACGCCGGGCCCTCGGTGGTGGTGGCGCGGCCGCCGGCCGATCTCCCGGCGCTCCTGCGCACCGCGGACCAGCTCGAGGCCCTGGCCACGGAGACCGAGCGCGAGCGGGCGGTGGTCTGGAAGTGCGACGAGTGCGGAACGCGCTATGCCGTGCCCCTGGCGCTGGCCCGGGACGTGAGCATCCGCTGCGAGCGCTGCGGCAAGCCGGTGCAGCTCATCCGCACCCGGTCGCTCGGCGAGCAGTCCCTCATCGACGCGCACCACAGCGCGGTGAACACCGCTCGTCGGGCGCTGGCCGCCTTCTTCCGCGAGTCGATGGCCCGCGGCTGGCCGGTGCTCGCCAGCCGCAACCGCTGACGCCCGTGGCCCTCTCCGCCCGCGGCGGCCGGGTCGCCTATGGCCTGGGCCTCGTTCTCGGCGTGGCCCCCCTCTGGTCCGCCCGGCAGCTTCCGATGGTGGACTTGCCGCAGCACCTGCTGCTCATCTCGGCGCTGCACCGCCTCGCCGACCCGACCACGCTCTACCCGAGCGTCTTTGCCCTCCGCGGCGAGCTCACCCCCTACGTCGGCTACTACCACCTCGTCTCGCTGCTGAACTGGCTCCTCCCCCTGGAGCTCGCCAACCGCGTCTTCCTGACCGCCGTCGTGGCCGGGCTGCCCCTGTCCCTGGCCTTCCTCCTGCGCTCGCTCGGCCGGCCGCGCTGGCCGAGCCTGCTCGCCCTCCCCTTCGTCTACGGGGACAGCTTCGGCTGGGGATTCGTGAACTACCTGGCCTCGCTCCCGCTGGCGCTGCTCTCCTGCGCCTGCTTCCTGCGCGCGCTGGAGGACGAGCCCCGGCGCCGTCGCTGGGCGGCGGCCCACGCCGCCGTCCTCCTCGCCGTCCTCCTCATGCACGTCCAGGGCTTCCTCTTCCTCGCGCTCGGCCTCCCCTGGTTGCTCCTCACCACGCCGGTCCAGGGCGGATGGCGCGGGCGCGCTCCGGCTCTCCTCTCCACGCTCCCGGCGGCCCTGGTGTTCGGGGGCTGGGGCGCGGGCCGGCTCCTGGCGCCGGCGGAGGTGGTGGAGGGCGCTCCGTGGAAGGCCTGGGGGCCGCTGCTCTCGGCCCGCAACGTCGTCTTCAAGCCCCTCACCCAGAACGTGTCCGAGCTCCCGCAGGTGCTCGCCAACCAGCTCCGGGATGGGTCGGACCGCTGGGCGCTGGGCGCGGTGGTGCTTCTGGCGGCGGCGGCGACGGCCCTCTCGCTGGTCGGGGCGGCGGCCACCTCGCGCGAGAGCGGGCCCGCCCGGCTGCGGCTCCCCGGGCTGGCGCTCATCGCCCTCCTCCTCTACCTGTTCCTTCCCTTCGACATCCGGGGGGCGGTCTACTACCTGAACACGCGCTACGCTCACCTGGCCGCCGCGCTGGTCGTCGCCTCGGTGCCGCCGCTGGCGTCCAGGCTCCGTCCCGCCTTCCTCGCCCTGGGCGCCGCCGCCGCCCTTCTCCTCGCTCTTCCGCTGGTGCAAGGCTTCCGCTCCTTCGACGCCGAGGCGGCGCCGCTCCTGCGCTTCGCCGAGGTCACGCCGCCCCGTCCCCGGGTGATGGGGCTCGTCTGGACCTCGGCCTCGCGGGTGGTGAACCACCCGGTCTTCCTTCACGCCGCCGCCGTCCCGGCGCGTCTCCGGGGCGGAATCACCAACTTCAGCTTCGCCCTCACGCCCCATTCGCCGCTCCGGTACCGCGAGCAGCCCCCGCCTACCTTTCCCTCCGAGTGGCGTCCGGACGGCTTCCGCTGGGAGACGATGGGGCCGGCCTACTCCCATTTCCTGCTCCGCGGACCGCCGCCGGAACGTGTCTTCGGGCCTCGACTGGGGAGCGACCTCCACGTCGTCGCAAGGGCGGACGGGATGTGGTGGCTGGAGCGCGGCGCGGCCGGCCCGCCCTCTGTTATGAGCGGACAGCCATGAGCACCCAGTCGCTCGCCGAGATCCTCGCCGTCCTCGACGCCGCGGTCGCCTCGCGCGACGTGGCGCGGGTCGAGGCGCTCGCCGCGAGTCCGGACCGGGCGGTGGCCAAGGCCGCCCGGCGGGCGCTCTACCAGCTCCGCTCCGCCGGCGTGGCGGCGCGGGCCCCCGTCCCCGAGCCGCCCCCGCCGGCTCCCGAGCCCGACGCGCCCCTGTCCCTGCCCTCGCTTCGCTCACCTCCCGACGGCACCGGCGAGTTTCTCCTCATGGTCGCCCGCCCGGTGAAGGGCGGGCTGGCGGTGCACGAGGTGGTGGTCTCGGACGAGCTGGGGCTGCTCGCTCACGTCGAGCTGGAGACCAGCCGCGGCGCCTGGCGTCGCTCGCTGCGCGAGGCGCGGGGCAAGCCGGTGGAGGAGATCTCGCTCGAGGATGCGCGCGCCCTGCTCGCCGAGGGGGTTCGCTGCAACCTGGCCACCCGCACGCCCCTCCCGCAGGGCGCGGAGGCGATGCTGCGCCGCCTGGCCGTCGAGCCAGCCGCATCGCTCCCACCGCCGCTCCCGCCGCCCGAGGACGGAGATGCCGCGCTGGCGCTGGAGGCGGCCGACCTTCACCACGAGCCGGAGCTCAGGAGCTGGCTCCCGCCGGAGCCCGAGCTCAGGGTGCTCGCCGCCCGGGTGAACGAGGTCCAGGCCGGCGTGCTGGCGCTCTCGGAGCAGCAGCGGGCGGAGCAGCTCACCGAGCGGGTACGCGCCATGGCCGAGGCCTTCTTCACCGAGGAGCGCTCCCGCCTCTATGCGCGCCGCCTCTGGGTGACCGCGGACTTCTTCCAGCGCTCCGGCCGGACGCACGCCGCCCAGGTCGCGCGCGCCGAGGCGCGGCTTCTCTCCCACGGCAGGTCGGGCGTCTTCTCACGGTTCGCCGAGGCGCTCTACGGGAAGCTGGTGCAGCTCGCCCCGGCACCGGCAGCCGCGGGCACGGCGGCGACCCCACCCGTGGCCCCGGCCGGGGCGGTGAAGGCTCCGGCCGAACGCCGGACGCCGGGCGGGCTCATCCTCCCGTGAGCCAGGCCGGTGAAGGCCACCGGCGGGATGAAGCGCGAGCGAGAGGCCCAGACCCGAAGCCGCCCCAGGCGGGTGGGACCGCGACCGGGAGACGAGGATAGGGTTGGGAGCCCCGTGGCTCCACTGCACCCCTTCCTCCGGCACCTGAAGCCCACGCTGCACATCGCGCACCGGGGTGGCGCCGCCCTGGCCCCGGAGAACACGCGGGCGGCCTTCGACCTGGCCGTCGAGCGGTGGCACACCGACATGCTCGAGCTGGACGTGCACCTCACCCGCGACGGAGAGGTGGTGGTGTCGCATGACCCGACCGTCGACCGCTGCACCGAAGGCCAGGGGGTCATCGTCGAGATGACCCTGGCCGCAGTGCAGTCGCTCGACGCCGGTCACCGCTTCACGCCCGACGGCGGCTGCACCTTCCCCTTCCGGGGCCGGGGCGTCCGGATGCCGTCGCTGCGCGAGGTGCTCCGCGCCTACCCGGCGCTCCCGCTGAACGTGGAGCTGAAGCAGGGCACCCCGGGTGCCGCCGAGGCCTTCGTCGCTCTTCTCCGCTCCGAGCGCGCCGGCGACCGGGTCTGCCTGGGCAGCGAGCTCGACCCAGTCGCGCAGCGGCTGCTCGAGCTGGACCCGGAGGGCTGCCACTTCTACCCGCGCGACGCGCTCACCGAGGCGGTGGTGGCGCTCAAGTCCGGCCAGCCCTTCCCGGAGACCCCCTACGCCGTCCTGGACATGCCCTACCGCTTCGGCGACCTGCCCATCGTCGATGCCGAGCTCCTCGCCGGCGCCGCCCGGTCCGGGAAGTGGGTCAACGTCTGGACCGTCGACGCCGAGGACGACATGCGCACCCTGGTCGCCCTCGGCGTGGGCGGCATCATGACCGACCGGCCGGACCTCCTCCGGCGGGTCCTCGGCTGACACCCCAAGGAAGCCCAATGCTCGAACCGAAACCAGCCTCGGCCAGCGAAGCGGTGATGACCCAGGTCATCCTTCCCTCGGACGCCAACTCGCTCCACACCGCCTTCGGCGGGCGGGTGATGGAGTGGATCGACATCTGCGGAGGCGTCGCCGCCGGCCGCCACTGCCGCCACCAGGTGGTCACCGCCTCGATGGACGACCTGCACTTCCACACGCCCATCGGGGTCGGCTGGGTGGTCACGCTCCGGGCCCGGGTGCTGGCCGCCTTTCGGACCTCGATGGAGGTGGGGGTCACCGTTCACGCCGAGAACATGTTCACCGGCGCCGAGCACCTCACCACCAGCGCGCTGCTCACCTTCGTGGCGCTCAACCGGGACGGCACCAAGGCCCCGGTGCCGCCGCTCAAGCTCGAGACCGACGAGGAGCGCCGGGCCTTCGCCGAGGCGCACGAACGGCGCAAGGCACGCCTGGAGCGGAAGCGGTCCGCCGCCACCTGGCAGGCGGCGATGACCCGGACCTGAGCGACCGCCTCGGAGGTCAGGTGGAGAACGACGTGCCGCAGCCGCAGGTCGACTTGGCGTTCGGGTTCTCGAACTTGAACCCGGCCGCGGTGGCGCCGACCACGTAGTCGACCACCGTCCCGGCCAGGTAGGTGCTGCTCAGCGCGTCGGTGACCAGCTTCACCCCGTCCTGCTCGCCGGTGACGTCGCCCGCCTGGATGTCCGCCACCAGATTGAGGTCGTAGCCGAACCCGCTGCAGCCAGCCGGGACGACGCGGACGGAGAGAAAGTAGCCGTCGAACCCCTGCTGCTTCTGGACGGTCTTCACCTGCTCGATGGCGCGGGCGGTGAGCCGGAGCGGGAAGGGGTTGCTCTCGGCGGTCTTCGGGGCAGGGCTGGGGGCGACTTGGGTCTCCATGTCCCGGAGGATATAGCGGCCGGGACGGCCGGAGTCCACGTCACGGGGTCCGGGCGCCCCGGAGCCGCCCTCCGTCGACGGCCACCACCTGTCCGGTGATGAAGTCCGGGCCGGTGAGCAGGAAGCGCACCGTGTCCGCCACGTCCTCGGGCCGGCCGAAGCGCCGGAGTGGGATCCGGTGGCGCAGGGCCTCTCGGTCCGCGGCGCTCATCGCTTCCGGGGGGAGCACCGTTCCCGGGGCGACCCCGTTGACGCGGACCGTCGGGGCGAGCTCCACCGCCAGGACCTGGGTGAGCATGGCCAGGGCCGCCTTGGACATGCAGTAGGCGGCGTACCCCGGCCAGGGGACGAAGCCCCCTCCGAGGTCGATGACGTTGACGATGTCCCCTCCACCCCGGGCCACCATTCCCCTGGCCGCGGCGCGGGCGAGCAGGAAGGGCGCCCGGGCATTGAGGCGCCACACCGCGTCCAGCGTCGCGTTCTCCGTCTCGAGGAAGGCCACCTGGTCGAAGCGGGCGGCGCTGTTCACCAGCACCGAGACCGGACCCAGGCTCCGCTCGACGGCGGGCACGAGCCGCTCCAGCGCCCGGTCGTCCGTCAGGTCGGCCCGGAAGGACTCCGCCCGGTGGCCGGCGGCGCGGAGCCCGTCGACCAGCGATGCCGCCTGCTCGGCCGAGCCGTGGTGGTGGACGGCCACCGCCGCCCCGGCATCGGCCACCGCCTCGGCGATGGCCCGGCCCAGCCGGACGGCCGCCCCGGTCACCATTGCCACCCGTCCGTCCAGTCGCCGCTCGCCTGGGGCCACGGCCCAGGGTTATACCGGAGCCACCGAGGCATGCCCTCCTACCGCGAGCTGCTGGCGCAGGCCCTTGCCGAGACCTCCGAGATCACCGTGGAGGAGCTGCGGGCCCAGCTCGACCAGGGCACCCCGGTCACCCTCCTCGACGTCCGGGAGGAGGACGAGGCCTCGGAGGGGCGCATCCCCGGGTCCATCCTCGTGCCGCGCGGCAACCTCGAGCTGCGCGTCGAGTCGCTCATCCCCCGCGACGCGGCGGTGGTGGTCTACTGCGCCAGCGGCATTCGCTCCGCGTTCGCCGCCCGCACCCTGGCCAGCATGGGCTACCGCAACGTGCGCTCGCTGGCCGGCGGATTCGGGCGATGGAGCGACGCCGGCTTCCCCACCCACCGGCCGCCCTCGCTCCTCCGCCCCGACCAGCGGGCCCGTTACCGGCGCCACCTGACCCTGAGCGAGGTGGGCGAGGAGGGTCAGGCCAAGCTGCTCGCCGGGCGGGTGCTCCTCCTCGGAGCCGGTGGCCTCGGCTCGCCGGCCGCGCTCTACCTGGCCGCGGCCGGGGTGGGCACGCTGGGCATCGTCGACTCGGACGTCGTCGACCCCAGCAACCTGCAGCGCCAGGTGCTGCACACCGTGGACCGCACCGGGCAGCCCAAGACGGAGAGCGCGCGCGAGGCGCTCAACGCGCTCAACCCGGACGTCCAGGTGGTGGCCTTCCAGGAGCGGCTCGAGGCCTCCAACGTCGAGCGCATCCTCGAGGGATTCGACGTGGTGCTCGACGGAGGGGACAACTTCCCGACCCGCTACTTGCTCAACGACGCCTGTGTGCTGCTCGGAAAGCCACTCATCCACGGGAGCGTCTTTCGATTCGAGGGACAGGTGACCACGGTCCTTCCCCGCCAGGGGCCGTGCTACCGGTGCCTCTACCCCGAGCCGCCGCCGCCCGAGCTGGCTCCCTCCTGCGCCGAGGCGGGCGTCCTCGGCGTCCTTCCCGGCGTCATCGGGCTTCTCCAGGCCACCGAGGCGATCAAGCTCCTCCTCGGCACCGGAGCCCCGCTGGTGGGGCGGCTGCTCACCTACGATGCGCTCGGCGGCCGGTTCCGCGAGCTCCAGCTCCGCCGGGACCCGGCCTGCCTGGCCTGCGCCGACGGGGTCCGCCCCGTGCTCTCCGACGCCCCAGAGGTCTGCGCGACGCCACCCCATGCCCGTGCGTGAGATCGGACCGGTCGCCCTGGCGCAGAAGCTGGGCGGGCCCGGCGACCGGCCGGTGCTCCTCGACGTGCGGACGCCCGGCGAGCACGCCCTGGTGGCGCTCCCCGATTCGCTGCTCGTGCCCATCCAGGAGTTCGGGCTCAGGGTGGCCGAGCTCGAGGCCCTCCGCGGGCGCGAGGTGGTGGTGTACTGCCACACCGGCGTGCGCAGTTTCCATGCCGCCGCCTTCCTGGCCTCGCGCGGTGTAGATGCCGCGTCTCTCGCCGGAGGCATCGACCGCTACGCCGTCGAGGTGGACCCCAGCCTGCCCCGCTACTGACGCACGGGCCAAGAGGCATCCATGAGCACGCCGGACTCCGTCGCCGCACGACAGCCCAAGAAGTCGGTGGCCTTCTCCGCGCTCTTCCTGGTCGAGATGTGGGAGCGCTTCGGCTACTACGGGATGACCGCCGTCGTCGTCCTCTACATGGTGCAGAGGCTGGGCTACACCGACGACCGGGCGAACCTGACCTTCGGCGCGTTCACGGCCATGGTCTACGCCTTCCCCTCCCTCGGGGGGTTCATCGGGGACAAGCTCCTCGGCAGCCGACGGATGACGGTCATCGGGGCGTCGGTGCTCACGCTCGGGTATCTGATGTTGGGCACCAAGGGCTCGCCGCTGTTCCTCTCGCTCGGCATCGTCGCCGTGGGCAACGGGCTCTTCAAGGCCAACCCGGCCAACCTCGTCTCCAAGGTCTACGAGGGTGACGCGTCGAAGATCGACTCCGCCTTCACGCTCTACTACATGGCGGTCAACGTCGGGGCGACGTTCTCCCAGCTGGCAACGCCCCTCATCGCCCGGAAGTGGGGCTGGGAGACGGCCTTCCTGGTGTGCGCCGGCGGCATGGCCCTGGGCGTGCTCAACTACTTCGTCATGGGGCGGCACCTCCGCCACGTCGGCTCACCCCCGGACTTCGCCCCCCTGAGCTGGAAGAACCTGGCCCTCGTCCTCGGCGGCGCGGCGCTGGCCGTCGTGGCGGTGATGCTCGTCGTTCAGAGCCTCACCGTCGCCCGCTGGGTGGCGGCCATCGCCACCATCGTCCTGGTCGCCATCTTCGGCCTGCTCATCGCCCGGGCCAACCCGACGGAGCGCAAGGGGCTCATCGCCGTCGCCCTGCTCACCGTCCAGACGATCATCTTCTTCGTCTTCTACCAGCAGATGTCGACTTCGCTGACACTCTTCTCCCTGCGCAATGTCCAGCTCGATTTCCTCTTCGGCTACAAGGTCCCCGCCGGACAGGTGCAAGCGCTCAATCCCCTCTGGATCTTCATCCTCAGCCCGCCGCTGGCCTGGCTTTACACCGCCCTCGGGAAGCGCCGCGGAGGGGACCTGTCCGTGGCCGCCAAGTACGCCATGGGGTTCGTCGTCCTCAGCGTCGGTTTCTTCGTCTTCGCCGCCAGCGGCCTCTTCGCCGGGCCGGACGGAAGGGTGTCGATGTGGTGGATGGTCGGCGGGTACGCGCTCATCTCGCTCGGCGAGCTGCTCATCAGCGGCCTCGGCCTGGCCATGGTCGCGCGCTACGTCGGCCCGGCGCTGCGCGGGTTCATCATGGGCGTCTGGTTCCTGGCCACGGGCATCTCCCAGTACCTGGGGAGCCTGGTGGCCACCTTCGCCAGCGTCCCGGAGAACGTCACCGACCCGGTCCACACGCTGCCCCTCTACACACGGCTGTTCGCCGGGCTGGGGATCGTCGCCGTGCTCGGCACGCTCCTGGCGGTGGCCCTGCTCCCGGTGATGCGCCGGCTGTCGGTTCCGGCCGAGGAGCCCCAGCGCGCCGCGGCGTAGGGCTCAGAGGTAGCTGAGGAGCGGGTTCTTCGTCCGCGCCTTGACGCCCGCGTACCACCGGCAGGGCCAGTAGAGCGCAGCCACTACCGCGACCCAGACGGCGTACACCCAAGGGAGCGAGAGGCCACTCCCCGGCGGGTGGACGTCCGGAGACACGGTGAACGCCTTCAGCCCGTGTTCCGGAAGAAGAATGGCCACGGCCACCAGGTGAATCAGGAACAGGTGGGCCAGGTAGTAGAAGAAGGGCACGCGGCCGAACACGAGAAGTGGATTGGCGGCGCCGGCACGGACCCGGTCCAGCGCCGCCAGCGCGAGCAGGGCCGGGCCGAGCGTCACGAGCAGGAAGAGCAGCGAGGGCGGGTACTTGCTGACGTTGATGAACGACAGCAGGGTGTAGAGCCCGTTCCGCTGGTGGGCCCAGGGCGAGGGGTCCCCGTAGACGTTGAGCGCCCGGAGACCGACGAAGAGGGCGATGGACGCCAAACCGAGAGCGACCAGCGCCCGCCGGCGCCGCTCCGGCGCCATCCGGAGCACCGGCCCGAGTGCGTAGCCCGCGGCCATGACGCCGACCCAGGGGATGAGCGGGTAGGCGACGAAGATGTCCCAGAGGAGGAGATGCGCCGGGCGCTGATCGTGGAGGACGGTCCACAGGGCACCACCGTGCACCCCGTCGAACGCGTCGTGGCCGGCGATCATCATCACGCCGAACGCACCCACCACCCAGGTGGGAAGCCAGATCAGCGCCGCCAGCGCCACCATCGACCAACCGATGACCCAGATGACGCCGACCCAGTTGTCGCTGAAGTCGAAGGACCAGGTGAACCGGACCACGGTCAGCTCGAGGAACACCAGCCACAGCCCGCGGCTCACCAGAAAGCGCGAGAGCTCCGGCCTGGACTTGCCGCCGGTGCGGCCGAGGTAGGCACCGCAGCCGGCGAGGAAGACGAACGTCGGAGCACAAAAGTGGGTCACCCAGCGGGTGAGGAACAGCGCCGGAGTGACGCGCGAGAGGTCGGTGGGGTTGAACCCGGTGACGCTGACGAAGTCCCGGACGTGGTCGAGCGCCATGACCACCATCACCGCCCCGCGGAGGAGGTCCACCGACTGCAGGCGCGGCCGCTCGAGGGCGCCGGGCCGGGCCGCGCCTTCCGCGCTCACCTCTGCAACCGTGGCCACCTGGTGCATGCGCTCAGCGTTCCCTTCCCGAAGCGGTCGGCTCGGACCGGCGCGCGAAGAACTCGACCTCCAGCCGCCACGTCTTGCCGCCGTCGATCGAGCGCTCACCGTACCAGCGGAACGCTCCCGGTCGGATGTCGGTGAAGACCCAGCGGATCGGGTGGCCCTCCGGGTCGGCGCCCTCCTGGACGATGTCCGCGCCCCGGCGGAGGCCGACGAGGTCGTTTCGCATCCCGGTGACCGGGTTGATCCAGGTGACGCGCCAGGCCTTCAGCCCCTGGTCGTAGACGCGCAGCGTCGTCCCGTAGCGATTGCCTGCCTTCGACAGACCCGGGCCCCGGAGCGAGCGCCGGGGGCAGATCCACACGTCCTGGACCGCACGCCCCTCGAGCACCCAGCCGAAGTGCCACTCCCCCTCGGCCTCACGCGTCTGCCCGTCCGGGAGGTAGTCGATGGCGCGGGTGATCCAGCTCCCCACCAACCAGCCGTAGACTCCGGCCGCCTCCCCCAGCTCCGGCGAGGGTCCTGCCGACGGCAGGACCTCGAGCAACCCCGACGTCTGAGCTCCGTGACCCATGGCTCCTCCCGTGCCGGGCTGGAATCTGTACGAGCGGAACGCCGGACCGCTATCGCAATCTTCGGCGCAAGGCAGAGGGCGTCATGCCGTAGGCGCGGCGGAAGGCGTGGGTGAAGTGGCTGTGGCTGGAGAAGCCCTGGTCGAGCGCGAGCTGGGACAGGTCCGGGGCGTCGGGGAGCGCGGCCAGCGCGCGGGCCAGCCGCAGCCGG
>Ga0187779_10001586_pt1 | contig 14161 bp, 13 predicted proteins | sample 1015_Q2_SP10_10__FD_132435 | JGI IMG/M metagenome (GOLD analysis project Ga0187779, IMG submission 132435) | Tropical peat soil microbial communities from peatlands in Department of Meta, Colombia - 1015_Q2_SP10_10_MG | ecosystem: Environmental > Terrestrial > Soil > Wetlands > Peat | place... | reverse complement strand
GGGCGTGGGGGGCGGTACTTTTTTGTAGAGCAACGTCCATCCCTACCCGTGCCCGGACCCCGCTCTTTGGTCTTTCGATTTTAAGTTGAAGAAAACGCCCAACCCTAAACGCCCAACGCTCAACTGTTGAAGTCGGAGAAATCAGGAATCTGGTGGCCGCTGGCGCTGAGCATCATCGCGGTTGCGGCGGTGGTGTTGATTATTTTTCTTCGACTTGAGAGCTGGCCGACACGAACTGCGCATCAGAGCGCGGACGAGCTGGAGCGACTTGGCAGGGATTTCCGTTCCGCTTTCATCGACATTGCGCATTTGCAGCCACGCGTAACGATTAATAATCGCGTTTATCTGGAACAAACCACGCCGACCAGCGAGCTGGCGATGGTTTCGCGCCGGATTGAAGTGGAGCACGAATTTCAAAGCACATGGGCGGGAAGTTCCAAGCACGTGAAACTTCACGGCACGTTTACCGCCAAGGCTGGCTTCGATCTGCGTCAGGATTTTTCGATCGACATTCGCGCTGAAGAAATCGTGGTCGCGCTTCCGCATGCGAAAATTCTTGGGGTCGAACAGGAGCAGTTGGATGTACTGGAATTCGAAAATGGTCTTTGGAACCGCATTTCGAGTGATGACGTGCAAAACGAATTGTCGATCCTGCCCGCTCTCGCCCGGGAGAAAGCGATTCAGGCAAATCTGCCGGTGGAGGCGGAACGGGCGCTGCAAGAACAGCTCGAGGCGCGGATTCGAGTGCCGCAGCCATTGCACATCTTGTTCGACGACGGGCAAAAGAAAGCCGAATAAGTCGATGAATCGTGTTTGATCACCGCGGTCAATCACGATTCACTTCCATCTAGCTCTTCGCCGATGCGACTTCGATCCGGAATCCTGCTTGCGCTGCTCATTGCGCTCGTCGCAATTTTCCTTTCGTCATTTTTGATCGGCGGCGGTTTGCGACTTTGGATATCCTGGCAGGCACGACGTCAGGGAATTCAGATCGAAATGGGAACGATCGAGACGCCTCTCTTTCGACCGGCAACGATCCAGAGGATACACATTACGGATCCCCGCACCAATTCCTTCGAGATTGAGGCCGACCACCTGACCATCGATCTTAACCTGGCGCGAATTCTGGCTGGCACGCTCGGCCGGGATCTTCGCAATGTGTCCGTCGAAAAGGTCCAGGTTCGAATCACTCGCAGTTCATCAAACGACACCCAAAGGCGGATCGATTGGGCGACTGTCCAAAAAATGCTGCCAAACCGTTTTACGGTCGCGAACTTTGAGCTGCGGCTGGAGGGAAAAGATACCATGGTCTCGTTACAGAACGGATCGATCTCGGCAAGCGAGATCGAAGCGGGTCGTTTTACCGCGAGCGAGCTCGTGATCTCGTCTCCGCTGCTTCATCAAACGTTTTTAAATTTGCGAGGCGCGACCAAGTGGCAGGAAAACCGGCTTACCCTCGGCGGAATTACTCTTGGCCGCGGTCTCGATCTTCAATCTCTGACGGTCGATTTTTCGCGATTGAGCAAACAGCGCGCGGATTTTCAATTCGATCTGGATACTTTCGGCGGAAAAATTCGCGCCAGCTTCGCGGATGAATGGCGGCCGGGACACTCACTCTGGACTTTTGCCGGCTCGGGCAATGATATTTCGCTTTCCCAGACTTCCGAGGCGCTCGGCTTCACCGATCGACTTGGCGGCTCGCTCCGCGCCTGCAAATTTACTTTTCGTGGCGATCCACACGATCTGGAGCACGCAACCGCCTCGGTTTGGACCGAACTAACGGGTCTAAGCTGGCGCGATCACGCGGCCGACACCATCATGCTCGGCGCGGTTTTTTATAATCGGCGGATCCAGCTTCAGCAGCTCTACCTCAAGCAGCGCAACAATGAGCTAACGTTGAGCGGCGAAGGTTCGTTAGGGTCGAAGCCTAACGAATGGCTGGCTCCCGATTTTCGCAGCGATATTTCGGGCTCAATCAATGATCTTGGCCAGTTTGCCAGCCTCTTCGGAGCGCAGCCCGGCGATTTTGCCGGCCAAATCGCCGTCGAAGGGACAATGGACACGCGCGGCCGCCGGATCGGTGGTCACATCATGGCCACCGGTAAGGGCCTTTCGATTTTTAAAACGCGGATTGACGATTTTACCGCCAGCCTTGGATTGAAAGCGAGCCAACTCGAGATTGAACAGCTCGATTTGAGTCGAAAAAAGGACTGGTTGCATGCGGAAGGAAGAATTGATCTCGGGGCCGGGCATAATTATTCGGGCTCCGTCAGCGCAAATGTCGACAATCTCACCGAGTATTTGTCCATTTTTGGCCTAACGATTGTCGCGGACGCGCATCCGGCGCCGGCTCATTTTCAGTTCGCAGCCGATTCCAGCGTCTGGAATGGAAACGTGACGCTCACCTGTCCGGAATCGCGCCCGATCGATATCGGAGTCATCTCGCTTCCGTTGTGGATCGGAGAAACCCCGGAGCAGTTTGCTATTCGACCGCTCAATCTGATTCTGAGCGTGCCGATGCTCTCCTTTGCCAACAGCCCCCGCTGGCTCGGCCTGGGAGTTTTTCGCGGCGGGATTGTAAGCGGTGGAATTCACGTTTCCGGGACCCTGCGGCATCCGACAATCGACGGGGACATGCAATTGATTGAAGGGAAAATGGAAAGTAAACTTTTCGGCGCTACGAATGTGGCTGGACGTGTCAATTTCACTGGGAGCCACGGTTTGATCGATTTCATTCGCATCGCAAACAACGATGCAGATCTCTCTTTGATCGGAGAGATTGATGCGGCTAACACCGATCAAGTTGTGATCGATCTAACAAGCAATCTGGCGCTATTTGAAATGCTTCCTGCTCCACACGATTGCATCAATCGAATCTCCTTTTCGCGCGCTCAGAACGTCCTTGCGCCAACCGTCAGGCAAATGGAATACCGCGGCAACCTCTTTTCCCGAAGCTGGACGCTGACGTTGCGGCCTGAATCAACCAAATCGCCAGCGCCACCGAGCCTGGATGACCGCACCATTCCGTTGTGCCCGGCCGATATGCTGGAAGAGAAAACGTTAAGTTTCGGGATCTATCTACCGCCGGAAGGTAGACCTGCGCTGCACCGCAAACGTTCGCGCCATCGCTAGAGATTTGGTCGATTGTCCATGGCATTGCGTCGTTCGACTTTCGTTGTCACCAGCCAACGCGAAAGTTTTTGCTGAAGATCGCTCGTAAGATCGACCCGGAAATCTTCTCCTGCATCCACCCGCAACGGATTGTCAGGCGCGCGGTCGAACAGGAATTGCACCGGACACTGGCCGGGCGAACTGGCAAGAATTTGCCGGACTTCGTGCAGGTCGTCGGTCGTGGTTGCGGGAGAGAATTGCAAAATCACCACCGGCTTATCAATCGATGTCGATTTTTCGGAGCCGTTGGCTTTTTCGCGCGTAACCAGGCGGACTTTCTGCGCGGTTGCGCGCAGTGAATCTCCTCGCGTGTCGATTGTTCCACGAATCTCGATCACGCGACCGGTCTCCAAAATATTTGCAACTTGCAGGTAAACGTCATTCCAAATCACGACCTCGAGCGTGCCGGTCAAATCCTCCAGCCAGACGACCGCGAACGGTTTTCCTTCCTTGCGCGTAAACTTTTTCTCCAGTTGCACGATCGCGCCGGCTGTTTTGAACTGCGCCCGATCGTCCAGTTGGCCTAACGAATCGATCGTTTGGTAATTCTGGCCGGCAAAAAGATTAACATAAGCGTCGAGCGGATGGCCGCTGACGTAAAAGCCCAGCAACTCTTTTTCGTAGGAAAGCTTTTCGTGATCGCTCCACGGCACGACCGTTCGCTTCCGGTTGGACGTCGCGGCGTGCGTTTCATCATCGAACAACGAAACTTGACCGGCCGTCCGATCTCGATGCGCGGCCGCCGAAACGGCCAACGCTTCGTCGATGCAATCGAAGAGCTCGGCGCGGTCGCGCCCCAGAAAATCAAACGCTCCTGCCTTGATCAGGCTTTCCAGCATTTTCCGATTCGCCACCCGGGTCCCAAGGCGACCACAGAAATCCTCCAGCGATTTGAAATCGCCATTTTGCTGGCGATCCTGGATCGATAGTTCCATCGCGGCTTCGCCAACATTCTTGATCGCGGCGAGGCCGTAGCGAATGGCCATCTGTCCGGCATGCGACTCGGGCCTAAATTTGAGCCCACTGCGATTGAGGTCGGGCGGCAAAATCGCGATCCCCATTCGTTTGCATTCCCCCACGAACACCGAAATCTTTTCAGTGTTATTGATTTCATTACTCAATAATCCGGCCATGAATTCCACCGGATAATGGGCCTTCAGGTAAGCGGTCTGATAACTGATGACGCCGTAGGCCGCGCTGTGACTTTTGTTAAATCCATACCCGGCAAATTTTTCCAGCAAATCGAAAATGGCGTTCGCCTTTTTCTCCGGAATCTTGTTCGCGCGCGCGCAACCTTCGATAAAATTCTGGCGCTCCTTCGCCATCTTCTCCTTGTCTTTTTTTCCCATCGCCCGGCGAAGGAGGTCGGCCTGGGCCAGCGAATAACCGGCTAGTTTGCTCGCGGCCGCCATTACCTGTTCCTGGTAAATCATCACGCCGTAGGTGTCGGCGCAGATTTCTTCCAGCAACGGATGCAAATACCTGATGGGCGTGATCCCCTTTTTCGCCTTCACGTATTCGGGAATCAGCTCCATTGGCCCAGGCCGATAAAGCGCAATTAATGCAATGATGTCATCGAGCTTTCGCACATCGAACTGCTTCGACAAATTCGTCATCCCGCCCGATTCCATTTGGAATAGCCCGATCGTTTCGCCACGGTTGCACAGATCGAACGCAGCCTGATCGTCGAGCGGAATGTTCTTGATCGAGAAATCCGGCTCGCGTTGGTGAATCAGGGAGAGCGTGTCCTCGATCACGGTCAGCGTTTTCAGGCCGAGGAAATCCATTTTCAGCAAACCGAGATCGTTCAGCGGGCCCATCGGGTACTGACTGATCACGTCGTTCCCTTTCACATCGCGGCAAAGCGGGATGTAGTCGGTCAAATCGCGATCGGCAATGACGACTCCGGCCGCATGAACGCCGGCATTGCGCGAAAGACCTTCCAGAATTTTTCCGTAATCGAAAACCTGCTTCGTCTGCGGCTCGTTCGCGAGCGCGCGTTTCAATTCGGAGTTTTTTTCAACGGCCGAGTCGAGAGTGATATTCAACTCGTTTGGAATCATTTTGGCGATCCGATCGGCTGCGGCGTAGGGCAGGCCCATAACCCGCCCGACATCCCGCACCACGCTTTTCGCCTTCAATTTTCCGAACGTAATGATCTGTGCCACGCGCCGCTCGCCATATTTTTGGCGAACATAATCGAGAACTTCACCGCGCCGCGCTTCGCAAAAATCGACATCAATGTCCGGCGGCGAAATCCGATCAGGATTAAGGAACCGCTCGAAGATCAATCCGAATTGCAGCGGATCGATGTCCGTAATCCCTAGAACATAAGCGACCAGTGAACCCGCGGCCGAGCCGCGCCCGGGGCCAACCGGAATTTTTTTCTCCTTCGCGAAATGGATGAAGTCCCAGACAATCAGGATATAACTGACAAAACCGGTCCTTTCGAGCACGCCGAGTTCGTAATTAAGGCGCTTTTGCAGCTGATCGTCATTTCGGGCGCGCTCGCCGTAGCGCTGCTGCAAACCTTTCTCGCAGAGCTCGCGCAGATACTCTTCGCGCGAACCGCCATTCGTCATCGGATACTCCGGATATTTTGATTTACCGAGCTCGATTTCCAGATTGCAGCCTTCGGCGATTGCCAGCGTGTTCGCGATCGCTTGCGGGAAATCCTTGAACACTTCGCGCATTTCGTCGGGTGATTTGAAGTAAAGCTCCGGCTTGTAGCGCATTCGATTTTCGTCCTGCACCATCTTGCCGGTGCCGATGCAAAGCATGACGTCGTGCGCTTCATGATCGCTTCGGCGCAGGAAGTGGACGTCATTCGCTGCCACCAAACCGACTCCGAGATCCTGCGCAATTTTCGGCAATACCGCGTTGCACCATTTTTGCTCCTCCATTCCATGGTCGTGCAACTCGATGAAAAAATTTTCCCGGCCGAAAATGTCGCAATATTCCGCCGCCGCCTGTTTGGCAATGTCGATCTTGTTGGCTTGAAGCGCCGAATTCACTTCGCTCGCAAGACAACCGCTCAGACCAATCAGGCCGGCCGAATGTTCCGCCAGCAGCTCCTTGTCGATCCTTGGCCGGTAATGAAACCCGTCCAGATGCGCGATCGAGATCAGTTTGACCAGGTTGTGATAACCTACGCCGTCGCGCGCCAGCAGCGTGAAATGATAAGCGGCATCTCGCGTCGACCGGTCTTTGTATGAACGCGGCGCGATGTAGGCCTCGCAGCCAATAATCGGCTTAATCCCGGCGTTTTTTGCCTCCTGATAAAATTCAATCGCCCCAAAGAGATTGCCGTGGTCGGTCATCGCCACCGCCGGCATTTTGAATTCCCGCGCCTTTTTCATCAGTTCCCTCATCCGGATCGCGCCATCGAGCAGCGAATATTCAGTATGGAGGTGGAGGTGAACGAAAGAATCGCGGGGCATTCAGTCGATTATAAACGCAGTCAACCAAGCGCCGTCAAATTTACGAGGCAAAGCAGCGCATAAAAGGAAAGCGGCCCGAACCGGACCGGCAGTTGACGTTCGATGCCCAATATCCACCCTTCTTAAATTTTGCGCTCCTCGGCATGAAAAATCGTGATTGCATTTGCCTTTCGACATTGCTAAGAGAGCGCGTGCCGCGCTCAGCTTTCGATTTTCGATTGCAAAGCACCAGCCGGTCACGAGTTTAAAGCGACATGAAAAAACTGGAAGCGATCATCAAGCCGTTCAAGCTCGAGGAGGTCAAGGAAGCTTTGGCCGAACTCGGGATTGAAGGAATGACCGTCACGGAAGTAAAAGGATTCGGACGGCAGAAAGGCCACACCGAGATCTATCGTGGCAGCGAATACACCGTTGATTTTTTGCCCAAAGTGAAGGTCGAGGTCGTGCTCGCCGATGACATGGTAGAAAAAGCAGTCACGGCCGTGGTCGGAGCAGCCAAAACGGGCAAGATCGGCGACGGAAAAGTCTTTGTCCTCCCGGTGGAACACGCGATCCGCATCCGCACGGAAGAAGTCGGCGAAAAAGCGGTGTGATTACCCCGGTCGATCTCAACCCGTTGCTCAAATGGGTTGTCTCGGCTCATTTTGTTTCCGGTAATTGGCGAATAACGGCGATTCAGGTTTTCTCAACAATTCAACAACTCAACTCCTCAGCTCTACAACATGGCTAAAGACAAAACTCCATCTGACGTCAGCAAAATGATCAAAGACAACAACGTGAAATTGATCGATTTCAAGTTCACCGACTTGTTAGGCACGTGGCAGCATTTCACCACCACCCTGACTGAATATAACGAGGAAATTTTTACCGATGGATTAGGCTTTGATGGGTCGAGCATCCGGGGTTGGAGAGTCATCAACGCCTCCGATATGCTCGTTATTCCGGACGCGGCGACCGCCTGGATCGATATCTTCAACGCCGAGCCGACCCTCAGTTTGATCTGCACAATTGTCGATCCGATCACGCGCGAGCCGTACGACCGCGATCCACGGGGCGTCGCGGAAAAAGCGGAAGCTTATTTGAAATCGACCGGCATTGCCGACACCGCCTTCATCGGACCGGAAGCGGAATTCTTCATCTTTGACGACGTGCGTTTCAGCTACAATCACAACTCGTCGTTCCATCAGGTCGAGAGTACCGAAGGCCATTGGAACAGCGCGCGCGAGGAATTCCCCAATCTTGGTTACAAAATTCGGCCAAAGGAAGGGTACTTTCCGGTCTCGCCGATGGATAGCTTGCAGGACATTCGCAACGAAATGTGTCTCGAACTCGAGCGCGCAGGAGTTCCAATTGAACGCCAGCATCACGAAGTCGCCACTGCCGGTCAGGCCGAAATCGACATTCGTTTTGCTCCGCTCAAGCGCATGGGCGACCACATGCAGTATTACAAATACATTCTGCGCAACGTCGCCAAGCGGCATAACAAGACCGTCACGTTCATGCCCAAGCCCATTTTTGCCGACAACGGCTCCGGCATGCACACCCACATATCGCTTTGGAATGGCGATAAACCGCTCTTTGCCGGGAACGGTTATGCCGGCCTGAGCGATCTCGCGCTCTTTTTCATCGGGGGAATTTTGAAACACGCCCCTGCGCTTACTTGCCTAACGAATCCGACCACGAACAGTTACAAGCGGCTCGTCCCCGGATTTGAAGCGCCGGTTAACCTCGCTTACTCGGCGCGCAATCGGTCGGCCGCAATTCGGATTCCAACTTACTCGGCCAATCCAAAAGCAAAACGAATCGAATTTCGCACGCCCGACGCTGCGTCTAATCCTTATCTCGCGTTCAGCGCGATGTTGCTCGCCGGCCTCGACGGCGTTCAAAATCGGATCGATCCGGGCGATCCACTCGATAAAAATCTCTACGATCTTCCGCCGGAAGAACTGGCGCAGATTGCGAGCGTGCCCGATTCACTCCGCGGCGCAATTGAAGCGCTCCAGGCCGATCATTCATTCCTCCTCCGCGGCGACGTCTTCAACGCCGACTTCATCTCCAACTGGATCGACCTGAAACAAAAAGAATACGACGCTCTACGTCTTCGACCGCATCCCTACGAGTTCTCGATGTACTACGACGTGTAACCGACGCTTCACTCAGGCAGGAATTGCCTTGCAAGTTAGGGAAACGGTCTGATGTTTGACTAACGATGAGGGTTCTCGCGAGTTTGATGAATTTCGGCGGACCGGATTTGATCATCATTTTGTTGATCATCCTGGTTTTGTTCGGAGCGAAGAAACTGCCCGAACTGGCTAAAGGTCTTGGGCAGGCGATCAAGGAATTTCAAAAGGCGAAGGACGAATTCAGCGACGAACTGCATAAGGCCGGCAAGACCGATACTCCGGCTTCAACGCCAAATGCGCAGCCCGCGCAATCGACCGTTGCCAGAACCGACAGCGCTCCCGCAGTTCAGCCCGACGCAAACCAAGCCACTCCGGGCAAACAAAGCGACCAGACTTAGAATTAGTGGAGAGACGCCTGTCGGGTCTCATAATTCAGCACTGATGGCGCAGCACCTTCCAGGGTCGATCTGCGCGATTGACGTGCTGCTCTCATTACGACAACTTCGCCGCCTCTGATATGCCCGACCCAGACTTACGCGCGCGGATTAAGGAAATGCTGGTGAAAAATCTGATGCTCCAGACTACCGCCGATCAAATCGGCGACGATCTGCCACTTTTTGGCCCGAATGGGCTCGGACTGGATTCAATCGACGCGCTCGAGCTCGCGGTCAGCATGGAAAAAGTTTTCGGAGTGAGCGTGCCGAACTCCGAAGTCGCGGGTAAAGCGCTTCGCACTGTCAACACCATCCACGATTACATTCTCGAGCGGCGCGCGCAGGCAGGCAGCAGTTCCTCTTGAAGGCGGTGGCTACGGCTACTCCGCAGGAATTTTCGAAAGCAGATAGGCCTTTTGAGCCTGGAAATCGGCATCGAAGCGACCGTCCGTAACCACAGCGATACCCTTTGCATCTTCGTAGATTGTTTTCTTCAACGTTCCCGTCGGCGAGGTAAGCCACATCGGACCGACCTGGTCGAGCGTCGTATGGGTAACGACAATATCGGTCTCTCCCCGGCTTGTGCCGACGAGGACGATGTGAACATGATCATCACCGGGCGGTTTAAATGCGAGTCCGTGCATCGGCAATGCAAATTTGCCCAACCCCATCGCCTCCGCGGCCGGAGCATTCAGGAAGGTTTGTTTGCCGGATTGCACGACCCAATCGGCAAGCCGTCCGAGTTCACCATCGGTTAAACTCGATGTGTTCTGCGCGAGGATTTGTGTAAAACACGCCGCGAAAACTAATAGTCCAATTGTCGTTCTCTTGATGCTGGTCCGTTCAAATCGCGCAAAGATTCCCATCCAGAAACTTTCATCGGACAGATTATCCAGTCCAGAAATGATCGTGACGGATGGTGTCCTACCCGAGCGGCGACGCGTTAATGGCGTCGATCAACTGCCGGAACCGCCCGAAATTGCGGCGGTGCGGGGTGAGGATCAAACGCGGCAACTCCAAAATCTCCGGCTCGTTCTTTTCCATGCGCAATGCGCTGCCCTGAACAATTTCGCCTTTGCGAACCAGGTCGGCGAAATTCTTGTTAAGATCGACCATTGCGGAATTCGTTAGGCGCCTGGCAATCCGGATCACCAGTTTTTCGCCCACCCACCGCATCGAATGAAAGGTCTTATAGAAATTGACGATCTCGGCCACCGCCTGATCAACGTCGTGGACGATTTTAAAAAAATGAAAATCGTCTTCCGAGACAAAGCCGATCTTGAAAAGATAATCGGTCAGAAATCTCATCCATGTTTCCCAATACTTTCCGTTGGGACGATCGAGGAGAACCAGCGGAATGATGCGTGCTTTGCCGGTTTGCATGAGCGTCAGCGCTTCGAAGCATTCGTCCAAGGTGCCGAAGCCGCCGGGGAAAAGCGCGAACGCGTGCGTTTCTTTCACAAAGTTCAGTTTGCGCGTAAAGAAGTAGTTAAAATTGATGAGCTTCGGATCGCCATCAATGACCACGTTGGCGCGCTGCTCAAACGGCAGCCGAATATTCAAACCGAAACTCTGCTCGCGACCAGCTCCACGCTGGGCCGCGCCCATGATTCCGTCGCCCCCGCCGGTAATGACCATGTAATTGTGCGCGACCATTTTTCGGGAAAAATCCTCCGCCACCCTTGCTTCGGGCGCTTCCGGCGAAACGCGGGCCGATCCGAATACGGCAACCTTTCGAAAATGCTGAAATGGCGCGAAAACTTTCGCCGCGTAACGCAGTTCTTTCAGGGATCGATTGATCAACTTAAGGTCGGCCACGCCCATCCGGTCCCGCGCAATTTTCAGCGCGGTGACAATCATCTCTTCGATTAATTCCGCGGATCCTTCTGCGCCCCATTCGCGCACTAATTTGCGGATACGCTCGTCAAAAGGCGCTTCAACGCTCCACTGCCGTCGCGTTGGTTGATTTTGGATCGTTCCCGCTGTGAAATCTTCCACGGAACATGTTTAGCGTGCAGCATGCCCAGCGCACGAAATTTTTCCGGGGGGAAGATGAGCCAGCTTGTCCAAAAAATTTAATCGGCGTCGGAGATGCGGCGCCCTGCATTTACTGAAATCAAATCGGCCAAAATCTCGCGCATTCGCCTGATCGGAGTCGAGTAATGACCTTCGTCCTCGATGAAGCGGGCCGTGCAGTTCGGCAAACGCCTTGCGACCTCTTGCGCGATATGAAACGAAAAGGCGCGGTCAGCGATGCCGTGCCAAAGACGGACTGGCACATCCACATCTTCCAACCGAAAGCCCCACGGTTCCCCATAGATTCGCGCATCGCGAATTACTCCTTCCGCCGAGCCGCGCCAGGCATTGCGCTGACTCTCAAAGCAAATATCGAAGGCCACCCGATTGCGCAACGCCTCCGCGTCGGACGGCGGTAGCATTCGCAATAGTCTCTGCGCCATCCGCACAGTCGAGCGCAAAGAGACAAGCGGCCGCGCGGCATAAAACAGCGAGCGCAACAAATTTGGTTGGTGTTGATGAAACCAGATCATCCATCGATAAAGTGGGAGTAGCCCGCCATGATCGCTCAACTCGGCAATCGGCGGGGCGCCGCTCACAATCGCGATCGCCCGAGCGCGGCCACGCATTCGCCACGCAGTCGCAAAACCGTAGGGGGCACCTCCGGAGAAAGCGAGCACCCGGAAATCTTCGATCTTCAAATGGTTGGCGAGCTCTTCGACAACCGGCGGCCAGTCGAGCAGCTTCCGATTGGGTTGAAACGTAGATCCGCAAATTCCCGGCCGGTCTGGAGAAATGATGCGCACGCCCAACTCGCGAGCGGATGTTTCAGTTAATTCTCCCATCGTTCGCGAGCTTGGCCAGCCGTGGAAGAAGAAAACGGGCTGTCCCCTCGCGTCGCCGTATTCGGCAAAGGCGATTCGCCGGCCCGTTGTCAGGGTAACAAATTCACAATCCTTACGATTCATTTGCTTTAAACCCCAGATCGAGATCGAATGTCATTTTAATCTTTTTGCGCGCAGGCGCATTTCAGCTTCCGTTATTAGATCAGATGAACCGACAACAACAGCCAAGTGCCGGAAAGATTTCTCTGCACGGAAATGGGATGGGCGTTCCCTCACCGGAAGACATCGAAAGGCGGGCCCGGGAAATTGCAATGATTGACGAACGCGATCCCAAAGATTTTACCGAGGCCGATTGGGCGCAGGCTCGCAGGGAATTATCAGGCGAAGTGTCCACCCCGCCGCCGGAAGAAGACGACAAGACGATCAGATTGGAGGAAGAATGGGAAGTCACGCCGGACGATCGCGGGCATCGGGTCCCGAGACCAGGCATTGAAGAGGATGAAGAGACTCTCGGCGGGCAACTTGTAACCGACGGCGTGGAAGAGGCTACGCACGATCAAATGCTCGAGGCGCGAAAAGAAGAGCTTGAGCAAGAAGGTGGAATCACTTGAGCTCGAGCGCCGCCGCGACCGCCGAATCTCCATCTGCCGCAAAAACGCGGACACGCAGCGGCAATTCGCGCCGGGAACAGTTGCTCGCGCGGTTCCACGAAGTTCGCGATTTCACGGACGGCCTTTGCCAGAATCTCGCGCCGGAAGATTGCGTCGTGCAATCGATGCCCGACGTTAGCCCGACGAAGTGGCATCTGGCGCACACCACCTGGTTCTTCGAAACATTCATTCTAAAGAAATGGATACCCGGCTATCGGCCGGTTGTTCCAGAGTATGCGTATCTTTTTAATTCCTATTACAACGCAGCCGGCGACATGCATCGGCGCGACCTGCGGGGCCTGATCTCGCGGCCAACGGTTGAAGAAACAAAAAAATATCGCGCAGCGATTGATTCGGATATCGACGATCTTCTATCCGGTGCCGATGACAAAACTCTCATTGAACTCGAATCGTTGATCACGCTGGGCATTCACCATGAGCAGCAGCATCAGGAGTTGCTCGTGACCGACATCAAACATGTCTTCGCCCAAAATCCGCTCCATCCCATCTTTCGTAAAGGTAAGTTGGAAAATGAAAAAATCGGGACCGCGCCGTTGAACTTCGTATCGTTCGACGAAGGGATTTTCGAGATCGGCCACCACGGCGATGGCTTTTCGTATGACAATGAAGGGCCGCGTCATCGGGCGCTGGTTCTGCCGTTTTCAATGGCGAATCGCCTGATCACGAACGGCGAGTATTTCGAATTTATCGAGGACAATGGTTACGCCCGCCCCGAATTCTGGTTGTCGTTAGGCTGGACTACAATAAACGAGCAGCGCTGGCAGGCGCCGCTTTACTGGGAGAAGCGCGAGGGGAAATGGTGGAACTTCACTTTGTCCGGCTTCCGCCCTGTCAATGAAAGTGAGCCGGTCACGCACGTGAGTTATTTCGAAGCGGATGCTTTCGCAAACTGGAAGGGCGCAAGATTGCCGACCGAGTTTGAATGGGAGAGCGCTGCGGCGAAGATCGAGATCGATGGAAATTTTGTTGAAAGCGAGCGATTTCATCCGCAAACGTTGGCCGCGTTCGAGAAAAATCGACGTCTCCGACAAATGTTCGGTGATGTTTGGGAGTGGATGCGGAGTTCGTATTCCCCTTATCCCGGTTATCGCGCCGAGCCAGGCGCGCTGGGCGAATACAACGGCAAGTTCATGTGCAATCAATACGTGTTGCGCGGTGGCTCCTGTGCCACCTCGCGGACCCACATCCGCAAGAGCTATCGCAATTTTTTCCAACCCGATAAACGATGGCAGTTCACCGGGATTCGACTCGCGCGCGACCTCGCATGAATGATCAAGACCACCCGCGGATGTTGTTGCAACGGTCGTCCTCAACTCTCGGTTTTCTCGCCGAGACGCTGACCGGTCTTTCCAAATCGCCGAAAGAATTATTGTGCAAGTTTTTCTACGACGATCGCGGCGCAAAGCTGTTCCAAAAAATTTGCGAACTGCCGGAATATTACATCACCCGAACCGAACTGGG